>Ga0105048_10019580_pt1 | contig 10371 bp, 8 predicted proteins | sample MAT05_FD_78382 | JGI IMG/M metagenome (GOLD analysis project Ga0105048, IMG submission 78382) | Freshwater microbial communities from Lake Fryxell liftoff mats and glacier meltwater in Antarctica - MAT-05 | ecosystem: Environmental > Aquatic > Freshwater > Ice > Liftoff microbial mat | place...
ATCGCGCACGCTCCTACGGTTGAGATCACGGCCCAAGCCTCTGGGGGCGCGGCGATGCCGATGCCCGCAGGCCGCCATTCAAGAGGGCCTCCGAACACAGCTGGGGCGAGAGAATGAACGACTGCGTCTACGTAGACGCGGAGAAGCGCCGTGGTGTCCGGAAATCTCCCTGGCACCGTGTGGTTCGGCCCGAGGGTGAGTGCGAAGTAGCTCGCCAACCAGGCGATCATGGCGAGCGCTGTGCTTGGCAGGCGCGTAGCCGACGAGGGAAACCAGCGAACGCGGTTGCTCAACCAACACAACATGAACGCAGCAGGGCCAGCGAGCAGCCCGAACTCGTGAAAAAACACAGCGAATGACCAGGCAACCAAAGCCCCGGCCAACTTCCACCACCGAGGCGTGAGGTTGTATCCGAGTATCAGCCATACACACGAAAGCCCGAAGCAGTCGACCGGTACGGCCTGGCACCCGGAAGTCCACAGCGAGACGCTCGAGTACCAGATGGGGCTGATGGCATAGGCGAAGGTAACCAACACTCTCAAAGACGGCGCGACCGAAAGCTGTCTGAGCAGCCCGAGCAGTACCAGGGCAGCCGCGAGGTGAAGCAACGCCAACAACCAAAGAAAAGGGCTGTAGTGGAAGCCGAAGGCTCGAATCATCACGCCACTGACAACCTTGAGGCCGGGATTTAGGTGGTTGAAGATCGGGCTAAAGATGAACTCCAAGTCGAAAAAATGCGCGTGTTTCACCTCGGAAAGTACCTGGTAGTCGTCGAACTGAAAGCTGGCTCGAGCCCCTGCCAGCCGAACCACGAGAGCCGAGAGGACCGCGAGGCCCTCGAGAGACTGAATGGTGTTCCACGGCGCCCTTGGCACGATGGCGCCAGTATCACAGTGCAAAGCGCTGAAAGTCACAGCGCGGTTACCGCTTGTCAGGGCGCGTCAAGGCAGTGATGGCTTGCGGCTCGGCAGCCGACGCTTCATCCGGCTCTCACTGACAAGCCGTCACCATGGCCGACGAATGACGGCACCGTAGTCGTGGTGATCCACAACTCTGAACCGATGCGCTTCGCAGTCCACCGCGGGGAAGCGACCGATGGCCTTCGACAAAGAACAGCACCGGCGCGACGCCGAGAATCGTCGGCAACCAGGGCTGAAGGCCGACAATCACCAGCAACGAGTCGTGCGTACGGGTTTGCTCTCTGAACGACTGCTGACTCCCGAGAAACAACATCAGAAAAACAGCCCCGCGGCGGCGATGAGCACGTGGAAAATGGTGAGATGGTTTTCACGCTCGCCGACCTTAGACTCGCGAAATGAAGCGGCATTGCTCAGCTGAGTCTCCACGGAACTCAATGTGCTCAGAAGGTGAGCGTTTGCCCGAACGACGCGCGACCTTCGAGGTAGCTCACCGTGAACTGTGCAGTGCCACTCGCCCAGCGGCCGTTGGGCGGGCCCACCAGCAGACACGGGTTGCCTTGTGGGTCTTGCAGCGTGTTCCCATTTGCATTCTTGGCCGGGCTCACCTGCCAGAGAGCGCCTTCGAAGGTGGCGCGCCATTGAACGTACGGGCTCGTGGTGACGTCGATTGACGTGTCGTCGTCGAACCGGGCGGTGAGGCGTACCCGAGGGCAGAAGTGAATTTCGGGAATGTTGGCGCCACCGGGCAGCGCGTTGGGCTCGAGCACGTTGGCGTCGAGGCTCACAAGGGCGCGGCCTCCGGTGATGACCAGTTGATTCGACCCGCACACGCCTGAAACGCAGGCCCGCAGGGTCGTGGGGCCGGGTGCGGTCGCGCAGACCTGCCCAGGGTTGCCCGCATTGGTGAGATTCAGCTCCGGGCTGTGCGACCAACTCACGCCCGTGACCGTCTCGGTCAGAAACGTGCCGTAGCTGGCGATGGCTTGGGTGACCAGGCAATCGCCCAAAGGCACGAGCACGGGGCTGCCACCTTGCGAATCGAGCGCGAGAACCGCAATCGACGAGAGCGGCGCAGTGCCTACGTTTACCTGTGCGACATCAGTCTTCGCTGCCGCTCCGGGCGGCGCGTAGCTGACGTTGATGCTCGCGGTGCCGCTGGCGACTCCGTGCTCGAGAAGCTTGTCGTTGCTGGTGCTGACTTCGAGCACTCCGGGGTTTTGGCTGATGACCGACAACCATCGGGGCACAATTCTACAGTCGCAGTTCGCGAGATCCGCGCTGACGGCTCCGGTGGCCCGAGCCCGCACGCTGCCGCCCATGCCTGGGAAATGGAGCGAGCCTCCGACCAAGACCCCAGAAAAAGCCCACGTGAGGGTGTACTCGGCGGCGATGACCGCAACGGGTACCGTGCCGCGGCCCACTCTGCTCCCGCGGCGAATCGCCACCTGGGCGCTCGTATTTCCCGCCGAGACCCCAATGATGCCGAACCCTGAGGAGCAGTCGCCGTTCTGGGCTCCAAGCGCGATGGTCGCATCAGCGGTGGTCACCTCGTTGTGGCCAGTGATGATTTCGAGCGAGCCGTCAGCTTTCTGCTGCTGAGCCACCACGCACGTCAGCAGGCCTGGGGTGATCACCACTCGGCTGGGGAGCACCAATGTGACTTCTTCAAGCGCGCCCGCGTCTTGGGCTGAGCGACCGCCGTCTCTTTCTGCGAGCACACCGCTGTCGGAGTCGCTCCTGCCACCGTCGCTTTCGACAACGCACACGCCATCGCGAAGTGTGGTGCCTGCACCACATAGAATCTGTTGGGTGCCGCACGCGACCATCAGCCCCGGCAACCACAGCCACAGCGTCAAAGATTTAATGCGGCTGAGTCTCCAGGCGTTGCGCGCGCATTCATACATGCCGTTTTAAACTCGGCGCTGCGCATCGGGAGATGGCGCCGATAGACAGTGGGAACTTGGCGAACTGCCCCGTTTCGCGGCATCACCAACTGCTCGAGAAGCTCAAAGCCAATAACCTCGCGCTCGACGCTATTTCCTCGTTTGGCTCAGCTTCTTGCCCGCTTCGACGAGCGTCGCGCACAGCCGATTGAGTGCAACCACCTCGCGAATGCGCGCTTCGACCGCCGAAGGGCTCATGTCGATGGCGGGCGCCTGTACATCACTCGAGCTGTTCACGGTCGCTCCAGGCGCGCTCGTAACTTTCAGAAACCCGAGCAGATGAACAGCGAGCGCAAAATCACCGCAGAGCGCGTAGCGAACCTGGGCCGTGTTGAGCAAATCAACGACGCCGATGAACTCGGTTTCGAGATCGAGAAGCTCAGCCATACGAAACACTTACCACGCTTCTTCGAAGTGCCGATGGGTCAGGCAAAGCGGCGGTGCTCGACCATCAGACACCTGTCTTGCACCACATCAATGCCCGCCTCGACGAGCAGCTTCGCCGCCTCATCATTCCGAATGCCCAGCTGCAGCCATACCGCCTTGGGCTTCTTCGCGATCAAATCGGGCACGTGCGGCATCACGTCAGCCGAGCGACGAAACACGTCAACCAGGTCGACCTCACCGGGCACGTCTTTCAGCGAGCGGTACACCTTCTGCCCGAGAATCGAAATCGCGTCGGGGTAGTACACCGGCACCGGTATCACCGAGACGCCGGCGCTCTGCAGGTAGGCGGCGACGTAGAACGCCGGCTGCCCCTCTTGCTCCTCGGTCTTGATACCCAGCACCGCGATGCGCTTGCTCTGCTTGACCACCTTCGCGATGCCTGCCTCATCTTCAATGACCCGTGCCATGCGTACAGAATGACCACGGTCATCGGCTTTCGCTACACTCTTTCACCACATGCTCACCCTGCTCGTCTGGGCCGCGCTCGCGGCAGCCCCCGCCAAGTCGCAAGCGCTGTACTCGCTCGACGCCGACACCTTCGTGGCCACTGCCAAGAGCGACCTCATCACCCTCAAGCGCTTCGTCGAGGGCATGCAGGCCGTCTCGGCGACCGTGAAGACGAACAAAGCGCTCTTCTCCACCGCGACTGACAAGGTCTACGACCGCGAGCAGAAGCAGCTCCTGCTCAGCAGTTGGGGAGCGCTGTTCGCGTACTTCAGCGCCACCGAGGGCCTGCGCCAGAAGTACTGGGACTTTGTGAAGCTCCCGCCGACCGACCCTCGTCACGCGTGGGGATTTCTGGTCACCCACACCGCGCTCACCGCATTGCTCGCCCAGGGTCTGGCCTTCGCAGCGGCAACGCTCAACAACAAACAACTCGAGACCCTGTTCGACGAGCCCAACGACGAGTTCGGCGTACCCAAAGGGGCCTTTGCCACCTTCAAGCGCAAGGCCATCGGAGTCGCCACAACAACCCAACTGATGACCGGAGACGCCTGGGCCACCACCGTACGCCCGCGATTCAAGGTCAAAGCCGGCCCCGACGCCGAGTCGGTCGACTGGGCATGGGCGGAGATGAAGCACGACTCCGACGACGCCAAGGCGGCGTTGACCCACACCGGCGTGCAGCTCCTCGGCGGCAACGCGACCGACATCTTCAAAGACAACTCTGCACAGGCCATCTTCCCGGTGCAAAAGAGCTTCGCCGAGTGGGCTGGCGACACCCGCGTCGCGCGCCAGGGCAAACCGCTGATCACCCGCGAGCAGATCGACCTGCTGGTGCTCCCCAAGCTGCAGCCCGGCGACATTCTGGTCGCAAGACAGAACTGGTTTCTGAGCAACATCGGGCTGCCCGGGTTCTGGCCGCACGCGCTGCTCTTCATCGGCACGCCGCCGGAGCTGGCGGCGAGCTTCGACGGGAACCCCGAGATCAAAGCGTGGGCGGCGGCGCAGCCCGAGAAGGCCTCCTCGTTCTCGGCGCTGCTCGCCAAGCGTCACCCCGGCAAGTGGAAGACGTACAACGCGGGCATCGACTTTCAAGGTCACTCGCCGATTCGGGTCTTGGAGTCGATCAGCGAAGGCGTCAGCTTCACCGCGGTCGAGCACGCGTTCGGCGTCGACTACCTCGGAGCGATGCGGCCCACCGTGTCACCGCTCGAAAAAGCGCGGGCCATCGAGCGGGCCTTCGCGTACCAGGGTCGGCCGTACGACTTCGACTTCGACTTCTTCAGCGACACCTCGTTGGTGTGCACGGAGCTCGTCTACAAGAGCTACCAGCCCTCCGCCGACATGAAGGGCATCCCGATGCAGCTGGTCGAGGTGGCTGGTCGCCGCACCTTGCCGGCCAACGACATCGTTCACCAATTCGACACCGCGCTCGCCTCGCCGAAACCTCCGCTGGAGTTCGTGCTGTTCATCGACGCCAAAGAGAAGTCGCTGCAGGCCTTCGACAGCACGGCTGAGTCCTTCCGCGCGACGTGGAAGCGCGTGAAGTGGGACGTGGCGCTCAAGTGATCTCCGCTCCGTACGAGTTGGGCAACCCGCCTGGCCGCGACGAGCTGTTGCACGCGCTCGCCCAGCAGACCCCTCGTCTCGACCTGGCGACGCTGGCCATCGCCAGGCTCGGCAACCCGCCGCTCGACGTGGCGCCTTCGCTCGCGAAGCTCGATGCCCTCGGCGAGCGGGTGCGGCAGCTGAGTGAACATGGTGCCGCCGAGGCCCTCACCACTGTGCTCGGCGAGCAAGAGGGCTTCGAGGGCGACCGCGTGGTCTACGACCTCCCGGCCAACAGTTTCCTCGACCAGGTGCTCGAGCGGCACCGCGGCTTGCCAATTCTGCTCTCGGTGCTCTACCTCGAGGTGGGTCGTCGGGCGGGCTTGTCGGTGAGCGGCGTGGCGCTCCCAGGGCACTTCATCGTCCGTGTCGGCGAGGAGCTGATCGACCCGTTCAACAGCGGCAAGCGACTGACGGTGGCCGAGTGTCAGCTGATCGTGAAACGCGCCTCTGCCTCGGCGGAATTCGACAAGCGAATGCTGGCGGCGCCGACCCCGAAAGCCATCGCCACCCGCATCTTGAACAACCTGAAGGGCTCGTGGCTACAGCGCTCCGAAACCGACGCGGCGCTGTGTGCGGTCGACCTGCTGCTCGCGCTGACTCCGAATCACCCCTCGGAGCTGCGCCTGCGGGCCGGCCTGCTGATGGAGCTCGGCGCCTTTCGCGCCGCCCTGACTGACGTCGAGACCTGCCTCAAAGAGAAGCCGACTCCGCCCGACGCCATTTCACTGATGAAGACGGCCGAGGGCCTGAAGCGAAAAGTCGGGCGCCTGCACTAGCGCTTGGGCTCAGCGATTGTTGTTCGTGAAGTAGAAATACCCCGAACCTTCACTGCACTGCACCAGCGCGTACCCACCGCTCCGCAGGTTCTTGTCCATCGGGCGCTCGTCGGCTTTGAACTTGTCGAGCGGAAGCACGATGTTCTGGTTGGCTTGAATGGAGCGGAAGAAGCTCGACCGCCCGTTCGGCAGCCACACCGTGCACTGCGAGAGGGTATCTCGCTCACGGCTGAGCACCGAGACGGTCGCCTCGCCCGACGCGCCAAACGCCGAAGCCGCGCTGCGACGGCGATCGATTCGCACATCGCCTAGAATCACGCGGCGCTTCGGCCAATCTGTCGCCGGGTCTGCGGTGGTCGGCGTCGTCGTCGTTGGAGTCGTGGGAGTCGTTGGAGTCGTTGTCGCCGGCGTCGTCGTGGGGCTCGTCGCTGCCACCGGAGTCGGCGCCACAGTGGGATGGCGCACGGTGGCAGTCGTCGGTGGCTCGACTGGCTTCACCGGATCAGGAGCGACTGAAGTGGGCGGCTTGTCGACCGTGGTGGTGGTCTCGCCAGGCTTCACCGGCTTCCTGGGCAGCTTCGCCGGAGCGCTGGTGTCGAGGAACGCAAAGAGTTCTCTGGGCAGGTCGCTCTCGTCTTCGTCAATGAGGATCTCGGCGAAGGCATCGGTGACTTTGTACACACCCGCCGCGCCGTACAGCTCGCGCTTGACGCCGTCGATCTGCTCGCCGACCACGCGCAGCCGTTGACCCGCTTTGAGGTGCATCGAATCTTCGAGCACGATCAAGAACTCGCCATCTTTGCGCGCCACCCTGTACACGGGGCCGGTTGGCACCACCTGTGGCCGCTTGACCACCTCGTCGGGCTTCTTCGGGTTGTCGACCACTGGCGTCGTCTTCACCGGAGTCGTTTCCTTCGCACGGCCCACCGGGTCGACCACGCCCGAAGCGCTCTCACGCGTCGTTGCCCAATAGCCTGCGCCCGCCAGCGCGCCGAACGCCAGGAGCGTGACGATCACCAACGGAGCCCGGCCCTTCGACACGGTGAGCGGCTCATCGAAGTCATTGGGCTGCGACACCGCCGACTCGGGCTCTTCGGGCGGCAGGCTCTGTCGACCAACCACGACCGAAGGCTCCGACGGCCGGCGCGACGATTTGGCTGCCGCCGAGAGCGCCTTTTGCGCCGGAGTCAGGAGGATCTTGTCGCTCCCGCCGCGCAAGAACGTGCCATCGGCCGGCTCTTCGACGGGCACCGGAGACTGGTTCTGATTCTTCTTTCGCAGCAGCGAGAGCTTCGACTGCAGCTGTCGCTCGGCGGCGAACTCTTCTGAGCACATCGCGCGAACCGCGTTGCCGACGTCTTCAGCGCCCATCGTCAGCTGCTCGCGTACCGCCAGCTCGTTGAGCGAGCGCGCGAACTCGTCGCAGCGCATGTACCGATCCGAGGCATCGGTCGCCAGGGCTCGCATCACGATGCGCTCGAGCGCGGGGCTCACATCGGGCCGCACCTCGCGCAAGGAGGGAATGGTCGGGTGCGCCATCATCGCGACCATCTCACCCATCGTCGCGCCGGTGTAGAGCGGGCGACCGGCGATCATCTCCCAGATCACGATACCTGCCGAGAAGATGTCGCTGCGGTGGTCGACCGGGCGGGCCATCGCCTGCTCGGGTGACATGTAGCCGAGCTTGCCCATCACGGTGCTGGGCATGGTGTGCTTGCTGCGCGCCGCGCTCTTGGCCAGGCCGAAGTCGATCACCTTCACTTCGCCTTCGTACGAAACCATCACGTTCTGCGGCGACACGTCGCGGTGCACGATGCCCAGCGCGGTGCCGTCGGGGCCGCTCTTGCGGTGCGCGTAGCCGAGCGCTTCGGCGATCTGCTGACCGATGTAGAGCGCCATCGAGAGCGGCAACACGTTGCCCGAGGCCGAGAGCCGGCTTTGAACGCGCGACAGGTCGACGCCCGGTACGTACTCGATGGCCATGTAGAGCGTTCGCTCGTAGTCGCCCATGTCGTACACCTGAGCGATGTTCGAGTGGGTCAGGTGCACCAACACCCGCGCCTCATGGTGAAAGCGATCGACGAACTGCGGGTCGGCCTGCATCTGCGGCAGAATCGTTTTGACGATGCAGAGTTTCTCGAAGCCGCCCACGCCGGTGAGACGCGCCAGGTGCACCTCTCCCATGCCGCCCTGACCGAGCAGAAACAGCAGCTCGTACCGGCCCAGCATCTTCGTTGCAATGGGAGTCGACATCGGCGGCTGCATTGTACCCGCGTCGCCCCAGAACGCACGTCTGCGCACGTGCTAAGTGGGGCAGCATGGTCTGGCTGCTCGCCACGGTGCTGCTGCAACTGCCTCCCGGGGTCGAGACCCGAAGCGTCATCGTCAACCATGGCCTGGCCTGCCCCGCTCAAAGCCAATCGTCGTTCTGCGACGACCCCAGCATCGTCGAGCCCACCGTCGACCTAACCGGAGAGCTGGACAAGGTCATCTTCGTGGGGAAGAAACCGGGGCGAACGACGTGCTCCTGCGGGTTGAATCGCGGGTTTCGATTCGTGTGGCAGATCACCGTGCAGTCGACTGAAGACGGTGCCGAAGCCGCGGCCCGTAAGGTGGTGAACAGTGCCTTCGCCCGGCTCGCTGCGCTGCCTGCACCACAGCCGTAGGTGCGCTAGGCGAGCGCGGGCGTTATTCTTTCGCCGCCATGCACTCTTCGCTCATTGAAGTCGCGACTGCAACGCTGCACACGCCCGACGGCGAGGCCATCGAGGTCTCCGGCGGTGCGTATCTTTCGCCTGAGGTCTATTTGACCACCCACGCCGAGCTGGAAGCGTTTCGCGCGGCAGAGGTCGCCTCGGCCGTACCGCTGTTGCTCGGAGTGGGCTTGATCGGCGCCGCCATCGGCTTCTGGTTGGGCCGCCGCGACGGCGACTGAAGGGCTGACCATGCATTTCGAGCAGCTCGCCCAGACCAGCGAGACCGTCGCCGCGACTGCCGGCAAGAAGAAAAAGACTGAGCTGATCGCTGCGCTGCTGCAGCAGCTCGCGCCTCAAGAACGGGCGCCGGTGGCGAGGTTTCTGTCGGGTGAGACCGGGCACAAGACCGGCATCGGGTACGCCACTGTGAAGGAGTTGCGAGCGCAGGCGGCTCCGGCGTCGGCCGCATCGCTGACCATCTCCGAGGTCGATGCGGCGCTGGAGCAGATTTCAAGGCTCGAAGGCGCGGGGTCTCTTCGCGCGAGGAAACACGCGTTCGGTGCGCTGTTGGCGCGAGGCACTGCGAGTGAGCACAGCTTTTTGAGCGCGCTGGTGCTGGGAGAGCTGCGGCAGGGTGCGCTTGATGCGCTGGTGGTCGAGGCGATCGCCAAGGCGACCGGGCTCGAGGCGAAGCGGGTTCGAACCGCGTACATGCTCGCGGGTGACCTCGGGCGCGTGGCGGCGGGAGCGCTGGGTGAGGGCGCGGCGGGCCTGGCGCAGTTCGGGCTGACGGTGTTTCGCCCGGTTCTGCCGATGCTGGCGCAGACGGCTGAAGACGTGGCCGAGGCCCTGGCCTCGCTCGAAGGCCCGGCGGTGCTCGAGCACAAGATCGACGGGTTTCGGGTTCAGATTCACAAGCGCGATGACGAGGTGCGCATCTATTCGCGGGCGTTGAATGACCTGACCGCGACCTTGCCTGAGGTGGTGGCGATGGCGCGCGCCCTGCCCGCCCGCGAGCTGATTCTCGACGGAGAGGCCATCGCCCTCGGGCCCACCGGTCGACCGCTGCCGTTTCAAGACACGATGCAGTCGCGCGCGAAGAACCGGCCGGCTGGTACCGCGCTGTCGCTGACCTTGTTCGATGCGCTGATGGTCGATGGGCAGACGCTGTTGTCGACGGCGGCGCGCGAGCGGTTTGCGTTGCTCGATGGGCTGGCGCCGAAGCATCGCGCTCCGCGGGTGATCACCAGCGAGGTGGCTGAGGCGAATGCGTTTTACGACGCGGCCATCGCGGGTGGTCACGAGGGCGTGATGGTCAAGGCGCTCGAGTCTACCTACGACGCCGGCAACCGCGGGGCGGCGTGGCTGAAGGTGAAGAAGGTGCGGCGGGCTGATCTGGTCGTGACGGGGGTCGAGTGGGGCTCAGGGCGGCGCACCGGCAAGCTGTCGAATCTGCACCTCGCCGCGCGAGACCCCAAGGGCGGGTTCGTGATGGTGAGCAAGACGTTCAAGGGCATGACCGACGAGACCCTGG
>Ga0105048_10019585_pt1 | contig 10369 bp, 6 predicted proteins | sample MAT05_FD_78382 | JGI IMG/M metagenome (GOLD analysis project Ga0105048, IMG submission 78382) | Freshwater microbial communities from Lake Fryxell liftoff mats and glacier meltwater in Antarctica - MAT-05 | ecosystem: Environmental > Aquatic > Freshwater > Ice > Liftoff microbial mat | place...
CCTGTGTGCCGCCTACCTGTGGATGCCCACTGCTGCGGGGACACCTTCGGGGCCTCGGGGCCTGTGCGACCGGCTGCTTCGGGGCGACGAGTTCACGGCAGCGAATGTCGCTGATGGGTCGAAAGGGTGAGTTCGCTGCTTTCGGGTGCAGTCATTCGGCCCGCGGTGTCAGTGTCGCGTCAATGGCAAACCCGTGCGCCTCTTCGACTTGACCGTCAATCGCACGACGGCGCCTGCCCGCATCAAGTTTCGGAATGGACCGGTCGCTCACGTCGGCAACCGCTGGACGGCAGGTTTGGGCCGCCGCCGACAACCATCGACCACGAACGCATCCTGCGCGCGCTCGCAGCGGAAACTAGGTTGGAGAGACGCGAACTCGCTGGTCACTTGCGCATCGCCCTCTCGAAGAGTGACCCGGGTAAGAAGTTCGCGCGCATGACCCTGAGCGGCGACAGCATGACGCGCGCCTACGTGTTCCTCACTGCTCCGAGACCCCCTGGTGTCGACTACCAGGGCTACAGAGAGATGCGCTCTGCTGCGCTACTCACCTACTGCCAAGGAATCAAACTGCGGTTCCCACACGTGACCGAGGCTGTTGGCATTGCTTCAGAGCCGCTCACCGAGGCGGTTTCGTCTCAGGAGTTCGTCTACGTGGACCTCACGGAGGAGCTTGGTCAGCAAGAGTCGGCCGCATTGAAAGACATGATGCGTGAGCTGGATGTGCTCCAGACGCCCGCCGAAGATTTGCAGTATTTTGGGGGGCGAAGCCAAGAGTTTCCGATGCCCTTCAACTTCGGTGGGCCGAAGTTTCATGAGTACGGGACGGGTACGCCTATGAATCGGGCAGAGCGTCGGAGGAAGGACCGGGAGGCCCGGAAGACGGTCAAGAAAGCGAGCAAGCGAGCGCAATCCCGGAACGGCTAGACGACTTCTTGCGTCCATTCGCCGACCACTGCGGCCAGTCTCCCCGGGCCACCGCCGTCCCCGTTGAAGTTGCCGACTGCACCCACGCCATGTGAGTGCCAAGCATCCGTGGCAAGGCAGCAGCGCGGAGCCGTCGCCGGAGGCGACAAGCCTGTTGGCCCAGCAGACGAGAATGGCAACCCATAACGCTGCCTCTAGAGGGTACCCCCACATGCCTGTGTACTTGAACCTTGACCGACGCTTCGGGCTTTTAACCAAGTACTCGGTCGAGGAGCTACTCGCATCCGACGTTCTAGGAAAGCGCCTCACCTGGGACCGCGTTCTCGAAGGACGGCTCTCTCTCATAACCGCTCGTGCCAACTTCGGAAAGACGTTTGAACTTGCGGCCTGCGCCAAACGCCTTCGGGACGAGGGGAAGCACGCGGTCTTTGTCCCGCTTCACAGGCTACTTGGGCAAGTTGACTTCGCCGAAGCGCTGAGAGCGGAGGATGACGCTGCGTATCGGGCTTGGAAGTCGGCGCCGACCGAACGGCTCTTCCTCTTCGTGGACTCCCTGGACGAAGCTGCACTTGGGCGCGAAGAAGGGCTTCAACTTGCGTTGCGGCGCGCTGCGCGCGCCGTCGGCTGGCCCGACTCGAACGTCACATGGGTTCTCTCGTCGCGGCCCGCGACCTTGACGCCGAGCGTGTTGGAGATTCTTCAGGCGGAACTACGGGCCACGCTCTTCTCAGGAAAGGCAAGCAACGGCGAAGAGTCGGACGGTGACACCCGCGAGCTCTTCGCCCAAGGAGCTGGCTCAGATGAAGCCGACGTGGAGGGCACCGGCGCCGCAGGCCTGGCGGGTGTCGACGCCGCCAGCAAGATTGAGTCTGCGAGCTCAGAGCACGACCATTTGAAGGTGTATGCGCTCTTGCCGCTGGATAGCAAGGCTGCGAGGCTCTATCTCAGTGCTCGGCATGGAGTAGCGGACCCCCAGGGGTTGCTCGTTGCAGCAAGGCAGTTTGGCCTTGGTGGACTTAGCGCGGGACCTGGCAGTCTCGATGTCCTTGCGTTTGTTGATTTGGAGACCAACCCACCTCGCGACCTCACCGACGCGTTCGACCGGATGGTTCGGGGGGTCCAGGCGCAGCAACGAGCGGACCACAGGGAACGGCAGGTAGGGAGCCCATCTCCGGAGACGCTCACGGGGGCCGTCGAGAAGCTTGCAAGCGCATCGGCCGTCTGCCAGTTGCCCAACGTTGAACTCGCTCAAGAGGCTCTGAGCTTTCGCGATGGGGTGCTCTCCGCTCGCCCAATTGTCGGGTCGCTGCTGTCGCAGGATTCCCTCAGCTACCTGCTCGGCTCACGATTGTTCATCGACTCCGGCCACCATCAAGTCAAGGTGTATCCCGATGAGTTGTTGCCATACCTGGCGGCAAAGCGCCTTGCGGGGCTGGTGAAGTCGCCAGAGGATGCCACCCGGCTGCTTGCCAACTTCACTTGGTCGGCAGCTACCGGTGAGTGTGGTGTGCATCGAGTCTACCTGCCGCTCGCAGGCTGGCTGTCCACTCTGAATTCTCATTGCCGCAAGGTGGTGATTGAGGTCGAACCCCAGGCGGTCGCATTTTTCGGCGACCTGAGAAGCTCGCAGGTGTCGTTGGCAGAAGCCAGCACCTCGCTAGCCGCAGCCATAGAGAGGCTCGTGAACGCGGGCGATTCTCTGGGCAGACGGCACTACACCTTGACCGCTGAGAACTTTTGGCAGGCGGGAAAGCCCGGTATCGAGGCTACGTTGTTGGCGCTCTTCGACCAGCATGGCAGCGACTGGCACGCTCGGGATGCTTTGCTGGACATAGCCACCCACGCTCGCTTGGACATATACCGCGATAGGGTTCTGAAGACTCACTACGGCGACTACGCGAAGCTGATGCAAAACTCGGTCGACTTGCATTACATCCTCTCGCTCGAGCGAGGAGACGACGGCGCTTCGCTGGCTCAGGCTCTGTTGTCGAGCGTTGCCGTTGGAGAGCAGGTCGCATCGGCCTTGATGTCACGACTTGCGTGGAAGTCGCTTGATGCTCGGGGGATGGCAGACGTGGCCACGCGGCAGTTCATGCGTGGCAGAGGTGGCTTTCACATCGACTGGGCGCTTACGCGCGAGGTGGCAGACAACGCTGGACCCCACGACATCTATTCGCTGACGCGCGCGCTCTTGCTGCGCCTGGCGAGAAGCCTCAAGGCGAAAGAGAATCGTGGTGGCGGTCGTCGCCTGGAGCATGACTTTGCAGAGCTGGTCATAGACATGCTCGCGCTGACCCTTGATAGAGCGGATGCGCCACCTGTCAAGTTGGCGCGCCTCTGCCTCGTCCTGCATCGCATCGTTCGGGACTTCCATCTGGGTGGCGCTGACAGGCAAAAGCTCCGCTCGGCGCTGGAGAGGTCTACGGAAGTTCGGCGACTCTTTCTTCGGGGCCTAATTGACGGAACGGACAGGACTGAGGATGGCGTATGGAAAGCTGTCTACCTCTATGGCAGTTTCGCGTTCTGGGTCGATGGAGACGATGCGGCTCTTGCAGAGCCGGCATTCACCCAACTTGTTGCCTCTATGAAGGCGCGTGCGGCCATGCCTGGCCCGGCGGTGTCTCCGCCACGAGAACGCGGCCCGAAGTTGCACAAGGAGTCCAAGAAGCAGCTGTTGAACGCCGTTGAAGGCCTCCGAGACGCGTCAAACGAGAACGCCCTGGCTTGGGTGGCGGGCTGGCTCTCGCAAACCAATCACAACTCGCGCTACGGTGAGTGCGACTACTCCGTCTTTGAGACCAAGGCAGGTCGGGAGCTTTCGACTGCCGTTCGTCAGGGGCTCAGTGCTGTTTGGCGAAAGCGAGGTCCGCTCTGGAGAGAGAATGAACTCAACTCCACATTCCACATAACCGTAGCTGGACTCCAGGGTTTGTACCTTGACCTCGGCGACGGGGAGGCGCTGCCGGCTCTGACGGAACACGAAGTTCGCCAAGCCATTCGCTATGCGCCCTTCGAAATCAACGGCTTCCCCAAGTGGTTCTGGCCGGTCGTGAAGGCGCACGAACGAGTCGCCCTTGACGAGTTTCGAACCATCCTGAACAGCGCCGTCCTTGGGGCCGTGTCCGCTGACAAGGCCGAAGCCCTCATTCGCCACTTGGACCAGGCGCCTGATGCGATACGGCGAGGGCTGGCCCAAGAGGCATGGGCATATGTGACGGGAAGTTCCAAGACTCAGGAGTACGCGACCGAAGCTGCACTGACTGTGGCGACCGCAATTGGGGGCTCGGTTGACCGCACAGCCTTCGAGAGGGAGGCTTGGGCGCGCATAACTGCAGCATTCGAGGTCGCGTTGCCCGAACTGGGGGAGGTCCCGGTGGCGATGGATGTTGACGAAGCTCGGGCGCGACAGGCGCTAGAAGCAGTCTTCAAGGAGCGCAGTCGCCTCAGGGCTAACGCGGTGGTGTGGGGCTCGTTCTGGCTTTGGCACTTCCCAGACTCGTTCGGCAGGGACTGGGAAGCTTGGCGCGCGAGCAACAAGCCACCATCCGAGGAGTTCATGTTTGACCTAGCGGCTAGCTTGGGGGAAGACCGAAAGGCTCGCCTTCGGGATGCCGCAGGGAAGGGACCGCAGGGGCTGAAAACTCTGAAGACGCTCTACGAGTGGGTCCTTTCCGTGGTCTGCGAGGCCGAAGACCTCACCCACGAGGACGGCCGCGTTTACAGCGTAGGCGCGCGAGACCAGGCGCAAGGCCTGAGGGACGCGCTGCTTCCGGCCATCGCGAGCGCGAAATCACAAGCCGCATATGAGACCCTTGAGGACCTCCGTGGGAAAGCCGTTGGGAATCGTGCGAAGTACATCCGCCATCTTCAGTTCAACATGCGCGAAGACGAGGCGGCCACCCCTCCGATGTCACAGCAGAACTACGATAAGTTTGAGCATGACTTCGCGCCGCCGGTCACCGATTACGTTTCGTTTGCGCAAACGGTTCACAACGACTTGCTCGCTGTCAAGCGAAGCGTCGAGCAAGGCGAATTCAGCCTGAGGAGGTTCTTCAACACGCTGACCTTTGAGCATGTCAAAACGGACACAGAGGGGCTGGCGCTTGAAGAGGACTTTCAGGCGCTCCTGGGCAGCGAGTTGAACCATGCCAGTCTCGGCCGCTACGGCGTGACTCTTGAGCCCATCCTCCCGGATTCGACCCGTCGGGATGTGCTTTGCCAGGTTGGAGACCTACGAGCCACGGTCGAGCTCAAGATGTCGATACGTTGGACGCTCGAAGACTACCTTGTGGCCCTCGAGCATCAGCTTAAGGGGCAGTACATGCAGTCGGCAAACTCGAGGATTGGATTCTTCGCTGTTGTGCTGCAGAAGGAGCGGCGCTGGAACTTACCGGGTGGCGGAACCGTGGACTTCCCAGGACTGCTTGAAATCCTCGGCAGAAAGGCGCGCGAGCTTCAAACTGCTGACTCCGGATTGTTCCTGCGTGTTGTCGGCATCGACGCGACGGCGAAGGAAGACTTCCGCGCTGTCAGGGCTGCGGACAAGGCGAAATCCGTAGGCGCTCCGAAGTACGCGGATGGAAATGGCAACACCTGGGTCGGGCGGGGCCCAAGACCACAATGGATAAAGGACGCATTGGCGGCCGGAAGAGCTCTGGACGAGTTCCTGACCGCGAAGTGACTCGTCCCAGCGAGGGTCATCTTCTCCGCGACGCCTGGAGGATATGTCGGGATTGCGCGCATTCGCGGACAAGGGCGGGCTATGAATGGGCTTGGTAATGCGATGGAGAGCTCATGACCGCGAGTTCTCGTCCTTCCGGGCGGAAAGGATGCCAATGGCCGAAGCCCGGAAAAAATTTTGCACTCGTGAGCTAGATGACGGAGCCGCAGAAGTAGGCTGCCACGTTCCTCCACAAGATTGGGGAGGAACCTAGAAGCGGGCAGCAATGGGCTGCCGAACTGAACTGTGAAGCTGCATCATCATCATCATCAACAGGGCTGGGTTGGCGCTGCTTCCCGCACAATTGCATGGCCGGAAGGCTACGAAAGAGAGGGAGGAGCTGTGGCAAGTACCGACACCTTGTTGGCGACGTTCATTCACATTTCGGACCTGCACATCGGGGACATTGACCCGCAAACGGGCAATGCGCTGGCAAGTCCGCTTGCGGCGTGGGCGGTCCAGAACTTTTCCCAACTGGACGGCTTGCTAGGCCACCAAGGGCGGTCTCTTCAGGACCTGACGCGTTTCTGGAACAACCTTGCGAGGCCGGCGGAAGGGTTGTTTGAACTCTTGGTGACTGGGGACTACTCCCGGAGCGGCGGAACGACCGAGTTCGACACTGCGGTTCGGTATCTTGGGGCGCAGGTCAACCTGTCGACCAACGCGCAGCCCAGGCTCACTGGTCTTGCGCTGCCTTCACTGCCCGCTGGCATTCCCGGCAATCACGACCATTGGGGCGGCACGAATTTTCCTTGGGGAGGAGTCCCGTCACAGTTCGGTGGCTCATGGCTGACCCTTCCGCTGCCGTATCTGCAGCCTGCGGTATTGCTTGCCAACGGTATGAAGCTCGTGATTTGCGGGCTCGACTCGGATGCAGACGTCTTCCCCTTGGGGTTCAACCGGTTCCGGGCTATCGGCTCGTTCCAGACGCAGCTGGCGACGCTGGCAACCGCGCTGGGTCCGAACCCGGGTGATGAGGTCAGAGTCTTACTCGTTCATCACTCGTGGAACTATCAGGGAAAGATTTTGCGCATGACGCAAGCCTCGAAGGCGGCCATGCACAGTTTCCTCGTCGCACACGGAATCAAAATTGTGCTGTCCGGCCACACGCATGGCGCGAAGATGTTGCCGATTCCTGCTGGTGGCGTGCCAGATGCACACGAGCTGTGCTGCGGCACCACGACCCAACTGGACCATGTGCCATACGAGTGGGCCACCCTGATGGGCCGCGTGCCTCAGCGAACCTGGCCCACGAATACGCTCCTCGTGCACACGCTTCGTGTCGAGCAGGGAGACTTGATTTGGGAAAGCCAGCCTTGGTTTCGGGACGTCCAGAACGGCTTCCAGCCAGCGCCGTTCACGTACCGCGCTCAGTTGTAGGCAAGCTCCCTGGCTGCGCGAGGCGCCGGGCGAGTCCATAGTGCGCGCAAATCAGCCCGCGCCGATTGTTCCCATGCTGGGAGCGCCGTTACCGAAGGCCTCCCGTTACTCTCCATTTCGAAAAGGTAGTTGGGGACGCAGAAGGGACGCTCTTGGATAAGGCTGAAAACCCAGTTTGTCAAAGCTCTTGGCATTTCACTCACTCGCGGCACGAACGGGCCTGTGGCGATTTGGGCCTCCACCTGACCGACGCCAACGTGCGACTTCATATCCGCACGCACGAGAAGCAGCGAGGGCTCCTCCGTATCACGAGCGCCATAGCTCGGCTGCTGAATGTCGAGCTTTTCATCGAACAGCAACTGCAATCCGCGCATTGCTCCAGCCACCGTGTCCGGTGTCATCGCGAAGCGGGTAAATTCCAAGGCAGCCCGTCCGCCAGCACGTACCGAAGGTTGCGACGCGAGGTACTCCCGATACTGTCCGTCATCGGGGACTACCGGAAACCACCGTTCCCATTGAAGCAACTCCGAAGGGAGACCTTCAGCCATGAGCTCGAAGGCCTCACCGACCTCGACGGCTGACTCCACCCGTGCGCGCTCGACGGCCCACTCAACCTCCGTGACCTCCTGCGGGTCCTCGTCGCTAAGCAGAATCTCGTAGAGGCGAGACAGGCGTTCCGGATGCTCGCGCAACTGGTCGATAGCGTAGGCTTCGAGGTCGAAATCGTCCGAGCGCGTGAGGCTGTCTCGGAGGCGGTCCGCGTTCCCGGCGAGAAATCGAAATGCTGCCTCGCTTCCTTCAAGCAAGGCGTCCCGAATAGCCTGTTCGTCACGTCCGTCCATTGGTGGTCCCTTTTCGAAATGCAGGTCGTTAGCCTGATGTATAGCGTTTGTCGGCCAATCGTAGAAGCGCTTGAGTTGCCGCTCGCCCAATCGCGATGTCAAAGAGGAAGCGTGCGCATACTCGAAGAGCGGGCTGACCTCGGTACTGAACCGACGGGCTACGCCAGGCTTAACTTGGCTTGTCTGTGACCGGAGGATGAGACTTGAAATCTTTTCCAAGGCGGTGGCGAGTGTTGAGCGAACCGTGTAGCGCGTCAGTGAGTGCCGGGTAGCAAGTAGCCGTTCGCTTCGTCGCTCGTCGCCAAAGTGCTCAAGGAGCAAGCTGCGCTCCAGGCCAGAAAGCCTGTTCAGGGCGAACTGCAAGGAATTGATGTCCTGCTTCCGTTCGAGCGTTGCGGCAGGCCCGAGCTGTGGCGATGCGAGCTCGCCGACATCATCCAGGTCGACAAGCTTTCGGCGGGACTGGTCCATCTGCACAGCGCGCCGTCGTGCAAAGCGATGGAAGGCTCCGGCGACGTAGGTGTTGAAGTTGGCAATGGACGGGTCGTGGCGTGACCTTAGCCCCTCCCATGCCTCGACGTAGAAGTCGTGAATCAGGTCACGCGCGTCGTCAGGCGGAACGAAAAACCCGGACTTTGACAACGAAAGCAGCACACGCCAAAGCACCCGCTCGTGCTGGCGGAATTCTGTCGATTGGGGCTCAGCTTCCATCGCGCTCAGCCCACCCGTCAAAGACTCGTCATTCATGCTCCACGTACAGGGGCAATCCCCTGCCTGCTCTCCCCAGGCTCTGTATTGCACCCGAGGAGCCCGATGGTCGAAAATTCCAGATTAGCCGATAAAAATACTCGGGTATTCGACGACTCATGTGCGCCACGCCAAGAGAGAGGTGGCGCCCACGGACGTCACTCGCTCTCTGATAAAGTCCTCCGAAGCGCTCGCTTCGGGGTAGCTTAGCTCGTTGCCTCCCCGGCGCCAGCTGGAATCGACGGGTGAACTCGGCGCTTTTTCACGCGGACGGGGCGTTGGCAGGCTGACTTTCAAGCTGGCCCTTGAGCTGAAGTTGCGGAGCGTTTGACAGCCAACCGTCAAGTGGCACCAAAGCCTGAACTTCTGGCAGATTTCACGGACCTGCCCCGACATCCCAGGGGGCCTAGCGCCTTGGCTGTGTCTTTCTTCTTGAGGGGTACTGTGAGGTATGTATTTGGCACGAGTTACGCGCCCTCCTCAGTCACCGTCGACCAAGTCATCAGCGCCTCGTCGAACTCGTGATTGGTGACCAAGTGCTTGCCCAGCAACTCTTCGAGTTGCGGGCGCGTCACCAGCTCCACGTGGTTGGCCTCCGCCTGGAGCACTGCGCCTCAGTTGAAGCGCTGATTGGTCACAGCAACCTTCCTGAGCTTTGTCCCTGCGAAGTGCGCCTGATACTTGGCGGCACCGGCGGTTACCTCCTTGATGGCGTCCCAGCCGACATCTGCTGACTTCGAACTCTTGCACTGAAGCACCTCGCCGGTGCGACCCATCAACGCGACCACGTCGATGCCGCCATCGCCGCCGCGCTTTGAGGTGACCGTCGACTGGAAGCCGCGCTTGGCCCAAAGGAGACAGCAGAACGCCTCGAACCCGTCACCATCCATTCGGTCGACGTCGTCCATGGTGAGGTATCGCTGTGGCAGCGCCTCACCATCGCCGCCTCCGCTGACGAGCTCGGTGAAGGAGGCGTCCTTCCCTGAGCCGTTGAGCATCGCCGTCAGCCCGCCATCGTCCAGCGTTGCTCCGGCAAGTCCCGCCTTGCGCTTGAGCAACTGGTCGAGGCGCACCTCGAAAGTGCTGAAGTCATAGGCAACCACGGTCGGGCAGTAGACGAAAACGTCACGCTCTTGACCAATCCGGAAGGCCCGGTCCGTCGCCTGAGCTTCCTTGGATGGGTTCCACGCACGCGTGAAATGGAAGACGTGGTTGGCGGCGGTCACGTTGAGGCCCGCACCTGCGGCAAGCGTCGAAAGAATGATGACGTCAAAGCCGGGCTTCGCAGAGAACTTGTCGATGTAACCCTGCCGTACCTGGGAGTCGCCATTGATGATGAATGGACGCAGGCCGAACGTCTCCCGCAGGAAGTAGTACAGCGCTGCCTGGGCCTCCCGCAGTTCGGTGAAGACAATGGCCTTCTCTTCAGCCTGCTGCACTTCGCCGAGCCGATGAAGCAACCACTGAAGCTTTGGCGAGTTGCTCAGGTGGGCATCGCGCCCCGAGCGGTCCATCAAGAACTTCGTACCGGGTAGGCAGTAGGGCTCGGCGCAAACTGCCTTCATCAGATGGAGCGCGCCGCACTCCAGGAAGGCGTCGAACTCGTCCTTCACAAACTGCGGCAGATCGGCGCCAACCGCGGACTCAGCCTGCTCGAAGAAGGTGGCGGCGTGCTGCTGCACGAAGCGGTACAGCACGGTCTGCTCCGGTCGGTGGCGCTCGTAGTGGACCGGGGTGCCGTCCGGCGCCCTGATCG
>Ga0105048_10019586_pt1 | contig 10369 bp, 6 predicted proteins | sample MAT05_FD_78382 | JGI IMG/M metagenome (GOLD analysis project Ga0105048, IMG submission 78382) | Freshwater microbial communities from Lake Fryxell liftoff mats and glacier meltwater in Antarctica - MAT-05 | ecosystem: Environmental > Aquatic > Freshwater > Ice > Liftoff microbial mat | place...
ACTTCGCTCGCGAGCTGATGGAGCTGTTCACGCTCGGAGTGGGCAACTACACCGAGGCCGATGTGGAGGCGTCTGCACGGGCCTGGACCGGGTACAACGCCGATTGGCCCAACTACCAGTACCAGTTCTACGCGAGCCGCCACGACACCGGGAACAAGACGTTCTTCGGCACCCCGAGAACGTGGAACGGCCCCGGCATCATCGACGAGATCCTGCGCGACAACGCGGCGAAGAAGCTCGTCGCCGCGAGATTCATGGTCCGCAAGCTGTGGGACGTGTTCGCCCATCCCGGTGCACCCTCGACGGTGGTCGACGCGCTGGCGACCCAGTTCCTGAACAGCGACCTCGACGTGCGGGTGTTGATGCGTGCGCTGCTGCTCCGCCCGGAGTTCTACGGCGTCGCCGCGAAACAGGGCCTCGTCCGGACGCCGATCGAGTGGATGGTGGCACTGCTGCACCAGACGGGCCTCGACCCCGACGACCTCGGTGCGTCGTGGGTGGGTTCGCGCATGGGCCAGTCGGTGTTCAACCCGCCCAACGTCGCCGGCTGGAAGCACAACGCCTACTGGCTCAACACGAGCGCGATGAGCGGCCGTGCGATGGTGGCGAGGTCGGTCACGTGGCACCTCCGCCAGAACGATGGCTTCGCCCACCTCGGCACCTTGACGACCTCGGCCGCCGTCGACGCCGTCGCCGACTACTTCGGCATCGCGCCCCTGTCGAACGCCACACGGAACGCGTTGATCTCAGCCCACCAGGCGGAGCGGAATGCGCAGGCATGGGTCAGCTGGTGGGCACCCACGAACCTGTTGACGATGGCGATGCTCGCTCCCGAGATGCACATGGCCTGACGGCCACACCAGCCGAAACCAGCCGAAACCAGCCGACACCAGACAGCCGAGGAACCGACATGCTCGACCCCGATATCTCCACCGCCGACGCACGTCGGTTGCTCAGTTCCCCGATCGGCCTCCCGGGTTGCTCGGCCGACCTGCTCGGTCCCGGGGGCTGGACGCGTCGGGGGTTCCTCCAGGCGGTCGGCATGGGGCTCGGCGGTGGAGCGCTCGTCGGTACGCTCGGTGAGTCGCTCGTGCCGGGTGATGTTCGTGACGCGTTCGCCGGCGCTCCCCTCGGCGCATCCGAGGGGATCCTGATCACGCTCATGCTCTACGGGGGCAACGACGGTCTCAACACCGTCGTGCCGTACACCGACGGCAACTACTACTCGCAGCGCTCGAACATCGCGATGCCGGCCGGGGACGTGCTGGCCATGAACGGTCAGGTGGGCCTGCACCCTCGGTTGTCGTACCTGCATTCGATGTACCAACTCGGTCAGGTGGCAGTCGTGCAGGGCGTGGGCTATGCAAACCCCGATCTGTCGCACTTCACGTCGATGGCGATCTGGATGAACTCTCGGTTCGGGCCCGGTGCCCCGACCAGCGGCTGGATCGGCCGTTGGCTCGACGGACAGCCCGCTGATCGAGCGGATCTCGCTGCGGCGACGATCGACTCTTCGGTCGCGCTGCATCTCGTCGGCGAGAACCGGCGGGCCGTCGGGATCTCGCCGTGGGGCGAGATGTTCGGCGTGGAGAGCGAGCCGCCCGACCTGCGGATGTACGCGGGCATCAAGGCGATGGCGGCGAGCGGTGCCGGTCGCGGTCAGTGGCACGACATGTTCGCGTCGACCATGCGCACCCAGATCGACCTCGCCCACGAGGTCGCCCCGGCGTTCGCCGCCGCGCTGCCCGACGGCAACCTCGCACGGAAGATGACGATCGCCGCCCGCCTGATCAACGCCGACGTCGGACTCCGGGTGATCGACATGGGGCTCGACGGGTTCGACAACCATGACGACCAGCTCGCCGGGCACCCCGATCTGCTCGGTGAGCTCGACCAGGCGATCTCGACGTTCTACGCGACCTTGGCGCCCGGCTTCCGCGACCGGGTGACGATCATGACGATGTCCGAGTTCGGCCGGACGAGTTCGTCGAACCAGTCAGGCGGCACCGACCATGGCACCGCTGCGCCGATGTTCGTGCTCGGCACCAAGGTGAAGGGTGGCCTCTATGGTCAGGGCCCCTCCCTCGCAGGGCTCGGACAGTGGGACCGCCTGCCGGCGTACGTCGACTTCCGCTGGGTGATCGGCTCGGTGCTCGACGGCTGGATGGGCGGAGGTGGGAGCACGATCCTGAACGGGAGCTTCCCCGATCTCGGGCTGTTCGCCGCGGCCCCCGGCACGCCGGGCGGCGCCCCGCCGCCACCCATCGTCCTCGCACCTGCGTCGCCCAGCGGGTTCGTCACCTCGTCGCCGCAGCGCGTGTTCGACACCCGCGACGGCACCGGCGGCCGGTCGACGCCGCTCGATGCCGGGGAGTCGTGGCGGTTCACGATCGCCGGCGCCCATGGCATCCCGCTGGAGGCGGTTGCGGTGGCGATCAACCTCACGGCGGTGGGCGCAACCGCACCCACCTTCGTCACGGTGTTCCCGAGCGGTGAGGCACGACCCCTCGCGTCGAACCTGAACCCGGTGCCCGGCGTCGTGACGCCGAACCTCGTGCTGGCCCGTGTCGGCACGACCGGATCGATCGATCTGTTCAACAACTCGGGGTCGGTCCATCTCGTGGGCGACGTGGTGGGATGGTTCCTCCCGGGCGGTGACGTGGGTCTGCACGCACTTGCACCTGAGCGCTTGCTCGACACTCGCACCGGCACCGGTGGTGTGCTCGGGACCGTCGGCCCGGGGCAGTCGATCGACCTGCAGGTCACCGGCCGCGGCGGCGTCTCGTCGGATGCGGTGGCCGTGGCGCTGAACGTGACGGCCACCGAGCCGACCGAGTCGAGCTACCTCACCGTGTGGCCCGCCGGTCAGGGCCGACCGGTTGCGTCGAGCGTCAACATGGTGCCCGGCCAGACTGTGCCGAACCTGGTGTTCGCGAAGGTCGGCGATGGTGGCAGGGTGAGCATCTTCAACCACAGTGGTGCCACCCACGTCGTGGTCGACGTGCTCGGTTGCTTCGGCGCCGGTGTGTCGTCGAAGTTCGTGGCGCTGTCGCCTCAGCGCGTGCTCGACACGCGCGAAGGGATCGGCGCACCGATGGCACCACTGACGACCGGGACGCTCTCGCTGGCGCTCGCTGGTCACCGCGGCGTGCCGTCGAGCGGTGTGTCGGCCGTGCTGCTGAACGTCACGGCCGTCCTGCCGTCTGCGGGCACGTATGTGACCGTGTTTCCCTCGGGGATCGAGCGACCGGTGGCGTCGAACCTGAACGCGGTGGCGGGGCAGGTGGTGCCGAACATGGTGATCGCCCGGCTCGGCCCCGATGGCGCGACGCAGCTCTACAACAACGCAGGCGCGGTCGATCTCGTCGCGGACGTGATGGGCTACTTCACCGGCTGACCGGCTGGGCCGCTGACCGGCTGGGCAGCCGAAGGACTGCTCGGTAGCCTGCGGTCGATGGCCTCGACGATCGATCCTGCCCGACGCGCCCAGTTGAACAGCATCCGCCTGGCCGCCGTGGTCGACGATCACGGGGCCACTGGAACGGACTCCACGGGCGCACTCGGTGCGGGTGCCGCGCTGCTCACGACCGACGGTGTGGCCTGGGCGCTGTTGGCCGACCTGCCCGACCGGGGCCCCGATCGACAGCTCGGCGCTGCGCTCGCGTGGGCGGTGCGCCATGACGCCACCGCTGTGCGCGTGATCGCGGAGTCGGGTACCGGTGCGCTCGCACGTCGTGCAGCGTGGTTCGTCCTGGCTGTCCACATCAGCCGGCTCGACGGGCGCGAACTCGTCGCCGCCGATCCCGAGCCACTGCCCGTGGCGGCTGCGGTGTCCGACGCGCACCGGGCGCTCACCGAGCTGATCGTGGCCGGCGGAGCGACGCCCGTCGAGGAGTCGGGGGTGCTGTCCGGTGAGGTCGACGGGCTCGAGGTGTGCCGGGTCATCGACGATCCGACGACCGGTGAGGTGCGCCTCGAGGTGGGTGTCGGCGCGCACGATCGCGAGACCTTCCAGTTGCTCCATGGCGACCGCCCGAAGGTGGAGGCGTTGAGCGACGTCGTGCGTTCGGTGATCGAGCACCGCCGAGTGCGTGATGCACAGCACCCGCTGAAGCAGCTCGCAGCGAGCCGACGCCTGCGGGCCCGGCTGATCGATGCTCCTGATGTTGTGGGTCTCACGGTGTTGGCTCCGGTGGATCCGCCGCTGCCGCGCAGCAATGTGAAGGATCAGGTGCCGTGCGCCGCGATCGACCGCAGCACCGGCACGCTCGTCGTGTGCACCACCGGCATCGACCTCGATGTGGTGCCCTGGGCAGGTGATGCTGCGGCGCGCCATGGTGCCGATCGCTGCATCGTCGCCGCACCTCAGCGCGATGTGATCGACGTGCAGCAGCGGCTGGCCGCCCTGCTGCGTGTGCCCACCCGCTTCCTGGCCGTGTGAGGTGGTCGAGGCCGGCTGGAACACCGCCGTGACCCGGCAGGTCGCCGGTCGCTGGGCAGCGCCGTCACGGGCGCACCGGCTGTTCGGTCCACGGCGGCTCTAGCCTCGTGACACCGTGATCGAACGCCTTGCCGCCGTGGAGGACGAGTTCTCCTTGCTCGAGATGAGCCTCGGCGACCCCGAGGTGCTGTCGGACCAGGCGCAACTGCGCTCGGTGTCGAAGCGCTACAAGGACCTCACGCCGCTCGTCGAGGCGATGCGTGCGTTCCGTGCACGCACGGCCGATGCCGAGACGGCCAGGGAGTTCATGAACGCCTCCAGCGGCGACGAGCGCGAGCTGTGGCGCGCCGAGCTCGCTCAGGCCGACACCGATGTGGCGACGCTCGGCGACGAGATCCGCACGCTGATGCTGCCGAAGGATCCCAACGACGGCCGTGCCGTGATCATGGAGATCCGGGGGGCCGAGGGAGGCGAAGAGGCGAACCTGTTCGCCCGCGACCTGTTCGAGATGTACCAGGGTTGGGCGTCGCGGCGTGGATGGAAGTTCGAGGTGCTCTCGAGCGACGTCAGCGACCTCGGCGGCCTCAACCAGGTGACGTTCGTGGTCCGTGGCGACGATGCGTGGAGTCACCTGAAGTTCGAGGGTGGTCCCCATCGCGTGCAACGCGTTCCCGTCACCGAGAGCCAGGGCCGCATCCACACCTCGTCGGCGACGGTGATGGCGTTGCCGGAGGCCGACGAGGTCGATGTCGATCTCGACGAGCGCGACCTCGACATCGACGTGTACCGCAGCAGCGGTGCCGGCGGCCAGAGCGTGAACACCACCGACTCGGCGGTGAGGATCACCCACCGCCCGACGGGCCTGATGGTCACCATGCAGGACGAGCGCAGCCAGCTGCAGAACCGTGCCCGTGCACTGCAGGTGCTGCGGGCCCGGCTGCTGCAACTGAAGCAGGACGAACACGACGCAGCGATGTCTGCTGAGCGGCGCTCACAGGTCGGCGGTGGTGGGCGGAGCGAGAAGATCCGCACCTACAACTTCAAGGAGAACCGGGTCACCGACCACCGCATCGGGTTCACGATCTACCGGCTCGCCGACGTACTGGCCGGCGACCTCGACGATGTGGTCGATGCACTCATCGCCGACGAGCGCTCGCGCCAGATGGCCGAGGGCGAGGGCTGAGCGGGACCCGTGAGCTCGTGACGACGTCCCCAGACAGCGGTGACAGCGGTGACAGCGGTGACAGCAGCGACAGCAGCGACGGCACCATCGCTTGGCGGAGCCTGTGGACCGAGACCGAACGACGTCTCGGCGACCGGATCGTGGCGCGGTGGATCTGTGAGACGGCGAGCGGCGCTGCCGGCAAGGAGTTCCTCGCGGCGCTCGACGAGCCAGCCACCGAGCGGATGGTGGCCCATCTCGACGTGATGGTCGATCGGGTACTGGCGGACGAGCCGCTGCAGTACGTGCTCGGGCACTGGGCCTTCCGACACCTCGAGGTGATGGTCGATCCTCGCGTGCTCATCCCGCGGCCGGAGACCGAGTTGTTGGTCGACCATGCGTTCGCTGTGCTGCGTCGTTGGCCGCGTCCGTGGCGCGTCGCCGACCTGGGCACCGGAAGTGGCGTGATCGGGCTGTCGATCGCCGTCGAGGGTTGGCACGAGGGGATGGAGGTGTGGCTCACCGATGCGTCGCCCGATGCGCTCGACGTGGCTCGTGCAAACACCGCGGGCGTCGGCCGTGCGGCGTCGGGGGTACGCATCGTGGCGGGTTCGTGGTTCGAGGCGCTGCCACCCGAGCTGCGGGGCACCTTCCATCTCGTGGTGAGCAACCCGCCCTACATCGCCGAGGACGATCCCGCCGTCGAGCCGATCGTGCGTGACCACGAGCCGCACCATGCACTCTTCGCCGGCGCCGAGGGACTCGCCCACGTGGCCGTGATCGTCGAACAGGCGCCCGCATGGCTGATGCCGGGGGGCGCGCTGGTACTCGAGATCGGCACGAGTCAGGGTGAGGTCGTCGCGTCGATGGCCCGCGCATCCGGACTGGTCGACGTGCAGGTGCTGGCCGACCTGTCGGGTCACGACCGCTTCGTTCAGGCGAAGCGCGCTGCCACCTGAGCCAGCAGGCTCTGCTCGTCGGCATCGATCATGTCGTCGACGCCGGCCACATCGCGAGCGGCGGAGAACAGCGACTGGCGCAACACGCTGCTGGTGATGCGATGGTCGATGTCGTCGAGCAGTGCCTCGGTGCTGTGACCCGCGACCGCCGACCGCACCTTGGCCATCGCCTTGCCCAGGTACTGGTCGAACGAGAACGTGTCGGACTCGAAGCCCTGATCGTCGCTGATCGTGCGGATCTCGTCGATCTCGCCGCTGTCGATGTGCCGGTCGGCGATCATGACCAGCAGCAAGAGTTCGACTGCGGCCTCGTGCTCGCGGTCGGCGGTGGCGTGCACCGAGATGCCGTCGTACAGATCCTTCAGCTGGGTGCTCATGGCGACGATTGTTGCAGATCGCCGGGCGGGGTCGATGGGCCCGGTCGACGGGCGGGGTCAAGGGGCCTGATCAGGAGGCCTGATCAACGGGCTTGGGCGGCGGTCACGAGCGACCGTCGCAGGAAGTCGAGCTGGTGGAGCAGCAGGTTCTCCGCGACCACCTCCTGCGGCGTCATGTGCGACACGCCCACCAACGCCAGCAACTCGTGCGGCTTGCCGGCGGCGAGCAGGGCCGACGACAGCTGCAGGCTGTGGGCCGCGACCACGTTGTCGTCGGCGAGGCCGTGCACCAGCAGCAGCGGCCGGGTGAGCTGGTGGGCGAGGGGCAGCAGACTCGTGCGGGCGTACGGCGCCGCGTCGATCGTGGGATCGCCGAGGTAGCGCTCGGTGTAGTGGGTGTCGTACAGCCGCCACTCGGTGACGGGGGCGCCGGCGATCGCGGCGTGGAACACGTCGGGTCGTTGCAACACCGCCAACGCGGCCAGGTAGCCCCCGAAGCTCCACCCGCGGATGGCGACACGCGAGAGGTCGAGTTCGGGGTGCTCGCGGGCAGCGGCCTCGAGCGCCGTCACCTGATCCTCGAGCACTGCCGTCGCCAGGTCGAGGTGAATCGCTCGCTCGAACGCTGTACCTCGCCCCGGCGTTCCTCGGCCATCGGCGACGACGACGGCGAACCCCTGGTCGGCGAACCACTGCGAGCTGAGGAAAGCGTTGTGCGACTGCACGACGCGTTGCGCGTGTGGACCGCCGTACGGGTCGAGCAGCACCGGCAGCTTCGAACCGTCGTGGTCGTGGGGCAGGAGGACGGCTGTGGCGATGCGGTGCTCGCCGAACTCGTGCAGGACGACGTTCGGTCGCACCAGCGGGGCCTCGGCGAACGATCGCAGGGGCACTCGGCCCGGTGCGCTCGCGACCGCTCCCGGTGCGCCGAGCGTCGCGATGCGCACGATCACCGGGCGCCCCTCCGACACCGAAGCGATCCCGTCGACATCGGTGAGCTGTGTCACCCCCGACCCATCCCAGTGGTACACGTGCTGCACCGTGGCATCACCCAACGGGTTGCCGAGGAAGGTGATGCCGGCGCCCACGTGGGCGATCGACCGCACCTGTACCTCCGACGGGGTGACGTCGTCGCCGTCGACGAGCAGGCACCGACGGCCCTCCCTGTCGGCAGCGACGACGAGTCGACCGTCGTCGAGCACTGCGGGACTACCGGGCACCAGTTCGACCCATGCGTCATCGGTGTCGGTGAACAACGGCGCGGTGTCACCGGTGACCGGATCGGCCTCGAGCACCACCAACGTGCGTTGGTCGCGCGACTGGACGCTGAGGACGAGGCGCTCGGGGGAGGCCCAGGCGACCGTGGCGAGGTACGGGTAGGCCTCGCGATCCCACATCACCTCCACGCTGCCGCCCTCGAGCGCGAGCACGTGCAGGGTGACGTCGGGATTGGCCGAACCGGCCGCCGGGTAACGAACGGGTTGCGGCTCACGGCGCGGGTCGGCTGGGTCGCCGATCCACCAGCGCTGCACCGCTGAGTTGTCGACCCGGCACGCAGCGATCGCCTCGCCATCGGGACTCCACCAGTAGCCGCGGAACCGATGCATCTCCTCGGCCGCCACGAAGTCGGCGCTGCCCCACGTGACCTCCGGGTCGAGGTCGCCCGCCAGCTCCCAGCTGCTCGCGTCGAGCTCGGCGATGCGCAGCTTGCTGCCGCTGACGTAGGCGAGCCGTCGGGCGAGTGGATCTGGTCGGGGATCGAACACCGGCCCGTCGACACGGAGCTCGCGAGCCGCTGCGCTGAGTAGCCCGGCGACGAACAGGCGACCGGCGAGCGTGAAGGTGGCGACGGCGGTGGCGCGGTCGGTGGCGAATGCCGTGACGCCGCCGGCGCCCTCGCGCATACGCTCACGGCGAGCGCGTTCCTCGGGCGGCAGCTCGTCGTCGAGCGCTGGGTCCTCGGACGCGAGGAGCGCGACCGGATCAGCCACGAGGGTCTCGGTACCATCGACGATCGACTGCGTCCACAGGCAGTTCACCGGGTCGTCGCCGGCTCGGCTGCGCAGGAACACGGCTCGGAGTCCGTCGGCCGAGACGGTCACGTTGCGCGGTTCGCCGAGCGTGAGCCGCTGCGTGCGTGCGTGCTGCCGCGGAAAGGTGTCGCTCATCCCGCCGAACCTACCCGCGTGCCGAGCCCTGGTCGGCCGACGAGCGACCGAACCTCCGGTGGTCAGTGGCCTCCGGTGGTCAGTGGTCAGCGGTCAGTGGGGCGCGTTCGGGTGTCGCTACAGGCCGGGGACCACGAGGATCTTGGCGTGGGCCTCGGGGTTGCCGAGATCGATGAACGCCTGAGGAACCCCGTCGACGCCGACCCTGCCGGTGAGCCACGGCGAGAGGTCGACCCTGCCCTCCACGATCGCCGTGAGTGCTTCACCGAACTCTGCTGGCGTGTAGCCGAGTGCGAACTGGATGCTCAGCTCGCGACCGATGCCGAGCATCGGATGGATGCGGTCCTCCTGCATGCACGCTCCGACGACCAGGATGCGAGCGTCCTTCGGTGCCATGCGCATCGCCTGCTCGATCATGCCCGGCACACCGACCGCCTCGAAGATCACGAGCGGCTTGGCTCCGTCGATCCGACGCCACGCCTCGATCGCAGGCGTGTCCCTCGGGTCGACCACGACGTCAGCGCCCAACTGTTCGGCGAGTTGACGACGCTTGGACGAGAAGTCGGCAGCGACGATCGGACCGATGCCGCGCATCTTCAGCTCGGCGATGCAGGCGAGCCCCACGGGGCCGAGCCCGAGCACGAGGGCGGCGTCACCGACGGCGATGCGGCTCTTCGCCACGGCATGCACGCCGACCGCGAGCGGCTCGGTGAGCGCCGCCAGGTCGACCGGCAGGTCGCTCGGCACCTTGAGACCCATCATCTCGTTGAGCACCATCAGCTCGGCATAGCCGCCGTTGTAGGCGTTGGAGAAGCCGATCCCGTGCAGGCCCGATGCGTCGAACGCGACCGGCATGCTGACGATGACGTCGCCCACCTCGAGGTTCTCGCAACCCGGGCCCAGATCGACCACCTCGCAGCAGAACTCGTGGCCCATCACCGTGTCCTTCGTCGGGTCGAACATCACCAGCGACATGGGATCGACCGGACGGTCGGCGTTCAGTTCCTCGCCGATCCTCCGGCTCTCCTCGCCGTGCACGAGCAGGTGGAGATCACTGCCGCAGATGCCGCACGCGAGGACCTTCGCCAACACCTGCCCCGGCCCGGGCACGGGGTCGGGCAGGTCGTCGACTCGGAGTTGCCAGTCACGCATCACGGCTGCACGCATGCCCGCAGCGTAGGCACCCGAACGTCGCCGCCCGTCAGTAGGGGCGAGCCGCGCCGAACCGCGCCTGGCCCGCACGCGGCACTCGCCGGGTCGGC
>Ga0105048_10019588_pt1 | contig 10369 bp, 5 predicted proteins | sample MAT05_FD_78382 | JGI IMG/M metagenome (GOLD analysis project Ga0105048, IMG submission 78382) | Freshwater microbial communities from Lake Fryxell liftoff mats and glacier meltwater in Antarctica - MAT-05 | ecosystem: Environmental > Aquatic > Freshwater > Ice > Liftoff microbial mat | place...
ACTGACAAAGCAAGGTAAGCCCTATAGCCCCAAAGTTCCCTATACGGGTTGGGTGAATGAATACGCAGGAACAGGTAGAAACAGCGCAACTACCCCTTTCATTAAAGTTGGCAACACGCTCATTCACTGGAAAAGTGCCCACGCTAGCCATCCTAACGACAAGACCAAAGAACTCTCTGCCAGAGCACGTAGCGTTAGATACCAATATCATCCAGCGACCCAAACCTTTACTTCCCGTGCCGGGGTCACTCAGTTAGCCCTGATTGTGGATGGTGATTGGGGCGATCGACACCTCCAAACCCTTTCCTCATCGGGTTGGGATATTATCGTTTACCCTGACGAAATCCCTCAATTGGTCAGCCAGCTATAGCAACCATAGCTGCTAAATACGAGGCGTACCAACGTACACCCATCAATAGAATACAAGTAATTTTTAACACGAGGAGTCAAGACAAAGATGGAAGTTGAAAAAATTAAGGAAATAGAACTTGTACTTGATAATTTGAGTAGTTGTAGGTTAGATGACTGCGACGACATCATCGAAAAGCTCTTGTACTCAATATGCGATTCACTTAATATATCGTTGAGTGCAAATCCGACGACCTCTTTATTCAGTGATAGAACGAGCGTCAGACAAAAAGAATTTATTGCGGCATGTTTATTGAGAGCTTTATCGAGAAAATCAGATATATTCTGGGGAATGCAGAAATCAGCTTTGAGGAACAAAGTATTCTCACTTTTCGATCAAGTCCTAACTAAGATATATAAAAAATTTAACATCAATCTAGAAGACAAAAATGAGGAAAAATCCTCTAAGCTTCAAGACTTAGAGGGTGCTCTGCTGAATAATTTTTCTAACTTATCTTCGATTTCAAGTCTAGAAGATTGTCAAGAAATCAAGTCCATGTTTATGAGGCTCCTCTTTGGAAACTGTGGTAATAGCTTTCTCATGGGTCAATTTACAAATGGCTCTCTACTAGACAAGCAAAGACTAACTAATCTCTTTGGATTGCTGGACAATTATTTAAACGGCTCGTCTGTAGATACAGTTATTGATTTCCATAAAAAAATTCAGAAGGAGTATCAAGTTTATATACGGGAAATTGAGCAAACTTCATCAAATCTTACCCAGATTTGTGTTGGAAGTATATTTAAAAAAATCCTTGAAATCATTCAAGACGATTTCAACTCTAAAGATGAACTAGTCCCTACAGAAATTGAAGCTAAAATATTAGATAGAAAATATCCATTTCACGTAGAGAATCGTGAGATGAATATTGAAATTCATGCTGCTAATGAAGGAAAAGGAAAAGCTTTTGACGTTGAAGTTTCGATTGAATATGATAATGATCTATTAGAAATTGCCGACCCTATCATCAAGCTTGGTAGTTTAGAACCCGGAGAGAGTAGGGATTTCCACTTCAAAGCAATTACTCAAAAGTCCTTGAGAATAACTGTTCCAGAGATCATCTTAGGGAGAGTCATCTGGAGCAACTATAGCGGTGAAAACAGTTCGTATAACTTTGAGGGTGAACTATTACCCCAAGACCCTCACCTTGACTGGCAGGAAATGAGTAAGAAGAAGCCCTATTTTCTTGAGGCAGTATCTGAAGAAAAAGAGCTAGTAGGTCGTAGCGAGTTGATCAAGCAACTTTATGCAAAGCTTGTTTCCGATCAACTCGAATCTTCTATTATCTTTGGTCAGAAGAGAGTTGGGAAAACATCTATTGCTAAAACAATTCAAAGAAAACTTAAAGATCTTGAAGACTATACAGCCATATATATGTCTGTTGGCTCCTTAGACAAAAACACGCCAGAAAAGTGCCTAAATTCATTAGGAGAATTGATATTTTATGAAGTCTTTTATGATCCAGCATTCGAGGGGCTTAAACTTCCAGAATTAAAGTTTGATAGTTCAATCACTCCCCTTGATAGTTTTTTTAGGATTATAAGAAGGCTCAAACCCGACCATAAGTTTGTGATTATCATTGATGAGTTTGATGAAATTCCTGACAAGCTATACCAGATCACTGATATAGGCGACAATTTTTTCCACAATATCAGAAGTCTGAGTAGCGAGAATAATATTGCATTTGTTTTGGTTGGCGGAGAAAATATGAAAATCATTAAGCAATCCACCGACAAACTAAATAAATTTGAATCTTTCTCCGTAGATTACTTTGACAGCGAAAGTTTTTGGAATGATTTTCAGGAACTTGTTAAGCGACCTGTTGTGGGAGAAATTGAATACACTGATGCTGCTGTCATTGAGCTATATGAAGCCACTGAAGGTAATCCATTTTTTACTAAATTAATCTGTGGAAACGTCTATAGAAAAGCCTGTGAAACTAGAAATGCTTATGTTTCACGAGACGAAGTTATGGATGCCATTAACAGCTGCTTAAAATCTCTAGATACTAACAATGTCAACCATTTTTGGAAAGATGGCATAACTAAAACAGATCCTGCTGCAATAGATCAGATTGAGACTCTAAGAAGAAAATTCTTGATCGCTTATGCTGATTTGATTCGTTCTGGAAAGAAATTAACTAAAGAACAAATTATCCATAATGATATGTTAAGTGAGGCAATTTCCACAAAACTATTAGAGGGTTTTACAAGTCGCAAAATCCTTGTTGAGTCTGATATGGTTTATAGATGCAAACCCCGTTTTTTTAACAGTTGGATTATTGGTCCAGGATTTCAGACTATTACATCAGAATCTCTTGATGAACAGGCTATTGAGATACTTCAACATCGAGAGTCTCAAGCTTTTGTAGAAGATACTGAAATCATTGAACTTTATGGTAAGTGGGGAGCATATAGAGGTACTAAAATCAATTCCGGAGATATTCGAGCATGGCTTGAGCAATTTGATAACAATAGAGAGAGGCGTCTGATGTTTACACTACTAAGGCACGTGCGCTTCTACAGTGAAACTCTTACTAGAGAAAAACTTAAAACTATTCATGATCACGTTAAAAGAGGCTTGATTCAGGAAATCAAGCAAGTCAATAAGGGATACGAGCGAACAAATAGAACTACTTTATTGAGTGCCTTTGGAAAGTTAAGTAATAGTGGTCCTACCTACCTCAGAATGTATGCTACTGAAAACAAGATTTACCGTTCTTCCTCTAGTATTGTCGCAATTGAAAAAGTAGCAGAGGAAGTTAGAAATAATAATCGGATACAGGCTGTTGTTTTTATAGAAGATATCATTGCTTCTGGAGGAACCGTCGTGAGTGGGCTGAGGCAGTTAAATGATTTATGTGGAGATCTTTTAGCAAGCCGTAAAGTGAAGGTTGTTCCAGCAGCTATTTGTGGATTTGAAGACGGTCTGGAACTGATTGAATCTGAGGCTGAAAAGTTGCCATTCCAAGTAGATCCCTTTGTTTGCGATCTTTTAACTGAGGCAGATAAATGTTTCTCTCTCAATAGGAATATATTTGAAAATGAATCTGATCGCGCCGAAGCTCTTCAAATTGCCCATGATTATGGTCATAAGTTAGACAATAAAAAAGCTCTAGGATATAAAGACAACCAGCTACTGATTACTTTTCACGAAACCTGTCCTAACAATAGTCTTGCAATTCTCTGGGCTGATTATCTCAATTGGAGACCTCTGTTCAGCCGCAAATAGATTCCTCCCTGACTTAGGCCACTTTTATGACAGTGCCTATCGAAACGAAGGTATTGACTCAGACGTAGGCTTCCTTGAATCTCATATCGTAAACGGGCTAAGGGACTTACATCTGAGGAACAATCAACAGTCAAATTGCAGCAATTTAATACATCACGCTTGGTAGAACGGCGATTCGCTTGAACTGAAAATAGAGCCTACCGGATTCGTTGCTGGACGTATCCTCGAAGCTGCTCTGCAATCCTCCGTTGCACTCCCAGCTTCACTAGATCTTCTACGCCCAAAGGCATCAAGTCTATTAAGTTATTAAACCCTGCTTCTTCCAGTCTGCGAATTGACTGGATTCCAACCTTCCCCTTTTTATGTAAAACCCGTCTTATTTCCCACAGCAATGCTCCCAAAGGGGAACAGTATTTGAGTTGTTCCTGCAACTCAAAAATCTGATGCTTCAGATGGCTTAGCCCCCGTTTAAGGAGTTTCACCCGCTTAAAGTCAGCCGCACAGTTCTCCTTTAAGTGGTAGTAGAAGGTACGAACGTCCAGCAGCTTCGCTAAACCAGCCAAAAGCCATAACATCTCATCACGCCAGCGTTCTTCAATTCCTTCCAAACTCTTCACACCAAATCGCCGCTCAACTTCCTCGATCCGGGTTCCCTGCGATCGCTCCCACAACACAATCGAGCGAAACATTGCCAGATAACCAATTCGGTGTGCCCATTCCTCAGCCTCCTTTCCATTCTTAGGAGCCTGTAGCCCCAGCGATCCCAGTACTTCAGAAGCACGAGAGTTACTGGGTTGCCCCCAAATCCACTTGCGGAAGAGCAATGGGGTTTGGGCTGGGTGTGCTTCGCACCATGCATCTACCTGCTGCATGAGTTTGGCACTGTAACGCCTTAAGTTAGGCGAACGTTCTGACAGAAGATTCAAAACCAGCAAATGATCGAGCGATCGCCACTGTTTCAGTAGCTCATCATCTGGGTCAACACTCATCAAATCGCGCAGCAGTTGGGCGTAGCTAGCTGCAATGGGCAACGGCAGAACGGCACGAGTTGCCTTCTTGCCCAACACCGTTAAGAAGTACCGTCCTTGTTCTGGTTCCCGATACGCCAGCCAGTGACTTTCTAACCAGGCTAATCCCTGATCAACCTGATTCACTAAATTCTGCCCACCCAGCGATCGCCCCAAAAACGTCTTCAACTCCTCTATCGTCGTTCCTCGCTCATGCCAACGAGACAGTAGGGTAGCAACTTGGGGAGCGATCGGTGGCATCTCGCCAACTTGAGCGGAACGACGTGTTCCCTGCTCTAAGGCAGACTGCAACGAAGGGAGTTTTTCCATTTGGAGGGCTGTCACTAATTCCTCGATTCGCCACCCATCTTTTGGGCGCACCAACACAGCAGCCATTCCTGGGCGATCACCTCGTCCTGCTCTCCCCATCATTTGCAACAACTCGGATGTACTGAGCCGTCCCACTCCTGGGAAAGTATTGTCCCGAATCAATACGTGGGTTGCAGGCAGATTGATTCCCAATGCCAGAGCCGTTGTGGTTACCATTACCCTGGATTGTCCAACCAGAAACGCTTGCCGAACCTTCTCCCGCTGCCGTTGGCTCATTTGGGCATGATACGCTAAAGCCCCTAATTCTCCTGCTATCGCGCCTAACTTGTCATTCAGTAGTTGCACTAGATGTTGAGTCGATCGGGTTTGGTAAACAAAAATAAGGATCTGAGCCTTCTGGTCTTGTAAGTGGTCAGCAGACCAGGAGAGGACGGTATCGTTCGCATCGTCATCTTCGGTAAGAGCGATCGCCCACTTGTCTAGAGGAGGCTGTCTTTCTTCCACACGCACCACATCGCAGGGAGCCAACCAGGTTTGAGCAGGTTCCAACTCGCCTAAGGTTGCCGACAAGAGAACCAGTCTGGGCGGATGTTGAAGACAGAGGAGGGACGTAATTAAACACTCTAGCGTTAGCCCTCGCTGTGGAGAACTGATTAGATGAGCTTCATCGACACAAACGGCTTGGACTGTTTTCAGCCATCCGGCATTGGCAGGGTTGCGGAGTAAAGCTTCCACTCGTTCTGGAGTCGCAACGATAATTTCTCCTCCGGGGGGCGGGTCTGAAAGCAGTTCATCTTCTAAACGGTAATCTCCTGTAGAGATTTGTACCGATAGCTTTATCCCCAATTCCAATCCAAGGGCATCTGATACGCTTTCTAGCTCGTCTGCTTTCTCTCTCGCCAATGCCCTTAGCGGCTCTAACAGCAATGCTCGACCTCCCCGTCTGACAGCATCGAGTAGTACCAGCCAACCAATTAAACTCTTACCGCTATTAGTTGGAGCCGAGACAATTAGATTGCGAGAATGCTTCAGAATCTTCTGATCCTTTAAGGCTAGAACTTGCACTGAACGAGGTTGGGTTCCAGGATTCAGGATAGCGATCGCCTTCTGCCAGTGAGGTTCCAAATCCAGGTCAGCCCAAGTCAACCCGGTAGTGGTTGAGAAATCGCCTGATGTACCGCAATGGATGGGTCTCACGATGAGCAGGGTTCCGTAGAAAAGGTTGAAAAAAGAATCTCTGACGTTGAAAGGGGTAAGGTTTTTCCGGTTGCAGTTGCCAGGTTACAAAGAGCCAAATGCAGGCGATCGGTCACCGTTGGATCTGCAAGCTTAAAGGTTGGATTAGACAATAGTTTGCCAGCAGCAGCGTATTTGACGTAGGAACTGCTGTCTACTGAGTCTACGCCAGCCTTGTAGAGATCTCGAACAAGCTCAAGGTTACCCAACCCCAGTACGTGCAGAGGTAACTCTCCAATCTCGCTACGAACGGCTTCGACCATTGATAGCACGAGCGATCGGTTTTGCGCTCTCGGCACCAGTCCCCCGATCGCTACTCCGTCAAAGCCTGCTTTTGCATATTCCCTCGCGCAATCTCTTGCCGAATCTACATCCCATGCTTGGATGCAAGCGTAGAGGGGCAAGTCTCGTCTGCGCCGATTTTGGAGTGCCCACTGAGCATTAGCAATGGTCAGCCGTTGGCGAATTCGAGCTTCGGCTAAATCTAGTTTGGGTGGAATCGGAAAATCCAGAGTAAAGGCGGCATCGGCGATCGCCTCTTGCAGTGTCAGTACGTCTCGTGGATGAACTGTTTCTGAACCCTCACCCTGCGGAATCTTCAACACTCCTAATCCGTCCTGCTCGCAAATCTCTGTGCCAGCAAAGAGGGCTGCAAAACCACCAGAGTCCACAAATAAGGGCAAGCGGGGCAGTTTGTCTGCTGAGAGATCCTTGGCGTAGTGGTAGCTAACCATGATGGCTGAAGCTAATCGAGTTAGGTAAGGCTGGATCAGCTTATCCAGTGGATATTTGTCGCCAAAGGTAGTGACAGGAACATAGGCAGGGAAAGGAATATTTCCCCGTCGAGTTCTGAGCGATCGCCTTTTTGAGTTAGCTACAGGTGCTTGTTTTGCCATTAGCCCCACCTCACAGAACCTAGAGGTGTTCCTACCCATAGCTGCAATAGGTCTAACCCACAAGCAATCGAATCGGACAGGTCTTGTACTAAACTCCGTAAGGTCTTATCACCCAAGTGAAGCAACACAGCCAGAATATGTTTGCAGGTATGACCTTTAGCTGAGTCGGGGCAATCACAACCTTGTTTTTTTGAGGAAACCGTGACCGTGTGTGGATCAGTTCCGCCCATTACTCTGAAGGATGTTCCTTCTCGGTTCACGATTCTCAGATCCATTGCCCGACGTAGCCGATAGGGATCAATGTCAATTGGAAACTGAGTTCGAGTCAGTAAATTTTGGGTAGGTTCTTCCCGGTAGCGGAAGGCGGATGAGTGGCTGCCTATGACTTCTAGAGCCTGCTCTAGCCATTGGGTTGCCCGCTTTTCTGAGATTCCGGGAATTGCTACTAATTCTTCTACCTCTGCTAACGCCAAATCTTCGATATCAGCAATTCCTGCTTGCTTGAGTCGTTTCGCTGTTTTTGCGCCAATGCCTCGAATTAAGGTTAGTGTTGCGGCACCTTCGTCTAAGCCACCACTCACCATTCCCTCCAGTGCTGCAATTCGCTCAATTAGTGGCACCCGTTCTGGATCTTGTGCGATCGATTTTTCTGATTCCAGAACTTGCAGAATAGCTTTCATCGCCAGAAGCAACCGCTGGATAGACTCGGATAGACATTGCACTTCAAAGGCATAACAACCTCGCATTTCTGCAACCTGCTCTGCATCTCCTGAACGAGTCCAAGTACGGGCTACCAATGCTGTGTTCATAGCAGCTAAAAGCTGTTTGCCCTCGATCCCAAGTATCTGACTCAACTCCTGTTGGGGCAACGTTAGAAGAACAGAAGGTTCAGCGGAGAGGGCTGTTGCCAGTTCATCTAGCTGTTCGTAATCGACAGGAATAAGTGGCTGACAGTCAATGCTGCTAACAGCAACAAGAAGCAAATCCCAAAAGGTCAGGTCTGGGTACTCTTGAAAAACCTTCTGAAAGAGTTGGACGGTGGCAGGGGAAATTAGGTGGCGCACTGCGATGAAGCCTAATCGAGTTGCCTGAAGATAGCCAGAGGCTTCCTGCTGCACCAGCATCCCAGCCCGTAACATCTCATCAATTACTCGGTCAATCGAAGGTAGCCTGTTCTGCACTGCTGCTAATGTTCGGCTAAAAACAGCCTCCAGTTGAGCGTGCGTGCGGCACAGTCCGCTGGCAATTTCAGTAATCACTTGCTCAGCTAGAGCGATCGCTGAACTGAGTCCAGACCGTATTGACTCAAATTGTCCCTTGGCATAGTGATCTGCTTGTCTATCCCAAACGGGAGCAAGAAGAGTGACTTCCCCAAATGGATCTAATCCCGGACGACCTGCCCGACCTGCTCGTTGCCAGACATTGTTAACTGGAAGAGGTACGAAGTCGGTTCCATCAAACCCTTGCAAGTCATAAAGCACAACCTGACGCGCAGGTAAGTTCAACCCCATTTCCAGGGTTGCTGTTGCGATCAGGACATCAAGTTTCCCACTGCGGAATTGCCCTTCTATCTGGCTACGAGAAGAGCGATCGAGTCCGGCGTGGTGATGAGCAGCCTGAAAGCCTCCTTCTTGTAACGTCTGGGCTAACCACTCAGCCCGTCTGCGGCTCTGAACAAAAACTAAGCTCTTTCCGCCAGTCGCCAAGTTGCGCTGAAGCTCTCCAATCAGGAGATCAGGCTTATCTTGCGCTCGTTTGTATCGCACCACATTCCACTGAAGAGGAACAACCCTTTGATTGGAGCAGTAGTCGAGTCCTTTGAGCCAGTCAGCGAGTTCCTGCCGATTTCCTAACGTGGCAGACAATCCAATGACACGAACGAACGGATTAAGGCGCATAACTCTGAGCAGAGCAGCTTCCAGTCGAGCACCCCGATTAGCATCTCCCAACAGGTGAAATTCATCCACAACGATTAAATCGACATCAGGAAACCATGACCAATGGCTTCGCCAGTTACGAGTGCAAGCGTCTAGCTTCTCTGGGGTCATGACCAGTAATTGAGCATTTTGGTAGGAGACTGGATAGTTACTGTTGGCATAATCTCCGGTAAAAATACCAACCTGCTTGGGTGCAAACCGCTTCTGCCATTGAGTTGTCAACTCACTAGCAAGGGCACGTAAGGGAGTGAGGTAGATAGCACGACGGTTTTGGTTGAGGGTATGGGCGATCGCTTGCTCTGCCAGCCAGGTTTTGCCACTACCTGTCGGCATCTGGAGAATGCAGTTGAAACCGGAGGTCAACAAGCCACCTTGCAGAATCTCTTGCTGTGCTTGGGAAGGGGAACTCCCCCAAGGGGAAAGCTGTAAGTCTGCTACCATTTCACGACACCCATCGCTTACGCTAATAATCATGTCAGAAAATTAGCGCAGAAAACCTTTTACGCTAATAATTTATAGAAAGATACTATGGCAGTGGTGTTGCGCCCTATGCCTGACGGCTCAATTTCGCAAAACTTGTGTTTTCTTCTGTGGCGGGAGGATGAACCCAGGCGAAACTGGGCAGACAAGCTTGCTGAGTGGATAGACTGCGACCTTCTGAGAGCAGAGAGGCTTCTGCGGGGGGAGGAGCAACTACGGCAGGAAGAATTGCAGGCGATCGCTAACCAGTTAAACTTGCCTGAAGATGACGTGGTGGCAATCTTAGAAACAGACCTACTAGACCAAAGCGGCATCAGCATCTATGAGGAGAACCTGAAATATCTGCTTCGGTTAGTGAAAGAGCTAAAGAAGGGGTGCAAACAAGAATTTGCTCAGGCGATCGGGGTTGACGCAACCACTGTTTCCCGATGGATTAAGGGAGAGCTTTCACCCAAAACAGATAATGTGATCAAAATCTGTAAGTTTTTTAGACCCTACAGCTATACCGATCTCAAAGAAGAGCCTCTATTTCTATCGCCTAGCCCTGTTGACGTGATGGAGCAGAGAGTTTGGCTGGAGGAGAGGGTTAGGGAGATGAGCGATCGTACTATTCAGCAGCTTTTTCCAGCACTGGAACGACTCTTGAAAGACCTATGAATTTGAAAGACCTATGAAATAGAGCAGAAGCCAAGGGTTTGTAAAATAGATTGTGTCAAAGGTCAAAAGCAGATCTAATGAACTAATTAGGGCTTGCTGAATAAATTCAAATCCCTTGAGACAAAGGGTTTTCAGCGGGATCAAGAGATGATAAAGTGCAAGGGAAACCGCTGAAAACGCTGAAAA
>Ga0105048_10019589_pt1 | contig 10368 bp, 5 predicted proteins | sample MAT05_FD_78382 | JGI IMG/M metagenome (GOLD analysis project Ga0105048, IMG submission 78382) | Freshwater microbial communities from Lake Fryxell liftoff mats and glacier meltwater in Antarctica - MAT-05 | ecosystem: Environmental > Aquatic > Freshwater > Ice > Liftoff microbial mat | place...
GTCGAAAACGCGGACGCCGCCTTCGCCACAGGCGGCGTAGAGGTACTCGCCGCGGTTCTGCACGTGGAGGACTTCGCTCTTCTTGAAGGGCTTCGTGAGGCCCGAGCCCACATCGCGGCCGGGGTGCTCGTGTGCGGTTTCGAGTTCGCGTCCCTTGTCGACGAATGTCTTGTAAGCCTCGGGATACGCCGTCTTGTGAAGCTCGCTGCCATAGACGGTCTGCGGTTCTGTCGCCTCGGTGACAGCGACGGCGAAGAGGCCCTCCTCACCCGCGGCCACCCAGGCGCTACGGCCGATCAGGTTCATGGCGCCGGTGCCTTGCATCAGAAGCTGCGCCATCCAGGCATTGTTGTCGCCGGCGGCGGAGACGTGGCAATCGGTGCACTGCTTTGTCTCCTTCGCCCCGGCGCCACGGACCGTGTGAGGCACGTTCGTGCTGAAGGCGGTGCCGGCGTAACCATCGCCGGAGATCGTCTGCTGAAGCGAGTAGATCAGTTCCCGGTTGCCGTTGTAGGAACTCACATGGACCGCACAACTCGATCGGGCCGGGTTGATGCGATTGCCAGTGACGTCACCATCTTTCGCGAGCATGTAGCTGTCGTCGCGAAGCGTCTGCCAGTTATACGAGGTGTAGTTTCGCGAGACGTCGCCATCGGCGTGAAGCATCGGCATCTTCATGTTCGCTCGCTGCGGCAGGTGGCACCCGAAGCAACTCGGGTTCCACGAACTGTGGCAGGTGATGCAACTCATCTTCGAATCCTGGTGGGCACACCTGTCCTTCCCACCAGGAAGGAGATCCGTGTCGCCCCACACCATCTTGCCCTTGGCATCGTCGAAGCGGACGGTCTTCGCCATCGCGGACTTTTCGCTGTACCGAGGATGGCCCTTCGTCACAGTATCTTTCGTTTGCACCACCTCCCAGCGAAGGCCCTTCTCGACCATGGAATTCTGGAAGATTCGCTTCTTGCCGTCGCCGAGTTCCTGGACCTCGAATCGCGGAACACCGAAGGGCGTTCTCAGGGCCGTGAGATTTCGGCCGCTGCCGTCGGGGCTCGAGGTATAGCTCGCGGGGCCGGAGGTTTTCAGAGTGGTATACTCGCGTGCGGAGCCATGGCAGTCGATGCACGCGATCTCCGTGGCGGCGCGGACCTCCATCTGCAGGCGGTTGTTGCCGTGCATGTCCTGCGAGAAGTGGCAGTCCACGCAGTGCATGCCTTTCTCCATGTGGATGTCCATCTGGTGCACAGGCAGGCCAGCCCGGCACGAGTCGATTGCCGCCTCCACTTTCTTGGCCGCCTCCGGACCGCTCTGCGGGTCGTTGATCGCTTTCTGATTCGTCTCGTTCTGATGGAAGGCACGCACGAGATTCGGGAACTCCATCGCCGCCATCAGCTTCTTCGGATCCGGCGGACCGACGAGATCGCCATGGGAGTCGAGAAGGTTCCCCTTGCGATCCTTCTTGAAGACCGCACGGAAGAGCCAGCCATGGCTGTGGAAATCGCCGAATTGAGTCTTGTCCATGTACGGATTGAGGCCGATGGCGTCGGAAAGGAACGCCGGGTCCGCGAGGTAGTTGCGGGCATCGATCTCGTTGGGGTTCGCCATGAGTCGTTTGACGAACTGCTCGGCCGTGATCTTCTGCTGTTCCTTCGGATAGAGCAAGTTCGCGTGGGTGTCCTCGTCGTACCACATGTAGCCGATGTAGCTGTTCATGACCGTGGTGCCGGGGTGCACATGGCAGACCATGCACTGGCTGGTGGGAATGCTGTTGGTGAAGCGATGTTGAATCGGATGGCCCGACTCGTTCTTGGGAATCGTGGGGTCCGGATTGTTCGCGGACGTGTAGCCCCGGTTGCCATGCTCGGCATAAGGGCCGGAGTGGATTCGCGAGCGGTCGTTGGCATACACGACATGGCAGGCGGTGCAGCCGCTGGAGCGATAGTCGCCCGCGTGATCGTTCGTGCCGAGGAAGTTCAACGTCGGGTCGAAGAGGCGTGTCTTGTTGAGGCCGATGGTGACCGGGTCCGTGCGGTTCTGGGTGCCCAGGCCGCGAGTGCTGAGCCGCTGGCGCGGGCGACCGGGCTCCTCGGTTCGTTCGGGCTGGGCGGCTTCCGCGACGAATCGGCCGCCGGGCTCGAAGATGCGAAGGATGTTTCCCGGCTGGCTCATCTCGAAGCGTGGCAGCGGGTCCAGGAAAGGGACGACGCCCTTCTTTTCCATCTCCTCGTCCGTCGGCGGCGGCACCGTCTTGAGTCGCAGCGAGGCGCCGTTCATGCCATAGGCTTCGCCATATCGGGCCCGCTTGAAGGGCACGGAGCCGTTGTTATAAAGGGCCGCGCCCCAGAGCATGCAACCGGTGCTCATCATCGACTTGCGGTTCGTCTGCACTTCCTTCGGATGGCAACCGCTGGTGCCGCAGGAGATGTGGGCGATGCGGAAGTCCCCGGGGTTCACGAAGCGGATGAACTCCGGCGACTCGTGATTGAGCAGCGTATACGACCGCACCGGGTTCGCGGCCGTGGGCCAGAACTGCGGGTAGCGAGCGGCGACGTGGGCCGCCTCCTTGGTGGTCGCACAGGCGTTGCCGCCATGGCAGTCGGTGCAGCCGAGCTTCACGGTGGGTTTGAAGTGCGGGTCCTGGCATCCATTGTGGCAGGCGATGCAGCCAACGCTCTTCGCGTGAGCCTCGGCCACGGTCTGCTTCATGAGTTCGACGTTCGCCATCTCCGGCGGCATCGGGAACGGATCGGCCGGGTCCGTGGACCAGTTCGGGTTCTTCGGATCGCGAGTCCCATCACCGTACGGCAGCCAGGGATTCGTCGCCTTTGTCAACGAAGGCGAGGACTGCATGGCATACACGCCCAGCGACAGGCCCAGCGGCCCGCCAACGAGCGCGAGGAACACGAGGCCGCCCAGCAGGACACGGCGAACCGGCGGCAGTGGAACTTCGGTCACATCCATGCGAACCTCGGAGCATTGACGATGTCAGCTACCATCCTGTAATCTCGTCAAGTATCATGAAATCAAGCTGAACAGGAGGCTGATCATGGAAATCCCTATTCTGGTAGAACCAAACGCCGGCGGCTTCCGAGCCAGCACGGGTGAGCCATACAACTTTTCCGCCGAGGGAACCACGGCTGACGCGGCTCGTGTCGCCGTGCAATAGAAGCTTCAGAGTTATCTGGGGCCGCATCCTGAATCCTCAATCATGACTCAACAAAAACTTGATGAGATTCTCGAGCTTGCCAAGCGAATACGACGCCCTCGTCCGTCAGAAGATCCGCATCGGACGTAATGACCTCAAGATCGCGGCTCTGGCTCTCGAACTTGATGCCACGGTCGTCACCAACAACCTTCGCGATTTCCTTCTCGTTCCTGGCCTCCGGGCCGAGAACTGGTTGCTCGAATCTGAGCCTTTCAAAACGCAAAGATCGCCTCGACGAACACGCTCGAGAGCGGCTTCACTTTCGTGTCGATCTTGTTGTAGAGCTGCCGAAAGCCGCTCGCGGGGAGCAGCGTTGACGCGCCGCCGAGGATGATGATCTGGTTGTTCAACCGCGGCCGCCACTCGAAGGCCGTGCTGAGGTCCGTGCCCAGATCGCGGTCGATTCGGTCCTGGAAGGTGAAGACCTCCAGTGAGTTCGTCTTGTCGAACCAGAGGAAGTTCACGTTGTTGATCGACCGCAGCCGGGGCGTGATCTCGAAGTCCGCACCGGTGTTCACCACCCACAAGCCCGGGTTCACGAAGTTGCTCTGCCCCTGGATCTTGCTGGAACGCAGGTCCGCATAGAGGCTGTTCCGCTGCGTGAGGTTGACGCCGAAGAGCGGGATATTCTGTCGGTTGAAGTAGCTGAACTCACCCGCGAAGTTGGTGTTGTCCAGAATGCTATCGAAGCCAGTGGCCCGGCCGTTGTTCACGTCGCCATCGCCGGACTGGAAGAAGCCGCTCATGCGAAAGCGGGCCCAGTCGCGATCGTAGCTCACTTCGAGCGCAGCCATCTGGGCGCTGATCGCCTGAGGGGTTCCCGCGAGCGGATTGCGGCTATCGCGGCCCACGGCCCAGTAGAACGCGTGCGACACGTTGTACCGCCCGATGTGCCCTTCACCCGTGAGGCCGAGGTACGCCACCTCGACGCGGTGCGGCTGGAACACGCCCACGGGGTCCGGCCGTACCAGAAACAGATTCTTGTCGAACAGCGTATCCGGGCCGTCGTTGTTGTAATGCACGTTCGCGAGGATGTTGTAACCCGGGAAGATGAAGTCCTGGCGGATCAGGTTCGCGATCACAATGTTCTGGTTGCGGTCGTTGAAGGTGTTCAGGCCGCTGTTGGTGTCCTTCTCTTGCTGGCGGAAGAACGCGAGGTTGTACTGCGTGCGATTGCCGTCGAGCGTGCCGAAGATGCGAGCCCCGCGATTGGTGTCGCTAAAGATGAAGCCGCGGAAGTCGCTGGTGAACGGCTGCGAGCCGACGCGGGCGGACACGAAGTCGTATTCCTCGCTGAGGTCCGCGAGCTTGTATTCGAGGAACCATTCCTGCAGCGTGCCCCAGGTGCGGTTGCGGACGGTCCCCTTGCGGACATCCGGGCTGATCACCGCGAGTTCCTGCACGCTCAGCGTGTTGGCGTTGAAGGCCGGCGTCGCTCGCACGCGCCAGTCCACCGGCTTGAAGGCGGCGTCGCCGTGGAACAGGTCGAACGAGACCGTCGTGAGGTCCGAGAACAGGAACTGCCCCGGCCGGCCGAAGAAATCCGTCTCGAACGGGCGGATCGTACTCTCGAACGGCGTCGTCGCCGTCGGCGTCTCACGCCCCTCGAAGATCGTGGAGCGGAAGCCCGTGATATTCAGGAACGTGTGCTGCCCCAGGATCGGGTAGTCGCCCTTGAGGACGTTTTGATTGTACGGGTCGAACCATCGCCCCAGCATGTACGGGCGATCGAAGACCTTCTTCTGTTCGTCGCCGTACCGCTTCCACTCGGGGTAGCCGAGGCGCCAGCGATCCTCGACGGTGTCGAATTCCTCGTTGTTGCCGGACCGAGGAGCGACGCCGCTGGGGCCGGAGAAACCCAGAGCGGGATCGCGTATCTCCCCTGCGAGCGTCAACAACGCTCGCGGCAGCGGCGGCTCTTTCGCGGGGTCGACCGGCTCCAGCGGGCGATCGATCGGACTGGCCGCGGAGGCGGGAACGACTTCCCCCGAAATGCGTTCCGTGGACCCATCGTGAGGGATGAGCGTCACTCGCCTGGGCTGGCTTGGCGAATCCACTCGCCCATGGCTGGGTAAGGCGTCCGGCGTCCGCGATGGTGGTGGCATCACCTGCGACATTGCACGAGGGGATACGACCGCCAACAGCAGCCCCATCCAGAAACCCAGGCGAATGTTCCGGGCAAGCGCCAAGCTCGTACCTCGCAGACTTCACGAAATTCGGACATCTTCTCATTCATCGGTCGGAAGGGGGGCCGAACATGAGGATTTCTCCGGATGTGCCGGCTGCGTAGAATGCGAGACCTACGCAACCCCCATGCAAGTCACGTCTCAACCCAAGGGTGAGCTTCAGTCCAAATCTCGAAATGAACCAAGTCCCTGGCAGGATGTGCCGATAGTAACGACGATGCGGTTGATTCGCTCTCGCATGGATGCGGTATGCCCAGCGTCACCAAAGAAATGTCAAGTCTTATGACTCACCTGCGCTGCCAGGAACTCGAGCGCCGTGAGGTGCCCTCCGCAACCGCGGCCCTGGCGGGAAACATCCTCAGCGTCGTGGGCGATGACGGCGATAACCGCATCGAAGTGGCCACGGAGGGATCGCAGATCGTCGTTCGCGACGGCACCATCGAAGTGTTCCGCGGCGGCTCCGCCAGCATTTCCGAGATCGGTATCGATGCCAGGGATGGTCGGAATTCGGTGATCGTGTCCAAGGCGATCGTACAACCGGTCACCATCGCGGGCGGCAAGGATCGAAACAAGTTCGTCGGCGGCGGAGGCGTCACCACCTTCCTCGGCGGGCCGGGCCGCGATTTCTTCTTCGGCGGCATCGGGGCGAACTCCTTCAACGGCGGCGACGGCGAGAACCAAATCGTCAAGGCGTTCCCCACGGACGTCGTCTTCGCGAACCCCGGCGATCGCGTCTTCCGCGAGACGCTCGCGAACACCGCCACGGTCCAGGAAACGCTCACCGCGGACGATGTCGAAACGCTCCTCAAGCGAGCCGCCGCGGCCTCGGCCTCCTCGGATGCCATCATCGTCATCACGGACCGCAACGGCCAGATCCTCGGCGTCCGCACCGAATCTGGTGTCAGCCCCGCGATCACCGGCAACCTGGACAATCTCGTTTTTGCCATCGACGGTGCCTACGCCAAAGCCCTCACCGGGGCTTACTTTGGCAACAATCAGGCCCCGCTCACCAGCCGCACCATCCAGTTCATCAGTCAGTCCACCATCACGCAGCGGGAAGTCGAAGCGAACCCGAACATCACCGACCCCGACAGCACACTCCGCGGCCCAGGTTTCGTCGCACCGGTCGGCACCAAGAACCACTTCCCGCCGGGCATCGCTTTCACGCCGCAAGTGGACCTCTTCCAGATCGAGCACACCAACCGCGACGGCCGCTTCGCCCCCGGCCCGGATCGAATCATCGGCACCGCGGACGACATCTCCCTGACCGAGCGCTTTAACATCAACGAGGCCTTTGTCCCAGCAGGCAACACACTCTTCGCCCCCGCGTCGTACGGCGATCAATCCGGCCGTCGACCGAAGTCGCAGTCACGAGGCATCGCCACGCTCCCGGGCGGCATCCCCATCTACAAGAACGGCCAGGTCGTCGGCGGCATCGGCGTCTTCTTCCCCGGCAGCACCGGCTTCGCCACCGCGGAGAACTCTGCCCTCAGTTCCACCTTTGATCCCACAAAGCCCGACCGCTCGCTCGAAGCCGAGTTCATCGCCTTCGCCGCCGTCGGTGGCTTCGGCTCCGGCCGCTTCGCTTCGCCCATCGGCACCCTCAATGGCGTGGCGCTCCCCGCAGGAATCACCGGTCTGCCTTCCGGCCGCATCGACCTCGTCGGCATTCAACTCGACATCGTCGGCCCCGGCGGCGTGCAGCAAGGACTCAAGACCGTTCTCGCCGCTGGGGCAGCCCTGGGCGTCGGCAATCCGGACGACGGTATCAACCAGCCGCTGGCTGGCGGGCAAACGCTGCTTCCTGGCAACACCGTGCCGGAAGGCTGGCTGGTGATGCCTCACGATGGCGATGGTGTGACCGCGGAGGAGGCCGGCCGGCTGATTGTGCAGGGGATGAAGCAGGCGTACGACACGCGGGCCGCGATTCGTTTGCCCGCCGGGAGCCGAACGCGGATGGTCCTCGCCGTCACCGATCGCAAGGGGGACGTGATCGCACTTTACCGCATGCCGGACGCAACGATCTTCTCGATCGACGTGGCCGTGGCGAAGGCCCGCAACGTGATGTACTACGCCGACGCCAACCAACTCCAACCCGTGGACCAGGTCCCGGGCATCGCACCCGGAGTCGCCTTCACCAACCGTACCTTCCGCTATCTCGGGCTGCCACGCTTCCCGGAGGGAATCGACACCGCACCGCCTGGCCCGTTCTCGCAGTTCAACGATGGCGGCGTCGATCCCAACACCGGCCTCCAGGTCGGCCCCCGATTGCCCGCCTCCGCTTACCAGAGCGTCGTCGGCTACGATGCCTTCAACCCGGGCACCAACTTCCGCCAGCAGGCGAACCAACTCAACCAGAACGGCATCGTCTTCTTCCCCGGCAGCGCACCGGTCTATCGCAACGGCACCCTCATCGGAGGCTACGGCATCAGCGGCGATGGCGTCGATCAGGACGACGTCGTCACCTTCTTCGGCCAGATGGGCTTCGACGTGCCATCGAACCTGCCCCGTGCGGATCAGGTCTTCTACCGCGGCGTCCGCCTGCCTTATCAGAAGTTCAACCGCAACCCCGAAGGCTGAACGCCCGTCGGCTCCGTGGAATTGCCTTTCCTTGACACCCGGCCCGCAATTTCGTTGCTAGCGTCCTGCCATCGCTCGCCTTGCGTCGGAGGGAATCAGAAGCCCTCGATCTCCTTCAAATCGTCCTTTGGCGCTTGTTCACGGTCAGCGTCGGCTTGTGGATGTCGCCCCTGAATCTCGCTGCCGGACAACACAGCGAACATGCTTTCTTCGCCTCGCATTCTGCCCCTGGCAATGCCACCATCAGTCCTTTGATAAGTAAATCCTTCTTGTGTGACTTCTTCGGCCCACCATTCTTGACCTTCGGCGTTTCGTTTCAGCAGTTCGGCAATTTGGATGCCCGTGAACGGCGTCTTCTTGAAGTAGTAAATCTGGATCGCACGGTCGTTCCTGGGGGAAATCTCGACCAGTAACCGCAGTGTGCCCTTCCGGAATTCGAGGCTGTCGATGCCAGATGCCAACGTCACCGTCTTCGTGGGTTTGCCGTACTTGGCGATGATGTCATCTCGCTTCTGACCCAGCCGAGCGAAGCCTACTTCGGCTTTCTTCGCTTCCTCATTCGCAGCAATCTTGTTCGTTCCTTGCTGGGCTACTGCGACCGCACTGTTGAAGAGGACGACACCGACCCCGCCGACGGTCAGACCGAGGACCAGAACCACCGTCAGCACGCTCTTGATCTTGGTCATGAACATGGCTTTCGTTACTCCTGAAACAAGGGTCGCAACCGTGGGCGAGATCGCCCCTGCCGCCGCCTGTCCCGACGCGACCAGCGTTGCAGCCTTGATGGTGGAAGACATCACCGCCATCGGCACACAAGCCGACGCCGCCTGTTGAGTCAGTACCGTTCCCAGCAGCCCACCAGACGCAACCACCCCACGGCGAGTCAACCGCTTCGCCAGCATTGCCCTCGCCGTCACCAATCGACTCGCCACGGTCCCTTCAGCGACGCCGAGTTGGAGGGCCACTTCCTTGCGGGTTTTGCCCTCAAGATCACAGAGAATGATCAGGACACGTTACTTGTATGTGAAGTGAGTTCCACCCGAAGATCAGCCCTCAGAATCACCTAGGATTACCTGACGCTCTTGGGGCGGCGAGTGTTCCGTGCCGATCCGCTCCAATACGAGCAGCACGCCATAAGACGCAGAGCCATAGCTGATCCGGTAATCCCATCCGGCGATGCGTTCCAGCATCCGACGCACGGGATGCTCTGACAGGCCAAGCCGGTAGAACGGCCAGCTGAACCAATCCATCAGCGGGAGGATGACCAACCCTCTGTAGCGGACCGCGACGGTACACCACTTATCGCCGGCGAGTCGCTTGAGTTCATCCACGGTGAAGTGGTGGTGCCACTCCACCTCACGGCCGACACCCGCATAGCCCGCGTCGCGCCGCCCTCTTCCGATCAGCCGACGGTACAAACCTGGCAGCCGAAATCGCGCGTTGTTCGAGTCAAGCCAGGCGAACCACCCCGCGTGCGGGACAGTCAAGAGTAGCTTCCCGCCTGATCGCAACACGCGGTGCATCTCCTGGAAGGCTGCAGGGCGTAGATTGGCCGGCAGGTGTTCGAGAACCTCCAGGCAGGTGACGTAATCGAATGACTCGCTCGGAAACGGGAGGTTCTCAGCACCTGCGTGGCACAATTCGGCAGTCGGGACGTTTTGTCTGGCGGTTGCCAGCGCCAACGGGTTGATTTCCACGCCGGCCAGCTTGGCGGATGGGTACCGATGGGCACATTCGCTGAGCCACGCGCCGACGTGGCACCCCACGTCGAGCAATGAGCCGACGGGTTGCGTGATCCAGGCCGTTAACAGCATCCGCAAATACCTCCACCGCCGAACGACCCAGCTCAGCAGCGGCGGGGGGCTGCTGAGCCGTGATGTCCCGGAACCCAGTCATACCCGCCGTCTGCTGCAACTGATGGTTCGGAGTGCCTCGCGGAGACTCCGAACACACGCCCACCACCAATCCCACGCATCGGGCACCGCCGACCGCCTGGCTTGTTGCGGCTTCAGGGATAGCTTTCAGGAGCCAAAGTCGCAGCTTCCGGACCGTTTGGCCCGTTCAACAGCCGTAGTACCGCGGCGGCCGCAGCTCACGCAGCCACCCCGCTCGCCCCTGCGATCAAAGCTGCGCCCCCCCACACCGCCCCTTCCACCGCAGTGTACGGAACCACTTCCTTCACCACGTAAAACGACACCACAAGCGAGGCCGATCGGGATACCAAAGACCGCGACAGTGCCACCGATAAACCCAATCATCCATGCACCTACTAATGCATCCGAAAATATGACCATCACGCTGCCTCCGCCGCCGCACGACCAGGCTCACCTGCTGCCCGGGGGGGGGGAGATGACCCCCGACAGAGCGACCAGGTGATGACAGAACCAACAAATGCCA
>Ga0105048_10019590_pt1 | contig 10368 bp, 8 predicted proteins | sample MAT05_FD_78382 | JGI IMG/M metagenome (GOLD analysis project Ga0105048, IMG submission 78382) | Freshwater microbial communities from Lake Fryxell liftoff mats and glacier meltwater in Antarctica - MAT-05 | ecosystem: Environmental > Aquatic > Freshwater > Ice > Liftoff microbial mat | place...
TAATTAAACGCCCGTCCCGTTATTATGATTTATCTCTCCTGCCTGATCTAACAATTTTATGATATTGGAAATCGCCGCACCTGTTTCATTCTGGTCATGGAGATAACAGGTGGCTGCGCTGCGCGGATCTATGCCGATGCGGATGCCAAGAACGCGATCATCACGGAGGCGGAACACATCCTCGTCCGTCACGTCGTCGCCGAAGAAAACCGCCCGGGTGCACGCCAGGGACCGCATGATCGATAAAAGCGCATCACCCTTGTTGGGGGCGTCTTTTGGAGTAATGTTTTCCACGAAGATTCCTGCGACCGCGCGGGGCGCTGGGGTTAGACGGTCGATGGCCAGAAGGATCTCCTTATGCGCCTGCTCGGGGTTGGGTGAGTTGCGGTAGTGGAGGGCAAGCGTGGCGCCCTTTTCTTCAATGACGATACCGTTCGGATCCGGTAGGAAATCCAACAATTGAAGTTTCCAATCCCGGCAGAGGCGAACGTATTCCTCCTCGCTTGCCTGGCAACCGGGCAAGCCTTCCGCGCCGTGGTTGCCCACTAGAAAACCGGGAGTGAAACCAAGGTGCTTGGACGCATCGGCACGGGCGCGGCCGGTGATGATTGCCAGCGGGGCCGAGCGGTGCAGGTCAATCAAGTGGCGGCGCACGTCAGGAGCGATGGCAATGCTGCCGGGATCGGCAATGATTGGTGCCAGGGTGCCATCCAAATCAAAGGCGAAGAGCGTGTCTTGGCTGACAAAACGGCCAAGTTCTTCAAGTCCGGCGGCGCTGAAGAGATAGATCATGGATTTGTTTGGTTTTAATAATCACCTTCGAGGCGGGAGGCGAGTTTTTCCCGTTGGCGGACCCGGGCGGCATCCAGCAGCATACGTCCGGCCCAGCGGTAAACATTGAAGTCTCTCACCAATGCCCGCATGCTGCGCATCCGCTCCCGTTGCTCGTATTCCGGCATGGTCAGGGCCCGGTGAATGGCTTCGGCGGTTTGTTCAACGTGGTAGGGGTTCACAATCAGGGATGCGTGCAGTTCGTGGGCTGCCCCGGTGAACTGGCTCAGGACCAGCACTCCCATTTCATCTTCCCGTGCCGCTACAAACTCCTTCGCCACCAGATTCATGCCATCGTGCAGGCTGGTCACGACGCATACATCGGCCGCACGATAGTAGCGGTTGACCTGATCCGGTTCATGGTGTGTGGTCTTGAGAATGATGGCCGGCAGGCCGTCACGGGTGAAGCGCTGGTTGATCCGTTCGGTCAAGGCATGCACCCGCAGCTCGAAGGCATGATATTCCTCCAGAATCGAGCGACTCCGGGCTGCGATCTGAACGAAGCAGAAGCGCCCGATCATTTCGGGATGGAGTTCGAGCATCCGTTCGACCGCCATGAATCGCTCCAAGATGCCCTTGGTGTAGTCCATCCGATCCACTCCGATTCCTAACAGGTGATCATCAGGCAGACCTAACATTTTCAGGATTTCGGCCCGGTTTTGTTCAAGTGGCGGCAGGGTTCCCTGCCATGGCGGCGGCCATTGGATGGAAATGGGATAATTCTCCACCATGGTGAGTTGGCCGTGTCGTGAGATGGTGGATGATTCATGTTCGATGCGGGTCTCGAGATAGCGGTCCACGGTTTCGAGGAAATTCTTACAATGATAGGGTGTGTGGAAGCCGAGGATGGTGCTTCCCAACATTCCCTTGAGCAGTTCTTCACGCCAGGGACAGATGCCGAAGGATTCCGGATTGGGCCATGGGATATGCCAAAAGGTGATAATGGTCGCCTTGGGCAGTTGCTTGCGGATCATCCTTGGCAGAAGCGCAAGGTGGTAATCCTGCACCAGCACCACCGGGTTGTCGCTGTCCGCTTCCTTTACCACCGCATCGGCGAAGAGTTGGTTGACCTCAACATAATGCTCCCAGTCGCTGGTGCGAAACACGGGCCGGACATGGGCGATGTGACATAGCGGCCACAGGCCTTCGTTGGAAAAACCATAATAGTAACCTTTCTCTTGCTCTGCGGTGAGCCAGACCCGGCGCAGGTTGTATTCCGGGTTGGCGGGCGGCACCCGCACGCGATCATGAGTGTCCACGGTCTCGCGGTCGGCTGATCCGCTGCCGTGGGCGATCCAGGTGCCCGAGCAGGCGCGCATGACCGGCTCCACGGCGGTCACCAGACCGCTGGCGGGACGGTGCACCGCGATTTGATCCTCATCGTGCAAATGAATATACGGCTCTCTGTTAGAAACCACAATGACCCGCTCACCCACCAGTTGTTCGTGGAGCAACGTTCGCAGGGATTCCGGACTCCAGGTCATGGTGGAGTCGTCGGCAAAGCGGCGCTCGGCATCCAGATTGCGCAACAGCTCCCGCAGGTCACCCACCAGGGGCTCGAGTTCCGGACTGGGTGCCTGAGGCTGGGAAAAGGGTTTCACGATGCCCTCACCACGCAGGATCGCCCGGACTCCTTCCATCCAGCCACGCCAGCTTAGGTGCGCGACAAGCACCGTGATCAGGGAAATCACAACACCGAGCACGGCAAAGAAAATGATGATGTATTTGCGGGTGTCGGCACTCCGCCGTGCCACGAAACTCATGTCATGAACGAGAATTAGAGAGCCTGCCTTTTGACCCTGCTTGCCCATGGCATGGATTGAAACATGCACCGCCCCTTGGGGCAGATTCACGATGGATGATGATCCTGAATTTGCGACCGCCAGGGACGAGGTCGATAGAGAATTCGGGAATGTCGGGGTCTGGTAGAGCAGGTTGCCGCCGTCGTCGCAGTAGCCAAGCGCCAGCAGGCGTTCATCCTGGATGGTTCTGAGTAGCAGCGCGTTGATCCGGAGGGTGTCTCCTTGTCGCAAGAGCTCTGTCAAAGGATCATGCAAGGTGCTGGCAATGAGATTTGATCGGATCTCAAGATCCTTGACGAACCAACGCTGGGTGAGCCTGTCGGCCAACGGGACCACCGCGTATGCCAGAATTCCCAGCGCGATGGCTAAAGGCAGCACGAAACGCAGCGAGAGACGCAATGACCTGAATGAGAAAGCATTTTTGTGAGACATTATGGAAGGGAGTGATTCACGAGGCGCGTTTCCGCGAACGACCTTTCGCGAGAATGCTGCACACCGCATTCGTCCAGCCGAATCCGGGTTCATTGGTTGAATAGCCGAAGGTGATATCATCACCCATGTCCGAAGATCCGGTAACAGCATTGTATTTTTCAAACAGGATGCCGGTGCGCTCGAAATCAGTGGAAAGTGTGGTGAGGAACTTGTTGGCGACCCGCGCGGCGTCTTCTTTGAAACCGTATCGATTCAGACCTTCAACCGCCATCAGGACCAGTGGAGCCCACATGAAAGGCGCGTCCCATTGACAGCCGGTTTGCTGCGTGCTGGTGAGCAGCCCATGTTCGGTTTCAAATTGGTGCAGATTCCCGACCACTCTGGCAGCTTGTGCAGGAGTCGCCCAGCCCGCCCAGAGTGGCCAAAATGTGGTTGCGTAGGGATAAAGCCGTCGCTTCCCTTGGCTAAGTTGCCAGTCGAAAAACAGCCCGGCTTTCTCATCCCAAAAATTCCGATGCATAATGGCGGCGCGGGATTCCGCATTTTCTTCCCAGTAATCAATCGATTGGGGTGACGCATCTAACAAGCGCCTGATTTCCGCAATGTCCTTTTCCATTTTCCAAAGCAGTGTGTTCAAGCACACCGGAGCGGAGTCCCGAATCCCCATGCCGCACGGGCCGAATCTGTCTGTGAGGTCGAAGCCGGATTCGCGCACCGTTCGATCATCCTTGTAAGCGGCGAGTGTCAGGCTATCGGTGCTGCGGTCATAGCATAGCTGCGCTGTAGCAAGATTCTCATGACTGCGGAGCCATGACTTGAGCCGCTCGTAGTGATTGCGCCCGAGGGAATCGACTTCCCCGTACAACGCTTCCGGGGCGGGTCCATCGCCCAGCGCGAAATAGCGCGAAAGGCCGAGGCCGGGAATGAATTGCGGCATGCTGGCCCAGTAGGCGTGGTAGCGCTCGACGTTCGGAAGCGCGTTGCGAAGCCATTCGAGATCGCCCGTTTCGTGGAACACGGCGAGAATCAATTGCCCGAGAAAAGGAGGATGTGAGCGAGTCAGGCAATAGGTTCGGTTGCAATTGAGCACCACGCCGTAATGTTTGACCTGATAAAGATGCTGGTCCGCGATGGATTGCGCGAGTCCAGCGCGGCCTTGGGCGATGAGTCCCAGTGCAATGAAATAGCTATCCCATCCATACATTTCGTTAAAACGTCCACCGGGAACCACATAGCGTCCGGGAAGATAGACAAGGCCATGCTCAGTGATTTGCTCAGGCGCGCCGCTGAGAATCTTAATATTGATCGACTTGAAGGCCGCAGGTTCCAAAGTTCTACGGAGGCGCTCCCGCACGCGACTTGGATCCTCGCTGGCGGAGACGTAGAGAGGCCAGCGCTGACCGCCAAATGCTTCCAACTTGACGTCTTTCACGGCCTCGAATGCGTCTCGGGTACTACGCGTTAATTCCGGCCACATCCGAGTCACATACGCTTCAAGGGCGGCGATCTTTGGTAGTGGAAGGCTCTTTCTCGTATTGGAAGGCATCAAATCACTCTACAACCGACTCCGTACCCCTGCAAACGGGAATCTACCAATCAGGCATTTGGGAGTTTGAAATACATGATGATGGGTGATTCAATTCAACAACCATCGTGCATCGTGAAGCGTGCGAATTAATTTTCATGGCAGCCGAAGGAAGCCTGCGATATGAAGTATGGCTCCGCATGAGCGCTGAACAAATCCATATCCTCGCCATTCTCACAGCTACGGTTGGGATGTTCATCTGGGGAAAATGGCGGCATGATATGGTCGCGGTGAGCGCTTTGCTTGCTTGCGTGCTCGCCGGGGTGGTCCCTTCGGAAGAAGCGTTTTCGGGATTCGGCCATCCAGCGGTGATCACGGTAGCTTGCGTGCTGGTGATGAGCCGGGCGTTGCAGATGACGGGGGCGGTGGATGAGTTGACAAGAAGGCTGCTACCGTCGTCGGGCGGTCCCTTGCTCGCGATTGGCGCTTTGACGGGGCTTGCCGCGCTGTTGTCCGCTTTTATGAACAACGTCGGTGCGCTGGCATTGCTGATGCCGGTGGGGATTCAAATGGCAAAGCGGCATAATATTCCTCCAGGAAAAGTTCTGATGCCTCTGGCGTTCGGTTCGATTCTCGGAGGCATGACGACGCTGATTGGCACGCCACCAAATCTGATTGTTTCCGGATTCAGAAAGTCGGCAGGTCTGGGAACTTTTTCGATGTTCGATTTTACACCGGTAGGGTTGGCGGTGGCTTTCGCAGGGGTCGTGTTTGTCACGTTGTGCTGGAAATTTGTGCCAACCCGTGAGCGTGCCGGTGTTGAGGGATTCGTGACGGGAGCTTACATCACGGAAGCGCGGGTGGTGGAGGGAAGCAAGGCGGCTGGAAAGACCCTGCGTGAAATCGGCCCTGAGCTGGCAGAGGCGGACGCGCAAGTGCTTGGGATGGTGAGAGCTCAGATCCGGGTGATGGCCCCGGATGCCGGGCGCATTCTGGAACCCGGAGACATCCTTTTAATCGAAGCGGAACCAGAAGCCTTGGCAGTCGCGCTCTCTTCAATGGGGCTCAAATTGGAGGAGGACGTAAGGAAAAAGCCCGATTCAGGCACCTTTGAGGATCCTGCGGATTCACAAGATCAAGAAGTTGGGGTGGAGAAAGTCTCCATAGATTCCGCGGAGATGGCACTGATCGAACTGGCCGTCCGCCCCGATGCCGAAATCATCGGCCGGTCTGCCACGGATCTCCAATTGCGGACGCGTTTCGGAATCAATTTCCTAGCGCTTTCCAGACACGGCAGCCGCTCAATGCGCAGGCTGCGCGTGGTGCAAATCCGTGCTGGAGATGTATTGTTGATGCAAGGGCCTCACGAGGCGGTGCTAGGCTTCGCGTCCGAGTTCGGATGCGTGCCCCTGGCCGAGCGCGCCATCCGGATACCCGACAAGCGCCAGACTTTGCTCGCCATTACTTTCATGGTGGCGGCCGTTGCGGGCGCAGCATTCGGATTGCTGCCGGCTGCAATCTCTTTCGCTGCCGGAGTTCTTGCCTGCATGGCGTTCCGGGTGATCCCGCTGCGGTCGATTTATGAAGCGATTGATTGGCCGATCATCGTCCTGTTAGGCGCGCTGATACCGGTGGCCGGTGCGATGGAAACAACGGGAGCGGCTGCGGTGATTGCCCGGGTGTTGCTCGAAGGTGTCGCTCAAGGGAATGCAGTGGTCGGCCTCGGGTTGATCCTGATCATCACCATGACTCTTTCCGATTTCATGAACAATGCTGCGACGGCGGCGGTGATGTGTCCCATTGCGATCAGCACCGCACTCCAGCTCGACGCGAGGGCAGATTCATTTCTTATGGCAGTCGCGGTCGGAGCGTCATGCGCATTTCTCACTCCGATCGGACATCAAAACAACACATTGATCCTGGGTCCGGGTGGATTTCGCTTCGGAGATTATTGGAGGCTCGGCCTGCCACTGGAGATTGTCGTTGTTTTAGTCAGCCTGCCGACGTTGCTCTATTTCTGGCCGCTTTAGCCGAATAAAACCAGCGATAACAAACCGGAATCGGTAATTTCACAATTGCTGGACGGTGGTGAATACCGCCCGGCCCGTTTACCCCGGTGAATCATCGGGTTTGCTTCATTTTTTCCAATTCCGTGAGTATCATTTCGGGAGTCGCACGGTTCCGGTATTCCGCGTCGAGAAACGCGTAACTGATCTTCCCATCCGGGCGGATGATGTAGGTGGCGCTCAGGGGCAGGGTGCTCCGGTCGTAGGCCTCACCGTTGAAGCTCTTCAGCCCGAAGGCATCTTCCATCGCCTTTTCCACCGCAGGAGTCATTTTGAAAACGATTTTGAATTTCGCGGCGACCTCATTGTTAAGATCCGTGAGAACTTCGAAACCAAGTTTGTATTTTTCCTTCGTCGGAAGGGACTTGTCCGGGAGTTCCGGAGTCAGAGCCACAAACCGTGCGCCCGCCGCTTCGATTTTTGCCAAATTCTTCTGATAGGCTTGCAGCGCAATGTTGCAATACGGGCACCATGAGCCGCGATACCACGTGAGAACCACGGGGCCGCTTTTCACAAGATCTGCCAGAGCCACCTCTTCGCCCACCGCGTTTTTCAAAGTGAAATCGGGCGCCGTATCACCTTCCTTCAGCGCACGCTCCAACATGCCTGAGGCGATGACAGCCTTGATCCCGTTGTCATAGGCTTCGATCTTTTCCGCCGGTGCCTGCTTTTCGAATTCCGCCTTGCGCGCATCCAGACGGTCCTGTAGCTGGTCGGCATGGGAAAACACCACGGAGAGTGGAAGAAGCATGGCGAGACTGATATATTTCATGAACGTAAGTTGCAGAGGAAAGCCGCTTATTCCATAAAAAACTCCCGGAAATTTCTTGTTACCCCCTGCCATGCACCAGTCGATTTTCATAACCCACGGAACGGCGTTGCATTCGCTTTCCGCGCCCAGCGCTGTTCCGGGCTTGGGCGATTCTTGAGCAGCGGCGCGAAGTGTTTTTCCACCTCACGGGGATCAATGAACCGGGCTGGATGAGGTTGAGGGCCAGCACCCGTAGGAAAATCAAGCTCCGCCAATGAGCGAGGCGCGGATACGTTCAATGGCATTTTCTCCTCCATGCTTGAGAACGATAGCGGAAAATTCGGGATCGTCGAGCGAGAGTTGGTGGGCCTTCACCAAGCTAAAAACATCGGACCAATCCTTTTCCACATTTTCGCGGCTGGGCTGGTGGATCGCGTGAAGCTTTAGAGCGATCATTGCAATCACTCCAGGGGTGGCGAGCGGGCTGGAAGCGCATTTCGTTAGTTCTAAAGTCCGAAAAACCTCGTCATCGATGAGCATCAGGTCAACTGGCGGCAGAGGTAGCTCATCCGCAGCCTCATACTGGTGAAAGTTCGGGGATTCTGCGAATAGATGGAAGTGGAGCTTTGCGAGTTCGTTGCGCCACTTTCCGGCGGAAGAGCGTGGGATCAGGAGATCCAGATCAAAGGTCGCGCGAGGGTGCCCGAGCGCCGTCACCGCGTGGCCGCCGATCATCAGGGCGGGTAGATTCTTTTCAGCCATCAGTCCGGCCACGGTGGTGAGGAAGCTTTCCATGGCTCTACGCTGAATCGAGGTGAAACAAAAAGCGAGCGTTCCCCACCGGGCCGAATGGATTTCCTGTTGGGGGGAGATGCCAAGCTCCGGGTGCTTGTGAATATCGAGGATTTGAAACGATCTTTGATAAACAAAAACAACTTTAAGGGGTGAACCATCATCCGGACCTCTACTGGAGAGAGAAGCTGATTCTCACACACCACCGCTGTCAGTGGCCTTTTGTTGTTTTATCATTTGAGACCCCGCCCTTAAAGCCGTACTGTGACCGACATTCTCCAGCACATCGTTTTGCGGAGATACACCGGGTTCTCTGAAATCTCGTCCAACGAATGATATAATATATGAAGTTGCTAATCCATATTTTTACAGGCCTACTCGTGGCCGCTAGCCTGCCGGGTGCGCAGGAACCCCAGCTTATTCACGAAACATTCCTCTCCGCCCTGCGGAAGGAGGCAGCACGCCATCATCCTGCCTCTGCCTCAGGAAATTACAAAGCCGTCGCCGCCGCGCAAGATGTCCGCTCGGTCCGCTTGTGGAACGATCCCATGGTCGGCTTCGGCCTGATGGGCGCTTCTAAAATGATGCGCGCCGACGACGGAGACATCATGTTTGGCATCGAACAAGCCTTGCCGAAACCCGGCATGTTTGAAGCCCAGCGCAGCAAGGCAGAGGCCCTGGGCCGTGCGGAGCGGCAAAATTCCATCACCACTTCACTCGCTGCTGGCGCGGAAGGCACCCGATCCGCCATCGAAATTGCGCTCGCCGATGAATCGATCCGACTCCAGCAGTCGCAAATCGACTGGCTCACCGCCATGGTTGAGAACGCCCGGCAGATGGCCGCCGATCCCATGGGTTCCAGCAGCGATGCGCTCCGCATGGAAACCGAGCTGGCCAAAGAAAAGCAGATGTTGGACGCTGCCCGCCGCACCCGCGAGGGCTATGCCCAAAAGCTCAATCTAACTCTCGGCCGCCCGCTCGTTTCTCCATGGCCTGCACTGAAACTCCCCGCCACACCACCGCCCGTGCCTGTGGCGCAAGCCGAAATCGCCCGCATCCCGCATGCGAATCCCAAGGTCCGCGCCATGCGCGAAATGGCGGGTGCCGCCAGCGCGGAAACGCGCATGGCCGACCGCGAACGTCTGCCGGAATTCGCCGTCGGCGTCGATACCCAGCTCTACTCTGGCACCGGCAACGTCAGGAGCACCACCTTGGGCTTGAAGATGAGTCTGCCATGGTTCAACGACCCATCCTATCAGGCAAAAATCAATGCCTCGAAAACCCGCGAACTCGCCGCCACCCAGGACGTCGAAACCATGCGTCGGGAAATCGCAGCCATGGTCCTAACCGCAGTGACCGAAGCCGCCAACGCCGCCGCTCAGGCCCGCGCCTATTCTGGAGAAATCCACGATAAAGCACAAGCCGCCTCCAAATCCATCGAGGCCGGCTGGATTAGCTCGAAGGCTCCTCTAACCGACCTTCTCGAATCCTCCCGCACCCTCTTCGCCATCCGCCTCGAACAACGCCGCATGATCGCCATGCAACTCGCGGCGCTTGAAGAACTCCAAACCCTCGTCCCCAGCCGCTGAAACCATGAAAACATTCCTCACCATCCTCATCACCGCCCTGTTAGCCGTAGGAGCCACTTGGTTCACCCTGCAGAAAATGGCACCAAATTCGGTTTCCACCACCTCGACCGGCGAGCGCAAACCCGCATTCTATCAGAGCGCCATGCACCCGTGGATCAAGAGCGACAAACCCGGCCGTTGCACCATCTGCGGTATGGAACTCACCCCGGTTTACGAGGGAGATAAAGGCTTCGACGAGTCCGGCGGCGGCAACGTCGTCGCGCTCACCCAGAACCAAATCCAAGTGCTTCACGTCCAGACTGCCGAGGCAAAAACCCGCCCGCTTGTCCGAACTTTGAGTGTGTCCGGCACCATCGATGACAACGCCATGCGGCACCGCGTGCTCTCCGCCTATGTGGACGGCCGTATCGATAAACTATACGTGAACTACATCGGAGCCGAGGTCACCGAGGGCCAGCCGCTCGCGGAATTCTACAGTCCTTCGCTGCTCCAGGCAGAGCGCGAATACCGCCAACTCAGCGGTGAACTCAAGAAAAATACCGCACTCCGCCTCCGCCAGATGGGACTCACGCAGACGCAA
>Ga0105048_10019593_pt1 | contig 10367 bp, 5 predicted proteins | sample MAT05_FD_78382 | JGI IMG/M metagenome (GOLD analysis project Ga0105048, IMG submission 78382) | Freshwater microbial communities from Lake Fryxell liftoff mats and glacier meltwater in Antarctica - MAT-05 | ecosystem: Environmental > Aquatic > Freshwater > Ice > Liftoff microbial mat | place...
AGAATTGCCTGGGTTGAAATACTCCACCTTGACGAGCATCGTCCCTTCTATACCCTTCGGAATTTTGTTCAGTCTTACAATGGGCGTATTTCCGATGGTTTCGATGATGGAGTTATAGATCATAAAAAGAATTTAACCCCAAAAGTAAAGATTTCCCCTTTGGCAAAAAGACAAAGAAAATGGGAAAGGTAAATGGCTGTTTGGAGCCAATAAAATTAAATTTCTTGCCATACCGATTTTCTTGTGGAATATTAATGAACATCCACGCGTGAAAGTTGGACATTAAGTTCAGTCAAGACCACTGAAGGAAATATTTTGCCGTTCTAATAAAAAAAGGCCTTTATACGTGTTTCAATCGATTGAAATACATCTTGTCAATTTGAAAGTAAAACTTCTTTTTATTGAATTGTGAAGTTTTAGTTTTATATTTAACCGTTTAAATAGGTTATTATTTATTAAAAAAATTAAACCAATTAGTATGAGGAAAAATTTACTGTTGAAAATGGTGCCTTTGTTAATGCTGCTGAGCAGTATGGCATGGGCGCAGGAGAGAACAATTAGCGGTAAGGTAACCGCTACGGAAGATGGATCAACACTTCCTGGTGTCAACGTTATTGTGAAAGGAACAACGACTGGAACTGTCACAGATTCGGAGGGACGATATTCATTATCGGTTCCTTCGAGCGGAGGATCTCTCGATTTCTCTTTTGTAGGTTTCGTTAGCCAAAAAGTTGAGATCGGTTCAAAAACCGTCATTGATGTTCAGTTAGCCACCGATGTTACCCAGCTTTCGGAGGTGATTGTAACTGGCTATGGACAACAAGAAAAAAGAACTCTTTCTGGTTCTGTTTCGGTTGTAAAGGGCGATGTTTTTCAAAATCTTCCTATACAATCGATCGATAGAGCTTTACAAGGGAGAGCCGCTGGAGTGCAAATTAGTGCAGCTTCCGGAGCCCCGGGTAGTGCATTAACGGTTCGTGTTAGAGGAATTGGTTCTATAAATGCGTCAAATGATCCATTGTGGATTATCGATGGGGTTCAGATGAGTAGATTTGGTCAAAGCACTCAAGGATCGTCCAACCCGTTGGCGGCCATTGCCCCAAATGACGTTGAATCCATTGAGATATTGAAGGACGCTGCTTCATCGGCTATTTATGGTGCTCAGGCGGCAAATGGTGTAATTATTGTCACTACCAAGAAAGGAAAAAAAGGACGCACAAAGTTGGATTTTACTGTGCAGCATGGAATAGCCCAACCGCTGAATTTATACAATGTGATGAACGCCCAACAATTTGCGCAAATCAAGAGGGACGCTTATACCAATGCAGGTCTTCCGTTAACAGGGCCAACAGGCGCCAACACTATATTTGGCGACCCAACTGACGCTACCTTACAGGCTGGGGGCACTGATTGGGTAGATGAAATGTTTCGAACCGGAAGCCTTTCTACTTATGATATCAATATGTCTGGTGGTGATGAAAAGACCAGTTTCCTATTAAGCGGATCATATACTAAACAAGAGGGACAGATTATTAAAAACGAATGGGAACGTGGAACCGTTCGTTTGAATGTAACGCATAAGCCAATTGCAAAATTGACCTTGGGAGTGAATTTATCTTTGGCCTACCAGAGAAATTTCGGTGCCATTGCCAACGGCAATTTTGTAAATTCACCTTTTCAAGCAGCCTTTACAGCGCAGCCCACTGCGCCTGTATTAGATCCAGCAGGAGCCGGTTTTGCACGTTATCCCTTTCGTTCTGTGAACTCCCACCTTTTTGGTTATAATATTAAACAAGGTGTTGAAGAGGAAGTCAGATTGGGCAGGATTCCTCAAACGGTTTCCAGCTTCAATGCTAGCTATGAAATTATACCCGGTTTGACGGCCAATGGCTTTTTCGGAATCGATGCTTCTTTTGGAACAGACAATAACCAGCGCCCCGGTTCAATTCCGGTATTCGCGGGAGGTCAAATGGCGGTCACCAGTAGAAGAACAATTGCCTATAATACCAACGCAACCGTGAACTACTCAAAGAAATTTGCCCAGATTCATGCACTATCTTTTTTAGGAGGATTTGAGTATAGAAAGGAGGAAAGGGGTGGCGTGGGAGCCAGTCAATTTACATTTGCAAATCCAGCGTTACGCTTGTTATCACAAGGTGCAACCGCTCGGCCCGCGACACAGTTTTTCTTCGATAACGCCAGAGAAGGCTATTTTGGTCAATTGAAGTACGTTTTAAAGGATCGGTACATTGCTGATTTTACGTTGCGCAGAGACGGTTCTTCGCGGTTCGGATCGCAAACCAAATACGGTAATTTCTTTGCCGGATCAGTTGCTTGGAGACTATCGGAGGAAAATTTCATCAAAAAACTTAACGTCTTCCAAGACTTGAAAATGCGTGCGAGTTATGGAAAAGTTGGAAACTCTGAAATTGCTGATTATGATTGGTTCACAGCTTACGGTACTCCAGGCCCTGGCGCTCCAGGTATAGCAGCAGGTGCGCAATATCAAGGTGGTTCTATTTTGCGCCTTACTCGCCTAGGTAATGACCAGATATCTTGGGAAGAGAAGTTTCAAGCCAGTGTTGGGATAGACTTCTCACTCTTCAATGGTCGTCTGTCCGGTTCTGCAGAGGCTTATGATTATCAAACGAAGGCTCTCTTATTTGATGTGCCGCAGATGAATGATGCGGGTATCAATATTGTTCGTGGTAACAGTGGTGAAGTTTCCAATAGAGGACTTGACTTTGAATTGGGTGGTGTCGTGCTAGACAAGCGCGGATTTAAGTGGGAAGCCAGAGCAAACCTCAGTTTTTTGAGGAATGAATTGACGGCTCTGCCAAATAATCAAAAGAGAATCGGTAATGACTTAATTGTTGGTGAACCAATTGAATTCAATTACTTGTTCGATTTTGCGGGAATTAACCCTGCCAATGGAAAAGCAATGATCTATGATACGCTTGGTAACTTGGCCTACCAAGGGCGACAGCGCGATCTTATGGTAAAGGGCTCAGCTATACCAACTTGGTTCGGTGGATTATCAAATACCTTTTCGTATAAAGGTCTCTCTTTGGAGATTTTCTTCCAGTACAGTGGTGGCAACCAAGCAGTCAATGGTGACTTTTTTAATTTATATTCTTCTGGTTCTTTCCCAAATAATCAGTTGACTAGTCAGTTAGATGCGTGGAAGCAACCAGGGGATATCACCAATGTTGCCCGATCATTCCAAGGCGGAGTTATTGATGGTTTTGACCAGCAGTTTGGCGCATTAGGCGGAACAACGCAATTTTTGTCAGATGCTTCCTACATCCGTTTAAAGCAGGTGACGTTCAGCTATGCTCTGCCAACCAAACTTATTTCGAAGGCCAAGCTGACAAAGTGTAGTATCTTTTTTCAAGGCCTCAACCTTTGGACTTACACAAAATTTGCTGGTATAGATCCTGAAGTAGTTGCGAACAATGCGGGAACGAATACGTCTACTTTTGCTGCCTTCCCAGTAGGAAGGCAATTCTCTGCGGGTATAACTATTGGTTTATAATTTTTTAACTGATACTAATTATGAAATTTAAAAAGATATTAATAGCCTGTATGTCCATCAGCATGGTGGCATGTAGCATCGAAACAGTCGACCAGTCAGCGCTCGATCCTGCCACAGCATTAAATACTGTTGCCGGTGTGCAGAGCGCAGTGTTAAGTACCTACCGCAGGGTTTGGGAGTTTAACTTATATGGTCAGCAAATCAATATCCACGGAGATGCTTTTGCAGATAACGTTGAGATTGTAAATAGAACAGGCCGCTATGAGCAAGAGGTGGTAAATGGAATAGGAGTTTTTGCGAACCGCTGGGGAGCCCAAACAGGTTTTGGTGAAGGTTGTTACGGTATTGTAAAGGACGCGAATTATGTATTAGACTTTTTACCTCAATTAAATTTGGCAACGGTTCCGAGTTCATTAACTGTCACTTCTCAAAATGTGATTGATCATTTGGCCGGAGAGGCTAAATTTTTGAGGGCGCTCGCTTTTTTTGAAATCGCGCGCGTTTACGGTTACGAGCCCGGCAGGGAGGTCAACGGATTCAATTTGGGTGCTGTAATTAGAACTACGGCTACACTTGCGGTTTCTGATGCTGCACCGAAAGCCAGAAGCACCAACTTGGAAACTTATCAGCAAATAGAGAAGGATCTTCAAGAAGCATTTACCGGAATGCTTCCTGCTTCCGCTTTAGCTATTCCCGCTCCAAGCGGTTGGCCTGCTGCACTTGGCGCCAATACGTTTCCGTATAGAGCTACCAAAGCAGCTGCAGCTGCCTTGTTAGCCAAAGTTTATTTGTATTGGGGCAGATATGCAGATGCAGATGCTCAAGCAACCGCTGCATTAGGTCTGGTACCGACACCGCTGCCAGTTAATGCTGCTGGATATGTGGCTTCGTTCGCTTCCACCCCGCATCCGGAATCAATTTTTGAAGCAGAAATTAGACCTACCGATTTCTCTGGAGTTGACGGCCCTAACAATTCAATGAATTCAGTAACTACTAACTTATTGGGCGGTAGTCAATATGTAGTAGCGGCCAGCCCTGAATTGATCGCTGCCCATGAGGTTGGAGATATTCGTAGAACAATATACGTCACTACCGCGGCTACATTGAGCAAGCCTCAAACAAGAAAATGGCCAGGAGAAAAGGGGGCATTCGTAGAAAACATTCCAATTATGCGTAGGTCTGAATTATATTTAATTCAGGCGGAGAGTAGAGCTCGCACCAACAATGATGCAGGCGCTCAAACTGCCATCAACGTGTTGCGCACCAATAGAGGGTTGACAGCTACTGCATTGACCGGACAACAATTGATTGATTTGATCATGAACGAAAGACGGGTAGAACTTGCTTTTGAAGGGCATCGGTTTTTTGATCTAAAACGTCTAGGCCTTCCGATCACAAAACCTGCTGCCACTAATACATCTCCTTTACAGCCAAATGACTTCAGATTGTTGCAACAAATTCCATTTGACCAAATCACCTTGAGTAGAGGTTTACTTTTACAAAACCCTGGCTATTAACGTTTAATCCATTAAACAAATGAAAAAGAATAACTTTTATAAAATCCTAGTATTACTAGTGATACCGGTGCTGCTAGATTCGTGTTTTTCTGATCCCGGAACAGACATCAGATTGACCAATGCTGCAGTGATTGAAATCAATGAAGCAACTACTGCTGGAGGGGCAGATGTGTCCAAGTCATATCCGAGAGTACCGGGTGGCCCTGTCACCCTAAAGGATTCTATCCGGGTTAACTTGGTTGGCCCGCAGCGCAGCTCAGACACAAACGTTTCGTTTGTTGTTGATCCAACTAGTACTGCGGTAGTTGGTACTCACTATAACATGATCTCTACTGGATCCATAGTGATTCCGGCCAACAAGAGCTTCGGGTTTATCTATTTTAATGTGCGCCCTCAGAATATCAATGCGGGCGAGATTTGGAAATTGAAAATTAACCTGACTGCTGCAGATGTTGCTATCAGCTCATTATTTAATACGTTCACCCGATCGATCAGGATTACTTGTTCGTATGCTAGAAGTTCGTTTGTTGGTAACTACAGTGCATTGGAACCCGGTTATGGAACCTACGATGTGACAATGACGGCTGATCCAACGGATTTAAATACTGTAATTGTTACTAATTTTTGGGACGAAGGGGCAGCGATCAAATATGTATTTAGTGCAAACGGAACTATCTCTATCCCATTGCAGAATTTCACTGCCGCAAGTAGTGGCTCTCAGTTCTCTGTAACAACACAAGCTACAGGTACTAGTTATGACGCGTGTACAGGTAGATTCATAGTTCCCTATATTGTTAGGACCGTGCCTGGTGGTGCAACCGCTGATACAAATACTCACACCTTTACAAAGCGTTAACGTTAGGTTTAAGTATTTTTGATAAAAAGAGCCCTGCTAGCAGGGCTCTTTATTTTTGTTTATTAAATTTGAATTTAAATGAGCGTTATGAAAATAGTGTTATCTATTTTGTTGGTCGTTGTTGGTTTTGACACATTTGGTCAAACGTTGGAGGCCATGCAAAAAGGCCTCGATCAAATTAAGTCGCAGCAGGATTCGACAAATGGAATTCAATTGCGAAGAGCGACAGAGTTTGCTCAACGAAAAGGAATCCCGATCGTTTACACCGATGCGTACAGAACGACCCGGCTTGTGGGAGTCGATGATTTTGGAATACCCATTTTTGTTTCAACCGATAACGCCAAGGCAGCCATAACTACCGGGGTTGTAAAACTTCGGAGCACAGGATCACTAGGATTGAATTTAGAAGGTAATGGTGTAAAATTGGGCGTTTGGGATGGTGGCAAGGTTGCCCACATTGAATTTGGAGATAGAATTATTGCAACAGAAGGAGCCAACAACGATAATCACGCAACACACGTTACCGGAACTATTTTGGCCAGCGGAATAAATCCAGACGCCAAAGGGATGGCACCCAAGGCAAGCATTACTTCATTTGACTTCAGCAACGATATTTCAGAAATGTCTTCTTTGGCAAGGGCTGATCAAACGAGTGTAATCTTATCCAATCATTCGTATGGTTTTGTGACGGGATGGGACTGCACAACAAACCCGTGTCAGTGGAGAGGCAATCAATCCATCAGTGCCCAAGAGGATTATCGGTTTGGATTTTATTCTACCAACACCAGAAATTGGGATCGTATCGCAAATAATGCGCCCTATTACCTGATGGTAAAATCGGCTGGTAATGATCGCAGTAACGGAAGTGGAGCCATTTATCCAGCTGATTGTAACGGTGGCTCTGGTTACGACTGTATTGAAGAACAGGCAACAGCAAAAAATATTTTCACTGTTGGTGCAGTTACCCCGGTACTTGATTATATTGGACCAAACTCGGTAGTGATGAGTTCGTTTAGTGGCTGGGGCCCAACAGATGACGGAAGAATAAAACCAGATATTGTAGCCGATGGCGTGGGCGTATTTTCAACGACTTTGAATAACGGCTATGGAGTATTGAGTGGAACGAGTATGTCAGCGCCAAATACAACAGGGTCACTGACGTTAATTCAAGAACTTTACAAAAAATTGAATGGGGGTAATTACATGCTCTCCTCCACGTTAAAAGCATTGGCCATTCACACCGCCAAAGAAGCGGGGCAATTCGCAGGGCCTGATTTTAGTTTTGGATGGGGATTGTTAGATGTCGAAGCCGCAGCTTCGACCCTTATAAAACGAGACGATCAAAATATTTTTGTAAGTGAGTTTACACTAAAAGATGGTGAGTCATACACGTTGCCTATTTTTCCCTTGGCAAACCAAAAAATAACAGCCACGCTAGTTTGGAATGACCCTGCTGGAACACCCGCGGCAATTTCTCTAGATCCCACTACGTTGATGTTGGTGAACGATTTGGATATGCGAATAGTGGATGACCAAGGAGTGGCTCAGTTGCCTTGGACACTTAGTCCTGAAACAAGCGCATTGGGTCAAGCAGCATCTAAAGGGGATAACTTCCGAGATAACGTAGAAAAAATTGAATTTGAAAACCCCGAACAAAAGGGATATACCATTCGCATTGGCCATAAGAGAAATTTGTCGGGTGGAGCTCAACAATTTTCACTTATTTTGACGTACAGTTCAATTACTCCTGCTTCTTCTTCTATTTATTGGGTTGGGAACTCAGGAGATTGGAATGACCCGAGCCATTGGTCCTTAAATAGTGGCGGCCTTCCCGCGAATATTATTCCGTCAAATCAGCAAGCTGTATTTGACGAGAAATCATTTCTTTCAGATGGTGCAGTAAGCATTAGTTCAGACATTACTTGTAAGTCGCTTTTGTTACTGTCTAGTTCAAAAAAAGTGGGCTTTGCGCTGAACGGGAACACATTGAAAGTGGAAGGTGATTTAGTAGTTTCTGACACACTGTTCAGCGTTTCCAATGCGGGAAATATTTTGCTGTCGGGTGCTGGAATTGTGGCTAGGAAAGTTTTATTGAACAATGCTGATTGGGTAAATGCAAATCTTATTTTCCAAGGGCCATCGTACCAGATGCGTGGCGTTGGGAGAATTGGAACCTTAAAATTGACGAAAGGCTCGTTGGATTTGAGTGGCTCGAGATTTCGAATCAGGGATCTGATAGCAGAGGGTGCCGACACAAAGATCCTAACGATTAAAAACGCAGTCATTTCAGCGCTTGAGAATTCTATTTTAAAAACTTCGGATAATCTTACGCTCGTTTCTGACTCAGTCATTATGAACGTTCAAGCGCCTTCTGCACTATTTAAGTGGAATGGAATAAACTTGAAAGGTTCGCTGAATGTACAAAGCGGATCTCTAGCTGTTGAGGGCAACAACCAATTCTTTAGGGTCAACATAGCAGGGGCAGTAAGCCTATCGGGTAATAATCAATTCGAGCGATTGACCGTTTCTCCCGGGGCGACCCTTATCTTATCGACCAACAGTGTGCAAACAGTTTCAAAGAATACGGTGTTGTATGGAACGGCCGCACAGAAAATAATAATTCAGTCTGTTGGAAATGCGCAGTTAAATTTTGATGGGTTCTATAAACTATGTTTCGATCATTTGACTATTTCAAATGTTTCGTTAACTGGATCGGCCTCTATTAATGCGGGAATTAATAGTACCCTGGTCAATGCTGCAAATTGGCAACAAGATGAATGTCAAAACATACTTTTTCCTAATTTTAGCTTTACTTATCCTTGTGCTGGAGGTCTAACAAGTTTTTCCGACCAAAGTCAGGGATTAATAACATCCTATGCTTGGAATTCTGGAGACCCCTTAGTGGTAATAAATGGAAGGACAACAAATGCTCCAACTGCTTCTTTTACTGAAGTGGGCACGTACACGGTTAGCCTAACTATTTCAAATTCAAAAAATAGTAATTCAATTCAGAAGCCAGTAACAATCTTAGCTAACGATTTAAATTCAAATGAGATCATTATTAACGGACTGAACCTTTTTAGTAGGGAGTTTGCTACATCTTATCAATGGCTCCGTGATGGTGTTATTATTCCTGGTGCCAATCTAAGGACATTCCCCTTCAATGGAACCTCTGGCGTTTATACGATCTTAACAATTTCACCAAGTTGCAATAGACAATCTGCGCCTATGGTTATTACAGGGCTTGAGAATGGCAGTTCAAATGAATTTGAGATTTTTCCAAACCCAGCAGATAAGTTTTTGATTGTTAAAAGACCTGATTTTTCAATGACCACATTGTCAATTACAGATTTGCTTGGAAAGCAAATTTTTGTTCAATCGTTTGAAAATGACAACATCACCATCGATCTTTCGTTTATCAATCAGGGGGTTTATTTAGTAATCTTGGAGGACACAACTGGAAGTAAATTTTCTAAACGCTTGATGATTAAAAGATGAAGAGCATAGTATTTTTTGTGATGTTTTTAATTAGCTCAAATTTTGCTTTGTCTCAATTGCTGAACATACCAAGATTAGGGAATGAGGTAATGCGTGAAAATAAGTACGTTGACTATGTGGGTTCGCCCTACCTTTACCCGTCATGGAAACCAGGAATCATTACAGACAAGACAGGAAAGACATATGATAATCAGCAGCTCAAGTACAACTCCTACAAAGATCAGGTTGAAATTAATCAAGAAGGAAATCAAATAGTTTTAAATAGCTCGTTGTACTATAAGTTTGTATTCATTTTAATCGATGAGAACTCTAATAAAACAATGCATCGGGTGTTTCAGTCGGGGTATAAAATCGATAAGTATACCGAAAAAGATTACTTCGAAGTCCTGTATGACGGTTCTGTCAAGTTTTTAAAGAAGGTTAAGACCGAATTTATGGAGGAAAATGTAAACTCGTATGGAAGCGGTGGGCAGATAAAACGATTTTTGACAAAAGAGCGATACTTTATCATCAACAGAGCGGGTGTTGCATCTGAACTTAGGATAAACAAGAAATCATTAATCGAAGCCATGGGCGATGATAAAGAAAGTGTCGCTAGATACATTGAAAATAATAAAGTTAAAGTGAAGAGTGAAATAGATATCCTCTTTATCCTGCGGCAATTGAATTGAAATTCTACAGCAAAGAAATATAGTTTGCTATGCCCTGTTCTAATCGGGTGAATTGTGTTGAATATCCGGTTCTTTCCAACTTTCCCATCTTCGCCTCTGTAAAATATTGATACTTATCTCTTATATCGGCTGGGGTATCAACGTACTCAATATTTACAGGTTTATTTAGCGCGCTAAAAACTGCTCTGGCCAAATCATTGAACGACCTGGCTTTACCGGAGCCTAGATTGTATACACCAGAGTTTTTGCGGTGGTGCATTAAAAAAATGCAAACTTCCGCCACGTCTTTC
>Ga0105048_10019596_pt1 | contig 10366 bp, 12 predicted proteins | sample MAT05_FD_78382 | JGI IMG/M metagenome (GOLD analysis project Ga0105048, IMG submission 78382) | Freshwater microbial communities from Lake Fryxell liftoff mats and glacier meltwater in Antarctica - MAT-05 | ecosystem: Environmental > Aquatic > Freshwater > Ice > Liftoff microbial mat | place...
CTCCCCGCGCGAACGGCAGGTCGTCGCGCTGCTCGTTGAAGGGCTGAACTTCAAGCAGATTGCCAGCCGGCTTAAGATCAGCGGCGACGTCGTCGCGCGCCACGTCGTGAACATCAGGCAGAAACGGGACAGCCTCGATCGTACGTAGGCGACCATCGCGCTTGTCGGAAGGCTGACGGCCAACCATGCGGCGGCGACAGGCGACTGTTCCCGACTGCGTCACATAGCCGCAGAACAAGGTTTGTCGCCAGCGGACAGAACGAGACACAGCGAGGCGCGGTGCGTGGTATCGTTTGGCAATTGCTCGGCGCGCTGCTCTAGCCCGTTCTGGATGTTACTGTGACCGCCCCTGCCGCTCCGTCACCCTCCGGTCCCTCCTCGACTGCCCCCCACGTCGTCACTGATGCCGAGGCGGAAGTCAGCGCCAACTCGGCGCGCCTGACCGCGCTGATCGTCGTCGCCGTGCTGGTCGCCCTGCTCGGACTGATGATCTGGGGTATCGGCAAGCGTGCCCAGGGCACCGTCGGCAGCGTGGCCGTCGCCACCCGCCCCGCCCCGACGTTCAGCCTGACCCTGCTGGACGGCAAGCCGTTCGATCTGGCCGAAACGCGCGGCAAGCCGGTGCTGATCAATTTCTGGGCGTCCTGGTGTATCCCATGCGAGGATGAGGCCGTCGCCCTGGAGCAGGGATCGCGGGCCTACCGCGACCGGGTGGCGTTCATCGGCGTGAACGTGCAGGACACCGACCCGTTGGCGCAAGCCTTCTTAAAGCGGTTCGGCGTCACCTACCCGAACGGCCGCGACGCTACCGGGGCCATCGCGGTCGACTACGGCATGGGCGGCGTTCCCGAAACGTACTTCGTAGACCGGAGCGGCACGCTCGTGCGGAAGTGGCAGGGGCCGCTTGACGAGGCCCGCCTGCGCGCCTTCCTCGACGACCTGCTGCGGTGAGCGCAGACCTGGCGGGCGTGGCGTCGGTCGGCTGGCTGCTGGCGTTCGGCGCGGGCCTGCTGTCGTTCTTCTCGCCGTGCGTCGTGCCGCTCGTGCCGGGCTACCTGTCGCTAGTGTCCGGCGTCGCCATCGGCACGCAGCCGGCGAGCCGCCGCCAACTCGAGCGCGTCGTCGTCGCCAGCGTCTTGTTCGTTCTCGGCTTCACGGTCGTCTTCGTGGTGCTCGGGGCGGCGGCAGGGCTGCTCGGTGGGCTGCTGGTCGGCGCGCGGCCCCTGTTCACGCGGGCCGCCGGCGTCCTGATGATTGTCATGGGCCTGCTGGTGATGGGCGCCATCCGGGTGCCCCTGCTGGCCCGCGACTACCGCGTGCAGTTCGTGGACCGGGCGTACGGGCCGGTCGGCGTCGTGCTGATCGGCATGGCGTTCGGCGTCGGCTGGACGCCGTGCATCGGCCCGATCCTGGCGTCGATCCTCCTCTATGCCGGCACCGCCGAGACGGCCCAGGAAGGCGCGCTGCTGCTGATGGTCTACTCGGCCGGCCTCGGGATTCCGTTCATCCTCTCGGCGGTCGTCCTGAGCCGCGCCGTGAACGGACTGTCCTGGGTGCGCCGCCACCTCGGCACGCTGAACGTCGTTAGCGGGTCGGTGCTGGTGCTGCTCGGCGCGCTGTTCCTGTCCAACCAGGCATATCTGCTGGCCTACCTGAGTGCTGCCAGCCAGCGCCTGCTTGACCCGATCTTGCGCTAGCCTGGGCCTCAACATCGACGTGCCGGTGACAGACATCCTGCTGCTCCTGATGCGCTGGCTGCACGCGATGGCCGCCGTCGTCTGGGTTGGCGCGATCTGCTTCGAGTTGTTCGTGGTACTGCCAGCCTGGCCCTACGCCGAAGGCGGCACACCGGACGCGGAGGGCGGCCCACCTGACGCCATGCTCGCCCGCTTCGACGCGACCATGCGCGAGGTTGTCCAGACCGCCCTGGTCGTCTTCCTGGTGTCCGGCGCGATGCTGACGTTTGAGCGGCTCTCGCGCGGCGCAGCCGACACGGCCTACGCCTTGACGCTCGGCCTGAAGGTCATCCTGAGCGTCGTCATGTTTCAGATCGGCTTTCGGTTCAGGAGCGCGCGCGGGCCACGTCGGGTGCGCGGCCTCCGCATCATGGCGGCCTTCGGGCTGGTCATCATCTTCCTGGCAACGGTGCTGAAGTGGCTGTACGAGCGGGCGCTGCTGCCAACCTGACCGGCCGGTTTTCGCAAGCACGCCGGGAATCGGGGCCATCGGGCGGCTGGCGGCGGTTACAATCTCGGCGAGGGCCGCGCACCCCCTCCCCAGCGGCCCGGAGGTTCCCCCGTGCAATCCTCACTCGCACGCCCCTCAGTCAGCCCGGCGTCCCACGGACGTGGTTTCAAGCTCCTCGTGGCTGGCGGGGCAATCGTTATCGCCATTGCGTATCTAATCGTTACCGCGCTCCAGACCTCGACCGTCTACTACATCACGGTCGGCGAACTGTTGCAGCGCGGCCCGGCCGGCGGCGCACTTCAGCAAGTGCGCCTCGCTGGTGATGTCGTCCCTGGTTCCGTCGAGAAGATCGACGCCGGGCTGGCGGTCCGCTTCCTGGTGCACGACGGCAGCGGACAGATGCCGGTCTACTACAAGGGCGGGCCAGTACCGGACATCTTCGGCGATGAGGTCCAGGTGATCGTCGAGGGCAAGGTCGGGCCAGACGGCACGTTCCAGGCCTCGACGCTGCTGGCAAAATGCCCATCGAAGTTTGAGGCTGAAACCGCTGCGGGAGCCTGACCGATGGCCGACTTTGGGCACATCGCGATTGTCGCCGCGTTCGTCGTGGCGGCCTATGCGGCCATCGCCGCGCCGTTGGGCGTCCGACTCCGCATTCCGGAACTGGTGGCCAGCGCCTACAATGCCGTCCTTGGCGTCGCCATCTTGATGACCGTCGCCAGCTTCACGCTGCTGACGGGCTTCCTGACCAATGACTTCTCGATCAAGTACGTGGCCGAGCACTCCAGCCGGGAGATGCCGCTGTCCTTGGTGGCGGCGGCCTTTTACGGTGGGCAGGCCGGTTCGCTGCTCTACTGGGGCTGGACGCTCTCGCTGTTCGGCGCACTGGTGGCGTACCAGCAGCGACGCAACGACCGCGCGCTGATGGCGTATGTCCACATGACGCTGATGTTCGTGATGGCGTTCTTCGGTCTGATCCTCGGGTTCGTCGCCAGCCCGTTCGAGAAGCTGGCGGTGGTCCCGGCCAACGGCCTGGGCCTCAACCCGCTGCTCTACGACCTGGGCATGCTGTACCACCCGCCGATGCTGCTGGCCGGCTATATGGCCTGGACGATCCCGTTCGCGTTCGCGGTCGGGGCGCTGGCGACCGGCCGCCTTGACGCTGGCTGGATTCACACGACGCGCAAGTACGCGCTAGTAGCCTGGGGCATTCTGGGCGTCGGCAACATGCTCGGTGCGTGGTGGGCGTACCGGGTGCTTGGCTGGGGCGGCTACTGGGGCTGGGATCCAGTCGAGAACTCGGCCATCATGCCGTGGCTGATCGGGACCGCGTTTATCCACTCGGTCATAATCCAGGAGCGGCGCGGCATGCTGAAGGTCTGGAACTTGGCCCTGGTCATGTCCACCTTCTACCTGGCGATCTTCGGCACGTTCGTCGTGCGTAGCGGCGTCATCAACTCGGTGCACTCGTTCGCGCAGTCGGCGATTGGGCCGTACTTCCTGGTGTTCCTGTCGATGGTCGTGACCGTCACCCTCGGGATGCTCTTCTACCGACTACCACTGTTGCGCTCAGAGAATCACCTCGACTCGATGCTGTCGCGCGAATCGAGCTTCCTGCTCAACAACTTGCTCTTCCTTGGTCTGGTGTTCGCGATCTTCTGGGGCACCATCTTCCCGCTCGTCTCGGAGGCGATCCAGGGCACGAAGATCACGGTCGGGCCGCCCTTCTTCAATCAGGTGGCCGGCCCGATCTTGATTGCCCTGTTGGCGTTGATGGGCGTCGGGCCGCTGATGCCGTGGCGCAAGGGGAACAGGAGCAACCTGCTGAACTTGTTCGCTGCACCGGTCGCGTTCGGCGTGATCGTGGGCATCCTGGTCGGCATCGTGAAGGGCTTCGACCAGCCAAAGGCGCTGATCTCGTTCGCGGTCTGTGGCTTCGTCACCGCGACCATCATGTCGGAGGTTGTGCGCGGCACGCTGGCCCGCCGGCAGGCGACCGGGGAGAACCCTGCTGCTGCACTTGCAAACCTCATCAGCCGCAACAATCGGCGTTACGGCGGCTACATCGTCCACCTCGGCATCGTCATGATCGCGGTGGCGGTCACAGCGTCGTCCATGTACCAGGTGGAGCAGATGGCCCGTCTCCGTCCGGGCGAGTCGATCTCGATTGCCGAGTACCGTCTGACCTACAACGGCATGCAAGAGCGCGCCGAGCCGGGCGTGCGGATCATTGAGGCGCAGCTTGCCGTCGAGTCTGGCGGCCAACTCCAGGGCTTAGTGGTGACGGATAAGCGCTTCTTCCGGGGCTTCGAGCGCCAGCCAAGCACCAGCGTCGGCATCCGCACGACCCCGTTCGACGACCTCTACGTCGTGCTGGCGGGCTGGGAAGCGGACGGGAGCGCCAGCTTCATGGTGTACGTCAACCCGATGGTCATCTGGATCTGGCTCGGCGGCATCATGGCGGTAGGCGGTGGCCTGGTCGCGCTCTGGCCGGAGCGGCGCGCGCGCGTGGTGACGGTCAGTGCGCCTGCGCGGGGCATGGCTGTGGGGCGGGCCTGACCGATGATGCGCCGTCTGCTGGTGCCGCTGTGCGCGGTGTTGCTGCTGTTCGTTGCCGTCGTGCAGTTTGCCCACGCCGACACCGTAGACGAAGAGACGCGGCGCATCGGCAAACAGCTCCAGTGCCCGGTCTGTAGCGGTGCCGCCGTCTCGGACTCGCCGTCAGAACTGGCGGGGCAAATGCGTGCCGTGATCCGCAGCAAACTGGTGGCCGGGGAGACTGAGCCGCAAATCATGACGTACTTCATCGAACGGTACGGCGACGGCGTTCTCGTCGAGCCGCCACGCCGTGGCTTCTCGCTGCTGGCGTGGCTCGCGCCGGTCGTCATGCTGATGGTCGGTGGCGTTGTCCTCTGGCGGCTACTATCCGGCTGGCTTCGGCCGCGCTGGTCGCCGGCTGCCGTTGCTCCGACGGCCGCCGGCACTGCGCAACTGATAGCGCATCGCAACGGCACCGCCCATGCCGACGAGCCGCCCGCCGACACGACCACGGACCGCGCCCGCGCCGAACTCGACCGCTTTCGTCGGGAGGCCTGACGACGATGGAATACACGCTTGCGGCTGTCGTCGTTGTCGCCGTGCTGGCGTTCGTCGTGTTGCCGCTGGTGCGCGGCGTCACGCCATCACCGACCGATGCGTCTGCCGCCGTCGTCCTGACGGCGGCAAGGGAGCGGTCGGCCATCTACCAGGAGCTTGTGGAGTTGGAGCTTGACCAGCGCATCGGCAAGGTGACGACCGACGACTACCGCGAGCAGGCCGATGTGCTGCTGGCGCGCGCGGCGGCCTTGATTTCAGCCGAAGATGCCGAGTCGTCGGCCGCAGATGCACAGATTGAGCGCGAGATCGCAGCGGTCCGGGCGGGGCTGCACTACCCAGAACCGACGCCGACCGGCGAGCCTCGCGCATGACCGCCGTCCGTCTCTGGCTGGCGGCGCTGGTCGTGGCAGGCCTGCTGGCTACCGGGGGTGCGAGCACGATCATGGCCCAGGACGCCGGTGTCATTGAAGGGCAGGTCACGAACGGCACAGCCGGGGCCAGTTCCGCCGCCGACCTGGAAATCATCGTCCACGTGCTCAAGAACCGGCAAAAGACCGGCGAGCAGCATGTGCGCACGGACGGTGCTGGCCGCTTCCGCGTGGATGGACTGGCAACCGGCGCAGACATGCTCTACTTCCCGATCCTGGAGTACCGAGGCATCGCGTATTATCCGGACCGCCCGGTCATGTTCGACGGTGGGCCGCTTTCACGCAGCGACATCACCGTGTTCGAGACGACCCCGACCGCCGACGCTCTCTCGTTCGAGCGGCTGAACATGCTGGTAATGGCGGTGTCGCCCACCACCCTGACGATCATGGAGATGGGCGCGGTCACGAACCCGGGCGACCGCACGTTCGCCGCCGATGCTGCTGTGACCGGTAGCGCCAGGACGCTGCGCTTCCCGCTCCCGCCGGGGGCGACGCAGATCTCCGCGCAGGCGGGCCTGCCGGTTGACACCCTGGAGACGATGCCGGACGGCTTCGCCACGACCGACCCGGTGCGCCCCGGCCGCCGCGAGATCGCCTTTAGCTACCAGCTCCCGTACGACACCGCGAATCTCGACCTGAACCGTGTGTTTGCGTTCCCGGTCGGCACGTTCACGCTGATCGTGCCGGACGAGGTTGGGGGCGTGGTGGCGTCCGGCATGGCGCTCCAGGGCAGCACCGAGCTTGGCGGCCGGCCGTTCCGCCAGTACGTCGCCGAGCGCGTCAGTCCTGGCAGCGAAGTCCGCTTCCGCCTGACCGGCCTGCCCGCGCCGATGTTCGGCCGCCCGCGCGATCTTGGCCTGCTGGTGTCGGGCATCGGGGCGGTGCTGCTGGCCGGCTTTCTCGGGTTTACCATCTGGCGACGACGCGCGCGGCCCGCCCCCCCGACAACCCTCACGCTGGCGACATCGGCCGACACCACAGAGGCCGGCCGCACCATGACGTCGGCCCCGCCCGTGCCGTCATCGCAGGCCAGCGAGCGGCAGGCGTTGCTGGAGGCTATCGCGCGGCTGGACGAGCAGTTTGCGGCCGGCGAACTCGATGCCACTGCCTACGAGAGCCAGCGCGCCGAGCAGAAGACGCGCTTGCTGGCACTCTCCGCCCCTGCAGCCGTCGCCCGATGACCGGCCCGAGCAGCGACCTGACCGGCAGCGTCTCAACCACCGAGCATCCGGCCGTCGAGGTGCGCGCCTTGCGCGTGGTCCTCGGGGAGCAGCCGGCGTTGCGCGGCGTCAACCTCACCGTGGCGCGCGGCACCCGGCTGGCCCTGGTCGGGCCGAACGGGGCCGGCAAGAGTACGTTGCTGCGCGTGCTGGCCGGACTGCTGCGGCCGGAGAGCGGCGAGGTCGCCATACACGGCCACACCCTCGCCAGTGACCCGTGGGGGCTGCGCCGGGCGGTTGGGCTGGTCGGGCACCACGCGATGCTGCACCCTGACCTGACTGCCCGCGAGAACCTGATGGTTTACGCCAGGCTGTATGGGCTGGACCGTGCGGCTGAGCGCGTTGAGGACGGGTTACGCGCAGTCGCTGTGGCTGACCGCGCCACCAGCCGCGTTGCGACGCTCTCACGCGGGATGCTCCAACGGCTGACGCTGGCCCGCGCGCTCTTGCACGATCCGGCCGTGCTGTTGCTGGACGAGGCCGAAACGGGCCTGGACGGTCGCGCGCGCGATCTGCTGGCCGCCACCCTGGAGGACGCTTCCAGCCGGCGCACGGTAGTCCTGACCAGTCACGACCTGAGCTACGTCCACGAGGTTGCCGACGAGGTCGCGTTTATGCGTGCGGGCCGCATCGTGGAGCGCGTGCGGACGGCCGACCTGGATGCCGCAGCATTGCGCCAGCGATACGCCGACGCGCTGGCCCGCCGACCGGTGGCCGCCACCGCTCCATCAGCGACGCACGTCGCCGCCGGGCGCTGACGAGCCGCCATGCCGCACGCACAGGGCCGTACGCCGTTCCTCGTCACCGTGCGGGCGCTGGTCTGGCGCGACCTGCTGGCCGAGTACCGCTCACGCGAGGTGCTGGGCGGCGGCACAGTCTTCGCGCTGCTGACGCTGGTGGTCTTCAACTTCGCCATCGACTTGCGCCTTGAGAACGCTGCCGAAGTCGCACCTGGCATCCTCTGGATCGGGTTTGCGTTCGCGGGCATGCTCTCGTTCGGGCGCTCCTTCGCCAACGAGCGCGAACGCGGCACTCTGGACGGGCTGCTGCTGGCCCCGATTGATCGCGGCGCGATCTATCTGGCGCGGGCCATCACCAACACGATCCTGATGGGCGTCGTTGAACTGGTCAGCCTGCCGGTGTTCGTGGCGCTCTACAACGTGCGCGCCGCGTGGGGCGAATTGCTGCTGACAACGGCACTCGGCACTATCGGCTTCACCGGTGCCGGCACGCTGGTGGCTGCTATTGCCGCCAACACCCGCGCGCGTGAGATCATGTTGCCGCTGCTGCTGCTGCCGCTGACGGTGCCGGTGCTCATCGCCAGCGTCAAAGCGACGGCCGAAGCGCTCGGGGCACGAGCCGCCGAGCCGCTGCCGTGGCTTCAGTTGCTGGCCGGCTTCGACGTGATCGTGGTCGCAGCATCCTTTCTCGTGTTTGAATACATCCTTGATGAATAGGTGTCCTGATCTGGACCCTGGTCCTACGCGACTGTCTGCGCGTCTGTCGATGCACACCCCTGGAAGAGTGAAATGCAGCCGATATCTTTGCCAGACCATCCCGCCAAGCCGGTAACGGGCTTCCACCTGGACCCGAAGACGCTGTTCCTGCTCGGTGCGGCCACCATCTCGATGCTTGCCGCGCTCTACGCCGCGCTCCTGTACGCGCCCACCGAACGCGTGCAGGGTGCGGTTCAGCGCATCTTCTACTTCCACGTGCCGCTGGCCTGGACCTCGTACCTGGCCTTCTTCGTGGTGATGGTGGCGGGCATCGGCTACCTCTGGAAGGGGACGCCGTTCTGGGACGCACTCGGGCGGGCCTCAGCCGAGGTCGGACTGCTCTTGACGACGATGATGCTGCTGACCGGATCGCTCTGGGCGCGCCCGATCTGGGGCACGTGGTGGAGCTGGGACGCCCGCCTGACCACGACGCTGCTGCTCTGGTTCATCTACGTCGGCTACCTGATGCTGCGGTCGTCGGTGGACGACGAGCGCAAGGCGGCCCGCTATGCGGCGGTCATCGGCATCGTCGGCGCTCTCGACATCCCGATCATCCATCAGTCGGTCGTCTGGTGGCGGTCGCTGCACCCGGAGTCGGTGGTACTCGCTTCTGGCGGCCCCGCGATGCCGCAAAGCATGCAACTGGCCCTGCTGATTTCGCTGGTGGCGTTCACCATCCTCTACGCCGTCCTGGTGACGCTGCGGTTGCGCATCGAACGGTTGCGGCAAGATATCCGACTGCTGCGGCGGCGCGCGCTCGAAAGGATGGCCTGAGGGGTGGAAGGCAACCTCGCATTCCTGTTTGCCGCCCTGGCAATCGTCTGGCTGGTCATCATCGGCTATCTCGTGATGCTGGGGAGCCGGGTCGGGGCGTTGCAGCGCGAACTGGACACCCTGAAGCAGCGCGATGCCTGGACCGACGACGAGGCCGACCCGGCCCACTAGAAGAACAACCTCACTGAAACGTGAGTGAGACGTGTCCTGCTAGTCGGAATCGATTAAAGTTCAGTCGAATAGCGGGCATCGTCCACGTGGTTGAGCCACGCGAATCCACAGGGACCCGCCACAGAGGAACTACCCAATGAGGCGCAAGACGGGCCTGCCCAAATTGAGACCGCTCCGGAACATGCCAAAGTTTGAATTCGGCTTCCGGAACAACCCCGCCACCGCAGACTACCGTCACGAGCAGTTGGGTGGCCGCACACGAGACTTCGCCACGGCCACATCAGTTGTGAGTCTCTTTGCCGGGTGTGGGGGTCTCGACCTCGGAATTCTTGGAGGGTTCAAGTATGGGGGGGACAACTACCAAGCATTGCCATTTAGAATTTTGGCCGCATATGACAATGATCAGCGAGCCGTGGAAACATACCGCTTAAACATCGGCGGGGAAATTCATCTAGCAGATCTCACGGTCATTCCGCAGCACGAACTCCCAGCCGCCGATCTCCTAATTGGCGGATTCCCCTGTCAAGATTTCTCCTCGTCAGGCCCAAAATCGGGACTCGAAGGGAAGCGAGGTCGACTTTACAGAATCCTTGTCGATTACATGCGCCTTCATCAGCCGAAAGTTGTGTTGGCAGAGAATGTCCCACATCTTGCAAAGATGCGGCGGGGAGCCATCCTCGAAGAGATCCTTAGCGACCTTGAGGCTGTCGGATACGACTTTCAGGTTTGGAGTATCTACTGCCCAGATTTCGGACTCGCACAGAATCGCACGCGTTTGTTCTTAGTAGGAGTAAGGCGCGATCTATTAGGTCGTCCAATTGCTCCAAAACCTGAATTTGTTCTCGATCATCGGCCAATCGAGTGGGCGATCGGCGACTTGCGAGACATCACAGATGAATCCGTGCCGAATCAAAGTCAATATTTTGTAGCTATTAAGGGTACCACCTCAATCCGGCAGGGTAGCGGCCCTGGGATGAGTCAGGCAGAGGCGAGA
>Ga0105048_10019598_pt1 | contig 10365 bp, 6 predicted proteins | sample MAT05_FD_78382 | JGI IMG/M metagenome (GOLD analysis project Ga0105048, IMG submission 78382) | Freshwater microbial communities from Lake Fryxell liftoff mats and glacier meltwater in Antarctica - MAT-05 | ecosystem: Environmental > Aquatic > Freshwater > Ice > Liftoff microbial mat | place...
CCGTCCCGTTGCCGCTCAGGTCATTGATCAGCGACCACCCGCTGTTGCCGTCCTTGTCCCCCAAAACCAGTTGCGCCCCCCGGCTCCCACCGGCGTCCGTGTTCCGCACATACAGCGTCGCCAAGCCGGGCCCAGCCACCGCCGCGCTCACCCCAAAGGCCGCGTCCGACGCCCCGTTCGCCGCATCCAAGCTGATCGCCAGCGGGACTCCGAGCGCCAGCGCGCCGATGCCGTCAGTTGGGCGCCACTGCAAAGAGAAGGGCCGGCGCCCCAGCTGATCGATGAACCCGTACTCGTTGGACACGTGCCCCGCGGCGGACACATTGGCCTCCATCAGCAACCCCGCGCCGTCCCGCGTCACGTCCGGGCGGATGGGAGCGCCGGTGAGACTCAGGCGCAGGTTGTTTCCAAAGAGCGCCGCCGTCCGGTTGGTGTCCAGCCCGTCCGTGTACAACTGCACCCCGGCCTGCGCCCCGGCCACCCCGTCGGTGAGCTTGAACTGCGGAGAGTTCCCCGTGGCCGTGATCCCCGTGGTGTCCTGCACCGCCACACTCCCAAGCCCCAGCGCCGTCCGCGCCGCCGACCCATCCACGCCGCCGAGCAGTTCAAGCCCCAGGGCGCTGGGCGTGGTGCCGTTGATAGCGATATTGGGTGCCAGTTTGGCGCTTCCCACCGCGCCATCGGCCAGTTTCGCCGCAGTGACCGATCCGTCCGGCACCGTCTGCGCGACCGCGGCTGTGCCCGCCATGATCGCATAGCCGACCGAGGCAATTCGCTGATCCGGCGCGAGGAGTTGAAAGCCCTTGATCCCGTCGTCAAACCACACCCGGAGCCGCACATCGGCGTGGGTGCTGAAGACGCTGGCTGGGATGGCCGTCATGTTTGGAAGCAAGGCCTCCCCGAGCAGCACCGTATAAAGGCCCTTGGAAACACTGATCGCTACTGACGCAAGTGGCGCGCTCTGCGTCGTCTGTCCGTCGATGCTACCGTCATTGCTCCAGTAAACCGTCGGCGGCGTCGCGCCATCCACCAGGGCAAACTTGAATTGGCCCGCGTGTCCGGCAGCCGTGCTGTCGAAGTTCACCCCTTCCACGGCGATCCGACCTTGATAATTGAGCAGTTGCGGCACTTGCGCCTGCAGGGTGCCGCCGAGCGTTAAAGCGACCAAAGTCAACATCCGCATTCCATGGAGGTTCATAAAAGAGGCGCGCTCTTCCCATTCATTCCATGTTGCGTCAAGGGGCAATCGGACCTCCTTACATCCTGCGAATCGGCACGCCCTGAGTGAGCGAGGTTCTCATGGGATAAAATGTTTGTCCCATTCGCCGGGGAGGTCGCGCTGGCGACCCGATTGTGAACCGCAAATTTTAAGCAAAGCTGCTGTCACCGAATTCATGCTGCCAAGCCGCCCGCACTTCGGGTCGGATGACGACCCCGCCAACCTGCCAGTCATAAGTTGCCTCCATTCCGAGCTTGGTGCGCAGGCTCTCGCCGTCCTGATTCGCGATTTTCAGCGGGCCAGCGAACCCCGTTCGCGGAAGCTGTCCAGCTCCACGGATGAATATTGCACGGTCGCCGTCGGCCCGATCCCGTACGGTGACATTATTTCTCCCGACGAAGGCGCGGGAGGCGGGACAACGACCGGCGGCCAGACAATCCCGGACGGTTGGCCCAATGGTGACCCCGCGAGACTATCTCCCCGAGGTCCACTGAACCGCGTTGATGAGCAGTGTCCTGTAGGCAGCGAGGTCGTGGGCTTTGGCGTCGTGGCCGAGGGTGAGGCCGACAATTTTCGCTTTCGGGTGTTGAACGATGAAAACCTGCGGAAAGCTTTTGCCGCTCTTTGGACTGGTCGCCGTCGCGAGGACTTCGATGGGCGTGGCGGCGGGGTCGGCGGCGTAGTTGTAGAGTTCGTCGGTGATCTCGAAGGTCGCCGGGACGCCTTTGGTGATCGGGCTCGCAGGGTTGGTTACAGTCACGGTGAAGGGACCGAAGCTGTCATGATTCTTGGTGCCGCCGCCGAGGATTTCCTTGTTCCACTGCGGGAAATTGCCCCACGCGTACCAAGTTCCAGGATGCAGGGCGACGATGCCGCCCCCACCATTCGCGTAGTCGATGAGCGCCTTCCGCGTCTCGGCGCTGATCGGCTGGTTCGCGCTCAGCACCAGCACGTCGAGATTCTTTAAGATCGCGGCGATGCCGTTGAGGTTCTGAGTGAAATCGATCCAGCCGACCGAGGGCGTGAGCGTGGCTTTGTCGGTCGCGCCGAAGAACTTCGCAAAGTCATGGGAGCTGCCGCCGCCGACGAGCAGGACGCGCGGGCCGTTGGCAGGACGCGTGGCCGGAGGCTGAGGAACTGGGTCGTTGAACTTGTCCTCGGGCTTCGGTGCGGCGGGCGTGGCACCGGCCACGGGGAGCGGCGCGGCGTTCGCGTCGGCGAGTTCGGCGGTGATGGCGAAGGTCGTCGGCGCGACGATGGTCCCGGCACTTTCGAGGACGATCTTCTCGATCGGCGCAGCGGTCTTGAGCGCTTTGCTGTTCCAGCGGACCTGCGCACTTTTCGTGACGCCCTCGGCGAATTTCGAGCCCGGCACTTCATTGCGCGCGATGTAGTCGGCAATTTCCACCCCGTTTTTGAACTCGAGCGTCTCCGTGGTCCCGCCGGCAAAATGCACGGTGACTTTCAGCACCAGATTGTTGTCCTGCGTGAACGGGTAGCCCCACCCCGCGACGTTGCCGAGGAAGTGCAGGCGGTTCGCCTTGAAGCCGCCGCCGGGCACTTCCACCGCCTGCGGCATCGTCTGCGCATAGACGCCGCGCGGCCCGCCTTTGAGCTGGATGACGTTGTTGCCATTCGAGGATTTCTCCGGCGCGACGAGATTGAAAGGGATGCCGCCGAGGTTGAGCAGTCCCATCTTCGCAAAGCGGAAATTCTCCGGCGCATCCCGCTGGTCGGCGTAAAAGCCGCGCGCCGTGGTGGTGGTAAAGGCTTTGCTCAGATCGAGCATGCGAAACTTCCCGCCGTCCACGCTCTGCATGTAGGCGATGATGTCGCGGAGCGTCTCGCCGCCCAGCGCCTCGAAGCCTTCGGGCATGAGCGAGCGGCCTGTGTTTACGCGGCTCTTGAGGGCGGCGACTTTCACTTCCTGCACGCCGGCGAGGCTCTTGATCGTGAGGCTCGTGGGATTTTCCGCGGCGATGATGCCGGCGAAAAACTGGGCGTCGTTCGTTTCGAGATTCCATGCGGCGAAGCTCGGGTCCACCTCGGCGTTCGGGTCCACGATGGCGCTGAGCAACTCGCCCGCGCCGTGGCTGCCCATGCCGGTGAGCGCCGGCCCGAGGTCCACGCCCGCGTCGCCGAATTTGTGGCAGATGGCGCAGGTCGTCGTGAAGGCGGCCCTGCCTTTCGCGATGTCGCCCTTGCCCTCGACGATCGGCATGAGCTTGGCGATGGCGTCCTTCTTCGCCTTCGCCATCGGGTTCAGTTCGTTGAGCATTTCATTCGCGCGGGCCGCCACAGTTTTGTCCGGGTGCGTGCGCAGACGCGCAGCGGTGGTGGGGCCGAGCGTGGTGACATCCACGGTCTTCGCCTTCACCGCATCGAGGAAGGCCAGCGCCCAGTCCGCGCGCTTCAGCACGGCGTCAAAGGCGGCGGGTTGCACGTCGCCGGGCAGCTTGCTGTAGGCGGCGGCGAGCGCCGTGCCCACGCTGGCGTCGTCGGTTTCGCCGAGGGCGGCGACGAGGCCGCGCTTGAACCCGGGCGTGCCGGGGGCGGCGAGCTGCTGGACGACGGTCGGGAGGATCGTGGGGTCGGTGGTGCGCAGGCCGATGAGGCTCTGCGCGGCGGCGAGGCGGGTGGCGTCGTCCGCCTTGGGGTTCGCGAGTTCGAGGTCGAGCGTGCCGACGAGCTGGCTGATCTTGCCTTTTAGCGAGCCCGCCTTATCCCACTTCGCCGCGAGCGGAAGCACGCTGCCGCTGGCCCCGCTGGCGAGGAGCTTGGCGAGCGCGGACGAAAGCTCGGGCGTCATCGCCGGCGCGTCCTTGAGCGACTTGCCGAGCGTGTCGAGGATGCTGCGCTTGAGCGGATCGGCGCTGGCCGGCTTCGAGGCGAGCGCGATCACGAGCTTCGCGGCAGCCTCCGCGTTGTTCTTCTCGCCCACGCCCTGCGCGAGCGCGGAGACGAGCGGCGCAAGCGGCGCGGGATCGGCACTATCGAGCGCAGCAGCGATGCTTGCCGCCGGATTCTGCGACGCGGCGCCGATGGCGGCGGATTTCTGGAAGTCGTCGTCGAACTTCGGCCACGCGGCGATGAGTGCTTGCGCATTCGCTTCGGAAAAAGTGGGCGAGGCGAGCGCCCGGAGCGCGGCGAGCCGGACTTGGGCGTCGCCATCACTGAGGAGCTTCTCCATTTCGACCAGCGAGGGGATTTTGGAGCTGCCTATGCTCACGGCATCAGCCGTTCTCTCCTCGACGATCAGGGCTACGTTGCGACGCACCGCCGCATCTTTGTCAGCGGCCAAAGGCAGGATGGTCGTCAGGTGAAACGGCGTGGAGTGGCTGGCATAGGCTCCGGCCAGCGTCCACATTGCGGCGATCTGCGTTTCAAGATTCTCGGACTTGGTCAGCTTTTCGAGCCCTTTATCCGGACCTTCCTTGCCTTGTTCTGAATGGTAAAACTCCACGAGCAGCCGGCTCGCCGTCATCCGCACCGCGCGGTTCGGATGCTCCAGCGCCTTCGCCAGCCCGGCGACGCCCGCCTTCGACAAATCCGGCACGGCGATCTTCTTCGCGTCCTTGTGGTCGAGCCTCCAGATGCGGCCGAAGTAGTGGTCGCGATCCGGGCGCACCGCCGCGTTGACCTTGTTGTGATCGGGGCCGCGCGTGTCGTTGTGGATGACGGCCTGATTGTAGAAATCGCCGATGTACACCGCGCCATCCGCGCCGACGCGCGCCTCGATGGGCCGCCACCACATGTCCTTGCTGCGGATGAACTCCGTGTCTTCGCGCCCCGGCAGCTTCGCGCCGGTGTAGCTCACACCTTTCGGCGTGAGCCGCTCGTGGTGGACGATGTTGATCGTCGGCTCGGTGGTGAAGTAGTCGCCGTTGTATTCCGCGGGCCACGTCCCGCCATCGTAGATCGCGCAGCCTGCCGTCGCGGTGAAAGAGCCGACGAAATCAATCTGCACGTAGGCCATCTGCTCCCACGTCATCGCCGGGAAAGTCTTCGGCGAGCCAATGACCACATTGTAACTGGGCGTCTTGCCGATGCGCCCTCGGGCGAGCGCATACTCCGGCAGGACGACGTGCTCGAGGATGGTTCCGCTGGTCGGCTGCGTCCACATCACGCGATTGTCGCCGGTGATCTGGAGGCCCCAGGTGTTCCCGCCCTTCGATGAATACTGCTCCATGACCGAGCCATCCGGCTTAAACCGGACGACGCCGCTGCCGATCGTGCCCTGCTTCTCGCCCTTCGCGTTCATCACTTTGCCCGAGCCGCTGTAGCCGTGCGTGGCGTAGATCCAGCCATCCCAGCCCCAGCGCGGATTGTTGATCACCGCGTGCGTGTCGCCGGTGCCGAGTCCGGTGTAGAGCTTCTCGACCTTGTCCGCCTTGCCATCGCGGTCCGTGTCGCGCAGCCAGAGGATGTCGGGCGCCTGGGTGACGATCACGCCGTCCTTGTGAAAGACGAGGCCGGTCACGAGATCGAGGCCCTCGTAAAAAATCTCCTTCTTATCCATCACGCCGTCGCCGTCGGTGTCCGTGAGCCGGCTGATTTTGTCGATCGCCTTGCGGTCCTGATCGCCGGGCGTCGGGTCGATGCCGCCGTGGTCCTTCCACTCCTTGCCGCGATAGTCGGGGCGCATGCCGCGCCGGCCGTTCGGATACTCCGGCGTTTCGGCGACCCAGAGCGAACCGTCGGGCGCCCAGTCAAAGTTCATCGGCTTGCTGATGAGCGGCTCGGAAGCGACGAGCGTGAGTTTGAAATCGGGATGAATCTCCAGCGCCTTCAGCGTGTCCGCCGGTTTCTGCGGCCCGCCCTCGGGATAGGTGAGCGCGGCGATCTCGTCCGGCTTGACGAACTCATCCACGTTCTCGTGCTTCGCCGCCCACGAGATCGAGCGCAGCAGGATTGCGCGATGGTGCGGCTTCTCAAAAGTGAAGTAGAGATGCCCGGGGATGCTCACGACCGCGCGGTAGTTGTCCTTTTCGTAAGTCCACATCTGCGGCTGGATGTCGTAGATGTTCGCCTTGCCGCCGTCGGCGGGCTTGCGGCCCTCGCGGACATTCGGCGTGTAGCTGGTGGCGAGGACGCGCACGTCGGGCGAGATGTCCATGTCGTAGTAGATCTCGTCGTCGATGTGGAAATTCGATGCGCCCTTCGTGATCGGGTGCCCGCCGCCGAGGCGCTGGTTTTCCGTGTAGTAGAGGTCCATCGGGCCTTCTTTCCACTTCGTCTTCCCCGGCACCCATGCGCCGCCGATGACGGATTTCCACCACGCCGGATCGTTGCTCACCGCCGCCGTGTGGATGACCACGAGCCCGCCGCCGCGCTTGGTGAAGGCCGCCAGATTTGCCTGCTGCTCAGGCGTGGCATTGCCGCCGTCCTGCGCATACATGACGAGCACGTCAGTCTCCGCAAACTGCGCCGCCGTGGGCCAATCCATCGCCCCATCGGTCTTCATCCCGCGCTCGGCGAGGAGCTTTTTCCAATCGCTGAGGAAACGCTCGTGCTCATGGGCATTCGGGCCGTGCGATTTTTTCCCGCCGCGGATGAAGACGCGGAGCGGTTCGGCGTGCGAGGCGACGGCGAGGGTGAGGAGGATGAGGAGGGCGAGGAGGCGTTTCATGAGATGGTCGAGGGGGTAGGGAGCGGAGGGTGACCGCGTGATAACCGCGATGCTGCGCCAGTCAAAGGCGCGATGACATGCCGAAAGTAGAACGGGGAATTATTTCCCCAGCGCACCGAGCAATTCCCCGTAACGCGCTGGGTCGAGCTTCAGCACGTCAACCGCTTGCTCCGAGGTCGGTTGCCACGTTTCCGGCGGCAGCGTTTTGGAAAATTCCACCCGATCGAAGCGGACGGCGATCTGCCAGCCGGCGCGCGCCACCGAGAGGCGCGCAGGTTTGCCGTCGCCCCGCACCCAGACGCGCGCGGCGGAGTCCTTTTCGCGGAGCGATCTCGCCAGTTCGGGCATGAGGAAAAGATCGAGGACCCGGCAGGGCTCGCCGTCGAGCGACGCCACGCCCACGTCCTTCACCTGGAAAAGGACGGGCAGCAGCGCGAGTTGCTTTTCGGGAATCGGCAGGGCGAAGGGAGCCAGCCGCACGCTCGGATCGGGCTTCGGCAGTTTCCTGCCAGCGGACGCGGCGTCGAGCAGCGCGGCTGCCTTCGCGCCAGGGTACGCCCACACTTCCTGCCCGTGGCGGCAAATGGTCAGCTCCTCGCCGAGCACCGGCGCGCGCAGCCGCAGCTTGTCGGGATACTGCACCGCCAGCTCCACGCTCAAACCGGCGAGCGCCGGGGGCAGACCCGTGAGCAATTCCAGCCGACCCGTCAGCAGCATCGCGCGGTCTGGATTCCGGGTGTTTTTCGCGAAGACATTCGCGAAGGGGACGAGCAACTTGCCGAGCACGTCGTAGCGGTTTTCCTCCGCGCGCGCCAAGCCCGGCGGCAAGAGCAGCGCGGCGAGCAGGGCGAGGCGGAAAATCTTCACGGAGAGAGTTGGGACGGAAATTACGGACTAAACGGAATCGGGGATCGCCCGTTTGCTGCATTCCCATTCCGTTACTTCCGCAATTTCGTCAAAACCTCTTCGTGCTCTCCTTTGCCTTTGAACCCACGCCGCATTGGGTTACAGCACTGCGCATCTCATGGTGGCCCCGTTTTTTACGACTCTCCTCGCAGCCAGTGGCGCGGGCAGCCTGATCTTCGCTTTCGAGCAATCCACGCTGCCGGGCCGGCTCATCCTGCTCGCGCTTTTCTTCGCCTCGATTTTCAGTTGGACGGTGATGATCACAAAGTTCCGCGTCATCCGCCACGCGCAGCGTCGTCGCGACCAGTTCCTCTCTCTCTTCCGCACCGACCGCCAGCCGCTGCGCATCTACACCGACCGCATCCGTTTCGACGGCGCGCCGCTTTTCGCCGTGTACAAGGCGGGCTGCCAGGAGCTGACCTTCCAGCTCCTCGGCTCGGCGGACGTGGACGAAACTTTTCGCGGCCGGCTCGACGCCGCACCGCGCATTTCTTCCGCCCAGATGCGCGTGGTGAACAGCGCCATGGAGCGCGCCGTCGGCGAGACCGCGCTGAAGCTTGAGTCGCAGATGATCGTCCTCGCGACCGCGGTCAGCGGCGCGCCTTTCCTCGGCCTGCTCGGCACGGTCTGGGGCGTCATGGAAACCTTCGGCGACGTCGCCGCTTCCGGCTCTGCCAACCTTGCCGCGATGGCCCCCGGCGTGAGCGCCGCGCTCATCACCACGGTCACCGGTCTGCTCGTCGCCATCCCCGCCATGTTCGGCTACAATTACCTCCTCACCACCCTGCGCGCGATCATCGTCGGGCTCGACAACTTCGCCGCGGAACTCGGCTCCGAATTCGAGCACAAGTACGTGGACCACAGCGCGCGGGAAAGGACGTGGAAATGACCAATGACCAATGGAAAATGACCAATGAAGATGGCGTGCTGCCGCGCGGCTTCATTGGTCATTGGTCATTCTCCATTGGTCATTTCCCCTAGCCATGCGCCGCTTCTCCGACCGCCAAAGCCTGCAGACGCTCAGCGACCTGAACGTCACGCCGATGCTCGACCTCGCGTTCGTGCTGCTGATCATTTTCATGATCACCACGCCGCTCATGGAAAACAGCGTCGATCTCGTCATCCCGACGAGCGAAGCGGCGGAACACGCCGTCGATCCGCAAGCCGTGCAGACCATCGCGATCAACCGCGACGCGAAGCTTGAGCTGAATGGCGCACCGCTCGAACTCGCGGACCTCGAAGGCCAGCTCATCGCTTTGAAAGAAACGAGACCGGAGATCGCCGTGGTCATCCGCTCGGATCGCGATCTTGCCGTGCAAAAGCTCATCGACGTGATGGACGCCGTGCAGCGCGCGAAGATCACCAAAGTCGGCGTCGTCACCAACCCCGAGCAGCCGTGAGTCCGGCGCATTCCTGACGCGCGCCATGCCCGACGCCTCCGCCTTTCGACGAAACCTGCTCGTCGTCGCCGCCGTGCATGTGGCCTTCATCGGCGCGGTCGGTCTCTTCGGCCAGTGCCAAAGGAAAGCGCCGCCCGCGCAAGTAGTGTGGCTGGAGGGTGGATCGCTCGGCGGCGGCGAACCGGGCGACGAGGCAGCCGCGACTGCGACCACGCTCGAAACACCGACCCCTGAACCGGAGCCGGAGAGGATGGAGCTTGTCCAACCGCCACCCCTCGCCCCGCCCGCGCCGAGCGAGATCGTGACGCCGCCGGCCACGCCGGCACCCACCACCCCGCCGCCCGCAACGCCGAAACCGGCGACGCCGAAACCCGTTACTCCCAAAGTTGCAACGCCGAAGCCGACGACCCCGAAAGCAACTCCCAAGGCCACGCCCAAGGCCTCGCCGAAACCCAAGGCCACGCCGAAAGAAAGCACCCGCAGCGACACTTCCCCAAAGCCGAAAGCCACACCCGGAGAGAAATCCAAAGGCACGCCGGGCGCGAAGAAACCGGACGGCGCAGCCATTTCCGCTGACGCCAAACCGGGCACCGCCAAACCTGGCGGCAACGGCCTTGGAACTGGGAACGGCAAAGGCCTGGGCAAGACCGGTAGCGGCACGGGAGAACCCCCGTTCGGATGGTATTTTGCGATGCTTCACGACCGCTTTCACAACCGCTGGGAACAACCCACATCCATCGTCCGCGCGGGCACGGACTTCGTGACGACGCTGAAAATCCGCATCGGCAAAGACGGCACGATCAGCCACCGCGAGATCGTCAATCCATCCGGCAATCCCGTCATGGACGACTCCGTCCTCGCCGCGGCGAACAAGATCCAGCAGATCGACCCGCTCCCCGCCGGCCTCGGCACCGGCGAGCACTTCGAGATTCAGGTGAACTTCAAACTGGATCAGGGGCAGTAGCGGCACGCCCCGCGTTGACGCCCGGCCCGGCGAAGAATCCAAAAACCTGCCGTCATCCTGAACGGCGTCCGGGAGTCCGCGCCCGGGACTCGGCTCTTCGCAACGCCTTTGTCGCAAAGCCTCCAAAAGCTCCGCTGCCAATGAACATCAGAGTAAGTCACGCGGTTTTGGGTTGGAGGGTGAAGCCGAGGCGGGTGGCCATTTTGCGCAGGTGACGTGCGCTTTGCGCGCGATAGGACGCCTCGTA
>Ga0105048_10019599_pt1 | contig 10365 bp, 9 predicted proteins | sample MAT05_FD_78382 | JGI IMG/M metagenome (GOLD analysis project Ga0105048, IMG submission 78382) | Freshwater microbial communities from Lake Fryxell liftoff mats and glacier meltwater in Antarctica - MAT-05 | ecosystem: Environmental > Aquatic > Freshwater > Ice > Liftoff microbial mat | place...
CATTTATTCATCTTTAAATTAAAACTACTATCCGCAAAGAGGTGCAAACAAAAGATTAACTCCATACTAAAGATTTTCCGCTCCAATCTTTGGGGATCCTTCTCCTTTGGAGAAGGGTTGGGATGAGGCCACGTGACACAATTTTTGATGAAAGTTATCTATTTTGCCGTGTTGCACTCAATTGCGGATAGTCATTTAAATTAAAGAATACAACCAATTAAACTTTTAATAAATGGGCGCATTTCATATTGTAGCTCCCATTTTAGGTGGGTGGTAAACTGACCGAACCCAGACCGTGGTTGGTATCACCACCAAACAATGGGTAAAACGTAAGTTTTTAATGTACTCACAAAAAACAACCAGTAACTAACAGCCAGCAATCTACTAGCTTTGCCACTTTAATTATTCATGAAAAAGATTGATAGTTACATACTTAAAAAATTTCTGGTTACTTTTTTCTTTTGTATTGCCTTGATGACACTTGTTGTGGTGGTGATTGACATAAGTGAGAAAACAGACGATTTTGTAAAATCTAAGTTACCTGCCTGGCGCATATTTATAGATTATTATGGGGGATTTATTCCAAGGATTGATGCTATGTTATTTCCCTTGTTTGTATTTATTGCGGTTATATTTTTTACCGCTAAAATGGCCGAACGTACTGAAATTGTTGCCATATTAAGTAGTGGTGTAAGTTTTAAAAGATTTTTATTGCCTTATTGGATAGGCGGAGTGTTTTTAGCTTCTATTTTGTGGGGTGCCTATCACTTTGTATTGCCTACAGCAAATTCAAGGTGGAGTAATTTTGAGGCAAAACATATACCAAGTTCGTTAGATTATACCAGGGGTTTTTCTTCCAGAAATTATTATTTTAGGCTGGATTCTAATAGCTATGCCGGATTACGTTATTTTGATACCTCCAGCAAAAGTGGTAGCAGTTTTTTTGTGCAGAAATTTGTAAATAATCAAATGGTGTACAACCTGAGAGCAGAAAGCATTGCATGGGATACCGCAAAAAAAAACTGGAAGCTAAGTTCTGTGATGGAAAGGTATTTAAACGGCGATAAAGAACAAGTAAAGCATAGTACAACCAAAACGATAGTCTATAATTTTAAGCCAAGAGATTTACGTAAAGATGAATTTTTAAAGGATCGCCTTTCCACTGCCGATTTAAATGATCTTATTGCATTAGAAAAGCTAAGGGGTACAGAAGGTATAAGTTCTTTACTGATTGAACGGTACAATAGAGATGCCATTCCGGTTTCTGTAATTATTCTTACATTGATAGGTGCAATACTTTCTTCAAAAAAAGTAAGGGGTGGCAGTGGTTTTCATTTAGCAGTAGGCGTGGTGTTAAGTGTTTTGTATATTTTGTTTAGTAGATTTTCTCTTGTATTTGCAACTAAAGGAAGTTTTCCGCCTTTGCTTGCAGCATGGGTACCTAATATGGTTTTTGGCTTGCTTGCTTATTTTTTTTATAGAAGGGCTGCCAGGTAAATACTATAAAAACGGTAGCCCAAAATTTAAGCCCGGATGTTGCACTTAAAATATACGTTACATCAACTAATAATTTGGTAAAAATTACATAATTCTATATTCCTAATACCTGCTTTAACCTTGTATAACCTGCTTTACTTACAGGCAGCTTTGCACCATTAGTAAGCAATGCAATATGGCTATCTTTTTCATGTGGCGTAATGCGGGTAATTATTTGAGAATTTACAATATAGGATCGGTGAATACGGATAAACTCTTGCTGAGGAAGGCTTTCCTCAAAATACTGCATGGTTTGTTTCTTTAAAAAATTCCCATCTGTAGTAAAAATTTTTACATAATCATCGGACGCTTCTAAGTATTGCACTTGTGGTAATGGTATAATTTTAATTTTACCATTGTCTTTAAGCACTATCCTGTTTACTGGTAAATTTGTTTGTAATGCAGTAGCCGCAACTGCCTGCGACAAATTACTGTTCTGCATTTTCATTTTCTGAATGGCTTTATCAAACCTTTCTTTGCTAAAAGGTTTAAGTAAATAATCTGCTGCATGTGCGTCAAAGGCTTTAATGGCATATTCTTCAAACGCAGTTGTAAATATTACAATTGGCGGGTTATCTACTAATTCCAACATTTCAAAACCATTGATTTTAGGCATTTGTATATCTAAAAAAATCAACTCTGGCAAATGTTGTTGAATGGCTTTAATGCCTGCAAAGCCATCGTTGCATTCTTCTACCACCTCTATAAATGGATATGCCTGAAGGTATTCCTTAATAATTAGCCTTGCTAATGGTTCATCGTCTATTATAACTGCTTTCATTTGTAAGTTTTATGGTAGCATATTTTTAAATTAAAATTTGCTAAGGCTCCAGCAATATTTCAAGTTTAGAATAAGATATTTTCGAATTTAATTTTGGTAAAAAGAATTTTGGCCGTTTTAATTACAAGCGATATTAATTACTTGCATCAGTTGTTGGCGCAATGTTTGGAATATTTAACAGCGCTATAAACTGATTGTCTTTTTTAATAATTTGCAACAGGTTTTGCCTGCCGTATAATAAAAATAACCTTCGTCTAACAGATGCCAATCCAAAGCCGGTACCTTTTACAAACATTGCAGTACATTCATCAAAAGGATTTTGTATGCACAGTTGCAGTGTATTATCTATTTTTTTTGAGGTGATCAAAATTGTCACTTCACCAATGGTATCATACAAACCAAATTTTATGGCATTTTCTACCAAAGGCTGCACCAGCATAGAAGGCAACTGCATATTGAGTGTAGTTTCATCGCAGGATATTGTTGTTTGTAACCTGTAGCCAAAGCGTACTTTTTCAATATCAAGGTATAAATTTAGATAGGCTAGCTCATCTTTCAACATAATCCATTGATGCGTTTCATTGCGTAATGTACCTCTCAAAAAATCTGATAACTGTTGAATCATATACCTTGCTTTTTCTGGATACTGACCGGTTAATGCACTTATAGAATTAAGACTGTTGAATAAAAAATGTGGCTGAAGCTGCTGCCTTAGCTTATTCAACTCTGCCTCTCGGGCTATTTTTTCAATGTCAGTTTTTCGTTCATTTTCTTCCTGTTCGTCTTTTTGTGTGTACCAAAGTAAACTAAGTAGCGTATTGCAGGCAATTATAAAAAAAGCCATTAAATACCTCAATACCAACGACTGCTTCAAAAATATAAGATAAGGTTCATCTAACTTAAAAATGATTTTTAATACCAACCTTGATAAGGCAAGCCATACAGCACTAAGTGCAAAAGACATAAACAAAACATACCAGTATTTTTCTTTTTTTGGAAGATAATACCGCATATTATTAATGATAAAAAGGCAAATCGCCGCTAATAAAATATTGCTTACCAATCCATCTGTAATAGCAGTAGCAGTTGCAATATCAAACTGGTTAATGATAGTACTGTATAACAATAACCACACAAGCCAACAGGCGGCAATCAAAATGGTTGTTCGCTGTGGTGTTGTTTTATTACTACGGTTAGTAAATGCCATTGAGCTAATTTTAAAATGTTTTTGGCAGTGTGTATAGCCCTGCTCTTGCAATTGCAAGCCTCATTATATTTTCAACTGCAAAAATTAGGATTAAATTCATTTAGTCCCTCTTGCAGCAATATTTTTGCTTGTTGTTTTGTATGCTTTTCATACACCGCTGCATCCTCATCCTGGTGCATAACCGACCAAACCTCGGCACCATCTGTACTTTTGCTAAGGTGATGTAATGCTGCAACATCTACAAATTGCCATTGTATCAACATACCGTTGCTGGTAATTTTAACCGTTTCCTGCTCGCCAATCTGCCTCGCTTTATAAAATGCATGTAAACTGTCTTCAGCTTCAACCACTCTAAGTTGCTCGTTAAACTGTGGCGTGTGTTGCCCGTTTCCGGTAATAAATCTATAAACTAATTTTGCAAGATACCAGTTCATAATAAGTAGTTTAGAATTTTAAAAGAAGTTGTAGCATCTAAAATTTTGTTTGATAGACAAACTTTACTGTAAAGTGATCATACACTTAATAAAATTATTTGCACCTGGTACAAAAATTAATAGCTTTTTATATCTACCCCACCAAACACTACAGAGCCTTTTAGTAACAGGATTTTTTCGGGGTTATTGGCTATTAAATTACTAATTTTTCTTTTATCATCCACCCCATGAAACATGCCATCTATTTCATTTATCACAGTCCAATGAGGCGGAATTACTAACTTAATTCCTCCAAATACTACTTCAAGGTTTATTTCAGCCTTGCCTTGTATTTCCGCTTGCGAAAAATCGATATCGGCACCACCAAATATGCAAGTAGCCTTACCTCCCCTAAAATTTTTAGAAACTACAGCACGATTTACACCGCTAAAAACAGAATTAATAGTAAGATAGTCACTGCTATCATTTGTAAAGCTGTCATTTGCTACTGTCTCAATCTTACTGCTATCAAAGCTGTAGTTTTCAGGATCGTTTTTCTTTTCAAAACCATTAAATTTATTCCGATAACTTTTATCGGGCCGTACAATAAAAATTACACCTGCTGCAATAATAGCAATTGGCCAAAAATACGGTTGAAGGCTAAGATCCATAACCCTGTCAAAAAGAAAGAAACTGCCAATTGCAATTAAAATAATCCAGGTGTTGGAGGCAAACTTATGCTTTACGCCATTATATAAACCAATCAAAATGAGTATTACTGGCCAGCTAAAAAGCCAATAGGGTAGTGGAAAGCCTGCATTACGCAGCAATAATGCAGCACCAATTACAATTAAAATAAGGCCACCAATTAACCGGCTTTCTTGTCTGAATTTTCCTTTTGTTGTATTTTCCATTATGTATTTATTTGTTTAACAAATGTATAGCGGCATTTTAGCAGTGTAAACAGTCTTTAGGCTATTAACCTGTATTAATCGGTAAACAATGTTTTTTTGTAGGTGAATAAATTGTAGGTGCCTTGCAAAAACTCAAATATTGACCGATTGAAGCTGGACAACTTACTATAGCAAAAGCCAATTTAATCTGGATTGTACAGTTTAAAATTTATTGCGGCCTTTAACAGCAAAAGCCTGGATTAAAAGAAGTGAAAATGGTTGACCTGTATTGCATCCTATTAAATCTGCCAACTCTTTCTGCGATAAGCTTTGTTGGTTGTAGAGTGTTTAACAGTTATATTTCTATTGTTATTTTTAAAAAATATCCGTGTAAAAATAATACTGGTTGTTATAAAAATACTTCAACCAGGCTCCAAATTATAGTGTCACTTTTGTTACAGTTATTGCTGCTTTAAAATCATCAAAGCCATTATAGAATTATTTGGCAAAAAAAATTGACCCAAAGCCATTTCTTTACTGCATCTAAAGTTCTCTTAACAATCTTTCCTGCCTAAGCTGCGTTAAATACAATTAGGAAGTTTTTACATTCAACTATAAGCAACAAAAACGAATTTGATGTAAAGGGGTATAGTAAGCAAGGCATTTTACAGGATATAATGATAAAAATTATAAACAAAAAGCCAATTTTGTAAGGTTAATAATACAATTTAGATAATTTGTAACGGCTTGTAACATAGTACAATTCATAAAATGTTGCTTTTTGTTGGTACATTGCATATTGTATCATATTTAAATTAACAAGTAACCCTATGAATACAAAATAGTATGTCTAAAGAAAAAAAAGGATCAGTAAAAAAATCAATTCCTTCTATAACAGTAAAAGGTAGATTGGATGTGGCCCGTGGCGGTATGGGATATGTAATTGTAGATGGTATGGAAAAGGATATCATCATCAGACAAAACGATATGAACAGGGCTTTTCATGGCGATACAGTAAAGGTACAAATAAACAAAGATGGTGGCAGTAGCCGGAGATCTGAAGGTAAAATTACCAATGTTGTTGAAAGAAAGCAAACCACTTTTATTGGAAATATTCAAAAAGGAAAAACAACGGCATTTTTTGTTCCCGCAACTGAAAAATCTATACCAGATTTTTTTATTCCTGCAGATAAATTAAATGGTGCCGAAGATGGCAGCAGGGTAGTGGTAAAAATGGTAAAATGGGATAAAGCTGATAAAAAGCCTGAAGGTGAAGTAGTTAGTATTTTACAGGCATCTGATGTTAATGATATGGCAATGAAGGAGTTACTGATAGACAATGGCTTTCCACTTGTATTTGAAGAGGCAGTTTTAAAAGCTGCAAATAATTTGCCGGAAACAATTTCGAGAGAGGAATTGAGAAAAAGAAAAGATTGCAGGGACATACTTACTTTTACAATTGATCCGGTAGATGCTAAAGATTTTGATGATGCAATTTCTGTTCGTAATATGGATAATGGTAATTACGAAATTGGTGTGCACATTGCAGATGTAAGTCATTTTGTACAGCCAGATAGCATTTTAGATAAGGCTGCTTATGAAAGAGCCACTAGTGTTTACCTGCCAGACAGGGTAAACCCTATGTTGCCAGAAAAAATTAGTAATGAGCTTTGCTCCCTCCGTCCTAATGAAGATAAATATACATTTTCTGTTATTTACCAGATTACCAACAGAGCCGAAATAAAGCAACAATGGATTGGCAGAACCGTCATTCACAGTAATCATCGGTTTACCTACGAAGAAGCACAGGAAATAATTGAGGGTAAAGAAGGGCCGCATGAAAAAGCCATTTTATTGCTCAATAAACTGGCAAAAGAATTTAGAAAAGATCGGTTTGAAAAAGGTGCAATCAATTTCTCCTCGCAGGAAGTGCGTTTTCAGTTAGATGAAAAAGGAAAACCACTTGGTATAATAGTGAAGGAAAGTAAAGATGCCCATAAACTTGTAGAAGAATTTATGTTGCTTGCCAACAGATCAGTAGCAGAATATGTTTCTAAAATAAAATTAAATCAGGAGCCACTACCTTTTCCTTACAGAATACATGATACACCAAGCGAAGAAAAACTTAAACCTTTTGCTGCATTTGCGAAAAAATTTGGGTACCAATTTAACATAAATGATGAGGCAGAAGTAGCCAAATCATTTAATAATTTGTTGAGGGATGTAAACGGTAAGCCCGAACAGCATGTGTTAGAGCAATTGGGTATTCGTACAATGGCAAAGGCATTGTACACCTCTAAAAACATTGGTCATTATGGTTTGGGGTTTACGCATTATTGTCATTTTACATCACCTATTCGCCGCTATCCAGATGTAATGGTACACCGTATTTTGCAACTTTGCCTGGATAAAACCATTACCGTAGATAAAAAAATGGATGAAAAATGTAAGCATTGCAGCGATCAGGAACGTAAAGCAATGGAAACAGAAAGAGCAAGCAATAAATACAAACAAGTTGAGTTTATGCAAAACTTTTTGGGTGAAGAGTTTGACGGTATTATTAGTGGCGTTGCCAGCTTTGGCTTTTTTGTAGAAACAGTATTGCATAAGTGTGAAGGCATGGTAACTGTTAGAGATTTAAGTGATGTAGATGAATTTAAGTTAGATGAAACAGATTACGCATTGGTTGGTAGCAGAACAGGAAGAAAATTTAGAATGGGTGATGCTGTAAAAATAAAAGTGGTTGCTGCCAATTTAGATAAGCGGCAATTAGATTATCATTGGGTACCCACCAAGTAAAACGCTGAGTAAAAATGGGTTTAATCAACTTCAGTTTTAGCTTATTGTAATTATTTGGACTTCAATAAATTAAATAGATAAAATATCAAAAAAGATATAGGATAATCATGCATTCATTCATTGAACTTTCTAAAATATTTGAAGAAAAATTTAATACCCGCCATTTTCCATTACATACGGCAACCCTGTACAATCCTGCCCAATATATTTTACAATTAGGCGGTAAAAGAATAAGGCCTGTATCTGTTTTAATGGGCAACGAGTTGTTTGATGAAATTCACGAAGATGCCTACCATGCAGCTATAGGCATTGAATTATTTCACAATTTTAGTTTAATTCATGATGATATAATGGATAAAGCCCCCGTACGCAGGGGTATGGCAACTGTTCATGCAAAGTATGGTGAACCTACTGCTTTGCTTGCTGGCGATGTAATGCTGGTAATGGCTTATGAATACCTTAATAAAATGAAAATAGGCCATTTGCAAAAAGTATTACAGCTATTTAATAATACGGCAAAGGCAGTTTGTGAAGGTCAACAGCTCGATATGGATTTTGAAAATATTGAAACGGTTACCCTGGAGCAATATGTACACATGATAACCTTAAAAACTTCTGTATTACTTGCTGCAAGCCTGCAGGTTGGGGCTATCCTCGGCGGCACCGGAGAAAGAAATCAACATCATATCTACGAGTTTGGAAAAGATCTTGGCATTGCATTTCAGTTGCAAGATGATTATTTAGATGCTTTTGGCGATCCTGAAAAATTTGGTAAACAAGTAGGAGGAGATATTCTAGCCAACAAAAAAACCTTTTTAATGATACGTGCCCTTGAGGTTGCAGATGCAAAAGCTCAAAAGGAATTACAGCATTTAATGATGAGCAACCCAACTGATAAGGTAGCAAGAGTACTTGACATTTTTAGACAATGCAATGTAGATAGCTGGGCAAAACAGCTAAAAGAAAAATACATGGCTACGGCAATGTATCACCTGGAAGAAGTTGCCGTTACAGAAAAAAGGAAATTACCATTAAAAGAGTTGGCCTACTTTCTTATTGAAAGAGATAAATGATAAGCAATATTTATCACGCAAAATATTAAATTCTCATTTTTTGAGTTACATAAATTCTTATAATATTGTAAGTATTATTATATTGTAAATTTTATTGTCAAAATTGTAGGAAACATTCAGAAATTTGTGAACGCTTATTTAAAATTCACCAGCTTATGAGGGTTACAGAAAATGATTTAGATCAATTGGCAAGTCATTCTTTAAGGATAGAATTACTTTCCTCAATGGTCCTTATATACAAAATAAGTATAGAACAAAAGCAACAACTTATCGCAAGATGTAGGGATAATTCTGCCGGATACGACCAAGAAATGCGACCATTTAAATTTTTATGGTTTGAAACCTCTTTAAAAAGGCAGGTTGTTATTAATATTATTGACATAGCAAGGATAGTTTTTTGCTATGATTATAATAATCAATTAGACGATCCCAACTCTTATTTCGATAATTTTAAGGTACTGGAAAGAGATACCACTATAATTGAAGAAGCCACTGCCGAAGGAAATGTAAGTATGCATGTTACAACCGAGGAATTTTTGCCACGAGCCATCCTTTACCATAAAGGTATTTCTCCGGATGATGCTTATAGCAGTAACCCCTTATTGTATTATGAATTGAGCATCGGTTGCCTTGGTTTATTTGGGTTAGAATTGGATGATGAAATTCCACTAAGACAATTTATTAATTTTCTTGATGCAGATGGAGAAGAAAATTTTATACCACTTAATCAAATAATTGTGTTGGAGTTTGATGATAATTTATTGTATGATGAAGAAAATGAAGAAGAGGAGGAGGAGGAGGACGAAGAAGCGGGTGAAAAAGGCGTGACACGAAAAGAGATTGAATACAATTTGTTTGATGACTTCGATTTTAATGAAAAAGATAATGGTGATGATACGGACGATGCTGCAGGTGCTTCTGATAACGAATATGACAAATTGCCTTTTTAGCGTTTATTTATCTATTGGCAAGAAGCTTTCTCTTTTCCATCATTTAAAGGCTGGTATTTATTAAGCAACTAAGTTGGTAAAACTTACCCGCTTGGCTAACCAACTCATTTTTGCTGGTATTATCCATTCGTTTAGCAACTGTTCTTTTGTTAAAACAGTATTATTAAAATACAAAGTTTCTCCATTTATCAAGTCATTTTGTATTGCATTTACTAAAAGTGGTAAAGGCACTAATTCAACTACCTCCTCCATTACAAATGCAAGTGTTTGTCTATCGAATAACTGTACGTTATATTGTTGCTCTATGCTTTTTATAATTCTTACAGAACTATCTGTGCTGCAACCACCAACCTCGGTTGCAGATTCGTCTGCCATTAAAATTATAAAATGATTGAAAAATAAGCCAGCAAAGGCTTTTACAGGCGCTCCATGGCTTTTCCACTGTACAGCAAATTCATTTAGCGTATCCTTAATAACATTTAGTTCAGAAGCAACAAATGGGCGGTTACATTGGTAAATCCATACTCTTGACTGGTCATTAAAATTGGCTGGTATTTGATCTTGAAAATGTAAGTTCATGGCAATATTTTTTATAAATTAATTTCTATTTTGTAACTGTAATTATTTAAACCAGTGATGCTGCAATTAATTCTGCTATATCCATCACTTGCACTTCGTCTTCTTTATTGCTGTTTTTTACTCCGTCCGTCATC
>Ga0105048_10019600_pt1 | contig 10365 bp, 9 predicted proteins | sample MAT05_FD_78382 | JGI IMG/M metagenome (GOLD analysis project Ga0105048, IMG submission 78382) | Freshwater microbial communities from Lake Fryxell liftoff mats and glacier meltwater in Antarctica - MAT-05 | ecosystem: Environmental > Aquatic > Freshwater > Ice > Liftoff microbial mat | place...
CGACCGCGCCGAGCGAGCCCAGTACGAGGCAAGGAGAAAAAGATGAAAAAGAACTACGATTTCTCGAAAGCGGTGCGAAATCCTTATGCGAGAAAACTTAAAAAGCAGCTGACTATTCGCCTGGACCAGGACACCGTCGCGTATTTTCAAGGACTGTCGAAGGAAACGTCAATTCCATACCAGACGTTGATGAACCTCTTTCTCAGGGACTGTGCCGTGACCAAGAAGCGCCCTCGTGTTGTCTGGAAATCCGTGGCACTTAAAGGCGCGGCATAACCAGGCCTTGAAGCGGTCGGTGCCACGAGTGTCACTTTGAACCTAGACACGTCAGTGGCACGCGAGCGACAGTGCGGTCTTGGAGTCCCAATGGGCACTGCAGCTTAAGGCCAAAACGTTATGCGAACCGCAGGCAACTAATTGATTTCATTCAAATAGTATTGGAGTCTGCGGGCCTGTTATAACTCACGTATGGGTTTGCCAATTAAGTTGCCGCCTCCCGCTTTCGAGGAACTCGACGTGGCGAGAAAGCTTGAGTACATCGATCGCATCTACGAGCTTGTTGGCGGACAAGAAGCTGGACACGTAACGGATTGGCAAGCGACGATTCTTGAGGAGCGGCTTGCTGCCCACCAAAGCAATCCGAACGATGCAACACCCTGGCAAGAGTCGATCGAGCGTGCGAGGGCAAGCCTGCGCAAGAGCCGCGGATGAAGCTGGATGTTCGCAAGGAAGCAGAGGCGGACGTTGTTGAATCGTCATTGTGGTACAGCGAAGCGGAGATGGGACTGGGCGAAGAATTCATCAATTCTGTTCCGGAAGCATATGGCCGAGTAGAGATGGGACCTCAGCACTGTTAGAAGATCTTTGGCAATGTCCGAATGGCAAGAACCCATCGCTTCCCGCACGGTGTCTTCTTTGTGGCCGATGAAAAGGAAGCGATCGTTCTCGCAGTTTTGAACCTAGACACAACAACGGGACGCGGGCCACAGTGGGTCTTGGCCCTCAGTGGGCTTCGCAGCTTAACGCCAGAACGTTAGCCAGAGTGATCTGTCAAAAGATGACCCACCGATTCATAACAGAGTTTGGAATTAACATGGTCTCGGACGGTTGTGTGTTGCTGCAAGACGAACACCTTGATCGGTTGGCCGACCGCCTTGGCGAAATGTCTAGAGATCTTCACGTTTACGTGATCGGCTCCAGACCACGCATCGCATTCGTTCCCGAGGAATGGACTTTTCGTGAAAACTCCTACAGAGCTGTTTTTCGAATTCACAGGCAAGGGGTCTACGAAGATTTCAGCATTGATTGTACATATCCGCCCCACGTAGCCCGGCGCTTCACTCGGATTGAGTCACCTTGGCCGCACACGACGGGTAGTCTCTACGCTAAGGGTGATCGAGTGACTACCGCAAAGGCAGCTCTCCCTATCAGAAACAACCCGGTGTTCTATGAGTACCTAGACTTGGAGGTTCTCTACGTTGGGCAATCATATGGCGAGTGCGGTGAGAGAACCGCACAGGATAGGATCCAAAGTCACTCTACTTTGCAGAAAACTCTTAGTGAGGCTTCGAGGCTCAATCCGGACCGGGAGGTTTGGCTGAGTCTATTCAACTTCGAGCAGTACCTCATCACGAGCGGTGACGGATCTTTTGGTAGCACGCCCGTGGACGCCAAAGATGATGACAACCGAATTGACCGAATGTTCGACAATCTAACCCCGATACAACCAAATGTTTCGCGCCAACTTCCCAGATCCGTCGCACAAAACCTACCAAGAATGCTACGCCCTGGACCTCAATATGATTTCTGTTGAGTTAAACACCGAACCTCTGTCCCTCAGCCTCTTTTCCGCAGACCAACGACCGCAACAGATCCACTTAATTACATTTCCTCTTCATGATCCCGCCAAACGACGGTACATGCTAGATCTCTTACTCCCCGGGCAAGGAAGTTAGGCAGGTGTTCATCGTACGGGCCCTGGCTATCCAGGCCTTGAAGGCTGCCGGTGCCGCGTGCGTCACTTTGATCCTAGACATGGCACAGGCATGCGAACGACAATGCGGTCTTGGTGCCTGAGTGGGCACCGCAGCTGAACAGCAAAACGTTATCCGACAAAAGAGGAGTCACCAATGATCGAACCCAAAAGCTCGTTTCCCGTATTTACCGTTAGGGATCTCGATGCAGCGAAATCCTTCTACACAGAGAACCTTGGCTTTGATGTTGTTTTCTCGGCTGATTGGTATATTCATTTGGTTTCGAAGTCAGGCGTTCAGATTGGTTTTCTGTTGCCAGACCAACCCACTCAACCACCAATATTCCAAAAGCCATACTTTGGCGAAGGCGTTATTTTCAGCCTGGAAGTGGAAGACGCAGATGCTGCTTTCGCAGTAGCCAAATCCAAATCGCTAAAAGTCGTGCTGGAGTTGCGGTCCGAGGATTGGGGGCAACGACACTTCTGTATTCAAGACCCGAACGGGGTTTATTTAGACATCGTTCAGTCCTTCGAGCCAAACGAAGAGTATCGGAGTGACTATGTCTCGGAATAGGAACCTCGCCGACCTCAAGAATATCGGAAAGAAGATTGCTGAACGATTGAACGAAGCAGGGATTTTTTCCGAAGATGATTTAAGGCACGTTGGTGCTGTCGGCGCACATCGTATGATTAAGGAAAAACATCCGAATGAGACGTTGCCGGTTTGCTACTACCTGTATTCATTCGAAGGGGCTCTATCTGACAAGCATTGGGTTGAGATCAGCGAGCAAAGAAAGCAGCAACTCAGAGCGCAAGTCGGCTAACAAGGCGCTGCACCGGACGGCAACTCCGCTGCGCTTTATTGCCGCAGGTGAGCTTTCACGTTAGGCCGACCTTCAAAACATCCTACTTTCTGTAGACCTCGCGGCGATGCGCGTCCTTTACGATGGTGACCGTTAAAGTGGCATCGTCGAACTCATATGGGACGCGGTACGTTCCTTGCCGAATTCTGTACTTGTCGTCCCTCGAAAGCTTCTCGGACCCGCTGGGCCGGGGCTTAGTCCGAAGGGATTGGATTTTCTCAATGATCCGTTGGATGTCTTTCGACGGAAGGTCTGCGATCTCTTTCGCCGCAGACTTCCTAACGTCAAGCACGTAGTTTGCCACGCCGTTTCAGATCCTTAACAGGATGCTCAAACCAGATCGTTGGCTCCTTCGCCCGAGTACGAAATGCTGCGAGATCATCTGAATCTTCAGCCAAGTTTGAACGAACAGCATCATTGACAATATCGGAAATCGTTCGCTCGGTTTCTGCAGCAGCACTCAAGCAGTCGCATCTCTCACTGGCGCCAGCCGCCGCCTAGCGCTTGGTACAGGTTCACCACCGCTGCCAGCTGGCGCTTCTTTGTTTCGATGAGCTCCATCTGAGCCTCGAGCGCATCGCGCCTGGTCAACAGCACTTCCATGTAGTCGGCTCGTGCCGATGTGAAGAGCCTGGTTGAAATGTCGATTGATGACGTGAGCTTTTGCACTTGTTGGGTTTGCAGAAAAAAGATCTTGTCCAAGTTGTCGATCATCGCCAGTCGGTTTGCCACCTCGGTGTACGCATTCAGGATCGTTCGTTCGTAATCGTAGACGGCCTGCACTTGCTTTGCGTTCGCCGAGAAGTAGACCGCTTTGATCTCGTTTCGGTTAATCAAAGGAGCAACCAGATCCGCTGAAACGTTGTAAAGCAATGATTCAGGCGTATCGATGAGGTGCCTGATCCTGAAAGCTTGGTAGCCGACTCCAGCGCGCATGCCAAACGAAGGATAGAAGTACGCTTTTGCCACCTGTACATCCAGTTTCGCTGCCGCTAGTTCCAGCTCGGCACGAGTCACATCAGGGCGGTTCTGCAACAATTGAGAGGGCAAACCCGCTTGTATGGCCTTTGGTAACAAATCGTTGAGGGTTTGCCAGCTGCGCGCCACAGGCTGCGGGAAACGGCCAGCAAGAAAGTTCAGCTTGTTCTCCGCTTCCACAATCTTCTGTTGAATGTCGTAACGGCGGCTTCTGTTCTTCAATACCTCTGCCTCAAACCTTTGCACCGCAAGCTCGGTGACCCGCGCCGCCTCTTTTTGAAGTCTCACAACTTCAAGCGCGTTCTGTTGGATGTCGATGTTGCGGTCCAAGACCTCAAGTTGGTTGTCGAGTGCCATCAATTCGTAATACGAATTCGCGATCTCGGCCACGAGGCGGGTGATCATGAAGTTTCGCCCTTCAAGGCTCGCCAAATAACGGAACGTGGCGGCTTTGGTCGCGTTGCGCATCCTTTTCCAAATATCGACCTCCCATGATGCGACGAAGGCAAACATGTAGTCCTGAAGCGGTTCAGGAACACCTGTCAGCTCATCGGCCGCGCCTCTACTTGTATGGCGGCCCACCTTCTCAAGACCGCCACCCGCTCTGAAATCCACACGCGGCAAGTAGCTGCCCCGGTTGGCAAGAACCTCGTTGTTGGCCATGAAGGTCTCTTGCAGTTGAATGTTCAGCTCTTGGTTGTTCTTCAAAGCGGAAGCGATAAGCGCGTTGAGATTCGGGTCCGTGAAGAACTCCTGCCACGTTGCTTTCGCCGAGTTGTTGTCGCCCTGTGAGGCGGCGAAGTTTTTGGGGGTGGCTCGGTTGGCCTCGCGTGCGGGCTTTTGCCCCAACGAGGGAACGCAGCTTCCGCACAACACCGAGAAACAAGTGACTCTTACGAACAGTCCTAGCCTACGCATGGTGAGTAATCTCTTCGGTAAAAGAGGTGTCTTCTTCATCTTTGAAAAGGGTCTTCCGTTCGGCGATCTTGCCAAAGACGAAATACAACCCGGGAACGATGATGACCCCGAACACCGTTCCGAACAGCATGCCGCCCAAGGCCGAGGAGCCAATCGTACGGTTGCCCACCGCGCCTGGACCCGTGGCGCCAACCATCGGAATAAGGCCCGCAATGAAGGCAAACGACGTCATCAAGATGGGGCGAAAGCGAACCTTGGCGCCTTCGATTGCGGCGTCGAGTACCGACATGCCGGCGTGGTGCTTCTGGACTGCAAACTCAACGATCAACACGGCGTTCTTGCCAAGCAGACCCACGAGCATGACGAGACCAACCTGGGCGTAAATGTCGTTGGCCAAACCAAGCATCTTCAGCAGCAGGAACGAGCCAAAAACGCCGGCAGGCAGCGAAAGCACAACTGCCAAAGGTATGATGAAACTCTCGTACTGAGCGGCCAGCACCAAGTAAACGAAGGTCAACACGACCAAGAAGATGTAGATCGCCTCGTTGCCACGCGCTGCCTCGTCGTACGAAAGGCCTTCCCACGCCACTTCATAGCCGTGCGGCAGCGTTTGCTTTGCCACTTCACGAACCACGGCGATAGCATCGGCACTGGTGAATCCTTTGCTGGGCTCACCACGGATCGCTGCTGATGTATATAAGTTGTAGCGCGTGATCTCGTTTGGCCCCTGGGTCTTGCGCATCTTCATGAAAGCCGAGTACGGCACCATCTCGTCATGATCGTTCTTCACGTAGAGCTTCATGATGTCTGAAGGCAGACGGCGAAACTCTGGCGCTGCCTGCGTGTACACCTTGAAGAAACGGCCGAAGCGAACGAAGCCTTGGTCGTAGGTACTGCCGATCAGGATGTCCAGGTTCTCCATGGCGGCGCCAATCGACACGCCCTTTTGCATGGCCAGTTCGTTGTCGATCAACAGTTCGTACTGGGGGTAATTGGCGGCGAAAAACGTAAATAGACCCGTGAGCTCTTTGCGTTTGCGGAGCTCGTCCATGAAGTTTTTGTTGATCGTGTCGAACTCGCGGTAATCGTCGCTGTTGGTTTTGTCTAGCAAGCGAAGTGCGAAACCGCCGGCCGCTCCATAGCCTGGCACCGCTGGTGGCTCGAAGAACTCGATGATGGCGCCCATGTCTTTCGACTTTTCTTCCAGCTCTTCAAGGATCTGGCGAACCGTGTGCTTTCTCTTCGACCAGTTCTTTAGGTTGATAAGGCAGGTTCCGGAATTCGATCCACGCCCTTCAGTGAGCACTTCGTAGCCTGCCAACGACGACACGGATTCAATGCCCTCCACCTTTTCGGCAATGGACTGCAAGTGGCGGGAAACATCATTGGTGTTTTCCAGGGTTGAGCCGGGCGGCGTTTGAATGATGGCGTAAATCATGCCCTGATCTTCGTTGGGAATGAAGCCGGCGGGTAGAACCTTGCTGAGGCCCAACACGCCGAAGCTAAAGCCCACAAGCAGGAGGAAGGTCACGATCCTGCGGTTGACTATAAGCTTCAAGAGGCTCACATACTTTCCGGTACCGCTTTCAAACAGGCGGTTAAATCCATCTAGGAACACACCTATGGGCGTCCGCTTCTTCCGCACGCCGTGGGTGTTCTTTAGGATCATTGCGCAAAGCACCGGGGTCAGTGTGAGTGCCACCACGCCGGAAAGAACGATCGATGTGGCCATGGTGATCGCGAACTGTCGGTAGAACACGCCCACGGGCCCCGTCATGAACGCCACGGGTACGAACACGGCGGTCATCATCAATGTGATAGCGATGACGGCGCCGCTGATTTCGCCCAACACCTTCTGTACCGCCTCATATGGCGGCAGATGCTCTTCTTGCATTTTTGCGTGAACGGCCTCGACCACGACTATGGCGTTGTCGACCACGATGCCGATCGCCAGCACCAACGCGAACAGCGTGATCAAGTTTAACGAAAGGCCGAAAAGTGGCATGAACGCGAAAGTGCCCACGAGCGAGACAGGTACGGCCAGCGTGGGGATAAGGGTGGAACGCCAGTCGCCCAGGAACAGGAACACCACCAAGGCCACAAGGAGGAAGGCTTCAACCAGCGTATGGAGCACCTTTTCGATTGATGCATCCAAGAAGGTGGAGACATCGTAGCTAATCTCGTAGTCCATCGAGGATGGGAAGGTGGTGGCTTTCAACTCTTCTAGCTTCAACTTCACGTTTTCGATCACCGTGCTGGCGTTGCTACCGTAGGTTTGCTTCAGCACTATGGCTGCCGAGGGGTAACCATTCATGTTCGAGTAGATGTCGAAGAACTCGCTGCCGAGTTCAACCTTCGCGATGTCCTTGAGGTGAATGAATTCGCCCTCGGGGTTGGCACGCACGATGATGTTTTCGTACTCCTCGGGCTTGTTGAACCGACCGGAGTAAGTAAGCACATATTCGAGTGCCTGTGATTGCTTGCCAGAAGCGATTCCTGTACGGCCAGGGCGACCAATCACGCTCTGTTTGTCGATTGATTCCATCACCTCAGTGGTGGAAATGTTGTAGGCGCGCATGCGGTCTGGATCCAACCAGATGCGCATGGCGTACTGACGGCTGCCTAGGATGCGCGCTTGTCCGATGCCTTTGATTCTCTGGATCTCTGGCAGAAGGTTTACGTTTGCGAAGTTATATAGAAACTTCTCGTCCGTATTCTTCTCTTTGCTGTAGAGATTGACGTACATCAACATACTGGGCTGCACGGGCGACACAACCACACCCTCGCGTTGCACAAGCGGCGGCAATTGGTTGATGACCTGATCGACGCGGTTCTTGACGTTCACCACGGCGCGGTTCGGATCCTCATCGAGATCGAACACCACCTGGATGGTCGCCTCACCCGCGCTGGTAGCATCAGAGACGATGTACTTCATTCCCTGAACGCCGTTGATCGACCGTTCGAGTGGAATGAGCGTGGACTTGACCAGAACGTCTGCACTTGCGCCTGGGTACGCGATCGACACGATTACAAGTGGAGGCGCAATGGCCGGGAACTGTGACACGGGCAGTGTCTTGATGGCCAGGGCGCCCAGGAACATGAGCACCAGTGACACAACAATCGCTAGAACGGGTCTGTGGATAAATTTGGCAAACATAGGGGAATTTTCTGCAGATGTGAACAGTGTGAGCGCAAGGGTGTCGTGACGGGGGCGAAGGTGCCGGACCTAAAGACCACCCAGCTTTGCGTTTGCTATTCTGCGGGCAAGGACAAGTGCGCGATGACGTCCGCGGGCTCTTTGAAATCCTTGGCAATCTCGTCGCCGTCGCGTACCTTGCGCAACCCATCCAGCAAGATGGTTTCGTTCGCGGCGAGGCCCTCTTTAAGGACGTAAAGATTTGGTACTTCGTGTGCGACCGTGATAAGCCGTGACTTGATGATATTTTTGTCGTCGACGACGAACACATAACGCTTGTCTAAGATCTCGAAAGTCGTCTTTTGTGGAATTAGCACGGCGTTTTTCAGTGGCACGGTCATTAGAACCTTGCCTGTCTCACCATGCCGCAAGAGGCGTTTTGGGTTCGGGAACGTTGCCCTAAAAGCGATATTACCGGTTTCGTTGTTAAAGTCGGCTTCAACAGTTTCAACCTTGCCGGAATGCTCGAACAACATGTTGTTGGCCAGGAACAACTTGACCGTCGTTAGGCTGTCGTCCTTCGAGTGGAGCTCGAAGTTGAGATAGTCGGATTCGGTGACGTTGAAGTACGCCCAAACCTTGCTGTTGTCGGAAAGCGTGGTGAGCAGCTCTCCCTCTTCCAAAAGGCTGCCAAGCCTTACTCGGAAACGGTCCATGATGCCGTCGAACGGGGCCTTGATGCTTGTGAGGTTCAAATGGACTTTGGCCAGTTCCACTTCGGCCTGGGCCTTGTCGAGCTTGGCCTTCGCCAGCGCGAGCTCGTTCTGGGAAACAACTTTGCTATCAGACAGAAGCTTGGTGTTTTGATACTCGATCTTCGTGAACTCAGCCTCGGCTTCGGCCTTCCGAAGCTCTGCTTTGTAGACAAGAGGCATGATCTGGAACATCGATTGCCCCTTTCTGACAGACTGCCCTTCGTCCACGAACACCCCCTGCAGGTAACCCCGTTCGAGCGCCCGCAGTTCGATGTGTTGTATCGAACGGATCTGGCACACGTATTCGGCGGTGATGTCGGTGTCTTTGACGAGTGGCTTTGTGACCAAGTATTTGGCGAGTTCGTGGTGCTTGTGTTCTTCAGACTGACAGCCCTGTTGGGCCAAGGCGGCAGCCACGATCATGAGCGCAATATTCGTATGCATGTTTCTTTTGCTTCCAGACGTTTGCTGAGATAACAAAGACGTTTCACAAGCCAAGGGCTTGAGAGTGGTGCAAGGGCAGAGAAAGCCAAGCTTGCATAGCCGGGGCGTGTGGCCCACGAGGCAAGGCACGGCTGTGCCGCTTCTTCCAGAAAAGCGGAAGCCCAACAGAGAGATACAACTTACGCCTACGCCACAGCATTGCGCCAGGCATCAGCCAAGGCCGGGTAGGACGATCGATTGTTCGTTCGGGTTAGGCGCGCGGAGGGCCGCGGCAAGAACAGCTTCTAGAACCGAGCGACGAAAAAGCAAATCCGGGCCCGTGCACTGACAATCGGTGGCAAGCGTCAGGGTACGCGGCTTCGAGAAGAGGCAGGGGAGAATGGAATTGGTCGTCTTCGTCCCACTCGTTTGTGTAAGACTCTTCGTCGCTATCGTTGTGTTCGGAACACAACATCTCGCTGGCGGGCGTGGCGACTCTGGGCTGACACGCAGCCTCCGCTTGCATAAGAAAATTGACAAGCGATACCGATTGGACCCGCCCTACCAACATCAGGAGCACGTACACGGCCAGAGCAAGCGGAAAAGTGCGGGTGCACAGCTGGGCTTGGTTTCGCAGGCGTCTCACGGCGCCGCTTGTTCTGCCATACGTCGTGGCATGGGTCAAGGTTTGCAAACGGCCTGCAGGCATCGTGATAACCATGCTTCGCCATGCATCAATTGTTTTCAAGTGAAGAACGCGTTCGCGAAGGTTGCTTTTGCAAAAGCAACAGAGCCGTCGTTCGGGAGCAACGCGCTGTTAACCCAACCGACCGCGTGGCGTTCGCGAGTTAAGCTTGGCGACGATGCGGCTGCACCATTGTCGATGACTGATCAGGGTTGAGGTGACCTACGTCTCACCCCTCCATGTCATGCGTGTTCGTCGGACTTTGACATTGCAACCGCAACGCACAATGATGTGCAAGTGGTGGCTCGTTAAGCAACGGAGGGGAACATGCCGAACTATTGGGAGCATCTCTCGATGAAGATTCTTTTGACGAGTGCAAACTGAAACAAATCTCCACGAGGCCACAAGTCATGACTACGAAGAATTCCAAGATTGATGAATTCGTGAGCCGGGCCAAAGCGTGGCGTGGCGAGATCGAATGGCTCCGATCGATCCTTCTCGACTGTGGACTCGACGAAGACATAAATTGGGGAAAGCCCTGCTTCGCATTCGAGGGAACCAACGTGGCCATCATCCAGCCTTTCAAAGAGCAGTGCTCGCTTTTGTTCTTCAAGGGCGCCCTGCTCAAGGACACC
>Ga0105048_10019601_pt1 | contig 10365 bp, 8 predicted proteins | sample MAT05_FD_78382 | JGI IMG/M metagenome (GOLD analysis project Ga0105048, IMG submission 78382) | Freshwater microbial communities from Lake Fryxell liftoff mats and glacier meltwater in Antarctica - MAT-05 | ecosystem: Environmental > Aquatic > Freshwater > Ice > Liftoff microbial mat | place...
GGAAAGAAGGTCATGACGTGCCGACGAGGACGCTCAACAGCATTTTGAATCCGCCGCAGCTACTACCGCGACCGCAGCCTCACGCCCCCGCATCCACAGGCCCGCGTGGGGACGTTGTCGGCGGCGTAAATGCGAAAACAGGGGAATGAGTCCGACCGGCCACCCAGTTACACGCTCACCCCATCCTCCGCGTCATTCTGCTGCGCCGCCTTGATCGCTTCCCATTCCTCCAGCGTAATCGCGGCCTCCCGGGCCTGGCTGCCTTTGTATTCGCCGACGATTCCCGCGGCGGCCATCGCTTCGATCAGGCGGCTGGCGCGGGAGTAGCCGATGGTCAGCCGGCGCTGAAGCAGGCTTACGCTGCCGCGCTTGGTTTCGAGAACGACCTTCACCGCGTCGTCGAACAGCGGGTCCTTCGCGGCTTCTTCGTCGATCGTGCCGGTGACCTTGATCTGGACCAGTTCCGGCTCGTATTGCGCCTCGGCGAGCGTTTTAACGAGCTTGACCGAGTCGCGGATTTCCTTGTCGTCGATGTACGTTCCCTGTCCACGGTTGGGTTTGGAGCCGCCGTTGGGCAGAAAGAGCATATCTCCATGTCCCAGCAGCAGTTCCGCGCCGTTCTGATCGAGCACGATACGGCTGTCCATCTTGCTGGCGACGCGGAACGCGATCTTGCTGGGCATGTTCGATTTGATCAGACCCGTCACCACCGTCGCCTGCGGACGCTGAGTGGCGAGAATCAGGTGGATGCCGACCGCGCGGGCTTTCTGCGCGATACGCACGATAAAGCTCTCCACTTCCTTGCCGCTGGTCATCATCAAATCGGCCAACTCGTCGATGATGATCACCATGTACGCGAGTTTCTTCGGAATCGTCGCGCCCTCTTCCTCGGACGCGATTGAGAAGCGCTCCTTCAGTTCGTCCCAGGAGAGTTTGTTGTAGTCCTTGATGTTCCGAACGCCCGCCTCTGCCATCAGTTCGTAGCGCTCGTCCATCTTGATGCAGGCCCATTCCAAAACGCTGCACGCCTTGGCGGTTTCGGTGATGACGGGGCACATCAGGTGCGGAATGTCCTTGAACGGCGCCATTTCGACGACCTTCGGGTCGACGAGAATCAGCTTCACCATGTCCGGCCGCTGCGTGTACATGATGGACATGATGATCGTGTTGATGCAGACCGACTTGCCCGAGCCGGTCGTACCGGCGATCAAGCAGTGGGGCATGGCGGTGAGGTCGCCGATCATCGGCTCGCCGGAGGCGTTTTTGCCCAGGTAAAGCGGGATCGCCATCTTCTGCGTCGCCTCGGGCGCGAGCTGCATGAGTTCCTTCAGGCGCACTTTTTCCTTCTGCGCGTTGGGAACTTCGATACCGACGGTGTGCTTGCCGGGCACGGGCGCGACGATGCGGACGCTCGTGGCCGCCAGCGCGCGGGCGATGTCGTTGGTCAGCGCGGTGATCGCGCTGACCTTGGTGCCCGGCGCGAGGTTGATCTCGTACATCGTGATGACCGGGCCGGTGTCGATTTCAACGACTTGCGCGTCGATATCGAACTCGCGCAGCGCCTGCTCAAGCACGGCGGCCTTCTCGCGGACGTAGGTCTCCTGAGATTCGGCGAATCCGTGCTCGGATTCGGCCAATACTTCCCAGCCCGGCAACTGGTAATCGCCCAGTTCCTTCGGCGGCGGCGGGGCGAGCTGCTTGGGCTTTTGCATGCTCGGCAGACGCACGACGATATCCCTGCGGATCGCCGGCGGCGAAGGAGGCGTGTGCTCGACCGACGGGAACTCGGGCTCCGGCGCTTTTTCCGGGATCGTCGCGTGCTCGCTTGGACCCATGTCGTGCGGATCCTGCCCACCCACCGTGCCAGCGGCGGGGGTGTCGTGGGGGAAATCAAGGTCGATGTCGTCGTCCGGGCCGGGCACGAACTTCAGATTCGGCCTGTCGGTCGGGGCCGGCGGTTCGCGCTTGGGCTTGGTGTCGAGCAACACCTGCGGCTTGTAATCCTCGTCGTCGTCCTCGGACGTGCTGGTCGGCTTCGGCGAATTCAGCCGGGCACCGGAGTCGTCCATCGTGCGGAAACGATCGAACGAAGGCAATTTCGGAATTTCAGGGAACTTGAACCGCATGAGCGGGTTCTCAGAAACGCGTTCACGGGCGCTCGACCACGCCGCCGCCACCGCGCCGGGGGTGCGAAGCGCCAGGTCGTCGGCCGCCAGGATCAGCCCGACAATCATCGCGCTGCTCAGCACCAGCAGCGAACCGATCTTGTTGAAATGCGCCTGTAGGAAGTGCGCCGACGCGATCCCCATGATCCCGCCATTGCCTTCGGGCAACCCGCGGACCGATCCGCCGGAGAGTTGGTGGATGATCGCGCCAAACGCAACGGCTAAAACGACGATTCCGATCGCGCGAAGCCACACGTCGCTCACGCGGTTCTTCGTCGTCCACAGGAAGATGAAGACGGCGGAGAAAAACAGCACCGGGTAAACGCCCGGCCCGATCGCGTACTTGATCCAGAACGAAACAAACGCGCCCGCGCTGCCGCAGAGGTTGGAGATTTCTGCCGGGTACGGATACACCGCGTGCGAAGGCCAATCGGTCGCCGAATGGCTGACGATCGACAAAGCGACGAACAGCCACGTCGCCATGGCGAGGAAGATGAGGCCGGATCGGAAGGGATTACGCTGCATGATTAGTTCACCACGGAGGCACGGAGACACGGAGAAAAAAATGCTGATCGAGATGCATTTCGATCAATCTCGAACTCGGCTGTTTTATCTCTTGGCATTTCTCCGTGTCTCCGTGTCTTCGTGTCTTCGTGTCTTCGTGTCTTCGTGTGTCGGTGGTGAATCCGTATTTACGCGGTCCCCGTGTGCCCGAAGCCTCCAGCTCCGCGGGCCGTATCGTTCAGTTCGTCGACCTCGATCATCACCGATGCCGGCACGGGGAGGATGAGGATTTGGGCGATGCGCATGGCTCGTTCGATCGTGAAATCGGTTGGGCCGTGATTGATCAGGGGGACGAAGACTTCGCCGCGGTAGTCGGCATCGATGGTGCCGGGGGAGTTGATCAGCGTCACCCCGTGCTTGGCCGCCAGCCCGGAGCGCGGACGCACCTGGCATTCAAAGCCTTCGGGGATCGCCATCGCGAAGCCGCAGGGGATGAGTTTGATTTCGCCGCGTTTGACCACGATCGCCTGACCGACGGCGGCGCATATATCAAACCCGGCGGCGTGCGCCGTCATCCGCGCCGGCAGGGGCAGACCCTGTCCGTGGGGCAGTCGTTTGATTCGCACCTCGATCGGGACTGTCACTTACTTCTTATCGGCACGGGCGTTCCATTTCCGACAGTCGATCACAACGATTGCGGCAGCGCATTTTTCTCTCGATTCTTCGCGCCCCGGCGACATTCGCAGCCAATGATCCGGAGAAAGAGGAACCGACATGCCAAAACCGCTGAACGCCAACGACATCACCACCCATTTGAAGAAACTGAACGGCTGGGAGCTATCCGGCGACCAGATCGTTAAGTCATTCAAATTCAAGGACTTCCATCAGACCATGGCGTTCGTGAACGCCGTCGCGTGGATCGCCCACCAGACCAACCATCACCCCGACATGGAGGTCGGCTACAACAAAACCACCCTCCACTACACCACCCACGACGCCGGCGGACTGACGAAGGCGGATTTTGAGTGCGCGGGGCAGGTGGAGGCGCTGGGGACTATTTAGTCAGCTTGCGATACTTAATCCGGTGTGGCTGATCGGCGGCGGTGCCGAGGCGCTTGTGCCGGGCTTCTTCGTAGCTGGTGTAGTTGCCTTCGTGGAACGCCACCTGGGCGTCGCCTTCGAACGCGAGGATGTGCGTGGCCATGCGGTCGAGGAACCAGCGATCGTGGCTGATGACGAGCACGCAGCCGGCGAAGTTTTCGATGGCTTCTTCGAGGGCGCGGATGGTGTTGACGTCCAGGTCGTTGGTCGGTTCGTCGAGCATGATGACGTTGGCGCCCTTGGTGAGCATGCGCGCCAAGTGAACACGGTTTCGTTCGCCGCCCGAGAGGACGCCGACGGCCTTGGATTGTTCGCTGCCGACGAAGCCAAAACGCTTCACAAACGCCCGGCCGTGGATTTTAACGTTGCCCAGTTCCATCCACTCGGCACCGCCTGTGATGGCGTTGTAGACGCTTTCGTCGTCGACGAGTGAATCGCGGCTTTGGTCAAGATAGGCAAGCTGCGTGGTGTCGCCAAGCACCATCTTGCCGCCGTCGGGTTTTTGTGCGCCGGTGATCATGCGGAAGAGCGTGGTTTTGCCCGCGCCGTTTGGCCCGATGATGCCGACGATTGCGTTGGGCGGGATCGTGAAGTTGACCTTGTCGAGAAGGAGGGTGTCGCCGAAGGATTTGGAGACGTCGATCGCTTCGACGACCTTGTGCCCGAGGCGCGGCCCAGGGGGGATGTAGATGTCGATCTCGACTTCCTTCTGCCGCTCCTGCTCGGCCGCCATGCGCTCGTAGTTGGCGAGGCGGGCTTTGCTCTTGGCCTGACGGGCTGATGGGCTCTTGCGCACCCATTCCAACTCGTGCTCGAGCATCTTCTGATGAGCGGCGTCTTCTTTTTCTTCCAGCAGGAGGCGGCGCTGCTTCTGTTCGAGCCACGACGAATAGTTGCCTTTCCACGGAATGCCGCGGCCGCGATCGAGCTCGAGAATCCAGCCGGCGACGTTGTCCAGAAAGTAGCGGTCGTGCGTCACCGCGATGACCGTCCCGGCGTACAGCTTCAGGTGATGTTCAAGCCACTCGACGCTTTCGGCATCGAGATGGTTGGTCGGTTCGTCGAGAATCAGCACGTCCGGCTTTTGCAGAAGCAGGCGGCAGAGCGCGACCCGGCGCTTTTCACCGCCCGACAGATGATCGACGATCGTATCCGGCGGCGCACAGCGAAGGGCGTCCATCGCCATGTCGAGCTGCTGATCCAGGTTCCAGGCATCGAGCTGGTCGATTTTTTCCTGAATCGCGCCCTGCTTGTCGAGCAGCTTCTGCATCTGCGTGTCGCTCATCGGCTCGGCGAATTTTTCGCTGATCACGTTGTATTCGTGCAGCAGGTTGAGCGTGGCTTGGGCACCTTGCTCGACGATCTGCCGCACGGTTTTTCCGGCATCGAGGTGCGGCTCCTGCGGCAGATGCCCGACGGTGTAGCCGGGCTGGCGCGAGATCTGGCCTTCGTAGTTGGTGTCGATGCCTGCCAGGATCTTCAGCAGCGTGGATTTGCCCGCGCCATTGAGACCCAGCACGCCGATCTTGGCGCCATAGTAATAGCTGAGGTGGATGTTCTTGAAGATCGGTTTGCGGTTGATCTCTTTCGAGACCCCGATCATGGAAAAGATGATCTTGTCGGATTCGGCCATGGTTGGGGAGGAGACAAGAGCCAGGAGCCAGGAGTCAGGAGCACGCCAAAAAGCGCCGTCCAGTATTTCTCCTGTCTTCTGACTCCTGGCTCCTGTCTCCTTCGTACTGTTCCAACCAAAGACCCACGCCGGGGAGCGTGGGTCTTGGTTGGGATTGTAAATGAACTACGACTTCGGTTCCGATCAGCCTTCCAGACCGCCGCGGAGGCCGCGGGTCTTGGAGCGTTCGGCGCGCTTCTCTTCGCGAACCGCTTCTTCCTGGGCCCACATGGCACGCTTGAGCGACAGGCCGATCTTGCGCTCGTCGCTGTCGACGCGCAGGATCTTGACTTCCAGTTCCTGTCCGACCTTGAGCACGTCTTCGGGTTTCTCGATCTTCTGATCGGCGATTTCCGACACGTGCAGCAGGCCTTCGAGTCCGGGTTCCAGTTCCACGAATACGCCGAAGTTGGCGATCTTGGTGACGTGGCCTTTGACGACCATACCCGGGCGGTAGTGCTCGGGGATGACGGTCGTCCACGGGTCTTCGGCCAGGTGCTTCAGCGACAGGGCAATCCGCTGCTTCTCCTGATCGACCGACAGCACGACGGCTTCAACGTCTTCGCCCTTCTTGAGGACTTCCGACGGATGCCCGACCTTCTTGGTCCACGACAGATCCGAAACGTGCAGCAGGCCGTCGATGCCTTCTTCGATCTCGACGAACGCGCCGTAGTTGGCGATGTTGCGAACCTTCCCGCGAACCACGCTGCCGGGCGGGTACTTGTCGGCGACGCGTTCCCACGGGTTCTCCTCGACCTGCTTCATGCCGAGGCTGATTTCCTGCTTGTCCTTGTTGATCTCCAGAACCTTCACCTTCACCGGCTGCTCGGCGGCCACCACCTCGGACGGGTGGTTGATGCGCTTGGTCCAGCTCATTTCGCTGATGTGAACCAGGCCTTCGACGCCCGCTTCCAGCTTGATGAACGCGCCGTAGGACATGATGTTGACCACGTGTCCTTCGTGAACGCTGCCCATCGGGTACTTGGTCTCGATGTTTTCCCAAGGCGAAGCTTCCTTCTGCTTCAGGCCCAGCGCGATCTTTTCCTTGTCCTTGTCGATCGAAAGAACCTTGACCTCGATCTCCTGGTCGATCTTGAGAATTTCGCTCGGGTGGTTGATGCGGCCCCACGACATATCGGTGATATGCAGCAGGCCGTCGATACCGCCAAGGTCGATGAACGCGCCGAAGTCGGCGATGTTCTTGACCGTGCCCTTGAGGCTCTGGCCGAGTTCGATCCCGTCGAGGGTCTTCTTCTTCAGCTCTTCGCGCTGCTGTTCGATCATCTTGCGGCGCGAGATGACGATGTTGCGGCGTTCGTCGTCGACCTTCAGAATGACGGCGTCGATATGACGGCCGATCCAGTCGCTTATTTCGCCGGGACGGCGGATGTCGACCTGCGATGCGGGCAGGAAGACCGGCACGCCGATGTCCACCAGCAGACCGCCTTTGATCTTTTTCGTGACCTTGCCGGAGACGGGGTCGCCTTCCTTCTTGGTCTTCATGATCCCTTCCCAGTTGATAATGCGATCAGCCTTGCGCTTGCTGACCCTCACCGTTCCGGAATCATGATCCACGTCCTCGACCAAGACTTTCACTTCGTCGCCTACCTTCACGTTCTCGGGTTCGTCGAACTCGGATCGTTCGAGGAGCGATTCGCTCTTGCGGCCAAGTTCCACGAGGAACTCGTCGCCGCTCTGACCGCTGATGCGACCGACGACGATGCTGCCGGGCTGCAAATCAAGCAGGTCTTCGGCACCGACCAGCTTATCGATGTCCGTGACATCGCCCAAAAGAGCGACAGCGGCATCGGCTTCGGCGTCAAAGTTACCCAGAGAATGAAGGAGATTGTAATCGACCATACGAACCAACTCAGTGCGACGACGGCATTGCACCGGCGTCTGGCAAACCTGCATGCTCATGGGCCGCAAACGCGAACTCGACAAGGCAAAACAGGCAACCCACGAAAAGTGGGGAATCGACCATCATACCCGCCGCGCAGGTATTGCCAACCCCTTACAAGGAGAATGTTTGGGTGTTTACGAGGTAGCGCACCAGCGTCGCAAGCGGCGGCGCTGCTTTTTCGGTATCTGTCCCGCCTACTTCGCCGACGCGACCTTCACCGTCTTGCCGGTGGCGTTCGAATCGAACGCCGACAGGATCACGTCGAGGCTCTTGTAGCCTTCCATGCCGTCGATGGGGGGCTTGGTGTTGGTCAGGATCGAGTTTAGGAACATGTCGCTGACGCCGGACCGCACCTGCTTCTCGTTAGTGCTCATGACGCCGGTTTTGTATAGCTCTTCTTGTCCGTCTGCGTAGCGGACGATGACGCCGTAGGTGGGGTCGCTGGCGAGCATCATGACGCCTTTTTCGCAGTAGAGGACGGTGTAATTGGATTCGCGCTCGCCGTAGTTGGTCCAGGCGATGATGATCGACCCGGTGGTGCCGGATGTGGTTTTGACCAGCAGCATGGCGTTGTCGTCAACGTCGATCAGCTTGCCATCGGCATAGCGCTTGTCCTGCGTGGTAATCATGGCCGAGACGTCGGTGATCTCTTCCTGGAGCAGGTACCGCATGAGGTCGGCTTTATGGATGCCCAGGTCGCCGCAAACGCCGATGACGGCTTGGCTTTTCTTGAAGAACCACGTTCCGGGTCCGGAATCGATGCTCCATGAATCGGGCCCGCCGTGTTTGAAGGCGGTTCGGAACGTGAGCACGCGCCCGAGCCGGCCGGAGGCGAGGATTTCGCGGGCTTTTTGGTGGGCGCGGTCGAGACGCTGGTTCTGCCCGACCATGAGGAATTTCTTCGCCTCATCCGCCGCCGCCATCATCGCCTTGGCTTCTTCGCGGGTGGTGGCCATGGGCTTTTCGACCAGCACGTGCTTGCCCGCCTTGAGCGCCGCAATCGACTGGGCGGCGTGGAGGTAGTTGGGCGTGCCGATGACGACCGCATCAAGCCCCGGATGCTTTAGAAACTTCTCGAAATCGGCATACGCCGTCCCCGAGCCGTACTTGGACGCGGCAGCCTTGGCGCGCGATTCCTTGATGTCGCAGAAGGCGACAATCGTCGCATCCTGGGTGACTGAAAGGTCCGGAATATGCCGACGAGTTCCGATGGCCCCGCAACCGACGACGCCGATATTCACGCGCATGGTGTCCTCTGCAAAGTAGGGGGGTGAGTATAACCGGATCCGGGCCGGGTGGCATCGCCTGGACGTGTAAAATCTCCGTCGTCGCTGTCGCAACTGCCCCGTGCCCACGGGCGCATGCAAAACCCCCGGTTGCCCGGGGGTAAAAAGCCTCCTACAAGACTCGAACTTGTGACCTGCTCATTACGAATGAGCCGCTCTACCAACTGAGCTAAGGAGGCGCGTTCAGTTATTGTATCATGCGGACGAATCGCGGAATTTACACCACAATGTCGCGGAAGGCAACTCGGCGAAACGATGCGCGCAACCGCGCGGGTTGCGGCTAAGATCGGCAGCAGATGAAAGCCTTCATTCTCTCCATCGGAGACGAACTGGTCCTCGGCCAGACCGTCGATACCAACAGTGCATGGATCAGCCAGCAACTCGCCAGCGTGGGATGCGATATCGTCGCCCACAAGACGGTAGGCGACGACCAGCAGTTGATCGAGGCCGCGATCCGCGAGGGCAGCACGCTCGCGGACGCAGTGGTCATCAGCGGCGGGGTGGGCCCGACCGAGGACGACCTCACCCGCCAGGCGATCGGCACCCTGCTTGGCGAGCCGCTGGAACTAAACGCCGAGTGGCTGGCGGAGATGCAGCGGTTCTTCACCAGACTCGCCCGGCCCATGCCCAAGAGCAACGAGATCCAAGCCATGATCCCGCGCGGCGCTACGATGCTCTTCAATACCTGCGGTACGGCGTCGGGTGTGCGTGCGACCGTCGGCGGGGCGCAAGTCTTTGCCATGCCCGGCGTTCCGAAAGAAATGAAAGCCATGTTCGCCCGCGACGTTTTCCCCTGGCTTAAAGAACGCTCTGGCGGGGCGGTCATCCTCCAGAAAACCCTCCACACCTTCGGCGCCGGCGAAAGCACCATCGGCGAACGCCTCGGCTCACTCATGATGCGCCAGCGAAACCCGCGCGTCGGAACGACGGTGTCGCAGGGAATCGTGTCGGTGCGCGTCAACGCCCGCTACGAATCGCTCGACCGCGCAACGGCGGAGATGAACACGACCGTCGGACTCTGCCGCGCCGCGCTCGAAGACCGCATCTTCGGCGAAGACGGAGAAACGCTCCCCCAAGTGGTAGCACAGTTGCTCGTCTCTGGCGGGGTGGCGACTTCAGTTGCCACCGCTGAATCCTGCACGGGGGGCATGCTCGCCAAAGTCCTGACCGACATCCCAGGCTCAAGTCGCTACTTCAAGCAAGGCTGGATCACCTATTCCAACGAGGCCAAGGCGTCGCAACTCGGTGTCCGTAAGGAAACACTCGAGCAGAATGGTGCCGTCTCCGAACCCGTCGTGAAGGAAATGGCGCTCGGCGCGCGGGAACGCGCTGCGGCGGATTTCGCACTTTCCATATCAGGCATTGCGGGGCCGGACGGCGGGACCGAAGCGAAGCCGGTAGGGACGGTCTGCATCGGATTCGCCCACTCTAACGGCGTAACCGCCGGCACGTTCATCTTCCCCGGCGATCGCGAAATGGTCCGCGATCGCGCCGCGAAGATGGCGCTCATGATGCTGCGTTATCACCTGCTCGATAAACCCATGCCGGTCTAGGGCGTTAGCGGTACGCGGTCGATACGATCGATCTGGTCGAACGGCAATTCGGTCGGCGTGGTGCCTTTTCGATGCAGTTCGAGTCGCTCACCTTTTCCCGTGATCCGATCGGCAGGGAAGCGCGAACCATCGGCGATCGTGACGGTGAACGCGCCGCGAGATTTGACCGGCGCCAACCAGA
>Ga0105048_10019603_pt1 | contig 10365 bp, 5 predicted proteins | sample MAT05_FD_78382 | JGI IMG/M metagenome (GOLD analysis project Ga0105048, IMG submission 78382) | Freshwater microbial communities from Lake Fryxell liftoff mats and glacier meltwater in Antarctica - MAT-05 | ecosystem: Environmental > Aquatic > Freshwater > Ice > Liftoff microbial mat | place...
GCCGCGGAGGCCCACGCCACAAATGCCCAAGCCGTGCCGACCTGACCCGACGGACGGCACGGCGAGATCAAGAGAAGGAACCTCTGGTTCGCCTCACACGACCACGGTGCGCGCACCGGCGGAACAACCCACGGTTATTGAGAAGTTACCGATCGCCTACGTAAACCAATCAAGAACGAGGACTTATGTCGTCCTATTTCTTGCCCAGCCGCCGCTTGGCAGCAAAGAAATCCGCCAGGATCGTCGCGCACGGCTCCGCCGGCGTTCCCGCGATCACTTGGCAGCAGTGGCTCAGACGTGGGCCGTTGGTGATTTGATAGAGGGTGTATACGGCACCGGCTTTGGGTCGCTGACGCCGTAAACACCCAGGGGATCCGCGCTTGGACGATGGCGCCGGCGCACATCGGGCACGGCTCCAAGGTGCCATACAGAAAAGTCCCGTCGAGTCGCCAGGAGTTTAGCGGCCGGATCGCATGTTCACGGCTCTGTGCTCTGCGTGAGCATGGGGGTATGACGATGCCCAACACCATCGAATCTCAAGGACTGCTTCTTTCGGCCTCTTGCATGCGCACGTCAAGCCGTGAGCATGGCACCCGGCGTTAGAACGAGTGAAAAAATCTCGCCGATTTGCCTTTTGCAAAATCGATTGTATCGTTCGAGTTGGTCGCGGGTTGTTCCCTTTTCGCTTCGATTCCGTCGCGGTCCCTGTTGACCTTGTGTCTGCCCATCTTACCTTGTGTAACAAAATGACACACTTTGAAACACTTGGGGAAAAAATGACGACATACGCTCGCCTCCCGCTCCGATGGACCAACTACCGACCTTGATTTTTTGCGCTTTCATGCCGTTGGCAGGAAATGGCAGGTTTTGTCATGCTGGGGAAAAAAATTGGGCGACCGGCGAACCAAAACCGACAGCCTCACTTCACCGTGAACGCCAACCCCTTCCCTTCCACATCAACCACACGGAGGAGAAATTCCCAGTTCGCTTCGGGGCTGCTGGCATCAAAGGGCGCCTGGCCGATTTTGAGCAGGATGGTGTTGTTGCCGGCGTTCAACTTGACCTTGAAGCGATGGCGGTCGTGGCGAACGCCGTTGCGGTATTCCTCGAAGCCGAAGACGCGCTTGCCATTGACCCAGGCGGAGAAATGATCGTCGGCCGCGCCGCGGAACTCGGCTTCGATGGCTTCCTCGACGTGGATGGTCGTGAAGGCGTAGGCAGCCGCGTCGTGGTGCGTGCCGAGCGAGGGCAGCAGGTTCATCAAACCGATTCGGCCTGCGTTTGTCTCTTTTCCCGCCAGCTTGATCCACTTGATCATTCCCGTTTTCCCCGCGAGTTCGGCCGTGAGGTCGACCTTCTCTTCCGGCGGATAGGCCGTCGTAAAGCTCTTGCCTCCCTTACCGTCGAATGGGCCGATGACGTGCCAATCGATCACGAAACCGAGATGCTTGATGACACTGACTTGCACGCCGAGCTTGGCGAGTTTGGCAGCCACCGCCTTCGATTGCTCGATGTCGCGGGAAGCGGCGAAGGCCTTCTGCAATTCCTTCTTGGCATCGTCCGCCGGCAACTTCTCGGCTTTGATCACGATCTCGGCAATGGCGTCGAAGCTGAACTCCGGGTCGCTGAGCCAGCCGGACACCATGACATCGCGCGTACCGGGTTTCAAACGATCGACGACGTCGAGCGCCATCCGCCGCGAGCGCCCCGCATGCTTGGCGTCTTTGACGTAGTTCAACAAGAGATCGGCATCAATGGCCTTGCCGCCGGCCGCCAATTCGCGATCGACGATCTGATCGAACGCGGTCCGGAACCAGTTGGCGGCAGCCGTATCCTTCGAGTCCATTGCTTCGAGCAACGACGGAAGAATCTTGGGTCCACGGCCCACGAGCCGATCCCAGGCGGCACGCTGGTTCTCGCCCTTCAAGATCGCGTCGATGTCGGCATCGGCCGCGAACGAGGTGCTCGAACCGACGAGCAAAAGAAATGCGATGGCAAGCGATCGGAACATGGCGATCTCTCGATGACGGAGCGGTCGAGATAGCTTATGGGAACGCGAAGTCAGTGCTCAGGGCCGGCACTGCGGCCGAACTTTGCGTACAGGGGCGGGAGCAGAAAGAGATTCAAGATGGTCGAGGTCACCAGCCCGCCGAGGATGACGACCGCGAGCGGGTATTCGATCTCGTGCCCCGGTTTGTTCCCCGCGATGACGAGTGGCAGCAAGGCTAGGCCGGTGGCCAGAGCCGTCATCAAGATCGGGGCGAGGCGCTCGGCGGCGCCGCGCATGATCAGGCTGATGCCGAACGGCTCACCTTCTTCGAGTTCGAGGTGCCGGAAGTGGCTGACCATCATGATCCCGTTGCGGGCAGCAATGCCGAGCACGGTCACGAAGCCGACGATCGAACCGAGCGAGAGCGTCCCGTTCGAGAGGATGACGCCGGCCACGCCGCCGATGAGGGCGAACGGAATCGTCAAAGCGACCAAGAGTGTCGGCCGCCAGGACTGGAAATCGACGTACAGGAGAAGCACGATGCCGATCAGCGCGAACGATCCCAGCAAGAAGAGACGGTTGGTCGATTCGCGGCGAGCGGTATATTCGCCCAGAAACTCCGGATGTTGCTCGCGGTCGAACGGGATGGCCTTCACCTTCTCTTCGATTTCCCGGGCGACCGAGCCGAGGTCGCGATCCTTGGCGACGTTGCAGGTGATGTCGAGCCGGCGCGAGGCGTTCTCGCGTTTGATTTCGTTCGGGGCCGAGGTGATCGACACCGTGGCGACATCGCCGAGCCGCACTTGCATCCCTGTGGGCGTGTCGATGATCAGATTGTGCAGGGCGCTCAGGTCCTTGCGTTTCTCGGGAACGCACCAGACGACGATATCGGTCTTGCGTTGCCGATCGAACACCTCGCCGACCTTCGCCCCTTTCAGCAAGACGGTGGTTGCCCGGCGGATGTGGGCCGCGGTTAAGCGATAAATTTTGGCGGATTCCGGTTTCAGGTCGATCTCGATCTGGGCCACCATCACTTGAGGTTCGACTTTCAAGTTCACGACGCCTGGCACGGTGGCCATCGCTCTTTCGATCTCCTTCGCCTTCGCACGCAGGCCGTCAACTTCGGGACCGAACAGACGCACGACGATGGTGCCGCTCGTCCCGGTCAGCACTTCCTTGATGCGTTCGCGCAAATAGGTGAGCAGATCGCGATAGACGCCCGGGTAGGAATAGACGACGTCCTCGACCTTCTTGATGGTCGACGGATAGTCGACGTCCTCCTTGATGCTGATCCAGAACTCGGTGAAGTTGGGGCCAACGACTTCGTCGGCCACTTCAGCCCGGCCGATGTGCGAGCCGAAATTGCGCACGCCGTCAATGTTCATCAGCCGTTTGCTGGCCGCGGTCGTGGCCCGGGTGTTGGCCGCGATCGACGTTCCCGGCTTCTCGACGAAGTGCATCAGGAAATCGGTTTCCTGGAAGTTCGGCAGGAAGTCCTGCCCGAGTCGGTAGGCCGCCCCGGCCGTCAGCGTGAAGGCGATCACGAGCGTCGCCAGCGCGAGATACGGCCGGGCGATGAAGGCGGGAAGAATTTGCTGGTACCCCTGTTTCAGCCAGGTGGCGAGAGGGGCCTCCGGCCGATCGTGCTTCCGACCCACTAAGAGGATCGATGCGAGCGCGGGCGTCACCGTCAGAGCGACGAGGAGCGACGCCATGATGGCGATGACATAAGCGAGGGCCAGCGGCCGGAAGAACGAACCGGCCAACCCATCAAGAAAGAAGACCGGAACGAAGACAAGCACGACGATCAAGCTGGCATAGACGACCGACGAGCGGACTTCAAGGGACGCATCCAGAACGACTTGAATGGCGGATCGCGAATCCTGCCGCTGGCGCAAGCGCCGGCGGATGTTCTCAACGTCGATGATCGCGTCGTCGACGACTTCGCCTAGCGCGATGACGAGTCCGGCCAGGACCATGGTGTTGATCGTGGCGCCGGCCCAGGTAAGCGCGAGCAAAGCGGCGGTCAACGAGAGTGGGATGGCCGTCAGGCTGATGACCGCGGTGCGCCAGTCGTACAGGAAGATGATGAGGATGACGACAACTAGCCCGCAACCGATGAGGAGCGAGCGGGTGAGGTTGTCGAGGGCTCGTTCGATGAACGTGGCCGGCCGGAAGATCGTGGGATCGATCGTCACTTCTTGTAAACCGGGCTTGAGATCGACGAGGGCTTTTTCGACGGCGCGGGTGACTTCGAGCGTATTCGCCTGTGGTTGTTTCTCGACGATCAAGAGCAGGCCGGGAACGTTGTTGATAATCGCGTCGCCGATGGGCGGCGGAGAATCAATCACGATCGTCGCCACGTCCTTCACCAGCAACCGCGAGTTGTCGCCACGATCGATGACCGCGTTCCCCAGATCCTCGGGAGTGACGATCGGCGACTTGGGCCGAATGGCGAATCGCTGGTTGGGCGTGTCGATCCAGCCGCCCGCTTCCAGGCTGGCCCGATCGCCCACGGCCTTGAGGAACATCTCGAGCGTGACGTTGTTGGCACGCAAGCGGTTGGGATCGACGAGCACCTGGAACTGCGTGTCGCGCTGGCCCCAGATGGCGACGTTGGCCACGCCGGGGATCGACATCAGTTTCGGACGAATGGTCCAGAGAGCGAGTTCCGTCATCTTGCGCTGGTCGAGCGTGTCCGACCGAATGCCGATCTTCAAGACTCGGCTGAGTGTCGAGAGAGGTTGCAAGATCACCGGCGGTCGCGCGTTGGCCGGCAACATCCGGGCTTCCGCGGCCACACGTTCCTGCACCAACTGCCGGACCTTGAGCGGGTCGGTGCCGGTTTCAAGAACCAGGACGACCTGCGAGAGCCCAAGCACCGATTTCGAACGGATGGTTTTGACGTAGGGCGTGCCGTTGAGGGCATTTTCGAGAGGAACCGAGACGTGCGATTCGACTTCATCCGTGGTGAGGCCCGGCGCTTCGGTCTGGATTTCGATGATGGGCGGAGCAAACTCGGGGAAGACGTCGAGCGGCGCTTTCTGAATCGAACGATAGCCGACCACGAGCAGCACGACACACATGGCCAGGACGAGCGGCCTCATGCGGATCGAAGAAGAGATCAACCAGGAGAGCATGTCGGTCTCGGGCCTGAATTACTTGCTATAACCGGTCTCGGCGCCGAACAGTTCGTTGGCGCCGTCGATAACGACCCGCGTCCCTTCGGGCGGCCCCTCGGAGAGGATGGCGGTTTCGCCGTCGACAAATTGAACCCGAACGCGCCGGCGGATGAACGAGCGCTCGCCGATCGGTTCGTAGACCCAGGCGCCGCCAATGGTGTCGTAGAGCACCGCGCCCCACGGGACCGTGAGCGGGTTGGCCTCTGCCTTCAGTGATAGAGTGACGCCGACCCGATGGCCGGGACTATATTTCGTCTGCGAGTTGTCGAGGCGATAGTACAGATCGACCGAACCCACCAAGGGGTTAGCCGAGGGCGGGGCGTTCACGCGTGGGGCCTCGACGCTCTTTTCTTTTTCCTCGATCTTGAGAATGACAAGTTGACCGTTGAAGAATAGAAGCGACCTCGTCTGGAATTTTTCCACGAGCGAAAGACTTCCGACCTGAGCGGGGGCGTCCAGATTCACTTCTGGCAATTCACCCGCGAAAACAGCCACGCGTACCCAAACGGTGCTCAGGTCCAGCACCTCGAAGAGCGGTGCCCCTCCTGGCACTTTCTGATCTTCCGCGGCCGAGAGGGTACGAATGATTCCCGTGGTCGGCGCGGTCAGGGTGATCGGCGCCGCCACGCCCTTCTGGACTTCCTTGGCCACGCGGGTCAGAAGGGCCTGACGTTCCTCCGCGGCCTTCAGCGTCCGCTTGGCGATCTGCTCCGCCGCCTCGGCATCATCGACACGCTGCTTACTGCCGACGTCGTCCATCAGCAGCATTTTGGCCCGCACGAGGTTCTTCTCCGCCGCGATGACTTGCGTTTCGGCATTCTTGACCGCGCCGTCGGCATCGATCTTGGCCCCCGCGATGCTCGCGATCCCTTCAGGTGTCAGCAACGGCAGGATCTCGAATAGCACATCACCCTTCGTGACGCGTTGGCCGATCAAGGGTGGTTTGTCGTCGATCATGCGAATCAGGCCATTCAAGGGCGCCGAGACGATGATCGTCTGACCGGGCGGGATCATCACCTCGCCCCCGAAGAAGCTGGTGCGATGAGACTTCTTGCGAGTGATGTCGCTGTAGGTCACGTCGAGAACATCGATCGCTTTTTTCTCGAGCGTGAGAAGATAGAACTGGTCTTCTTTGGAAACAACAACCGGGATCGGCGGAGACTTGGTCGCAACCGGTTCGGGAACCGGGCGGAGGAATACCCACCAAGCCGCCACGGCCACGAAGGTTGTAGCCAGGACGCCGGTGACGACGCCGCCGCGGTAGGTCATGGAAGCGGTTCCAACAAGGCCTGAAGCGGGAGGGGTAACCGTCGGCCGACGCTGCGTTCGAGTTCCGCCCAGGCCCTACGGCGCTCGGCGTGAAGCATGGCTTCGCGGTTTAACGTATCAATCTCCTGCCGGGTCGTCTCCAAAACAATGATATATGACGCTCCGCCCCCGATAAACGCCTTCTTGGCCCGGGCGATCGCGGCCGTGACTTCTGGGAGAACATTCTCTCTTAGATATTTGGCTTCCGCTTCCGCCTGTTCGAGTCGCAAATACGCCAAGCGAACGTCGAGATGGATTTGATTTCGGATGGTGACACAACGCCGTTGCAATTGCTCGAGTTCGGCCTCGGAGCGGGCAATGATGCCCTGGTTGTGATTGAAGATCGGCAGCGTCACGCGGAAGGCCGGGCCGAACTCGTGGCCGGTGCGCCGGCCGCTCGACGCATCGGCGATGCCCAGGAAGCGGACCCAGCCGATCTTGGCAAAACGCAAACGCTCCGCGGCCGCGGCGACCGCCACTTCGGCAGCCAGAGCATCAGGACGCGACCGAACCGCCTCGTCAGCGAGGATCTCGGCCGTCGCGCCCGGATTAGACTGAGTAAGCGCGGAGTCAAGGATGATGGGAAACGAGATGCCGCCCAGTCCCAGCAAGTTCCGCAGACGCTCTTCCGCCAAGGGCAGTTCGAAGTTGATCCGTTTGGCATCCTGCTCCGCCTGCATAGAGTCGATCTTCGCCGTCGAGGCTTCTTGAACGCTGGCGTCGCCGGCATCGAGTCGCTTTTTGGCTGATTCGCTCAATCCGCCGCGTAATTCGACTGCCCTCTTGGCGATCCGCTTGCGTTCCTGGGCCAGCAGAACATCGGCATAGGCCTGACGAGTGTCGCGAATCAGATCGAGAGCGACCTGGGCGAGTCGTTCGGCCGAGCGGGCATTCTCGTTGCCGGCAATCTTCAGGCGAATGGGCCGCAACCAGATCGCTTCGATCGGCAACTCCGCCGCGTACTTGTAAGGCTTGCCAGGCATGCCGAAAAAGAAGATGGCGTCCGGGTTGGGCAACAGGCCTGCCTGAAGGAGGTCGGCCTTGGTGAGCGACAGTTCAACCAGCGTCTCTTGAAACAAGGGATTGTTCCAAAGCGCCAGCATCACGACCTGATCTTCATTCATCGCCTGCCCAAGTTCCAGGTTCTTGGGAATCACGATTTCATCGACCGACGCCCGCGGCCCGAGCGTTTGGGAAACGCGCGTCTGCAAGTCGCGGCTGACATCCGCCCGGTCGCGGCTGGGCGGCAGATGCACGCAGCCGATGAAAGTCAGCATCAGGGAGAGTGGTAAAAGCCGACGCATGAGTGGTCCGTTGGTAGGGAGCTTCTCATGGAGTGGTATCGGCCACAAGTAGTGTCGAGATTAACGATTTTGCGGAAGATGCGGGGGCGAGTATGGATGAGAATCGCAGGCTGAAAGAAATGCTCGTTCCCGCGCACGCCACGAGGGAACGAGCAATCGCACGCTACTCGCCCCCGCGCCTTAACCGAAATGGCTCGCTCTTGACGATCTCACTGACGAGAGCCGAGAACTTGTAGTCACCCTTGGCGAGGTTCTCGCTGATCCGGTCAATGGGTCGCTTGTCGTAGTACTCCAGGCCGCGGCCGACGGCATAGATGAGCATCTTTTCCGCCAGGCAGCGGGCGAAGAGGTCCTTCTTCTCCTTCAAGATTTGCTTGAGTTCCGTAGGCCCCTCGAACTTCTTGCCGTCGGGGAGTACGCCCGAGGAGTCGATGACGAACTCGCCGTCTTTGGATCGGAAGCTGCCGATGGCGTTGTAATTCTCAAAAGCGAACCCAAGCGGGTCCATCTTGGCGTGGCAGTTGGCGCAGGCTACGTTCGAGCGGTGCTGTTCCATCCGCTGCCGGAGCGAGCCTGAGGTCATGGCCTTCTCGTCCGCGGCCAGTTCCGGGACGTCCGGCGGCGGGGGCGGGGGGGGCGTTCCCAGCAATTGTTCGAGCACCCAACGGCCACGTTTCACAGGCGAGGTTCGCGTCGGGTTCGAGGTCACCGACAGCACGCTCGCCTGGGTCAAGATGCCGCCACGATTACCCGGGACATTCGCCAGCACGACGCGCTCGAACTCCGCTTCCTTGAAGATCTTCCCGCCGGGGTTCTTCTTCTTGGAACCGATCGGCGTGCCCGCGGTGTCGGCAATCCCATAGTGCTTCGCCAGCGACAGATTCATGTAAGTGAAGTCGGCATCAAGGATGTCGAGAATGCTGCGGTCTTCCTGGATGATCGCCTGGAAGAAGAGTTCGGTCTCCTGCAACATCGCCCAGCGCAGGCGTTCGTTGAAACTGGGGAACAGTGTCGCGTCCGGGGCGAAGTTCTTCAGCGTCCGCAGTTGCAGCCATTGCATAACGAAGTTATCGACGAGCGCTTTGGAACGGGGATCTTTCAACATCCGTTTCACCTGGGCGTCGATGTTCGCGGTCAGTTGCTTCTTGTTCGCCAGTTCTCTCAGTTCATCATCCGGCATCGTTGACCAGATAAAATACGACATGCGCGACGCCAGTTGATATTCGTCGAGCGGGACGGCAGCGCCAGCGCCCTTTGCTTGATTCATCTCGAGCCGGAAGAGGAACTTGGGCGAGACGAGCGCCGCCTGGACGGCCAGTTGCATGCCGGCTTCCCACTTGGCGCCGCCGGCCTCGGTTGCTTCGACGAGCTTGACGAAGCGGTTAATTTCGTCGGCGGTTGCCGGTCGCCGGAAGGCACGAGATAGGAACTTGGTCAACATCTCGCGTGTTTGCACATCCTTCGCCTTCGCGGCATCGAGCGAGAAGTACTTGCGCTGGCTTAGCGGCCGCGTGTCGATCGGCCCTTCCATAATGATGTACTCGACCCAGAGGGTGCGTTCGTCGTCGTCTTTCTTGAAATCGCCGTTGAGGAACTGGACCGAGGCGCGGTGGTTGCCGATCGGCAACTCCAGCTTTGCTTCAAAGACCGTGGCCCCTTTCTCGTCCTTGCCCGTCACCTCGAAAGTCTTTAGCTCTATGTCCCCCACACGTAACGCGATCTTGACTGGTTCATCGCCGACCTGCTTGCCGTAACAGCGAACGCGAACGATATGCGCGCCGTCCATGGTCAGGCTAAAGGGCGCCGACAGCGTGCCTTTCGCCCCCGTGCCCGTGATCGGTCGAAAGCGCGTCTGCGGCACGTTGGCGCCGCCCGGTTGCAGGTAGCGGGCCGACAGAGCCCGCACCGGCGGCTTGGCCGGGTTGACGACAATCGCCCGCTGGGAGATCGACTCCGCCGCGGCCAGGTAGCGTTCCATCAGGATGGGCGAAAGGGTGAGCACGTCGCCGATATTGTCGAAGCCGTGACCGACATCGTCGGACGGGAAATCCTCGGACGCGTTGAAATCGACATCGAGAAGGTCGCGAATCGTGTTATTGTACTCAACCTTATTAAGCCGGCGGACAGTCACCCGGCCAGGATCGGGCTTGGCGTTCTTGTCGGCCCGGTCGAAGACGCCGTTCACTGATCTGACGAATCCGTCAATCTCGGCGGCCGTCGGCCTCGGCCTATCTTTCGGCGGCATCTCGCCCGACTGAGTCATCGCGAGAATGTCGTCCCACTTCTTGCGGTCTTTCAACACAGCCAGGTCGTTCACGTACTGGTGCACAGAGACTTCGCCTTTGGGCTTGTTCGCTCCATGACAGGAGACGCAGTGCTTCTGGAGGAAGGCGACTCCCTCCTTCGCAAATAGGGGATCGGCAGCGGAGGATGAACGAGAGACAATCAACGCCAACGAGATCACCATCAGGAATGTGCGGCGAATGAAGTACATGCCATGATCCAAGGATGAAGGGCGCGGGGTGGGTTCTCAAGAAAATGATACTTGAAGAATCGTTCCTAGTCGAGCGGGGTTGCGTCA
>Ga0105048_10019604_pt1 | contig 10364 bp, 7 predicted proteins | sample MAT05_FD_78382 | JGI IMG/M metagenome (GOLD analysis project Ga0105048, IMG submission 78382) | Freshwater microbial communities from Lake Fryxell liftoff mats and glacier meltwater in Antarctica - MAT-05 | ecosystem: Environmental > Aquatic > Freshwater > Ice > Liftoff microbial mat | place...
CCCCGCATCAAGATGGGCGAGCCCCGCGTCATCGCGCGGATCATCGAGGAGGGCTCGAAGCGCAACCAGGTGATGGCCCACCTGACCGAGCTCTCGACGCTCGGCCCGCGACTGACGGGCTCGAGCCTCGGCGAACAGGCCAACGAGCTCACCAAGCGGAAGTTCGAGTCCTGGGGCCTTCAGGCCGAGCTGCACCAGTGGGGCACGATCGCCACACGCTTCGACCGCGGCCCGTCGTACGGCCGCGTGGTCACCCGGAGCGAGAAGAAGCTCGAGGACGGCACCGTGAACGTCTCCTTTGCGCCGGGCAGAGAGTTCGAGTTCACGACGCTCGCCTGGACGGCCGGCACGAGCGGGCCGGTCCGCGGCAAGGTCGTCCGCATGCCCGAGACCGAGGAGGAGTATGCCAGGGTCAAGGACACTCTCGGCGGCGCGTGGGTCTTGCTCAAGCCGCTCCCCACCACCGGCCGCGGCGGCGTGCGTGGCCCTGGGCAGCGTGCCGGCGACAGATGGCAGGCCCGCAAGGACGCCCGCGACGCCGTCGCCAAGGGCGACAAGCCCGCGAGCTTGCCGATCGATGAGCGGGTGATCTTCGACGGCGTCGCGGGATTTATCTCGACGCCCAAGGACAGCCGCGACCGCGTCTGGACCACGGCCATCAAGGGCTGGCGCGATCGCCCGGCCGGCGAGATCATCCCCGACGTCGAGGTGCATGTCCGCCTGAGCGACTACGACGCGATTAACTCCCGCGTCAGCGACGGCGAGGACGTGTTCGTCGAGTTCGACCTGCAGCACACCCTGACCCCCGGGCCCATCCCCGTCTACAACACCATCGCGATGATTTTGGGCGCGACCAAGCCCGAGGAGTACGTCATCGTCTGCGGCCACATGGACTCCTGGGACGGCCCCGGCGCAAGCGGAACGATCGACAATGGCACCGGCGTCGCCGTCGCGCTGGAGGCCGCGCGGCTGCTGAGCGTCTCCGGCGCCCGCCCGGACCGCACGATTATCTTCGCGCTCTGGACGGGCGAGGAGCAGGGCTTGCTCGGCTCAAAGGAGTGGGTCAAGGCGTTTCCCGACAAGGTGCGGAACATCTCGGCCGTGCTCAACGAAGACGGGGGCACTAACTACCAAGGCGGTTTGAAGTGCATGGACACGCAGGTCGACATGCTCGCCGCCGCCACGGCCCCGGTGAACTTCGTGTTTACCGACTCGACGACCGGCAAACCCATGGTCGTCAACGTCCAGAACAGCGGCAAGGAGTTCCCGAAGTTCGCCGGCAGCGACCACTTCTCCTTCATCGAGGTCGGCATCCCCGGCTTCTTCTGGGACGAGGTGGGCCGGGCCGACTACGGCCTGGGCTGGCACACGCAGTTCGATCGCCTGAACCTGGCGATCCCGGAGTATCTCGTGCAGTCGTCGGTGAACGCCGCCGTGACGGCGTACAACCTCGCCTGCGCCCCGACGCTCCTGCCCCGCTGGGACACGAGCAAGCCCATCAAGGACAGCGAACTTCTCCCGGCAAGCAGGTTCGGCGTGCAGAACCGCTGAGCGGTATCGGTTGTCCGGAGCGCCGCCGAATGAAACTCCCGCTCAGCTCTTCTTCCCCTTCTTGACCCCCGGCGGCTTCGGCATCACGCCAGCGAACTGCCCGGCAAACTCGTCGGCCTTTGCTGCGAGCGCAAAGTCCTTCGCCGTGATCCCGCTGGCGTCGTGTGTGCTGAGCGTCAGCGTCACCTTGTTCCACCGGATCAGGATGTCCGGGTGGTGCTGCTCGCCCTCGGCCTGCTCCGCGACGCGATTGACGAACTTCATCGCCTCCACGAAGTCCTTGAACTGGAACGTCCGCTGGATCGCCTCCCCGGCCCAGCCCCACTCGGCCACGCCCCGCAGCGCTTCGGTAATCTGAGCATCGGTCATCTTCGCCATGCGGACATGCTCCATCCCCGCTCGCGGCACGTTCGGCGGCTCGGCCGACCCGCGCGCACGGGGGGACTTGAGTGTATCGTCGGCGACGCCGCCCTGTTGTCCACATCGCCGCCGCCTTCCCCACGACCGACCGAATGCCCGCCGAACCGCCGCACGCGCCCCCCGACCCCCCGCCCCCCCCCGCTTCTCCCGCGGCCGCCGCGCGGACCACCCGGCTTGCGCCCTCGCCCACCGGCGCGCTGCACCTTGGCAACGCCCGCACGTTTCTCATCACCTGGGCCATCGCACGCCGCGAGCACTGGCGGATTCTCTTCCGCGTCGAAGACCTCGACACGCCCCGCGTCAAGGACGGCGCCGCGGAGGACATCGCGTCCATGCTCGCCTGGCTCGGCATGGACTGGGACGCCCCGGTGGTCGGCCCGCGGTCGAACCCGCTGGTGCAATCGCTCGACCTTGAGCCCTACCGCGCCGCCATGCGGTCGCTGGCTCGTCACGGCCTGGCCTACCCGTGCGAGCTTTCACGCACCGAGATCGCTGCCGCGGCGTCGGCGCCGCAGGAGGGTTCGCACGACGTAGCCTTCCCAGCCGCCCTCCGCCCGTCCATCGCTGGGCAGAGTCTCGACTTCGACGCCGTGCAGGCACGTTCCGGCGGCGCGACCAACTGGCGGCTGGTGGTCGAGCCCGGCCACATCCCCGTGAGCGACCGCTTCGCCGGCCTCCGCAGCTTCGACGTTTCGGCCATCGTGGGTGATTTCGTGCTGTGGACCAAGCGCGACCAGCCGAGCTATCAGCTTGCCGTCGTGGTCGACGACCACCGCCAGGGCGTAACCGACGTGATCCGCGGCGACGATCTGCTCGACTCCGCCGCCCGCCAGACGCTCCTGTACCGGGGCTTAGCGCTCGGCGAGCCGCCGGATTATCGGCACCTCCCGCTGGTCAAGGGCGAGGACGGCATGCGTCTGGCCAAGCGTCATGGGGACACGCGCCTCGACCGGTATCGGGCCGCAGGCGTCGGCGCCGAGCGAGTCGTTGGCCTGGTCGCCCACTGGTCGATCCCCGGAGCGGGCCGGAGCCCGATGACCGCGCTCGAGTTCATGCGGCGGCTAGATCCGACTACGATTCCGCGCTCGCCCGCGACCTTTACCGCAGAGGACGACCGATGGCTGCTCGCTCCCGCCCGAACCCACTGATCCCAACCCCGCGAGCCGCGGTGCCCGTGCTGGTGCTCTCGCTGGCGACAATGCCGATGGTGATGACGATGACCGGATGCCCCCCCGTGCCCGAGGCCAAGACCGAGATCACCGCTAACCTCGCCGAGGTCCGCATCAAGGGCGCGCGCTACACCCTCGAGGTCGCGGCCGTGCCCGATGTGCGGACCAAGGGCCTTGGCGGCCGCACCGAGATCGCCGAGACGGGCGGGATGATCTTCGTGTTTCCGCCCAGCCAGGTCGACGTCCACGAGTTCGTGATGAGAGACTGTCCGATCGATATCGACATCATCTATACCGACGGGATCGGGCGCGTGCTCGCGGTCCACGAGATGAAGGCCGAGCCTGCCCGCGGCTCGCTCAAGGACGCCGACGGCAAGCCCGTCTACGAGGGCGAGCCCGGCGACTTCGACCTGAACAAGCTCCCCACCCGCGAACGCTTCGACGGCGCACTGAAGTACGAATCCCGCCTGAAGCGGTATTCCTCCAAGTTCCGCTCCACCTTCGCCATCGAGCTCCGGGCCGGCTCCATCAAGAAGCTGGGCGTCAAAGAGGGCGACGTTGTCGACTTCGACCACGCCGGCCTCAAGAAGATGGCCCGCTAGTCCGATCCGTCCGGTGTCCCAGCCTCCGTCCTGAGCGTCCCGTCGGTCGGGTCCGAGAACGCGGCCAGGGGAACTCACGGACGGGGCCAACATGCGGACCTTCAGTCTCGCGCTCCTGGAGACCACCCCGCCGGCGTCGGCGCTCGGCGCCAAACCGGCGCACGAGCACGACCACTGGTGGAACGCGATCTTCCGCGCCTGGCCCCACGAGGCCGCCCCGCCCCGCGTCGAACGCGTGACCGAGGTGGAGCTTGCGGCCCGCGCCGCGCAGCCCCGCGGCGTGCCCTTCGACGCCGTCGTTCTGCGCATGACCGATCAGGCCCAGGAAGACGCCGTCTGCCGTGTTATGGACCTGCTCCAGCAGGCCCAGGTACCCGCGCTTCTGCTGGTCGGCGACGAGCCCCGGAAGATGGATGCCTTCCACCCCGGCGCGGCTCTGGTCCGCCCCCTGAGCGCCGACCCCGACCAGACCGCCGCCATGCTCTACGCCCTGGCCAGCCGCCAGACCGCCGTGCGGGGAATGGAGCAGAACCTCCGACTGGCCCAGAGCTTCCACGGCGAGACTTCCGCGGAGATCGACCGGCTGCACCAGGAGCTGCTCCTGGCCGCCCGTGTCCAGCGCGACTTCATGCCCAAGCACATGCCCGAGGTAGAGGGTTTCGAGGCCGGCGTGCTCTTCCGCCCCGCCGGCTTCGTCTCGGGCGACACCTTCGACGTGTACCGGCTCGACGACCACCACGTGGGCTTCCTCATCGCCGACGCCATGGGCCACGGCGTGCCCGCCGCGCTCATGACGCTCTACATCTCCGGCTCGCTCCCGCGCAAGGAGGCCTGCGGCAACGGCTACCGCATCGTGCCTCCGGGCGAGGCCCTCACACGGCTGAACAACTCGCTCCAGGAGTGCCTGGCCGGGCCGGCCCGCTTCGTCACCGCCATCTGCGGCGTCGTCGACACCCGCACCGGACGCGTCGACATCGCCTGCGCCGGCCACCCCGCGCCCCTCCGCGTCGGCCCCCACGGCGCCCGGGCCGTCGAGGTCTCGGGCATGCTGCTGGGTGTCGTGAACGACTACCACTACGAGCAGGTGACCATCATGCTCGAAGACGACGAGCTGCTGGTCATGCACTCGGACGGCATCGAGGCCGCCTTCGCCCCGCGCTCGGGCGTCCACGCCGACACCCAGGGCCACCTGCCCCCGCCCTACCTGCCGCACCTGGCCGCGATGGGCCGGGGCGACGCGTGCCGCGACGTCGACCTGGCGATCCGGCGCCTCTCGACGGTGATCGACGCCCAGAGCGGCTCGCTGCACCAGGACGATGATCTGACGGTGCTGGTGCTCCGCGCGATCCCGCTGGGCAAGCGCCCGCCGGCGCCCAGCCGCGACGCGTGCCAGGCCGAGACCGTCTGACGCCGCCCCGCCGTCACGCGCTGGCTTCGTCCCCGCCGCCGTCGGAGAGCTGGGCCCGGGCCAGGGCCGTCATCGTGTCCGGGGCGTAGGTAAACACCTTGTCGAGCCCCGTCATCGACATCACCGCCCAAAGCTCGTCGCTCATCGAGCACAGCACCAGCTGCCGCCGCCCCTCGACGAGCTTCTTCCGCATGCGGAGCATCTGGGCGATGTGTGACGAGTTGAGGTAGCTCACCCCGCCCAGGTCAAGCACGACGTGCGGCAGCGCGCCCTCGGCGGCGCCGCTCAGGCGGGCGAAGATGGCGCTGAACTCCTCGGCGAGCTCGGGCTCGTCGGCGAGCTGGGCAAGAAGGATGCCGTCGGACCACTCGGTGGGCATGCGCGGAGTGTACCACAAGAACATCCCGGACGGGCGAGGCTCCTCACTCGCCCTTGGCCACCCGCGCCGCGGCGACCACCTCGTCGCCCTCGTCGAGCTTGGTCACCCGGACGCCCTGCGTGCCGCGGCTGGTCTCGCGGATCTCCACGGCGGGCATCCGCACCGTCATCCCGTTCCGCGTGGTCACCACCACGTCGTCGTCGGGCTTGACGGCCAGGGCCGCGACCGACGCGCCGTTGCGGTCAGAGGCGTCGATGTCGACGCGCCCCTTGCCGCCGCGAGACTGCGACCGCATGGGCCCGACCTCGGGCTGGACGCGGTACTCGTCGACGGGCGTCCGCTTGCCGTAGCCCTTGGCCGAGATCGTCAGCAGGCACACGCCCGGCTCGCTCGTGGGCAGGAGATTCTTGTCCTCCTGGTTCACGTCGTCGATCATCTCGATGGCCACGGCCCCGATGACCTCGTCGCCATCGCCCAGCTCGATGGCCTTGACGCCCGCCGCCGAGCGCCCCATGGCCCGGGCCTCGACCTCGTTGAAGCGGATCGACATGCCCCCGGCGGTGGCCAGCAGGATGTCGTCGGTCCCGCGCGTCTCCAGCACGTCCAGCACGCGGTCACCGTCCTTGAGGCCCACAGCGATCAGCCCGCTCTTGTTGACGTTTCGATAGTCCTTGAGGGCTGTCCGCTTGATAATGCCCTGGCCCGAGATGAACGTTAGAAAGTGGCTGGAGGCCTCGAAGTCCTTGATCGCCAGGAACGCCCGGACCTGCTCGCCCTCCTTGAGGTCGATGAGGTTGACGATCGGCCGGCCCTTGGCCGTGCGGGGCATCTCGGGCAGCTCGTAGACCTTGATCTTGAACACCCGTCCGGTGTTGGTGAAGCAGAGCAGGTCGTCGTGCGTCGAGGCGACGAACATGTGCTCGATGAAGTCCTCGTCCTTGGTCGTCCCGCCGATGATCCCCTTGCCGCCGCGGGCCTGCTGGCGATAGGTGCTGAGCACCACCCGCTTGGAATAGCCATGGTGCGAGATCGTCACGGCCATGTCCTCGACCTGGATCAGCGCGCCGATGTCGATGTCGCCGTCGTCGCCGAAGTCCTGGATCTCGGTCATCCGCACGGCCAGCGGGCGCGTTGTTCCCGGCACCTTGGCCACCAGGTACCTCGCCCGCATCTCCTCGCAGTCGCCCTTGATCATCGCCCCAACCCGGGCCGGCTTGGCCAGAATGTCCTCGTAGTCCTCGATCTGCGAGACGACCTGCCGGTAGTCGGCGATGAGCCGCTCGATCTCGAGCCCCACCAGCTGGCTGAGGCGCATATTGCAGATCGTTTCGGCCTGCACCCGCGTGAGCCGCACCATCGGCTCGCCGTCGCGCTTGGTCATCCGCCGCTCGAGCCGATCGAACATGTCGGGCGCGTAGCCCCGCAGCGTCCCGAGCGGGAACCAGTGCTCCATAAGCCGCTCGATCGCCTCCGTCCGCGTCTGGCTGGCACGGATGAGCCGGATCACCGCGTCGATGTCGCACACCGCGTAGACCATGCCCTCGAGCACGTGGGCCCGCTTCCGCGCCTCGGCCAGCAGGTGCGCCGTGCGGCGCCGGATCACCGTCGTGCGGTGCTCGATGTAGTACTTGATCAGCTCCAGCAGGCTCAGCGTTCTTGGCTGGCGGTTGACCAGCGCGATGTTGTGGATGCTGAAGGTCTGCTGCAGGGGCGTGAACTGGTAGAGCTGCTTCTCCACCACCCCGGCGTCGGCGCCGCGCTTGAGCTCCAGGACGATCCGGCTCTGCGCCTCTCGACCCGACTCGTTCCGCGCGTCGGAGACGTTCTCGATCCGCTCGTCCTTCACCGCGTCGATGATCTTTTCCAGCAGCGTGTTCTGGTTGAGCCCGAACGGGATCTCGTCGATCACCAGCTGCGTGCGGTCCTTCGAGCCGACGATCTCCTCGGTGTGGACCTTGCCCCGCACCGAGACCTTGCCCCGTCCCGTCGAATAGGCATCGATGATTCCGCCCCGGCCCAGGATGATCCCCGCCGTCGGGAAGTCCGGACCCTTGATCCCGCGACGGACCACCTCGCCGTCCTGCACGACGTCGGTCATCAGCTCGCCCAGCGGGATCTCGGGCCGCTCCAGCACGCGGATGATCGAGTCGAAGACCTCGATGGGATTGTGCGGCGCCAAGCTCGTGGCCATGCCCACCGCGATGCCCACCCCGCCGTTGACCAGGAGGTTCGGGAACTTCGCTGGGAGCACCGTGGGTTCCATCAGGCGATCGTCGTAGTTGGGCTGGAAGTCGACGGTGTCGAGCTTCAGGTCGTCGAGCATGTCCACCGCGGCCTGGGTCAGACGGGCCTCGGTGTATCGCATCGCCGCCGGCGGATCGCCGTCGATCGAGCCGAAGTTGCCCTGCGGGTCGATAAGCGTGGTCCGCATCCGCCACTTCTGGGCCATGTTGACCAGCGTGGGGTAGATGACGGCCTCGCCGTGGGGGTGGTAGTTGCCCGAGGTGTCGCCGGCGATCTTGGCGCACTTGAGGTGCTTGCGCCCGGGCCGGAGGTTCAGGTCGTTCATGGCGACCAGGATGCGTCGCTGGCTGGGCTTGAGCCCGTCGCGGACATCGGGCAGGGCCCGGTCCATGATCGTGCTCATCGCGTAGGTGAGGTACGAATCCTGGAGCTCTCGCTCGATCTGCACGTCGACCACATTGCCCGGGTCGCCGCCCATGCCCGAAGGGGCCACCCCGCCATCCCCGCCGCTGCCACCGCCACCGTTCAGCCCGTCCTGCGTCGCCGGCACGGGCGTGCCCGACGCGGCCTTGGACTTGTTCTTCACGCTCGGGCCCGCGCCGTTCGTGGGCGACGGGCTATGACCGTTCTCCTGGCTGCTGGCGGCGGTCGATGGCGAGGTCTTGTCCGTATCCGGCATCCCTGCGAACCTCCGGTTCTGCATCGGTCGATCGGGCCCGTCCAGCCGCGATGGGCCGGCCCGGACAAGACCCGATTTGGCAACCCGTGAGTGTAGGCAAAAGCCCCGAGGTTTTCACCCTTGGCCCGCTCAAATGGACCCCGGTTTTCCCCGCTGGTTTTGAGACTTTTTGCGGCCTCGTGCACACCCACCGCTCGTCGGTCCGCCGGTGCATTACTCCCGGTCGGTCACCTTCACCACAGCGCTCGCCGCCGCGACCCGCACCCGCCCATCCGGATCGTCCATCATCCGGGCCAGGATGCCCAGATTCTCGGCCCGTCCAAGCTCGCCCATCAGGTGGGCCGACTGGGCCCGCAGGGCCTCGCTCGCGCCGGCGTAGTACTCGCGGGCGATGTAGCTGCCCTCGGCCTGTCCGAGCCTGGCCAGCGCCATCGCCGCCGCCACGCGGATCTCGCCGGGCATGGCCTGCTTGGTCGGATCCTTGTCGCTGGTCAGCTCGATGAGCCGATTCGCCGAGGCCCGGTCGCGCACCTGCCCGATAATCTGCATGGCCAGGATCGACGCCTCAAGGTCCTCGGGCTTGGCCGGGAACAGGGCCGTGCGGATGTCCGCCAGCGCCGATTCGTCGCCCAGCTTCACCCGCGCCTCGGCGATCTGCAGGTCCATCGCCCGCACCTCGCCCGGGCTCGACCGCCCCGCCGGAATCTTCGCCGCCTCGCGCAGCGGCCCGAGCGCCGACTTCTCACCCATCTCTCCCATGATGAACGCGGCCTGGGCCCGCACACGGGGCGACGGGTCGAACAGCATCCCCGCCAGCGGCGTGGCGTTGGGCTTCTGCCCGAGCTTGTAGAGCCCGTAGATCGCCGCCGAACGCACAAACCGCGACTCGTCCTGAAGCAGCGGGCGGATCAAGCCCGCCGCATCGACAATCCGGGCCTTGCCGGCGGCCATCGCCGCCACGCTCCGGACACCCACATTCTGATCCTGCAATGCCGGCTCGAGCACCGCCGCCAGACGCGCCGGCGTCGCGGTGAGCGCCTCGATCGCGTTGGCCCGCTCCTCCGGCGGCCCTGCTTGGGCCGCGCTGCTCAGCAGCCCCAGCGCCTGCTCGCGGAGCGTGGTCCGCTCGGTCTTGGTCATCGGCACGCCCTTGTCAAGCAGCGGCCGGGGCGCCTCGGGGGTTCCTCGCGGCCGGGCCGGGGGTGTGGTTGGGGCGGGTGGGGCTTGCGGAGCCGGTGCCGTCGCGGTGTCGCGGGGCTTTGCCTGCCGGCCCGTCGCGGGCGATTCCGGGCGGGCGGCCGGCTCCAGCCCGATCGGCTGGACCTCCTCGCTCGTCCCCTCGTCGCGTTCCCGCTCGCGGTCCTTGGCCGCCGCGATCTGGGCGCTGCTGGTTCCCGGACGGACACCGATCTTCCGTCCACCCGGCGTGCCCTCGCACGCCGCCGTGCAGGAGACCACGGCCGACAGTCCCACCAGGCTCACGATCCGCAGTCCGCTAGGCATACCGGTCCGTCTCCAGGAAGTTAGCTGCCGATCCATCGGGTTCCCAATCGGTCCGCCGGGGCCCGCCGCGTGATCATCCCCCGGCGCGCACGATCCGCCGGCGCCGGAGCAGAAGCGTGACCGACCCGATCCCCCCCAGAATACTCACCGCCATCGCCGGACCCAGCCCGACGCGCTCGAACATCGTTGTTGGCCGGTCCGGGTCGATCCGCACGCTGGCCAGCAACACGCCGTCGACCCGCGACGGCCCGGCGGATTGATCCGCCAGCCGTGTCTGCGTCAGGACGCCCCGCCGGTCGATCGCCGCCGAGTAGCCCGTGTTGACCGCCCGCACCATCGGCACGCCCAGTTCGACGCACCGCCAGCGCGACGCGAGCAGGTGCTGGGCACGGCCGGGATCAAAGTCGCC
>Ga0105048_10019605_pt1 | contig 10364 bp, 7 predicted proteins | sample MAT05_FD_78382 | JGI IMG/M metagenome (GOLD analysis project Ga0105048, IMG submission 78382) | Freshwater microbial communities from Lake Fryxell liftoff mats and glacier meltwater in Antarctica - MAT-05 | ecosystem: Environmental > Aquatic > Freshwater > Ice > Liftoff microbial mat | place...
CCGTGAACTGATCGAGCAGACCGAGGCCCGGTTCGATCCGCGCGATACGAAGTCGCTGGTCAGCCGCATGGAGCGGGTTCTTCTCGAACCCGACTTCCGTGAACGGCTCATTGCGGAACAGCGGCACGTTGCCGGGCTGTTTCAGCAGTCGCTCGTCGGTGAGCGCTTCTGGTCGCGCGTGTTCCAGGAGTACCGGTTGCGTCACATGCACGTGCCGTCGGTTCACACGATGCGGACGCCGCGGATCGCCGTGCTATCGCCGTTCCCGCCGGAACGATCGGGCGTGGCCGACTACACAGCCCATAGCCTTCGCGCTCTTTCCAAGTATGCGGACATCGACGTGTACACCGATGCGAAGCCGGTCGGGGACCATTCCTACGTGCGTCGGTTCGAGCCGATATCGGAACGGCCCTACATCAGCGGGGAGTACGATCGTGTACTCTCGGTCATCGGCAATTCGCACTTCCATACTTCGATGATCGACCTGCACAACAGGTATGGCGGTGCCTGCCTGGTGCACGACAACCGCCTTGCGGAACTGTACAACTGGTGGCGCGGATCCGATCGCTTTGCCGCAATGGCGTCGAAGTCGCTGGGAAGGACCGTGGAAGTCGCCGAGACGAACCACTGGATGCTCCATCCGGGTGACTTGCCGTCGATCTTCTTCGACGAACTGTTGCTGCGGGCCGATCCATTGATCGTGCATTCGCGCGGAATACAGTCCCAAATCAAAATGCAGTACAGCCACAACGCGGAGTATCTGCCGTTTTGCCCTTACCGGCAGTTCACTGCCGAGGATCTGGACGACAAGGCGAGGCGAGATGCTCGTGCCAGGCTGCGCATCCCCCACGATCAGATTGTCGTGATCACTCTGGGGTTCGTGAGCCATACCAAGGCTCCTTTCGAGTGCGTCAGCGCGATGGAGGCACTGAACGCCTGGAAGTTGCCGGCGCATCTGTACTTCGTCGGCTCTCCCATCGGCATTGCCGATCAACTGACAGAACAGTCAGGCGAACTGGGTATCAGCGAACGTATACATCTCCTGACCGATTGGATAACGGACGAGCAGTACCGCGACTATCTGCTTGCCGCGGACTTCGCAATTCAGTTGCGGACACACGGGTTCGGCGGCCTGTCAGGCGCAGTCCTCGATTGCATCGGTGCAGGGCTGCCGACAGTCGCGAACAAGAACCTGGCTGACTCGATGGAATCGCCCGGCTACGTTTATCGAGTCCCGGACAAGATGAGCCCAATCCTGATTGCGGAGCAGATCATCAATGGCTACGAGGCCGGCGATCACCTGCGACGGTTGGGGAACGCACGGGATAATTATCTCCGTGAGCACAATTTCGAGAACTACGCGATCGAAATGATGAAAGTGCTGGATCTGGCCTGACCTTGCTTGTCCCGCCGACCGCATCGGCTGCCGACGGGATGACTGCTGTTCGTATTGGGACCAACGCGATGACTGACTCGATCGTCCTGTATGATATGACGGAGTTTCTGCGCAATCCCGTGCGGACCGGCATTCAGCGAGTCTGTTGCGAAATCCTGTCCAACTGGCGAGGGCCCCTTCGCCTGCTTCCGGTGCGCCTTGATGATCAGGGACTGTTGTTGGTGCTGCCGGAGAACATCGTTCAAGTAATCATCGATTTCTTCCATTGCTCGGCGCAGGACATGAAGGCTCAAATCCGACAGTTACGGGAACTGGCTGCTTGTCCTACCGCAAGATTGACGCAGGACGACTGTCTTAAGTACAGAGCGATTCTGAATGCTGAACTGTTTCATGACCCGCACCGGGTTGCCTACTACGAGAGCCTGTTGAAGAAACTCCCCGAGCAGGTTTTCCTGATCCTTTACGACTTCCTGCCACAACTGAATCCGCAGTGGTTCCCGCAGGGCTGTTCACTTTCGACGATGGATTATGTGCGAATGACCCGTTCATTGAAGAACGCTTCGTTCATCTCCGAGTCAACCCGCAGTGACTATCTGCAGCGCATCGTACGCGATCCGTCGCGCGCGGTCGGCCCCGTAATTCCGCTGGGCGCCGATGGCTTGGGTGGTCAGCCCCTGCTGCGTGAACGTGCCAGCAATCGATTCACGATACTGGGAACGATGGAGCCGCGCAAAAATCATGGCGAAGCGTTCAAGGCGTTTGAGTCGCTATGGCGTCGCGGTGTGGATGTTCAGTTGACAATCGCGGGCAGGCTGACACTGCTTGAACCCGAACAACGAAGGCAACTCGAAACATTAAATCGCCACGAATCCCGTTTCGAGTGGCTTGCCGAACCTTCCGATGCTCAGGTAATTGATCTGCTGCGTCATACGCGGGCCACGATCTACCCCAGCCGTTCGGAAGGGTTCGGCCTGCCTCCACTCGAGAGTCTGGCACTGGGCGTGCCCGTCATCGTTACAGAAGATATTCCCAGCGTGGCAATGATTCCCGACCACGGGCAGTGTCGACTTGCAGTTCCCGATGCAGCGTCGATCGCGACGGCGGTCGAGCAATTTCTCGATGACGATTATCACCGTCGCAAATGCGATGAGATCCGCTTGTTGAAACTTCCGACCTGGCGGGATGTGGCTTGCCGCGTCGCCGAGTGGGTCAGCGCCGCGGCATAGGCAGCCGGCGGAGTATTACTCCTTTTCGCACATACTCCTCAGCACCCGGCAGGTTTGCAATTCGTAACTGGTGAAGGTAACCGCCCCCCATTATCTGCCATTCCCCTGTAGAACGGCACTGCCGCTTGTGGGGGACCGATGTCGAATCCCGCCGATGATTCACTGCCAGCCGACTTGATCGCCCTCGCTTCGCGCGGCGATCGCCCGGCCTTTGCGTCGATTGTTCACCATTACCAACGTCGGCTGCGTTCGTGGTTGGCCTGCCATTGCCCGCCGGGGGCTGATGCCGATGAGATCGCGCAGCGGACTTTTCTGGCCGTCTTCACGCGGTTGAGCGAGTTCGATACGGGTACGCACTTCGATGCCTGGCTGTTCACCATCGCCCGCTATCAGTTGATGACCGAAGTCACTCGCCTGCGCCGGCAGGCCGACTATCAGGCCCGCTTTGCCCACGATCTGCATTCGCGTGAACTCGAACGTCGCTCGGCCAGGCCCGATCAACTGACGGCCGATCGACTCGGTTACCTGCCTGACTGCCTTCAGCGCGTCCCCGAGCGCGATCGGCAGGTCCTTGACTGGCGCTACCGGGATCAGTTGCCGATCGACGAGATGGCGACGCGCCTCGGTCGATCTACGGCTTCCGTGAAGAAATTGCTGTGGGTGTTGCGCGGCAAGATCCGCGACTGCATCGACGCCAAACTGACCGCGGAGGCCTGAGATGAACGACGACGAACGTTTTTCCACACTCTGGACTGACTACCTTGAAGGTGATCTCGATGCCGCGGGCTTGAGTGAACTGCAGACGATGCTCGATGCCGACCCTGCACTTCAATCGCGCGCGACCGATCTGTTTCAGGTGCATCGCCTGCTCGGCTTTATGCATCAGGATTCGTTATCGTCCTCCGACGCGTTCATTGCTGCCGCCTTGAGGCGTCTGCCGGTCGCGGACGATGAATTCGTCGATGGCGTGATGAACCACCTTCCGCCGGCCGTGCCGTCGCGTCGGCCGTTGCTGCCCCGGATGTTGATCGGCATGGCGTGCGGACTGCTGATCGGCGTGCTGGCGACGTCCGCCGCCTGGGTGTATGCGGTGCCGCGCGGACAGCGGGTCACGGGCGAAACGGTGATTCTGGCCGAGAGTTTTGAAGCCGGCCCTGCTCCGCTGGTGGCCGGCATGGCATCGGAAACGGGCGTCTGGTCCGGTGATTTCACCGACGTCACCGGCGAGCAGAACGGGGTACGACCGGCGGACGGCCGGAAGATGCTCCGCTTTCTGCGTGCCGACTATCGCAACAAGCCGACGCCGGACAGAAGCTACGTGGCGGACCTGTACTATCTGCTCGACGTCCGGCAGCATCGCCACCTGTTCGATGATGGCGGCGGCGTGTTGCAGGTCTCGGCCGGCTTCAACGCAGCCCTGTTCCCCGAGCACGAGAAGTACCAGTGTTCCATCTCCCTGTATGCCCTCGATGGGGAGTCGGCCGCGAACGTCGGCAATGCCCTGGAGTATCCGCTGCAGAATGATGCGCTCGCCTATGTTCGCGCTCACCGGTTGTTTATGGACCGCGACCCCGGCACCTGGCAGCGACTGGCCGGCGAGATGCGACTGCCGGCCAACGCGGAATTTGTTCTCGTCCGCATCGGCCTGATCCATGCCACCGCCGCCCAGCGCCGCACCGACTTTCCCGCCCATTACCTCGACGATGTGAAAGTGCTGATCACCCGCCGTTCACCGCTTCCGTAAAGGAACGATTCGTGATTCGTATTTCTCTCCTCGCCGGTCTGCTTCTGGCCGTCGGCCAGGCCGTTGCGGCCGACGCCCCGCGCGCCGTCATGCCCGAGCGGCATCGTGCCATCCTCAGGGACACCTGCCAGAAGTGCCACGATGCGACGACACGGAAAGGCAAGTTCCGGGTCGATGACCTGCCGTTCACCATCGGCGACGTCCAGTCGGCCGAGCGCTGGCAGAAAGTCCTCAACGCGCTGAACTCGAACGAGATGCCGCCTGAAGGTCAGAAGCAGCCAACCGCGAAGGACAAGGCCGACTTTCTCGACGACCTGGCGAACCTCATGGTCACCGCCCGCAAGGTGCTGGCGGACCAGCAGGGGGCCATCGCCCTGCGTCGGTTGAACCGGCGCGAGTATCGCAGTACTCTTCACGATCTGCTGGGCGTGGAGATCAACGTCGCCGAACTACCGGGCGACACGGGCAACGGCGGGTTCGATACGATCGGCTCGAACCTGTTCATGTCGGGCAACCAGTTTGAACAGTACCTGGCCCTGGGCCGCGAAGCATTGGACGAAGCGTTCGAGCGACAGGCCGCGGCCGGGGTGCGGAAGAAGTTGCGATTCGAAGGAGAAGAGTCGCTGCCAGGCATCAGGAAGTACATCGAAACCGAGTTCGACTCGCACGAACGCGGCCGCGAATGGGTCGCGGCCGTCATGGTCGCGGTGGCCAAGCCGGAGAACGCGAAGATCGTGGCCGAGTTGCGCAAGTCGGCCACAACCGACGCGATCCTGCGGCGCTCATGGGCGAAGATCCCGGAGGCGCCGTCTCCGGAATCATTCGGCTTCGATACGGGCGAGAACAACGCGGATAAAGCGAACCGCTACTCGAATCTGACGGGTAGCCATGCGATGTACCGCTACTACCTGGGGCTGCCGCAACTCGATACGGGCGCGTATCTGACGATCGGCCAGCAGGATCTCGTCAATTCATGGATCAATCTGAACATCCCGTTCGGCTACCCCGTGGGCAGGTACGCCGTTCGCATACGCGTGGCTGCGGTCGAAGGTAGCGACCCTGCCAGGCGGTATATCGAATTCGGCATCAACCCACGGCATGGGAAGGTCCTCGGTACGCACCACGTCACCGGAACAATGGCCTCGCCGCAGACGATCGAATTCACGATCGACCATACCCGCAAGCACAACGATCGTTCAGACCGCCGGCTGTTCATCCGCGAGAAAGGAACGGCCGACCACATCGAACAGACGCGCCGACTGGTCAACGAGGCCGTCAGGAAGAACGGCATCGGTCCGCCGGTGGCGATCTGGGTCGACTGGTTCGAGATCGAGTACGAGCCTGTGCCGGCCCAGCCGACCGCGCGGGGTTTAGCGGCTCTCGGCATTCCGCTTGACGACAAGGCGAACCCGAAGAGTGCGGACGTCCGCGGCGCGCTGGAGCGATTCTCTCTGGAAGCATTCCGTGGCGTGCAACCTGCGTCGGACTACATCAACCGCGTACTGGGCCTGTATGAGAACCGCCGCAAGCTGGGAGCGAAGCACGGCGATGCACTCAAGGAATCGCTTGCGGTCATTCTCGCTTCACCGAACTTTCTGTACCTGTCGGAAGCCTCTGACGGAAAGCCGCGAGCATTGAACGATCTGGAACTGGCCAATCGGCTATCGTACTTCCTGTGGGGCGCGCCGCCCGATGCGACGCTGCGGGCGCTGGCGCAGCGCGGCGAGTTGTCGAAGCCCGACGTGCTGGCTGCCCAGACGGATCGGCTGCTCGACGATCCACGATCAGAGGGCTTCACGCAAGGTTTCGTCTATCAGTGGCTGGGGATGGATCGGTTTGATTTCTTCACGATCAACAGTGCCCGGTTCCCGCGATTCGACGACAGCGTCAAGCTTGCGGCGCGCGATGAAGTGTACGCCACCTTCGCTCATCTTCTGAAGAACAAAGGCAGCGTAAGGGATCTTCTGAAGGCAGACTACATTGTCGTCAACGGTGTACTGGCGAACTATTACGGCATCCCCGGCGTGGCCGGTGACGAGTATCGCAAGGTGCCCGTGCCCGCGAACTCGCCGCGAGGCGGATTGCTCGGCATGGCGGCCATCAACGTGATGGGCGGCAATGGCGACGTGACCAGCCCGGTCGAACGCGGGGCCTGGGTGCTGCGCAAGCTGCTCAACGATCCACCGCCCCCTGCCCCGGCCAATGTGCCTGCCATCTCGCGACTGGCCGACAGGGTACTGACGACGCGCGAGCGATTGCAGGCTCATCAGGAACTGGCCCAGTGCGCCAGTTGCCATCGCAAGATCGACCCGATCGGTTTCGGGCTCGAGAACTTCGATGCCGCCGGTGCCTGGCGCACCGAAGACAACTGCCGCGTACCCGATGCCGGCGGTCGGCCCGAGCGGATGCAGGTGAAGAAGACCTGGAACATCGACCCATCCGGCAAGCTGCACAACGGACCCGCGTTCAAGGACTATTTTGAACTGCGCGATCTGATCGCCGGTCGTTCGGACGCTTTCGCCCGCGGGTTCAGTGCCGCGTTGATCGAGTATGCCCTCGGCCGGCCCGTCGGCTTCCGGGACGACGCATTGATCGATGGGATGATCAGGCAGGCGGAGAGAAAAGAGTCGGGCATGCGGGAATTCGTTCACGCTCTGGTCCGCAGCCGCGAGTTTCAAACCAAGTAGGCGACACCCTCCCCACAGGATTTCATCATGAACCATCACGTTTCACGCAGGCGGTTTCTGCAATCATCCAGCGCGCTGATTGCATTGCCGACACTCGAATCACTGAGCTTCGGTCGTTACGCCGCGCCGATGGCCGCACCGCCGAAGCGCATGATCTTCTGTGGTTTCGGCTGGGGCGTGACGGAAAGCAGCTGGTATCCGGACATCACCAAACCGGGGACCGACTACACGCTGCCGCCGGGGTTGGCACCGCTGGCCCGGCACAAAAAGGACTTCACCGTCGTTCAGAATCTGTGGAACAAGTTCGCGAACGAAGGCCACTGGGGCAGCACGATGTGGCTGACCGGTGCCAACCGCTACGCCGAGCCGGGGCAGAGTTTCCACAACAGCGTCTCGGCCGATCAGGTGGCTGCCGCCCTACTCGGTCGTGACACGCGATTCGAATCACTGCAAGTCGTCGGCAGCGACAGCGCCGGCGGCTCGGGCCACGGGCCGGGATTGTCGCTGGCATGGGATGTCCGCGGTAAACCGGTCGGCGGGCAGAACGGGCCGATCGAACTGTACCGCCGGCTGTTCCTGAAGGACTCGACCCCCGTCGAGCAGCAGAAGGCCATGCTCGCGCAGCGTCGCAGTGTGCTGGACACCGTGAAGGACAATGCGGCCAAACTGCAGCGGGACCTGAACAAGGCAGACAGCGCCAAGCTGGATGAATACTTCCAGGGCATTCGCGATATCGAAACGCAAATCAGCAAGGAGGAACGCTGGATCGGCTTGCCGCAGCCGAAAGCCCCGGTCGACGAGCCGAAGAGCGTACTCAACGGCAGGGAAGAGATTCGTCTCGTTTACGAACTGATGGCGGCCGCGATCCAGACCGACCTGACGCGTGTGCTGACGTACCGGCAACCGGTCAGCACTTTGCTGACCAGCATCGACGTCAAGGTCCACCCGCACGACATGAGCCATTATCATGGCGTGTTGGGTGAAAAGCTCGATGCATCACAGCGTCGCGATGCCGCACAGAGTGAGCTGCTTGCCGGACTGATCGACAAGTTGAAGGCCACCAAAGAAGCAGACGGCTCACGGCTGTTCGATCATACCTGCCTGGTTTACGGCAGCAATCTGCGGACGGGGCACTCGCTCGACAACTGCCCGACGGTGATCGCCGGCGGCGGAGCCGGCATCAAACTGGGACAGCATATTGCAGCACCGAAGGGCACGCCGCTCTGCAATCTGTGGTTGTCGCTGCTGCAGGGTGTCGGCGTCAATGCCGAGCGCCATGGCGACAGCACGGGCCCATTGAAGGAAGTGCTCGCATGATCCGCGTCATGTTACTTCTGTTGTCGCCGCTTGCCGGCGTCGCCCTGTTCGCCCAGGCCCCGAAAAAGGCCCCGGGCCAGTTCGGCATCCGCGAGGACGGCATCACTTCCCCCGCGATGCGCGAGGCGATCACGCGCCTGAACGAAGCAGGCCTGCACGAAGGTAAGCGAGGCTCGCTGACGTTCTTCCGCTGGGCCGAGGGCACACCGCCGAAGCTCGCGCATCTGGGGCTGTGGGGGCAGAAAGCCGGCAATGAGCAGTTTGCACTGATTGCATCGCTTCCCGATCTCGAGCATGTTTCGATCTATGAAACCGACATTGATGACGCGGGCATCAACGCGGCCCTGAAACTCAAGAATCTGCGGACACTGTCGATTCTGCCAATCTCCCGTTACGAGAAGGCGGGGTTCGGCCCGCCGCAGTGGTCGTATCCGTTCGTGAAGCCGCGGGCCGATCGGCCGCGAGTGACCGGCAAGGGCCTGAAGGAACTGACGGCCATCAGGACCATTGAACATCTCGACCTGCTCGATGCCGATATCGCATCAGCCCATCTGCATCTGTTGACTGAATGGCCGAAGTTGGGAACCCTGAGTCTGCCGCGGCCGATCGATGACGAAGCGGTGAAGCATCTCGGCCAATGCAAGAGGCTGAGTGCCCTGACGATCGGCCATCGCGAGATCACCGCGGCTGAACTGACTGCCCTCGGCCATTGGGCGGGCCTGAAGAAGCTGACGATCTGGCATGCGACGCTGTCGCCCGAAGCGCTGGCGGCACTGGCGAAACTTGAATCGGTCGGGGAACTGCACCTGCACGAATGCGGACTGAAAGACGAACACCTGAAGCACCTGAAGATTCCGCCGAAACTGACGTATCTGGCGCTCGAGCGCAACGAGATCGACGGGCCGGGGATTGAACATCTGACCAGGTGGAAGTTGAAGAAGCTGGGGCTGGAGTTCAACAACATCAGCGACAAGACGCTCTCGCATCTGTCGCAGTTGACCACAGTCGACAACCTGGCCCTCAGCTACTGCCGCGGCATCACGGATGATGGCATCCGTTCCGGCACGCTGCAGAAGATGACGCAACTGAAGCAACTGGGTCTGCGCGGCTGCAAGCAGATCACGGATGCGACGCTCGACGACCTGGTGAAGTTCGGGTACCTCGAGCAGATTACCATCCGCGAAACAGGCATCAGCGTTGATGCAGTCGAAAAGATGAAGAAGGCAATGCCGAAGACGGTGGTGTTCAAGTAGTCAGGCGAGCAGGAGCGCATAACTACTGTTCTCCGCGAACGGCACACCGATTGCATCCTTTCATGCAGTTCTCGCCTGAACGCACCCGCAAGGAGCATACGCCGTGATCGAAACAATGAATCGCACCCAAGCCCAGACGAACGGGGCCAGCCAGGAAGCCCACGACCATTCCGAAGGCAAGGTGGCACGCACGCTTGAGAAGCAGACCGCCAAGCTGCCGTCGGATATCTGGCTGTGGGCCGCGCTGGGCTCCATGGGCGTGTCAGTCGCCCTGCATGCCTGTGGTCGGCGGAACGACGGGCTGTTCTTGGGCCAGTGGGCAGCGCCACTGCTCATGATCGGCGTCTACAACAAGCTCGTGAAAGTCGCCGGGTCCGACCGCGTGCACGAGTGATCTCCGCCTGCGGCGTCGCCTTTATGATCAGGCGACACCGCAAGCGACCTTTTCCGCGGCAATCAAGTATCCGTACGTCCGCAGTCCCGGGAAGAACCAGCGCCCGCGCACCTTCCCATCCGGGCGGATGCTGACGGGTTCACATTCGCGAACCGCAAACCCTGCCTCACGCAAGTCGCGATCGATTTCACTCTTCGAGAAGTGATGCAGCGTCAGGTCGGCACCGCCGATCGCCTGCGGCATCGTGTGATCGCCTGGCTCTTTTCCCTTCTTCCCCAACCCCATTCCGCCCCGATATGCGCGGTTGTGCACATGCAGCACGAACACACCATCCGGCCTGAGGATGC
>Ga0105048_10019606_pt1 | contig 10364 bp, 9 predicted proteins | sample MAT05_FD_78382 | JGI IMG/M metagenome (GOLD analysis project Ga0105048, IMG submission 78382) | Freshwater microbial communities from Lake Fryxell liftoff mats and glacier meltwater in Antarctica - MAT-05 | ecosystem: Environmental > Aquatic > Freshwater > Ice > Liftoff microbial mat | place...
AACCGGTTGCTCGACAACTACATCACCGAAGAGGAGCTCTGGGCCTGCACGAGCTGCCGCGCCTGCGTGACCGAATGCCCGGTCAACATCGATCAGCTGGACATCATCAACGAGCTGCGGCGTGGACTGGTGCTGAACGAGGGTCGCTTCCCCGAGGAAGTGCAGCCCACATTCGAGTCGCTCGAGAAGAACGCATCGCCGTGGGCATTCAGCCCGGCTGATCGGGCGCTCTGGTCCGAAGGACTGAACATTCCGACGTACGCCGAGGCGTTCGCGGAAGGGAAGCGACCGGACATCCTGTTCTGGGTCGGCTGCATGGGCAGCTTCGACGATCGCGCTAAGAAGATCACCGTCGCTTTTGCGCGCATCCTGCAGGCCGCAGACATCGACTTCGCGATTCTTGGGCAGGAAGAGACCTGTCACGGCGATCCCGCGCGTCGTCTGGGCAACGAGTACCTGTACCAGATGCTGGCGAAGGGCACCATCGAGACGCTGGACCGCTACGAGGTGAAGACCATCGTCACCTTCTGTCCGCACTGCTTTCACCAGATGGGCAACGAGTTCCCGCAGCTCGGCGGCAATTACGAGGTCATTCATCACAGCACCTACATCGAGCGGCTGCTGAGCGCCAACATGGTGCCGCTGACCACCGAGCATGGCAAGCACCTGACGATGACGTACCACGACTCGTGCTACCTGGGTCGCTACAACGACGTGTACGACTCGCCGCGCGAGACGCTGAAGCGCGCGTTGCCGATCATCACGCTGGTGGAGCCGGAGCGCACGAAGGACCGTGGGCTCTGCTGCGGTGCGGGCGGTGGCCGCATGTTCGTGGACGAGAAGGTCGGCAAGCGCATCAACGTGGAGCGCACCGAGGAACTCGTGGCAACGGGTGCCGACGTGATCGCCGTGGCCTGCCCGTTCTGCATGACGATGATGACCGACGGCGTGGCGAAGCTGGAGAGCGCCGTGACCGTGCTGGACATCAGCGAGGTCGTCGCGGGGCAGCTCGCACCGGCTCGCAGGCGCGAACTCGTGGCCGGCGACTGAACCGCTGTGCGAGGATGCGGCGAGATATGCCGTGTCATCGCGTGGTAGTCGTCTGTGCGCGATGGTCAGCGCGTGATGCGCAGCAGGCTGATGGTGTGCTGACGGTCGCCCGCTTCGATTGGCACCTGTGCCACCGTCTCGCAGTTGAGCGCGTGACTGATGCACCAGTCCGGGAAACCGGCCGAGCCGACGCGACCCGGATCAGCGAGCCAGCCTTCCCCATGCGGGCTCAGTGATTGCGCCATGGTGCGTGCAATGAGCGGCGCATTGCGCTGTTCGTAGAGCACATCCGATGCGACGACGAGATCGAAGTCGCGCATCTCCGACGGCCAGCTGTTCCAGTCGGCGCAGCGCGCGGTGATGTGCACCTGCGCATTCCGCCAGGCATTCGCCCGCGCGAACAGCGGCGAGTCTTCGTAGTAGTCGGTCGCCGTGACCTCGAACCCTGCCCGTGCAGCAGCCGTCGCGACGACGCCGCTGCCGCAGCCGAGTTCGAGCAGCCGGCGCCCCTCACCCCGCAGCCCGCGGATGAAACGCGCCAGCACCACTGCGGCCGGCCACAGGTCTGCCCAGTACGGCAGGCGGTCATCCTTCGCGAAGTCCTGCTCCGAGATCAGGTCATCCGAGTTGGACGGATGAATGATCTGAATGACTTCGTCGCTGGCGATGGTCACAGGTGACTCGATGGTGCGGAACCGGCGGCGCAGGTCCTGTTCGAGCGCGTCGGGGGTCAGAACGTCCAAGGGACCGCCGTCGGTGGTTGGGCCGGCTGCAGCAGCACGGCTCGCGCCATCGAGCCAGCCGCAAGATACGTCACGTCGTGCGGCACGATCAGCAAGGCATTCGCCGCGACCATCGAGGTCATCAGCCCCGAGCCCTGTGGACCCGTGAGGTGCGCCACTCGCTCCGCATCGACGACGGCGCGCAGGAAGTGCGTCAGACCGCCGCTGGTCGTGACTGCGTCGGCGAGCGTCACGTCGATGGTTTCGCGAAAGACCTGCGGCATGCCGCACATGCGCCGAAGCGCCGGTCGCACAAAAAGCTCGAACGTCACCAATGCAGACACCGGATTGCCGGGCAGGCCAAACCATGGCCGGTGCTCGAGCATGCCGAACCCGAATGGGCCGCCGGGCCGCATGCGCACCCGCCAGAAATCGAGCGATGCACCGAGTCGATGCACCACGTCGCGGGTGTAGTCGAACGCACCGACGCTGATGCCGCCGCAGGTGACGAGCACGTCGAATGGCGGAGCGCCCGCGATATGCGCCGCGATCGCTACGGGATCATCGCGCGCCACGCCGAGATTGATCGCGACACCGCCGGCCTCCTCCACGGCTGCCGCGAGCGCATATCCGTTCGAGTCGATGATGCGGCGACCGGCGAGCACCTCGTCGAACTGGTCCACATCGACGAGCTCATTGCCGGATCCGAGGATCGCGACTCGCGGGCGACGCGCGACCGTCAGCGACGACAGCCCGTTGGCCGCAGCCAGCGCCAGGTGCGGCGCGCCCAGCACGCTGCCGTGCGACAGCAGGCGTTGCCCGGTGGTGAAATCCTCGCCGCGCGGGCGGATGTTGCGGCCGGCATCCCGGTCGCTGCGGATGACGACCTGCTCGTGGCCCGCGTCGGTGTCTTCCACGCGGACCACGGTGTCGATGCCATGCGGCACCGGCGCGCCGGTCATGATGCGCCATGCCGTCCCTGCCGCGACTTCGCCTGGTGCGTCGTCCCCGGCGGCGATGGTGCCGCGCACCGGCAACTCGATCGCGGCATCGGCAGCGGCGCCGCGCACGTCGCTTCCGTGCACGGCATAGCCGTCCATCGCGCTGTTGCGCCAGGCGGGATGCGTGTAGCGCGCATCGATGTCCTGCAGCAGTACGCGACCCAGCGTCTCGCGGATCGCCACCTGCTCGCCCGACGGGGCAGGCACCGCATCCATGATGCGCGCGATCGCCTCCTCGACCGGGAGTCGCTCTGACGTCACGGCGCGACCGGCCGACGCAGGCTCACGAGCTGCTCGATGATCAGGTCCTGCACGCGCTCGACCTCGCGGTTCGGTACCGTGTGGTTGTTCGCGATCATCGAGAACAGCAGCATCTCGCCATCCGCCGTCGTGACGTACCCTGAGATGGCGCGTGCCTTGTCGATGGTGCCGGTCTTCGCATGCACGCGGCCCTGCGCAAACTGCTGCATGCGATTGCGCAGCGTGCCATCGACGCCGGCGATCGGCAGCGCGTCGTGATACACGCTGAAGTCGCTGCGGCGGCGCATGGTGTCGAGCACCTGCACCAGCAGGCGCGGTGACAGGTAATCATGCCTCGAGAGCCCGCTGCCGTCGCGGATGGCATGGGCATCGGCGCGCGCGCCCCACGCCAGCAGCTGTCGCTCGACGATGGCGCGCGCACTGTCCGGCGTGCCGACGCCCGTCCCGTGCAGTGCGAGCGTCCGGAACATCGATTCCGCGATCTGGTTCTGCGACGGCTTCTGCAGCGCAACGAGCACCTCACGCAGTGGCAGTGACTGCAGCACGACGATCGTGTCGGCGCGCAGGTCGCGCGTGCCGACGCGAGCCGCCGCTGTGGCGTGCTGGCGCACCCCGATGCCGGCACGCGTCACCGCCTCCGCGACGGCCGCGAGGTAGGTCGCGCGACCATCGGGCTGCGCCGCACTGAACGTCATGCTGTCGCCAGCCGCGATGCTGCCGCGCACGGTGATGCCGGGCGTCGCGGCGGAGTCGCGCCACCATGCGATCTCCGGCGGTCCGGACCCGGCAGCACGAACGCGCACGTCGGCGTGGACCACCGGTGACGTGCGCAGCGGTGTGGTCGTGATGCAGGCTCCACGTCCTGCGCGGCCGCACCCGCGGACCTGCACATCCGTGAAGGCCTCGTTCCACATCAGCTCCGTGATGCCGGCACCATACGGCTCGTGCAGGTCGTCCCAATCCCAGCCGAAGCCCAGCGGGCTGCCGGGAAACGCCGGCGTATCACTGGCGCGAACACGACCCGTGATCTGCATCACGCCGGCAGCCTTCAGTACAGCAACCACCGGCGCAAACGCCTCGAGCGGATCACGGCGCATGGCGCTCGAAATGCTCGGGTCGCCGGTGCCCGCCACCACGATGTCGCCATGCAGCACACCGCGATGCACCGGTCCCGTGCGTGTGAACGTGGTGGTCCATCTGAAGTCGGGTCCGAGCCGAGCCAGCGCGACGGCTGCCGTCACGAGCTTCATGTTCGACGCTGGCAGGAACAATCGGTCCGCATTGACCGAGGCCAGTGTGTCGCGCCGCTCCGGTGCGACGAGCAGGATGCCCCACTGCATGTTGCCGAACTGCGGCAGTGCGACGAGTGAATCGACGAACTGCTGCAGCACACGCACGTCGCGCCCGCCGGTGCCACCCCGAGGTGCACTCGCCGGCGCAGGCAACATGACGTCGGCCGTCGTCCGCATGTCGACTGTGGATGTCGGAATCGGTACCGCCGTCGCTGGTGCATGGTGCGCACACGCAGCCGTGAGCGCTGCGGCAACGAGTAACAGCGCGCGACGGCCCAGAGCGCGCAACGGGATCGTACGGATCATGTCATCGCCGGTGCAACGTCCAGCCACGACTCGGCTTTCGCCAGATCGTCCCGGGTGTTGATGTTGTGGAAGGTGCGCACGGCGCGCTCGACACCGAGCTGCGAGGCGGTGCGCCACGCACGGCCTCCCGCCAATTCGGAGAGCCGGTGTGCGGCACGCTCACCGCGCGCCAGCATCGCGGTGACGAGCGCAAGGCACGACGGCCCATACGCGGCGCAAAGCGGTTCGTGACGGCCGTCGGCATGCACGGGCACGCAGCAACTGTCACCGCCTTCAACGGCACGCGCACACTCGTCCAGCAGCGCCGCCGACACGAACGGCATGTCCCACGCGCAGACCACGGTGGTGCGTCCCGCCGCCGCGAGCAGTGCCGTCTCCAGTGCGCCCAGCGCACCCAGGCCCGCGACGTCATCGGGCACGATCCGGTGGCCGGGAAACCACCGCGCAGCATCGGGATCGTTCGCCGCGATCACGACCTCATCGCACACATCGCTCAAGGCTCGCAGCGCATACTCGCAGACGCGGGTCGCGCCGAGTGCGGCCAGGCCCTTCGGCGAGCCGCCGAAGCGCGTGCTGCCTCCACCCGCCAGCAGGACACCACAGCGCTCCGGTGTCGCAGACATCAGGCGGGCTCGCGGGTCGCGCCCGGCGTCGCGGCGTCCGCGACGCCGGCGCGCACGATCGCACGACGACACCTGCGCGTCGGGCACCCGCTCATCGACGCCCGATTTCGCGCACGATTCCAAGCGTCAGCATGGTGTTGCGCGTCCAGACGTTATTGGTGTTCACGCCCACCACGCGCGGCACGTTCGGTGTCGAGTCGCGGAAGCTCTGCGGATACGGCACGCTGTAGAAATGGTTCATCACGTCAGCCCGCACCGTCCACCGTGATCGCTGCGGCGCATACTTCAGTCCGAGCCCGAACACCGGCGAGAAGCGCGTACCGAAACGGAAGCGCGACGAGTCCGTGACTTCCTTGGCGTCCGTCACCACGCCGACACCGGCCGTGACGCTCGGCACGAGTGACCGCCACGACTTGTTGCCGGTCAGGCGCAGCGAGAGCGCGGCATCAAGCATGTAGAGCGGCTGCGCCACGGTACGGCCGACACGATTTGCGAGCGGGAGACCAGGCTGCAGGATGTCGCGCGTGGAGCCCTGGCGCGTGATGGCACTCATGAACGTCAGTGGGCTGGCACCCAGCGGCAGCTCGTAGCGCACGCCGACTGCCAGCCCACCGCGCGGCGCCGCGCCGGCCTTGTCCCTGCCACCCACGCTCGGGCCCGCGAACAGCGTCACGTCCTGTCGCTTCTCCAGATCGCGAAACGGACTCCTCGCGGGAACGGTGCCGACCTGCGCGCCCACTGTCGCGCTGTTGAGAGCCAGCAGCACGAGAGGCATCATCACTCGCGTCGTCATGCCGTCACCGGCGCGAGCCGAAGCGACGTGCCGGACATCTCCTCCGGAATCGGAAGGCCGAGCAGTTCCAGCACAGTGGGACCGACATCACACAGGGCGCCACCTGCACGCAGCGGCGTGGCACCTTCGGGGTCGACGATGAGCAAGGGAACAGGATTGGTGGTATGTGCCGTGTGCGGTGCCCCGGTCAGCGGGTCCACCATCACGTCGGCGTTGCCGTGATCGGCAGTGAAGATCACGCGGGCGCCACCCAGGGCGGCGGCGCTGAGGATGCGGCCGATGCACACGTCGACCGCCTGCACCGCAGCAATGGCCGCGCGAAGAGAGCCGGTGTGCCCGACCATGTCACAGTTGGCGAAGTTGCAGAGCATGAAGTCGTAGCGTCGCGTCTCGAGCGCCTCCACCAGCCCATCACAGACGCCCGACGCACTCATCTCGGGCTGCAGGTCATACGTGGCGACCTTGGGGCTCGGCACCATGCGGCGCTCCTCGCCGACGAAGGGCGTCTCGCGCCCGCCGTTGAAGAAGAACGTCACATGTGGATACTTTTCCGTCTCAGCCGTGCGCAGCTGCGTCATGCCGGCGTTCGCGATCACTTCGCCCACCATGTTGGTGAGCTGCGTCGTCGCGAAGGCGACCGGGTAGCTGAAGCCCGGGTCGTACGCCATCATCGTGGTCACCGAGAGCGCCGGGCGACCCGTCACATCGAAGCCGCTGAAAGTGGGCGACGTGAGTGCATCGCAGAGCTGCCGCATGCGATCGCTTCGGAAGTTGAAGCAGATGACCACGTCACCCTCGGCGAGTCGCGGTGTCACCGCACCCGCATCATCGTGCAGCACGATCGGCTCGATGAATTCGTCGGTGATGCCGCTCGCATACATCGTCTCCAGCGTTGCACCCACCCTGCCGGCCGTCGACGCAGTGCCGACGCCGTCGATCAGCGCGCGGTACCATGTCTCGGTGCGAGACCAGCGGTGATCGCGATCCATGCCGAAGTAGCGGCCGCCAAGCGTCGCCAACACCGCGCGACCTGGATGCTTCGCGATTTCCGCCTGCGTCTCGGCGAGGAATCCACGCCCGGAATTCGGCGGCGTATCGCGCCCGTCGAGCATGCCGTGAATGGCCACCGTGCGCACGTGTTGGCGCGCGGTCAGGTCGAGCAGCGCGAACAGATGCTCGTCCAGCGCATGCACACCGCCATGACCCAGCAGTCCAACCAGGTGCAGCGTCACCCCGCGTGCCGCAGCATCCTCACAGGCTGCGACGAGCGCGGGATTCCGGAAGAAGCTGCCCGTGTCGATTGCCGCACCGATCCGCACCAGGTCCTGCTCCACCACGCGACCGGCACCGAGGTTCATGTGCCCAACCTCGCTGTTGCCCATCTGACCCTCGGGCAGTCCCACACGGAGTCCGCTCGCGTCGAGGAGCGTGTGCGGCAGCGACCCCAGCAGCGAGTCCCAGTTGGGGGTGTCGGCGAGGGCGACTGCGTTTGCAGTTGCGTCGTCTCGATACCCAAAGCCGTCGAGGACGACGAGGCAGACAGGGCGGACGGAGGGCTGAGCCATGGATACAGGATGGGGCGGGGTAGTAATGTCGTGCACATGACGTCTGCTGAATGTACCCCTCGCCGATGGGCGCTACCATCGAACGTGCTCCGCATTGTCCCAGCCATCACGGTGGCGATGCTCGCCTCTCTCGCGTCCGGCACGGGCCTCGCCGGCCAGAAGGCGCTGCCGGACTCTGCGCCTGTCGTAAAGCACGTCAGCCCGGCGACCATCCCGCTGCGCCCCGCTTCGACCGCAGAGCTGCGGAACGCTCCCGATGGAGTCATCGTCGGCACGGTCATCGCGCCGGGCACGGTCGTCCCGCTGGCTCGCGAGCGGGGCTGGGTGCGCGTGCGCCTCGAGGGCTGGGTGCGTGATGGGGCGCTGCTGCCTGTCGACTCGTCGCTGCGCATCGCCCTCAGCGCAGCCGATCTTCGCGCGGATCCCGGTGGATCCAAGGGCAAGCTGGTGCGCTGGACGGTGGAGGTGCTGGCGTTTCAACGCGCCGATGCGCTGCGCCGCGACATGAACATGGGCGAGCCGTATCTGCTGGCCCGCGGGCCGGCTGGCGAGAATGCGATTCTTTATCTGGCGATTCCCCCCTCCCTCGCCGCCGAGGCTCGTGGAATCGCGCCGCTGACCACCATGCTGATCACCGCGCGCGTCCGGAATGGTCGGTCTGCCCCGACGAACGTACCCATTCTGGATCTCGAGACGATCGGTCAGCCGTGATCGCGCGCGCCCAAAGACAAGTGATCACCGGCGATCGACCCGGTGAACAGCACATTTCGATAATTGTCGGGCGTGCGCCTGTTACATATACGCGAAAGATGCGTACGAATTCGCTGAATGATGCAGCCGCGCTGAACAGGCGGCCAGCCGCGCCTCCGAGCGAGGGCAAACTTCCCGGAACGCCGTGACTCACAACAGCCGAGACTCGTGTACAAGTAAGGACTCGTATCCGAAACTCAGGGGTCATTGATGTCAGCACGCTCATTGTTAGCCGTACTGCTGGTCGCAGGTACCGCTTCGCTGTATGTCGCATCACCGCGCTCGGCGCACGCCGAGCTCGCGCCAAGTCCTCGTGTGGCTGTGGCGGAGCTCCTTTCGCTGAACGACTCGCTGCTTGGCTACAGTGGCAAATTGCGTGCCCGGTTCCTGCCGCCCGTGGATGCCATCCAGCTGGAACGTGCGCTGGATGCCATGCGCCGTGACATGCCGGCCGTAGCTGCCGCCCGCCCGGCCGTCGCCGCGCTCACCGTCGTCTCGATGGTGCCCTTCGAGGCCAAGGTGAGCGGGCGGATGGGCCTGTATCGCATGGGCTATTGGCCTGGAGAGCGGAGCGCGTCACGCTCCGCCTCGTACGACAACCCACGGGGATTCATTCAGGTCACGCAGGCGAACCAGGATCTGCAACTCTCCGAGCATTTTCGCCTCCGTGACTTCGTGACGAAGGATCAGTTCACCGTCTGGCCGAAGTACGTCGTGCTCCACGAGTCGCTGATCGACAAGCTCGAGCTCGTCATCGACGAACTGAACGCCATGGGGCATCCCGTGCACCATGTACAGGTGATGAGCGGATTCCGCCATCCGTTCTACAACCAGCAGGGAGTGGGCCGGGGCGGTCGTGCCGACGAGAGCCGCCATCAGTACGGCGATGCGTCGGACATCTTCGTGGATAACGACCGCGACGGTACCATGGACGATCTGGACGGCGACCATCGCGTCACGGTACGCGATGCCGAGATCATCATCGCGGCCGTGAACCGTGTCGAGTCGGCTCATCCGGAGTTGATCGGCGGGATGGGACGTTATCATGCCACGCATGCACACGGACCTTTCGTCCACATCGACGTGCGCGGCACCCCGGCTCGATGGGGAGGCGCGTGAGCCTCTGACGGCCAGCGCGCGGCACGGAAATTCCGATGCACACGAATCTGAACGCTGTCCCACGGCCGGGGTAGTATTCCAGTTCCGCGTCTGACCTCTTCCGTCTCCGACTTCATGCCGCTCAGCCCATATCTGCGTGACCGCCTGCTCGCGAAGTTCGACACGCTGTCGGATGATCGCGCGTTCCAGGTGCTGGACTACGTGGAGTTCCTGGAATCGAAGTACAGTCGCCTGGAAGCGCCGACCGGGGCTGCGGGCCTGCTGGCGAAGCTGCAGGAAACGGTCGAGGAGAGCCTGCGGGCGGGCAAGGTGTCGGCGAGCAGCGTCGCCGAAACCCTCGGCTTCATGCAGAAGGCGGTCGGTGTGCTGAGCGGCGTTGCGGCGGCGGGGCAGAGCGTCGCCAGCGACCTGGCGGGCGCCGCTGCCCGCGCCGCGCGCGCCGCGACCGGTGACACGTCGGGCGCGCCACCAACGCAGCCGGGGAGTGGCGCCGGCGAAGGGCCTTCGCGATGAGCGAGCGGCCCGAGGGACGCAGGCCCCGTCTGGGCATTCCGCACGTGGGTCGAGGCGCGCCGCCGTCGGCCGAGGAGGCGGGGGGCAGCTGGCCGTCGTCGATGGACGATCGCCCGAGTGGCAAGCCGCGTACCGGTGCGCGACGCACCGTCACGAGCGCTGTGCGCGAGATTCCGCACTACTTGCGCCTGCTTTGGGGCATGGCGAGAGATCCGCGCGTGGCCCTCGTCGACAAGCTGCTGGTGGTGGGCGCGGCCGCCTACATCATCAGCCCGATCGACGTGATCCCTGATTTCATCCCGTTCCTCGGTCAGGTGGACGACCTGTACCTGCTGGTGCTCGCACTGCAGCGGATGGTGAGCCGCGCCG
>Ga0105048_10019608_pt1 | contig 10364 bp, 9 predicted proteins | sample MAT05_FD_78382 | JGI IMG/M metagenome (GOLD analysis project Ga0105048, IMG submission 78382) | Freshwater microbial communities from Lake Fryxell liftoff mats and glacier meltwater in Antarctica - MAT-05 | ecosystem: Environmental > Aquatic > Freshwater > Ice > Liftoff microbial mat | place...
GCAGGTCCAGCCCGCGCCCGGCCATGTGGCTGTGCACCTTGGGCAGCATGGACACCACCACGTCGGCGTTGCGGTAGCCCGCGTCTTCAGCCGTCTGGCACAGCAGCGCGAAGGGGTGCCACTTCGACATGCCGGACAGTTCGATGGGTGACAGCGGCCACAGGTCGTGCACCTCGTAGACCAGCTGGGCGCCGGCCGCGCGGGCGATGCGTCGGGCGACGTGAATGTCCATGGGGTAGGTGCTGGAGGCGATGACCACGTCGGGCTTGAACCCGTGCACCCAGCGCGGCGTGTCGGCCCGGACTGCGCGCAGGAAAGCCGCGATGTTCTTGACGCGGGCCAGACCGTTGCCGACGTAACGCGGCGTGGCGTACCAGCGGTAGGCGATGCCGTCCACCACCTCGTCGCCCGCCTGGGGCTGGTGTGCGCGCACGTGCGAAAAGTCGGCTGCCAGCATTTGCACCCGGTGCCCCAACCGCACCCATTCGCGCGCCAGGTAGTAGGGCCGGTACTCCATGCCCAGCGCCGGGTTGCCGGCGTAGTGATTGATGTAGAGGATGTTCACGCGGCGAAGGTCTCAGGCGCAAGGGCGCGCAGCCGCGCGACGAAGGCCGACACGGCAGGCGCAAACAAGGCATGTTGTTCGACCCATTGCCGGTTGGAGGCAGTGATGGCCGCACCTCGCGGCAGCAAGTCGGCCAATGCCTGGGGCGATGGCGGTGGACCGTCGCCCACGATGAAACCATTTTCGCGATGCCTCACCAATTCGCGGTTGGCTGGCAGATCGGACAGCACCGGCACACAACCGTGTGCCATGGCTTCCAGCACCGACACGGCCACCGAATCACTGCGTGGCAGGCTCAGGTACCAGCGAGCCTTGGCGTACCAGGTGGCTTGGTCGGCAGCATCCAGCCGACCGACAAAACGCACACGTTCGCTGATGCCCAGTTGCAGCGCCTGGGCTTGCAGCGCCTTCAGCAATGATCCGTCGTTGGCCACCACCAACCGGGCGTTCTCTGGCGCCGTGGCCGCGAAGAACGCCAGCACCCGCTCGGGCGCGTAAAGGGGCTCCAAGCCACGGTTGCTGAAGAACAAGCTGTCGTCTTTGGCGAGTGGCGATGGCGGCATCGCCTCCAGCCCGAAAGGGAAGACCATCACCTCACCCGCACCGAGCACTTTCATGCGCTGCGCCATGACCTGGGAATCGCTCGTGGTCAGCACGGCTGCCCGCAGCACACGGCTCGTGAGTGCGCGCAGGACAACACTGCTCTGCGGCGCCAACAGGATGTCGCTGCCCCAGGCTGAGGCCACCAAGCGCCCCGGCACCCGACCCAGCGTCTGCGCCAGCCAAGCCAAGGTGCCGTGCGACGTGAGGTAGTGAGCGTGGAGCCACGGCGCATTCACCTGCCGCAGCCAGCGCTGCAAGCGCGGCAGCTGCAACAGCAGCGCGGCGTTGCCGCCGGCAGCATCGGGTCGTGTGTCCAGCGCCAGGCGGCGCGGGGTGGGCACCAGTGCATCAAAGCCCGCATCAAAGCCGCGGCTGGATGCCACCCACAGCTCCAGGGCGGGCAGCGCTGCCAATGCCCGCGCCCATTTCAGCAGGTGCGGGCTTTGGGCGTCACCGAACAATACATAACGCATCACCGTTGCTGACTTGATCGAACCCAGGCGTCGTAGTCGGCCCGACAGTCGGGGTGCTGGGCCAGCCAGGCTTCGTCAACCGTGCGGGTGTCACCAATCACCACGGCGGGTTGGCCGCTGACGATGGCGAAGTCCGCCACATCGCCGCGCACATAGCTGAAAGCCCGCACCAGCACGCCGCGCCCCAGGCGGGTGCCGGGTGCCAACACGCTGTGCGGGCCGATGAAGCTGTAGGCGCCGACGTGCGTTGCCGCGCGAACAAAGCCGGGTGGTTCGGCCGCACCCCAGTACGCACGGCCGGCCAAACGCACGGCGTTGTGGCTGCTGTGGGTGAGCAGCGCGCAGTGGGTGGTGATCTGCACGCCTTCGCCCAGGTGCAGACCACCACTGGCGTCCAGGAAGTTGAACGGGCCGACGTAGACATGGTCGGCCACGTCCAACAACGCTGGCGCTTCAACGTGCGTGGCGCTGTGGATGCGGGTGTGCGCCAGCCATGCACCGTCAGCGCGCCGCCAGCCGTACAGCATGCCCGGCAGGCCGAACGCGCGGCGCCTGGCATTGGTCCATTCACGCAGCCAAACGGGCATCAGGGGCGACCTCCTGCACGGGATGCTACGGCGCGCAAGTCCGCCCACAACTGCGGCTGCGGCAACAGCACCCGCGCCAGCGGCAGCCCCGAATGCCGGGCGAACAGCCAAGCCAGCCACAGCACAGACACCGCGTAGGAAACTGAGGCCGCCAGCGCCGCCCCTGCGCTGCCCATCCATGGCACCAGCAGCGTGGCGCTGGCGCCGTTGACCAACAACGACGCAGCCGCCACCCGTGCTGGCACGTGGGGCTTGCCGGCGTGGTTGGTGAAATAAGCCGACAGCGCAGACGCCCCGCCAAACACCATGGCCCCCGGCAACAGCAGCGCCAGCGGCCACAGGCTGCCCGCGTACGCCGGGCCCAGCAGGCGCGGCACCGCCCAGGCGGCCAAGGCCCACAGCAGCGGCGCGGTCAGCACCAGCACGGCGACACTCAATTGCACCGCGCGCACGGTGGTTGCCGCCGCAGCCGCGCGGTCGGCCGTGCCGATGCGGCCGTACACCGCTTGGGTCAGCGAAGACGACACAAACCACAACAGCTCGGCCAGCACGACGGCAATCGAATACACGCCCGTGGCGGCGAGGCCCAGCGTTCGTTCAACCACAAACAGGCCGACGCGGTAGTTCAACAGGCCGATGAGGTTGGTCAGGCCGATGACGGCGATGAAGCGCGCATCCGCGCGCAGTACGTTCCAGGCCGGTGCGGCCAGGCGGCCGGCGCGCCACAGCAGCGTGACCAGCACCGCGCCCACCACCACCTTGGCCAGCACCCAGGCGCTCAGCACGGGCAACAGCCCCGTTTGCTGTGCTGCCCACAGGCCCACCCACAGTGCCAGTGCCAACCAAGGTGGCGCCAGCGTCAGCGCAGCCATGGGCGCCATGCGACCCTGGCCAAGCCACAGACCCGCCAGGTTGGGTGCCACCAACAACAGCGGTGCGCCCAGCGCCAACACCCACAAGGGCGCGTACGCCGCAGGCCCGTGGCGCGAGATCAGCATCAACAGCAGCGACGCCACCACGCCCAGGCCTACACAGCACAGCAGCACGGCGGTGACGACGCCGCGGCCGTCGTCCCCGTGGTGCGACACACGCCGCGCCAGCGCCACGCCAAATCCGGAGAACACCGCCAGCAACAGCCCTTCAACGCTGGTGAACAGCGCAAACGCGCCCTGCACTTCGGTGCCCAGGCGCGCGGTGAGCGTGGTGATGAGCAACACGCCCAGCAAGGCCAGCACACGCGTGGCCAGGTTGGTGAGGGTGCCGCGAGCGACGGTGTCCATGGCAGGGGTGGGGCGGGCTGGGGTTCGGCTGTAGACGGCTGTAGACGGCTGTCGGCGGGGCTGTAGGCGGGGCTCTAGGCGACTGGATACGACTGGATACGGCTGAATACGGCTGAATACGGCTGGATGGGCCTTCAAGCCCGCGCCAGCGTCAGCCGCACGATGTCGCCCAGGCCCAACGCGCGCGTGGCCAGCAGCGCGGCCTTGTTGCGCCACACAACGCCGTCACCGGCCACGCCTTCGCAGCGCCAGGCCACCACACGCAAGCCCGCCGCCGCCGCTGCTCGCGTCAAGGTGGCGCGACTGAAAAAGCTCAGGTGCCAAGGTGCCGTCAGCAAGTGCCAGTCGGCACCGCGGGCTTGGGCGTAAGCGCTGCCCCAGTCACCCGTGGTCAGTACCAACCGGCCGTCAGGCGCCAACAGCCGCGCGGCCTCTGTCAGCAGCGGCACCGGGTCGGGCACATGCTCGATCACATCCCACAGGGTAATGACGTTGAAGTGCGCGCTGGGCAGTTGCGCCTGTTGCAGCGTGCCCGTGAACACTTTCAACTGCAACCGTTCGCGCGCGAAGGCTGAACTCCAGGTGGATAACTCCACGCCTTGCGCGTCGTAATGCCGGGCAGCTTCGACGAGGAAAAAACCTGCCGCGCAGCCCACGTCCAACAAACGGCCGTGGCGGGGAATGCGCGGCGGCAGGTGGCGCAGCACTGCCAGCTTTCGCCGGGCGTGGGCGCGGCGCGCGGCTTGCTGGCCGACGTAGTCAGCGAACACCGCCGCGCTGCCGCCGGTGTAGTACGCCTGGCCGTAAAGCGCGTCGAAGTCGATACCCGCCGGGTCTGCGCCGACGTACAGCAGCGTGCAGTTCGCGCACTGCACCAAGGCGTGGCCGTCTTTGTGGAACAGCGGTGGCGCGCCCCCTGCAGCCGTGCCGCACACCGGGCACGCGCGGTGTATGGCAGCGGCGGTCAAGCCGCGACAGTGGCCACGGGAGCCACCGTCATCACAGCGCCGATCAAGGCGGCCACCACGCGGTCCTGGTCAGCGGGGCTCAGATCAGCGCTCATCGGCAGGCTCAGCACCTGCTCCGCCGCACGTGTGCTGAGCGGGCAGCAGTCGGCACAGCAGTACGCGGCATAGGCCGGCTGGTGGTGCAGGGGCCGCGGGTAGTGCACCGCAGTGGGCACGCCCGCGGCTTTCAATGCGGCTTGAACGGCAGAACGTTTGTCGAGCATCAGTGTGAACTGCGCCCACACGCTGTTGCGGTCGGGCCGCACCGTGACCAGCTCCACCCCGGGCACGCCGGCCAGCAGCGCGGTGTAGCGCGCGCCGATGCGGGCACGCTGCTCAAGCTCCCATTCAAAGCGCTCCAGCTTGCCCAGCACCACGGCGCACTGCAAGGTGTCCATGCGGCCACCCACGCCCACACGGGTGTGGTGGTAGCGGCTGCTCTGGCCATGCACGCGGATCTCACGCGCGGCCTGGGCCAAGCGGTCGTCGTCGGTGAACAGTGCGCCGCCGTCGCCATAACAGCCCAAGGGTTTGCTGGGGAAAAAACTGGTCGCGCCGAAGGTCGACAAGGCACAGGACCTGCGGCCCTGGTAGACCGCGCCAAAGCTTTGCGCCCCGTCTTCGATCACCGCCATGCCGTGCCGCGCAGCGAGTGCGTTGATTGGCTCCATGTCCGCAACCTGGCCATACAGGCTGACAGGCATCAGCGCCCGTGTGCGCGGCGTGATCTTGGCTTCAACCAGGCTCACGTCGATGTTGCAGGTGTCGGCTTCGATGTCCACAAACACAGGCTTGGCGCCTGCCAGCACGATCATCTCGGCCGTCGCAGCGAAGGTGAACGGCGTGGTGATGACTTCGTCGCCCGGCTGCAGGTCCAGCGCCATCAACGCAATCAGCAGCGCCTCGGTGCCACTGGCCACGGTGATGCAGTGTTGGGCGCCGGTGAAGGCGGCCAGCGCGGCTTCGAGTTCGGCCACCTCCGGGCCCATGATGTACTGGCCGTGGTCCAGCACGCGCTGAATGCGCGCATCGATGCTGGGTTTCAGCGCCGTGTACTGGGCCTTGAGGTCGATGAAGTCCATGGTGATTCGTGCGTCAGTCAACCAAGCTCATTCGGCCAAGGTCAGTACATCAGCGGCCAACACATAACGCTCATTCGTTGCTGAACAAAGCGCCTCACCCTGGCCGGTGGCTGGCAGCGCCAGGCGCTGGCCGTTGCGGCTCATCCAGCCGATGCGCCTGGCCGGCACGCCGGCCACCAACGCGTAAGCCGGCACGTCGCGGCTGACCACGGCACCCGCGCCAACAAAGGCATGCGCGCCCACCGTCACGCCACACACCAGCGTGCAGTTGGCCCCCAGCGTGGCGCCGCGCTGCACCAGCGTGCGCCGATATTCGGCCTTGCGCGGCACAGCCGAGCGCGGGTTGTGGACGTTGGTGAAGACCATGCTCGGGCCGCAGAAGACGTCGTCCTCCAGCGTCACGCCGTCATACACCGAGACGTTGTTCTGCACCTTGACGTTGTTGCCGATGACCACGTCATTGCCCACGTACACGCCCTGCCCCAGCGAACAGCGCTGGCCGATGCGCGCGCCGCCGCAAATGTGCGTGAAGTGCCAGACCTGGGTGCCGGCGCCGAGTTGCGCGCCCGCGTCAACGATCGCGCTGGGATGAATCGTCACGGCGGTCATGCCGCCCGCCGATCCGCCACGAGGGCGGCATGCGCTCTCTCGGGGGGCAGCGCAGCGGCGCAGCGGCAAGCTTGGGGGCAGCACATCTTCAAAATATCAGCGGCAGACCGACCCGCACACCGTCGCGCGCGCTGCGGTAGGCGGCAATCACCACTTCCAAGGATCGCAGCCCCTCGTAGCCGTCCACCTGCGCCTGCGCCGTGCCTTGCAGCGTGCGGATGACGTTGTCGTAGTACAGCGGGTGGCCATGGCCGTAGACGGACGGCGCGGCATAACTGGCATCTTTGATGGCAGCGTCTTCGGGCCTGCTGTCGGCAAATTCCCAGTGCTCGATGCGGTTGACCGCCACGCCACCCACTCGCACCGTGCCGTTCTCGCCCAACACGGTGATGCTGCCCTCCAGGTTCTTGCCATGCGTGAGCATGGTGACGTTGATCGACGCCAAACCGCCATGGCGCAGCCGCAGGCTCATCACGCCGGTGTCCTCAGCCTCGATGTTGCGGCCCAGCGTGGCGGTGTAGGCGTGCACGCTGTCCACCGGGCCCAGCAACCAGTCCACCATGTCCACGTAATGGCTGGCCTGGTTCAGGAAGGCGCCGCCGTCCATGTCCCAACGGCCGCGCCACGGGGCGTCGTCGTAGTAGCTCTGCGGCCGAGTCCAGAAGACGTTGACGGTGGCCAGGTTGACGCGGCCAAAACGACCCGCATCCAGCGCGGCCTTCAGCACCTGCAGGGTGCTGTTCAAGCGGTTTTGTTTGACCACGAACAGCTTCACGCCCAGGTCGCGGCACACGCGCACCATCTCCAGACCTTCGTCCCAGCGCGTGGCCATGGGTTTTTCGCTCAGCACATGGCAGCCAGCACGCGCGGCCTGCATGGCCTGGCGCGGGTGCAGGCCGCTGGGCGTGGCCAGTACCACCACGTCGGCGCCGTGCTGCGGCAGCGCGGCCAGCAATTCGTTCACAGACCCGTAGCCCTGCGCACCCGTGCGAGCCGCTGCTGCAGCCAAAGCTTGGGCATTCAGGTCGCACACCGCCACGAGTTGAGCGTTGGCTGCATGTTGGCGCAGGGCGTCGAAGTGGTTGGCGCTGATGCGGCCACAGCCCACCAGCGCAAAGCGCACGGGTCGGCCGACGATGGGGAAAGCGGGGGCGGGAATGACGGGAGAAGTGGGCTGCATGGGGGGCCGCAAAACGCGCCTGATTCTAAGGTTGTACTGTCCTGTGCAAGGGTTGCGCGGTGCCGCATCGGGCACGACACCCAGCGCGCGCCACCCAGCGCACGCCGCCCAGCCAGCCCGCGCCTAAACTGCGCGCCCCACTGTCGATTGAATGCCATGTCCAGCACGCCCGAACACCCTGCGCCCGCGCAACCCGACGAAAACCAGTTGATCGCCGAACGCCGCGAAAAGCTGCGCGCCTTGCGCCAAGCCGGCGTGGCCTTCCCCAACGACTTCAAGCCCACCCACCACGCGGCGGTGTTGCACGCCGAGCACGGGGCGAAAGAAAACGCTGAACTGGAACCACTGGCTCTGCACGTGAAGGTCGCCGGCCGGATGATGTTGAAGCGCGTGATGGGCAAGGCCTGTTTTGCCACGCTGCAGGATGGCTCGGGGGGGCCGGTGCACGGACGCATCCAGCTCTACATCACCCAGGACCAAGTGGGTGAGGACGTGCTGGCGGCTTTCAAACACTGGGACCTGGGCGACATCATCGGCTGCCAAGGCGTGCTGTTCAAAACGAAGACGGGCGAGCTCTCCATCAAGGCCACGCAGATTCGGCTGTTGACCAAGAGCCTGCGCCCGCTGCCCGACAAGTTTCATGGCATGACCGACCAGGAACAGAAGTACCGGCAGCGTTATGTCGATCTGGCGACTGACGACACGGCACGGGCCCGCTTCGTGGCACGCAGCCAGGCGGTCAGCGCCATCCGCAGCTTCATGGTGCAGCACAACTTCCTGGAAGTTGAAACACCCATGCTGCACCCCATTCCGGGCGGTGCGAACGCCAAGCCGTTCCGCACCCACCACAACGCGCTGGACCAGGAGATGTTCTTGCGCATCGCGCCAGAGCTGTACCTGAAGCGTTTGCTGGTGGGCGGCTTTGAGCGGGTGTTCGAGATCAACCGCAACTTCCGCAACGAAGGCATCAGCGTTCGGCACAACCCCGAATTCACGATGATGGAGTTCTACGCCGCCTACTGGACACACCATGACCTGATGGACTTCACCGAGGCCGTCATGCGCCACGCCGCTGTTGTCGCCACCGGCTCGGCTGCGGTTACTTATGCTGGCAGGGCGGTGGCGCTGGACCAGCCGTTCACACGCCTGTCGGTAAAGGATTCATTGGTCGCGCATGCTGGCTTGTCAGCCGAAGAGGCCGTGGACGCCAGCGTTCTCAAGGCCAGGCTGAGGGCCGCCGGGCAAGACACACCCGCGAACGGGTCGGTAGCCGAATTGCAGTTCGGTCTTTTCGAAGCCGTGGTCGAAGAAAAACTCTGGCAGCCGACCTTCATCATCGACTACCCCGTCGAGGTCAGCCCGCTGGCGCGTGCGTCTGACACCGACCCGGCCGTCACCGAACGGTTCGAACTGTTCATCACCGGCCGTGAATATGCCAACGGCTTCAGTGAATTGAACGACGCAGAGGATCAAGCCGCGCGCTTCCATGCCCAGGTGGCCAACAAGGACGCGGGTGACGAAGAGGCGATGTACTTCGACGCCGACTACATCCGCGCGCTGGAATACGGCATGCCGCCGGCGGGCGGCTGCGGTATCGGCATCGACCGGCTGATGATGCTGATCACTGACAGCCCCAGCATCCGCGACGTGATCCTGTTCCCCGCGCTGCGCCGGGAATCGACATGACAAATCGGCATGAAGACCGCCTTGCAACCTGAGGGCTGGCTGTGACACAGCCCCGGCTGCCAACACTGGCGGACATTGAGGCGGGTGTCTGGCAACACCTCACGCGCGCGCCACGCGACAAGCACCATGAATGGCGCACGCCCGTGCTGGCCACCGCCGCCCGCGACGGCGCCGATGCGCGCACGGTGGTGCTGCGCGAGGTTGATGCCACGGCGCGTCAGTTGGTCATCTACACCGACTCGCGCGCAGCCAAGGTGGCGCAAGTGCAGGCGCAGCCACTGGCCACGCTGGTGCTGTGGTCGACGCGGCTGGGCTGGCAACTGCGCTGCAAACTGCGCTGCGTGATCCACGAAGAAGGGCTGGCAGTGGCTTCGCGCTGGGAGCGCTTGAAGCTCACGCGCGCCGCGCAGGACTATTTGTCGACCGCCGCCCCAGGCAGCGCGGTGGATGGGGCTGACCCGGCCGGTAGTTTGGGAGCGACCCCCGTCAAGGCCCAGAGCGAGCGGGCACTGAGCGAGCGGGCACTGACCGAGCGGGCACTGAGCGAGCGGTCACTGACCGAGCGGGCACCGAGCAAGCGGGCACTGACAGAGCGCGCCTGTTTTGCTGTCATTCAAGCGCAGGTGCTGGCCATCGACTGGCTGGAATTGCACCCGGAAGGCCACCGCCGGGCGGTGTTTGACGAGGCAGGCTCGCGCTGGTTGGTACCCTGAAGCGCTCCAGCCGTTGAAAGCCAACGCGTCGCGTCCAAGCCATCAACGATGCTTGAACATTGGCTTGCGCTTGGCCACAAAGGCGGCCATGCCTTCTTTCTGGTCTTCGGTGGCGAACAGGGAATGGAACACCCGGCGCTCGAACTGCACGCCATCGGCCAAGCCAGTCTCAAAAGCGCGATTCACACATTCCTTGGCCAGCATCACACTGGCGCCGCCCATGCCGCAAATGACCTCGGCCGCAGCCAGCGCTTCTTCCATCAGCTTGTCCGCCGCCACCACGCGTGACACCAACCCGGCGCGTTCGGCCTCGGCCGCGTCCATCATGCGGGCGGTCAGGACCATGTCCATGGCCTTGGCCTTGCCCACCGCGCGGGGCAGGCGCTGGGTGCCACCGGCACCAGGGATGATGCCGAGCTTGATTTCCGGCTGGCCGAACTTGGCGGTGTCGGCCGCGATGATGAAGTCGCACAACATCGCCAGTTCGCAGCCCCCGCCCAAGGCAAAACCGGCCACGGCCGCGATCACGGGTTTTCTGACCTGGCGCAGCGTTTCCCAGTTGCGGGTGATGTAGTCGCC
>Ga0105048_10019612_pt1 | contig 10362 bp, 7 predicted proteins | sample MAT05_FD_78382 | JGI IMG/M metagenome (GOLD analysis project Ga0105048, IMG submission 78382) | Freshwater microbial communities from Lake Fryxell liftoff mats and glacier meltwater in Antarctica - MAT-05 | ecosystem: Environmental > Aquatic > Freshwater > Ice > Liftoff microbial mat | place...
CATTGAGGCGTAGCACTCCACGCGCTCGCGGGTCGGACCACCAAGCAACCGATAGACCGGCTGCCCGAAGAACTTGCCCTTCAAGTCCCAGAGGGCGTTGTCGGCGGCGCTGATCGCCATCATCAGGTAGCCCTTGCGGGCGTGGCGGTCTTGCCGATACATGATGTCCCAGAGGCGTTCGGTTGCCAGCGGGTCCTGAGCCAACAGATATGGGCGCAGCTTGGTCTGGATCAGCACGGCAGTCTCGTAGAAGATCGGGCCGAACACGCCGATCAGCCCGTCGTCGGACTCGATCTCGACATACGCGCCGGAAACGGGACTCGCGCCGTCCGCGTCAACCTTGCGCTCCGGGACAGGCCGGGCCGCAAACTCCGGGTACACGTCGAGCATCCCGACCTGGCGGGCCTCGATCGGCGGCGCTACGATGCGGCCGGCCAGGGTAAAGCAGCGAACGTCAGCAATCTTCACAGCAACGCCTCCCGGCGAGCCGCCCTGGCCCGCCCACAGATGATGTCCCGACAGGCAGTGACATTGTGGCAGGTGTGCGCGTCGTAGGGCCGCCCGGGCGCTGTGATGGTATCGTGACGCAGTGCTACTGGGGCTTGGAGTGTATGGGGCACCACATCCTGCCCACGCGAACGGACAGCGGGCGGCTCGCTGTCACTCCGGCTAGCGCGGCACGACGGGGCCGTGCAGGCGTTCAGCGGCCAGCGGTCGATCCGTCTGAACGACAGATTCAGGCGTCTTCGAGGACGCTCAGACCGTTGAGCGGAACCGGAACATTGCTGCCGAAGTAGTCCCAGAGGAAGTCGCCCGAACAGGTCATGCACTTGAGCGTCAGGATACGGCCGGGCTGCTTCGGACGCCACGGGCTTGGCGTGCCACCGGGGTCTGAGCGCAGCGTCACATGGCCGCGATCAGTCGCGCCGGTGTTGCCGTAGTTCAAGGAGCAGACTGGGCATGACCGTGGATACGCCACCTGAGATCGCTTCCCCCGGCAGGATGGTGCTAGCCGCTCCGTGCCGGACGGTGATAGCAAGTTCGGCGGTCCGGCCGCCAGACGCCGGTCTTGCAGCACGTAGGCCGACGTTTGCCCCGTCTCCTGTCAAGCCGATATAGTCAGCCATCCTGGCGGGGGCTGCACGGTCCGATGCATCCTCCGAAATCCTCGCCGGAAGTAGGGGTCACCGTGGCACGAGAACTGGTCATCAATGGGACGCGCATCGACGATGACAGCCCTGCCTACGTCATCGCCGAGATCGGTCACAACCACCAGGGTGACGTGGGGAAGGCGAAAGAGCTGTTTGACCGCGCGAAGGAGTGCGGTGCCTCTGCCGTCAAGCTCCAGAAGCGCGACAACGAGACGCTCTTCACCAAGGAAGCGTACAACCGCCCATACGAGAACGAGAACAGCTTTGGGCCGACCTACGGGATGCACCGTCAGGCGCTCGAACTGGGCGTTGAAGAACTGAGCGAACTGCGGGACTACGCCGCGAAGCTCGGCATCGACTACTTTGCCACCCCGTTCGACATCCCGAGTGCCGATCTGCTCGAAGGGCTTGGCGTGACGTTCTACAAGGTGGCGTCGGCCGACCTGACGAATACGCCGCTGCTGAAGCACATCGCGCGTTTCGGCAAGCCGATGTTCGTCAGCACCGGCGGCGCGACGCTGGAAGATGTGGACCGGGCGGTCAACACGGTCCTGCCGATCAACTCGCAGTTGTGCGTGATGCAGTGCACCGCCGCGTACCCCGCCGACTACGCCGAGCTTGACCTGGGCGTGATCCAGACGTTCCGCGAGCGGTACCCGGAGGTCGTGATCGGCTACTCCGGCCACGACAACAGCATCTCAATGCCAGTCGTCGCCTACATGCTCGGCGCGCGGATCATCGAGAAGCACTTTACGCTCAACCGCGTCATGAAGGGCACGGACCACATCTTCTCGCTGGAGCCGGCCGGCTTGCGGCGGGTCGTGCGCGACCTCGCGCGCGCCCGCGTGGCGGTTGGCGACGGCGTCAAGAAAAAGCGCCCCAGCGAGTTCGCGCCGATGGTGAAGATGGCGAAGAGCATCTACGCCGCGCACCCGTTGAAGGCCGGACAGGTGCTAACTGAGGCTGACGTGGCGCTGAAGTGCCCCGGCGGCGGGATGGCCCCCTACGAGCTCGACAACCTGATCGGGCGCACGTTGTTGGTGGACCTCAACGAGGACGACGCTGTGGCCCACGAGCACATCGGGGCGGCAGCGACGGCGGCAACCGCCCGCTCGTAGTCCGTTCAAGCAGGCCGCGTCGCCCCGGCGCGGCCTGTCGCTAGAGGATGGATACCCCGTGCTGAGTGCGGAGCCACTGGCCGGGCGCGTCGCCGTCGTGACGGGCGCGCTCGGCAACCTCGGTCCAATCTGGATCGGTGCCCTGCTAGAAGCCGGCGCGCGCGTCGCCGGCATCGACCTGGAGGGCGCGCAGGCGTCCTCCGCCTTCGAGACTCTGCGCAAGCAGTACGGCACCGACCGGCTGCGCCTGTATCACGCCGATGTCCGCGAGCGCGCTCAACTGGAGGCCGCTCGTGCCGGCATCCTGGCCGACCTGGGCATTCCGGATGTCCTGGTCAACAACGCCGGCATCGACCAGCCGCCGAACGCGGACGCGGCGCAGTATCGGCTGGACGAGATCCCGCCGGACGTGTTTCGCCGCGTGCTGGAAGTGAACACCTTCGGCACGTTTCAGGTGTCGCAGGTGTTCGGCACCGAGATGGCGAAGGCCGGGCGCGGGGCGATTATCAACGTCGGCTCAATGTACGCAGAAATCTCGCCGGACAATCGCCTGTACGAGCACCTCGGCTTCGAGCCACCGTTCTTGAAGCCGCCGGCCTACGGCGCGTCGAAGGCGGCCGTCCTGAACCTGACGAAGTACCTGGCAGGCTATTGGGGGCCGTTCGGCGTCCGCGTCAACGCGATCTCGCCAGGCGGCGTGCTAGGCGGGCAGGACGAGGAGTTCAAGCGGAAGCTGAACGAGAGGATTCCGCTACGCCGGATGGCGGTCGCCAGCGACCTGACCGGCCCGCTCGTGTTCCTGGCCTCTGACGCCTCGGCCTACGTGACGGGCATCAACCTCCAGGTGGACGGCGGCATCACGGTCTGGTAGCAGTGGTACACTCCTGCGCCAGAGGGGGAGGCCCATGCCACGCGAGCGCACGCCTAGCATCGTTGGTCTGATCCCGGCCCGCGCCGGTTCCAAGCGCGTCAAGAACAAGAATATCAGGCCGCTCGGCGGCCACCCGGTGATGGCGTACACCATCGCGGCGGCGGTCGAGAGCGGCATTTTCGGCGAAGTCATCGTCTCGACCGACTCCGAGCCGTTCGCGGACATCGCCCGCCACTACGGCGCGTCGGTGCCGTTCCTGCGGCCCGAAGCGTATGCCGGCGACCGCTCGCCCGACATCGAGTGGATCGAGTACACGCTCGGGCGGCTGCGGGATGAGGGCCGCGGCTACGACTGCTTTGCCATTCTGCGACCGACTAGCCCGTTCCGCAAGGCCGACACGATCCGCCGAGCCTGGGACACCTTCCGCGCCGAAGATGGCGTGGACTCGCTGCGGGCCGTCGAGAAGTGCAAGCAGCACCCGGGCAAAATGTGGGTGGTGCGCGGCAAGCGCATGGTCCCGCTGTTGCCGATCGGCCCGAAGGAGCAGCCCTGGCACAGCAGCCAGTACCCGACGCTCCCCGAAGTCTACATTCAGAACGCCAGCCTGGAGATTGCGTGGTCGCGCGTCATCTTCCAGAACCGGACCATCGCCGGCGACTCCTACGTCCCGTTCATCTCCGAGGGTGATGAGGGGTACGACGTCAACGACGTGGCCGACTGGATTTACGCCGAGTACCTGCTCTCGACCGGCGAGGCGTCGCTGCCGCCGGTCCCACAATCGCCGTACCTGGTTGACGCCTGACGCGTGTAGCCTGCCGTCGTGCGCCCATGCGTGACCCGGCCTGATCGGCCCCATCGTGCACGCGCACGCCCGAGCTTACCCTGCGAGGATCTGTCTGCATGACCGAGCTTGTCTACGTCCCGGCCGCTGAACTCGAGCGCATCCGTAACCTCCAGGTGGGAGCCGTCGAGCGCGCCGCCATCTTCGCCTCCGCCTGTCGTATCAACGCTCTCTACATGATCGGTAAGGCGGGGTCAGGCCACCTGGGCACCACCTTCAGCAGCATGGACATCGTGGCGTGGCTCCACCTGGAGGAGCTTCGGCAGGCTGACGGCCCGGATGCGCCGCTGGACCGCTATTTCAGCTCGAAGGGCCACGACGTGCCGGCACTGTACTCGGTGCTGATCGGGCTGGGGCGGCTGCCGTTCGAGAGCATCGACACGCTGCGCCGTATCAACGGGCTGCCGGGCCACCCGGACATCAGTACGCCGAACATGGTTGCCAACACCGGTTCGCTTGGCATGGGCATCTCGAAGGCGAAGGGCTTCGTGCTGGCGAACAAGCTCCAGGGGCGCACCGGCGAGGTCTACGTGCTGACCGGCGACGGCGAGCTACAGGAGGGCCAGTTCTGGGAATCGCTCGGGTCGGCGGCGAATCACGGACTCGAAGAGATCACCGTGATCGTCGATCACAACAAGGTGCAGTCCGACACGCTGGTGGAGCGCGTCAGCAGCCTGGGCGACCTTGTGGGCAAGCTGAAGGCGTTCGGCTGGGCCGTGGCGCGCTGCGACGGCCACGACCTGAACGACCTGAAGCGGGCGTTGGCGTCGGTGCGGGCCGAGAAGGGCAAGCCGAAGATCATCGTGGCGGACACCATCAAGGGGCGCGGCGTCTCATTCGCCGAGCACACCGCGATGGCCCCGACCGACCGCCTCTACAAGTTCCACAGCGGCGCGCCGGCCCCGGATGTCCACGAGAAGATGGCCGTCGAACTGGTCGCCACGGCCAACCGGCTGCTCCGCGAATCTGGTGCCACCGAACTGGCGCTTGGGCATGCGCCGTTCCCGGAGCGCCCCGCTGCCGGCGACGTGCAGCGGATGGTGCCGGTCTACGCGAAGAAACTGGTCGAGATCGCGGCGCAGGACACGCGCATCGTGGCGCTCGACGGCGACCTCGTGTTCGATACCGGCCTGCTGGAGTTTGAGGAGCGCTTTACGGACCGCTTCCTGGAGTGCGGCATCGCCGAGCAAGACATGGTGTCGCAGGCCAGCGGTCTTGCGCTGGCGGGGATGCTGCCAGTCTGCCACTCGTTCGCCTGCTTCTTGTCCACGCGCCCGAACGAGCAGATCTACAACCAGGCGACCGAGAAGACGAAGGTCATCTACGTCGGGTCGCTGGCGGGGCTGCTGCCGGGCGGGCCGGGCCACTCGCACCAGTCGGTCCGCGACATCGCGACGCTGGCATCAGTTCCTGGCATGGTCCTGATCCAGCCGTCATGCGAGTCCGAGGCGGCGATGGCGACCGAGTATGTGCTGACGAAGGCGCGTGGCTCGGCGTATCTGCGACTGGTGTCGATCCCCTGCAAGATTCCGTACACGCTGCCAGAGGACTACGAGTTCGTGGAAGGGCGCGGCGTGGCCCTAACCGAGGGTGACGATGTGGTGCTGATCGGCTATGGGCCGGTGATGTTGCCCCAGGCAGTCGAGGCAGCGGCGCTGCTGAAGGCGCGCGGCATCGGCGTCAAGGTCGTCAATCTGCCGTGGCTAAACCGCATCGACTCGGAGTGGCTGCGGCAGACGGTCGCTGGCTACAAGGTGCTGGTGACGCTGGACGACCATTACGTCTGGGGCGGCCAGGGCGAGTACCTGCTGAGTCAGGTGTCACGGCTGGGGCTTGCGTCGCCGCCGCGCGGGGTGCTGCTGGGCGTCCGCGAGATCCCCGCCTGCGGCACCAACGAAGAGGTGTTGCGCTACCACGGCCTCGACGCGGCGAGCATCGCGGACACTATTGCGTCGGCGGCCGGCGCCGGCCGGTAACATCCCCACGAGTGCACCGTGTCCTGCTCACTGCTGGACCCCGCCATGCAGCAATGTTAGCCTGAACGCAGCGAAGGATCTCACACACGCAGCCGGCGGTGTGCGTGAGATCCTGCGGCTCCGCTCGTAAGTTCGCTCCACTCAGGATGACATAATGGGGTGCGGCGTGTGGGCCACCGAAGGCGTGGCTCGGCCTCCGATGGTACGCCTTCAAGGCTCCCCTTCTCCCGCTTGCGGGAGAGGGGGTCGGGGGGTGAGGGGCTTCACTCGGGGGGCAGGGCGCGGCGTTCGGCGGGGGCATGCTGGAGCAAGTGATACAGCTTGCCGCGCGTCGTGAGCGCGTCCTGCGGGCTGATGTAGCGCCCGGATAGTGTGTTCGCCCAGTCGCGGCTGTTCAGGCCCAGGATGCTGCGCGGCGAGTTCAGACTCAGGCCCGTCACCTTCTGGAACGCTTTCCAGAGCAGCACCCGCAGCCGCCACGTCAAGTCGGGCGGCGCGTAGGTGCCCCACTTCTCGGCGTACAGCCTGACGTACCCTTGCTGGCGTGCCCGCTGTGCCGCGCCGGCCTCGGAGCCGTCGGCCCAGGCTCGGTGATGGTGGATGCCGACGGCCCGCGTGTAGGCGATGTCCCAGCCGCTGAACAGCACCTTTGCCGTCAGGTCAGGGTCAATGCCGTAGTCGCGGAACCGCTCACTGAAGCCGCCAACATGGTGCAGGATCGGCGTCCGAAGCAACCCCTGGTTCACATTGAGCACGCCAATGGACGAGATCCCGCCGAGGTAGGGCGCACTGACCGCTGGCCCCTCCACGTCCTTCACCTTGACGGCCACCATCCCGACGCGTGGCAGGCCGTCGAGGATGCGGACCGCCACGTCAAGGCCGCCGTTCACGATCTCGTTGTCGTCGGAGATCCAGACCACGTACGGCGTCGTGACTGTCGCAAACACCTCGTTGTACGCCCGCGCCTGCCCGAGCCGCTCGCCGGCCAGGATCGGCACCACGCGCGCCGACGCCACCGACTGAAGGTACTCGACGGTGCCATCGGTTGAGCCGGCGTCGGTCACATGCAGCACGAACGGCGTCCGCGTCTGGGCCAGGACGCTGGCGACACAACGCTTGAGGCTCTCCAGGCGGTTGTAGGTGCCCAGCACGACAGCCAGCCTCGGCGGCAACGCGCTGGCGTCGCCGGTGCCCGGATGCGTCAAGCGGTCACTCACGCGTCGATGGCTTCAGCGTACAACGCCTGCTGCTCGGGCGTCAGCTGCGCGCCGGCGACTGACCGGTAGCAGGCCACAAACGTTGCGGCGGCCCGGGGCCAGGAGTATCGCCCGAGTGCGGCAGGGGCAGCAGCCAACGTCCGCGCCAGGCGTTCAGGCTCGCGCTCGGCCCGAAGCAGCGCCTCCACGATGGATTCAACGCTGGTGCCGTCGAAATAGACAGCCGCGTCGCCGCCGACCTCGGGGATGCAGGTCGCGTCGGATGCCACCACCGGCAACTTGTACTCCAGCGCCTCAATGATCGGCAGGCCCAGCCCCTCGAACAGGGAAGGGAAGACCAGGAATGTGGCAGCCTTAAAGATCGCCGCCAACGTGTCGGGGTCCACCGACCCGAGCAGCAGCACCTGTCCCTCCAGGCCAAAGCGCACCACGCCAGCCAGGATCGCCGGCCAGTGCGGCTCATAGGCGCGCCCGGTGCAGACCAGCGGCAGACGAATGCCGTGTCGGTCGCGCAGGATCGCCAGCGCCTCGAACAGGCGGAGGTGGTTTTTGTGCGGAAACGACATGGCTGGGTAGAAGGCGAAGCGCTTCGGCAGATTGAGCGCAGCCCGCGTCCGCGTCACGTCGTCGGCGCTCGGCATGATCGGCGTCAGCCACGGTCCGCGCGGGATCACCGCGATCTTCTCGGCCGGGATGCCGTACTGTGCCATGATGTCGCGCTTGGTCCAGCGCGTTGCGGCGACCACGAGGGCTGCCTGCTCGCAGCCCTCGCGGTACAGGTCGTCCCGCCAGCGCCATTCGTCTGGCTGAAAGAAGTCTGGGTAGTGCCGGTGCTGCAAGTCCCACGGCTCGTACAGGAACGGCAGGCTCGTGCCGAAGCGGATCGAGTAGGCAAAGTGCACTACGGACACGCCGTACTGCCGGAACAACCGGTCCGTCTGTCGTGCATCAGGGTTGCGCGCCAGCGCCCGTCGCCCGTTCCACCAGCACCAGTGCAGGGCATCTACGGCCGGGCGCAGCGGCCCGGCCCGGCCCATCCAACGGACCCAGCGACGTGTGTACCCACGGTACGGCGCGTACGCCTTCTGCGGGAACGGCCACGCCAACGTCTCGTAGCGGCCGGCGGCGATGCGTTCAAGGTCCGCCGTGTACCGCCGCGACGCGAGCAGCAGGTAGCGCTCGTCGGCGGACTGCTCCGCGAGGTAGTTCATCAGCCCGTGCAACGCCGATTCGACGCCACCGGCGTTCGCCGGGTTGATCTGGGCATTGATGGCGACGGTGATTGGCGGGTGTGATCCAGAAGGCATCAGGTCGGCCGCCTACCCGCCATCGTGGACGCCGTACTGTTCGGCCGGGAAAATGAACGGCGATCCCTTCAGGATGCCGTCGCAGATGATGTCCAGGCCCGGCTGCCGTCCCGGCAACAGGTCGTCGATGCGGTCGATGGCGACGCGGAACGGCGGGACCGCCTTGGTCGGGACCATCGCCGGCACCGGGATCATCCGCCGGAAGAAGAAATGATACGCGTACTTGCGCGCCCGCTCGATCTGCGCGGCGTCCATTCGGGCCGGCAGCGGCAGCGTGTCCAAAATCTTGAAGTAGTCGGCCGGAGACGACGCATCCAGGGTGATGCCCTTGTTCCGAATCCAGGCCTCGCCAGCCACAATTGTCGGGATGCCCATGCTGGTCAGTTCGACACCGGTTTTCGTGCCATAGATGATGGCTGCGTTGACGCCCGCCACCGCTGCATAGGTGGACACTTGCGATTCCGGCGGGATGATGAACACGTTCGGCGGCAGGGTTGGAAACGCCTTCTCGATCTCGGGTACTAGCGGCTGGCGCGACTTCGCGGTGCCGCGAATCTCGGCGGGGTGGACCCGAATGACGAGTTGGAGATCGGGCCGCGTCGCGAAGTATTCGATGCTCTGGAGCACCCAGGCCAGCATGCTCGGGAAGGCGTTGGCCGGGTAGTGCAGCTGCGCGTCCCACATCACGTTGGTCAGCAGCGCCACCGTTGGCTTCTTGAGGTCCAGCCCGACCTCACGCGCATACGCCGCGAAGTCCTCGTCTGGCTCGTCGTGGAACCAGATCCAGTCGCGGCTGCCAGACCACCGGCTTTTCAAGTACGCCAGAATCTGTGCTTCCATCGCCGCCGTCCAGGGCATATCTTCCCACGCCGACACCGGCTCCGACATCAGCGTGTGGTGATAGGTGTCGTCGTGGCTGAAGATGAAGCAGGACGTTCGGTAGGCCGGGTTCCAGTTGGCGACTTGCACGCCCAGACTGCGGCAGACCTCGCCTAGCACGCCTTGCGGCACGTACAGTCCGTGGTTGAACGCGGCGATGCGGATGCCCTCGCGCTCGATGAGCCGCCGCGAGCCGGTCGCCATCAGCAGCGACGCTTCGAGGTAGCGGCGCAACACGTCCTCGCCCTGCGGCTCGGCGGCCAGATCGCCGCGCGCGAAGTAGCGCAGCGTCCCGGCGTAGGCATGGTCGCCCAGCGCCAGCCCTTCCCAGACGAACGTGCGAATCACGTCGGCTGGTAGCTCGGTGGCGATGCGGCGGGCCTGGAGCTTCTCTGAGCGCGTGACAAGCTGGCTCAGGCGATTGATGGGCAGGCCCAGCGGGTCAAAGTGGTAGCGTCCGGTGGCGTAGCAGCGGTCACACAGCCGCTCGGGTAGCCGGTACTCGACCAGTACCGTGGGGTCAGGCACGTCCACGAACTCGGCGCGCTGGCAGCCGGGCAGCAGGCGGTCACAGATGATCGTCTGTACGCGCGCACCACGCAGCGTCAGCGCTACAGCCAGCAGGCTCTCGAAAATCGAGCCGGGTGTGTAGCCGCCCACGGTGCTCCCGATCAGCACTTGCGGCCCGCTGGCAGCCTGCGCCTGTGCCGCGTTCCAGAGGGGGCGGCTCTGGTCAAGCAGGCGCTTCCAGTCCGGGAAGCGCGGGTCGCCGGGCTGCGGCATGCCCTTGCGGTTCCGTCCGAGTATCCGCGCGACGAGCGACCGGCCCCGGCGCACGATGTTCGTCATCGGCTGCCCCCGTGCCCCGCCAGGCCCAGCCCGTGCACCGGCGCTGTATCAGCCGCTGCCTGCCTCTGCCCCGGCCCCGCGCTGACTCGGCTCGGCCCGTTGTTCTTCAGTACCACGAACGACCGCTCCGCCATCTCGTAGGCCGCCACGCGC
>Ga0105048_10019614_pt1 | contig 10361 bp, 6 predicted proteins | sample MAT05_FD_78382 | JGI IMG/M metagenome (GOLD analysis project Ga0105048, IMG submission 78382) | Freshwater microbial communities from Lake Fryxell liftoff mats and glacier meltwater in Antarctica - MAT-05 | ecosystem: Environmental > Aquatic > Freshwater > Ice > Liftoff microbial mat | place...
GGCAAACTGAGATTTTCAGATGGATGGCACCATGGACCGACACCAGCACCATGGACCGACACCATGCAGACCAGCATTGTGGAACCCTTTCAGGGTTCGTGTTCAGACGGGATATCAACCTGGGGACCGATTCAGTTGGATGGCACCAGAACGGGCACCCCAGAACGGGCACCAGAACGGAAGAATGGCAAGCAGGCCCCAGAATGGCAAGCACCAGAATGGCAGCACCAAATGGCCCAGAATGGCCAGAATGGTCAAAGGTTGAATTTTGGGTACGATGGGCATTCCTGCCCGTCAAAACGCAGTCGGACAAGAATGTCCAACCTACATTTGAAGACTTGACAAAGCACTAGTTTGTGCTGCGTTGCATTGAGAGCGGGTGCGAAAAATCTCTTGACATGTTTTACTGGATTCGTGTACACCTCACAGCACCTGTCTGACAGAGTCCGTTGCCATTCGGCGTTCGAAGAGTGTGACCATGAATCGGCCCCAAAGAATCTGGTTCGCAGGTATCTGCGTCGTTATGACGATCGGATGTCGATCCGCCGGAATACCACCCGCCGTTGTCGCGTTGCCAGCAACGTCCGCTCCTGACATCCCGCTGCGACTTGCCTCGTCATCAAAAGTCGTCGATTTTGATGTGACGATTGATGACCAGCGACCGGACTACGAACGTCAGTACTATCCAGGCACCTGCGAGCCTCGACGCTGGCATGATGCCATGTCGTTCGTCCCGATGGAATCCTTCTCCCCGTCAATTGAAGATCAATTTCGTCAGCGCACGGCGGCTGCCGTCGAGTCTATGTCGCCTGAAACTGATCACGCCACAGTGACGCTCACGTCGTTTCAGTTTGCCTTCGATCAACGTGAAGATGTTCAAGGTGAATATCAGGCAAAGTATGTCAATTGGGCAGCCGTCAAAGAACGAGAAGACGACGAACGGGATGCACGCCGGGATGCCCAGGGCGATGATCAGTTGATTGACCCACCGGACAGAAATGAATCGCTCGGAGATTCCGTTTTTGGCGCGATCATGGGCGAGATCATGGGCACAATTTTTACGACGCTGTTTATCGACATGCCCAGAAGCAAATGGCGAGCACACGAAACTAAGAAACGAACGCTTGCCGAAGCGCAAACACTCCCCACCGAAATTACCGACGGTAAACAGACCGGGCTCAACTGCCAGATCCATGCAACAGTGAGATTCGCAAACAGGCAGTGCGCCGACGTGCAACGTATCATTCGCATCAATCGCCACGCTCCGCTGATGGACGACGGATCATTCAAGGAACAGACCGCTGCCTTCATCGAAGCCGCACTCGATGAATATTCCACATCGCTATGACGTGTCTTCTGAGGCACACGCTTCAAACTTCAATTGACTTACTCTAAACTTGAGGTCCACCGTGCCCTTGTCCCGGCGCTTAATCATCGAGCGGTCAATAAGTGTCGTGACTGAATCAGCCGCAGAGCGCTAGCTCCCGGTTTCGACGGAACCGGACGCTAGCGCGTGGCGGCTGATAAGACAATAATAAACTTCGATGCTGGGTTTTAAGCACCTGCCGCACTGTTCCTCTAAAAAGTGAGATTGTTCGTGACGCATCGCCTGTTTCTGCTACTGCTGGCGTTGACAGTCCTGTCGCCGGCGACGAGTGCCGGGGAGCTGATGGTAGAAGAGGTTGATGATGAGATTCGGATTGAGACGCCTCATCTGAAAGCCGCGATTCGGAAAAAAGGTTACGTGACCGGTGTGGCAGCTCAATCGTTGCTCGATAAGAAAACGGGATTTCGAGACGCCGGATTCGGGCTGGACATTGCTGACTGGATTATGGAACCCGGGAGTGACGAAGCCTATCGTGATCAGTTGGAAAAAGAACTGATTTACGAATTCGGCAATCCATGGCACGGCAGGACGCCAAAGCGTTCGATCGAGGGGCCTCAGATCTGCACACAGGCCAAAGAGCTGCAGCCGACAGTCACGGTTGGCACCGACTGCATTTTCATCGAACAGTCTTTCAAGTATCGCACTGCCGCGCCGGGCAAACAGGCGGGTTCGACCTGGACTCAGCGTCTGGTTTTTCCGGGCAACACGCGGTATTTCATTTCGATGGACAGGATCGATGCCGTCAACAGCAGCAACGCCATGTTTCTGCGAGTCGATATGCCCGGACATATCAAGCACGCAAAAGGAGATACGTTTTCTCAGGTGTATCTGAGTTATCACGGTCTGATACCGGCGTCGGAATTCTTCGAAAACTTTGCACCGGACGAGAAATTCAACTATGTGCGAGACCGCGACGGCGTTCCGGAACGCTTTATTCGCGCCTACCAGTTGAAAGATCCTGTCACCGGTCAAGCCGGACCGTGGCTTGCCGGGATGACGCTGGATTCAGAAATGCCCAGCGAAGCCTGGTGCCATCAACGGGGCTATGTGTGCCTGATTGAAGAATTCGGTGGTCGCCCTGTGAAAGCCGGTGAATTCTTTAGCGCGGCATTCATCGTCGGCTACTTTGATTCGATCGAAGAAATGAACGCCGTTTATGACAAGTACAAAGGCGTTACAACACTGGAGTTTTCGGCAACGAACTGGCAGCTGAAATAACTGTGTGAATCGGCAACTCACACGGACTTGAAGGAGTCTGCAAGTGTCTTGCGATTGTCCCCTCTCACCCCGCAAACAACTTTTCAACTTCACAAGTGTTCCACGGGGGGAGAGGGCCAGGGTGAGGGGGGATTTTACATTTGTTCTTCAGCTTCGTGTCGCAATAAACCGGTCAGCCCCCTCATCCGGCCTCCGGCCACCTTCTCCCCCGATCTCGGGCGGAGAAGGGACATGCGGAACGTTGATTTGGGAAGACCTCCTTCTGGACCGCGCGAAGCATAACTTTTGCGCAGACCAGATGTGTGCGGCGGGGCCGGAACGTCGATCTGCGGGAGATCAATCGCCGCCTTGGACGAGTTTTTTTGCTGCCCACTTGCTCCGGGGCAATTCTCCTGAGACGATACTCGCTGCCCCGTGGTTGAATCCTGCCCTAAACTCTGAACTTCTGGAATCCTGCCGTGATCCCATCCTGCGTTCGCCCTGTTTCACTGTGTCCGATGATCTCCAGCAGCACTTTTGCCGTGTTGGCAATGATCTGTGGTCTGACAACGGCAGCAGTGCGGGACAGGGCGGTCGTCAGCCTGACGTTTGATGATCTGCCCGAATCAGGAGTCATCACGACGACCGCCGATTCTGCGAAGAGCGGCAAAGTCGCGGATGCGGTGTCGCTGACTTTGGATCCATCCCGCATTCCATCGGCATTTGTCGCGGGCAGCGCAGGTGCGTCGTTGTTGCTCGATCCGGCAAAAAAGCAGCAGATTGTGATTGCAAATAGTGAAGACACCAGCCGCCCGGATGCGGTTTCTGTCAGCGGACTGTTTGCCAATCTGCAGTCAGCTGACTCCAACGTCTATTACGGCCTGTTTGCCAAACGCCATCCGACCAGCAGCACATCGAACTACGGAATCAATTTCAATCCCGGTACGGATACACTTCAGGTTTACGTTCATGACGGCACGGGATACAAACTTGCGCAGTACAGCGTCAAGCAGACGATTGGTTATCGCCGCCGGATGCATTTGACCATCGCCCTCGACCATGCCGATGCTCCGGGAGCCGACGCCGACGCAGATGTGGATGATGTTCGACTCCGGGTGTTTGTCAATGGAAAGTTGGCGACTCCGACGGTCGTCTCGGGTGGATTCGCCGAAGGCAATGTTGCGTGGCTGCAGGACATTTCTCTGGCGAAGTGTGTGAGCGATACGCCACTCACGATTGGTTCCAGTTTCACTGACGGCGAAATGCTGCGACTCGTCTGTGATGAATTTCACGTCTTTGCCGAGGCCTTGACGGACGAAGATGCCTTTGCGTTGTTTAACGAAGTGGCTGGTGCATCCGCAGCAGAGATTTCCCTGGAACAGACAGCCGGTGCTGACAACACTCGAGCACAGCCCGTGATTGGTCGAGTCATCCCTCACGCGATTGAAATCAACAAGACCACGCGCGTGCAATTGGCCGGTCAGAATATGCTGGGGGCACGGCTCCACACAGACGTGGCGGGGATTTCCTGCTCGGTCGTGGAAGGTGGTGACGCGAACCAGGGACTCTTCGATGTGACGGTGGCAGACACTGTATTGCCCGGACGCTATCTGGTGCGGTGCGTAACGGCAGGGGGTGTCAGCAAACCTGTCGTGATCGCGGTCGATCGCATTCCAACCGCAACTGACGGCGCATACACCCGAGAATCACCTGCGATCGCCCTGCCGATTGCCGTCGCGGGCGTCATTTCCGGGACCGAACAAAAGCAACTTTGGTTTCGAGGAACAGCGAATCAAAAAATAGTCGCGGAAGTCGAAGCACAGCGCGTCGGTTCGAAACTGGATCCGGTGGTTGAAATTCGTTCTGCCGAAGGAACTCCTTTGGCGCTGCAATGGCAGCAGGCGGAACTCCAGGGTGATGCACGCGCCACAGTGACGCTGCCAGCCGACGGCCTTTACGTGGCAGAAGTTCACGATCTGCAGTTCCGAGCCGCAGGCGGCAGCATCTGGCGGTTGATCGTGGGTGACCTGCCGCCGTCCTCGATTGCGTTCCCGGGGACATTGACGTCTGCGGGCACATCATTGAGAACACTCAGCAAAAACTCGATTTCAGACGCTGTCTCGATCCAGGGGAGCCCAGGCGGCGTTGCGATTCAATCAGGCGTCGCCATTCTGCCTCTGCCGGCACTCAGAACACTGAACGGTGTGCATGTGGTAGAACCACTGGAAGGAACATTTCCGGAAGCTGCTGTCGATGCGACGTTCACGGTGGCGCCGTTTTTGCCTCTGTTCATCAGCGGGCGCATCGCCGCGCCGGGTGAAACCGATACCATCCTGCTGACGGTCACGCCACAGCAGACATTGAACTTCCAACTTGCCGCCCGTGCGATCTCCTCTCCGTTGCGCGGTCACCTGGCATTGTTCAATGGTGACGCGCTCGTCGCGCAGAATGACGGGAATTCGGGAGTTGATGATCCGACATTCAACTTTGCAGTCCCGGATGGTGTGACTCAATTGAAGGTCCGTGTGCGGGATATCAACGAAAAGGGTTCTCAGGCGTCGGTCTATCAGCTTCAGGTTGCCCGCCCGGATCGTCCCGCGTTTACGATGAGTACGCGCGAAGAATCCGTGCGCCTGCCTCTGAACGGATCGACGCCAGTCCGGTTGTCGGTGGTCCGAATATCGCCTTCGTTTCGATACACGGGCCCGATTCATCTTTCGACGTCCGGAATGTCGTCGGTCACAATTGTGCCGCAGACGCTTGCGGCAAGTGAGCAAAATCAGGATGTGTTGGTGATGCTGACTCGAAACGCCGCTGGGAATCCTGACGTCGCTGCGGATGGGCAATCATTGACGATTTCCGGAACTGCCGACGGACAGGCGTCAGGGTTTTCGGCGATTGTCTCGTTAGTGCTCGATTCGGTTCCGACGAATGCACTGACCCTGGCCGACGAATCCCTGGTGACAGGCCCCGCCGACCCGACTCTCGGCACAATCCTGCTTGAGGCCGCGCCACCGATTCTACTGCGTGGCCTGTCGGCGGTGGTGCCGGTGCGAGTCCTCCCGGTGACCGAAACGACTCCTCCGTTCGTGCGTTTTGAAATGACGACCACCGAGCCCGTTCGGCTTGAAGATCCGACCAAGCCTGATTCGCTGAGGAAGCCAGGCATCGCGCTGAATGAATTCCAGTTCAGTCCGGTTTCGCAGGGCGTCACGAATCTCACCGTGCGAGTACCGACTGACACACCGTCCACCGCGATCGATGTCGTCATCTCGGCCGATTTCGTCACGCAGCCGCTGGCATCCGGAATCGGTTCCAGGGCGTGGACAGCTCCGACGACGCTGTTCATCGAAGACGCCGCCACCGTTGCTCCGCTCGCCGATGTCAAAGGCACCAAGGCCGGTGGTGCCCTCATCAGCGGAACCGTCCAGCGTCATCCATCGTACGACGGTGAGTTTCAGGTGGTATTGGACGGTGTACCTAAAGACTTCGCAGCAGCACCTGCCATCGTCGCTGCTGGTCAATCGGCCTTCACATTGAATCTGACAATTCCCGAATCCGCCACGCCTGGCGAAGTCCCGAATCTGACCGTCCGAGCCCACATTGCCAGCGGATCGACGATCAGCAAACCAGTGGCAGTGAAGGTCGTGGTGGAGTAGTCGCGCCTGTCAAGACGCTGGCCCCGCTCTACTCCGTGCGGTCATTCGTGAAAGAATTGGCGAGCCGACGCATGCGCTCGCCAGTTCTCTCACCCTTGACCGCGCGGAGTATAACCCGCAGCGTCAGCGACGAAGCCACGTTGACCAAGACGTTTTTAATATAGCGGAAGTATCTCATGTCTCAATTTGCCGTGATCCTCCCAGCGGCCGGTCATAGCAGCCGATTCAGCGGGTTTCAGCGAAAAAAGCCGTTTGTTGAACTGAAAGGCCGTCCGGTCTGGCTGCGCACGGCTGAGCATTTCCTGAACAGGTCCGATGTGAGTCAGACAATTCTGGTCGTGGCTCCTGACGACCTGGAATGGTTTCGCGAAACTTTTAAGGCCCATCTGGGCTTCATGGACATCACTGTCGTCGCTGGCGGTTCATCGCGCGGGGAGAGTGTCCGCAACGGGATTTCCGCCATCGTAAAGCCCGTGGAATTCATTGCCGTGCACGATGCCGCCAGACCGCTCCTCACGGCAAAATGGATCGATCAGATCTTCGCCGCCGCCCAAATGCATCAGGCTGCGATCCCAGGACTGAAGATCAGCAGCACTGTGAAGCGAGTCGGCAGTGATGCCGTCATTTCGTCGACCGTGGATCGCACTGGGCTTGTGCAGGCCCAAACGCCGCAGGTCTTTGCGACCGGACTGCTTCAGAGAGCATTCGCCAGTTGTCGAAATCTGGCCGCAGCGACAGACGAAGCATCGCTGGTTGAAGCGATCTCGCATCCGGTGCATGTGATCGATGGTTGGCCCATGAATATCAAAATCACAACGAACGAAGACTTCCGGCTCGCAGAACTGTTCCTCAACGCGCTGCCAAAACACGGCGGACTTGGTGGCCTGCACCCGTTTGCAGAAGATCTGCTCGGGTAGTTTCGATCCCAAAAAGGCCCAGCGAAACAGCGATTTGAGCCTCTCCGCGATTCCAGATTCTGAGACGAAACGCCTCTGAGTTTTCGCGCTTCCTGGACAAATGCCAATCCTCAGGAATCGGCGGAATTCAAAGTGAGTTTGAGTCTGCGCTTCGGCTAGTATCAGGCTAACCCTGCATCAATAAAACCGCAGACTTTACCCCGTCGAATGAATCCTTCCTACGGAGGCTTCCGTGTCAAACCAAGTCGATCACGCCAGCACGTCCAACGCTGGAAAACCAGATCCCGCCTCGCATCTATCGGAAACCAAAGATCGTGAATGGGGAACTCGCGTCTTCCTTGGCTTTTTGTTTCTCATTGCGTGTGCCTACGCCACGATGCTGATTTATCATGTGTCGCATCCACCAGGCACGGTCGCTGAAAATGATGGAATTCTGGAACAGTGCCGCCGGATCTGCCTGCGTTATGGACTTGTGTCCACTGGAAATGTGCGCAAAGATGCTGAAGCGTATCTGCATGTGGTTCAGAAGCAGAATCTGACGGAAGGGCTGTCACAAATCCTTTCCGAAACCTCGTTTCGTCCCGCACCGAGCCAAGCACACCCGTTGCTGAATCAGACTGCCCCGGAACTTGCGTTGCCGGATGATGCAGGTAAGACTCAGACGCTCAGTGCTCTCGGCAAGGATCGTCCGGTTCTGGTCGTTTTCTATCTTGGCTACGGATGCAGCCACTGCGTCGCTCAGTTGATCGCGATGGAAAAAGATCTTCATTATTTCCGGGAACTGGACGCAGACATCGTGGCAATCAGTTCTGATGAACCGCGACATACGGCCGAACGATATCAGGAGTACGGTCGATTCAATTTTCCCGTGTTGGCAGATGTCGATAAGTCGGTCGCTCAGGCGTGGAACGTGTACCAGCCGGAGTCCGGCGATGAGCCTGAATTCAACAAGCACGGAACGTTCGTTGTTGATCGTACCGGTCGCGTCGTCTGGGCTGAAACGGGTGCTGAACCTTTCCTCGACAACAAATCGCTGCTCCACATCATTGCGCGTGCTCAGGGCCTGCTGCCGTCTGAACAGCCTGAGGAGTTGGCAAAGTCCCGCTAAGGACTGTTCGAGAAATTAGTGTCGTCTTTTGCTCCGCAAGAGCAGCGCTACTTTCGCGGAGCGAAAGGCGACTATCGGCCAGTAATTTCTCGAGCGGTCCTAATTGGACAGCGCCACTTTTCGACGAATCCGAGTGTTTTTGCAACCCGAAGCGTAAGCGAGGAATTTTACGCAACTCATTCCCTCGCTTACGCTTCGGGCTACAACAAACGATAAAGTGGCGCTCTCCAACGAAGTCTTGGCGCGGGCTTCGCCCGCAACCGAATTGTGCTCCTCACGCGACGTCGTGAGTTTCGTGGCAGTGCATGGAGCCGCAGTGGCAAACCCAATCAGGGGACTGACGTCCCCCGCTCGCCGGGAATCGGCGAGCCGCGAGACGTCAGTCTCCGGTTTTTGCGATGCTGTCGTTCCAAAATCTTCGCAAGAATACAACTTTCCAACTGTTTACAGTTCAGGGATCGGTTGCATTCGATTGTGCTCTGCTGATGCGCGGTTTCCATCATGAACGGCACCAGCGGAAAGATCTGTGTTTTCCGGAGACAAGTTCACAGATCGGGAAAAATGTTGTCTCAAACCCCGTGAATTAAGGTGCATTGCGACTTTGTGTGTTAGATTGCGTAAGCTGGGACGTCGGAACTGTCCCCTTTGAAACAACAGAAGCGTACCACTCAACTCACGAAGGCTAGACAATGCTGATTCGGGAATTTCTGAAGACTCTGACCTGCCGTCATAAATCCAATGCAAGAAGGCGTTTGCAACGTCCACACGAGCTGTCGGAACGTTTGGAATCACGAGCACTGCTGACTGGGAATGTGCAGGTCTCGCTGTCCGGGGCGAATGCACAACTGACAGGAGATATGGAGAATAACGAAATTGAATTAGTAGTGGACAATGGTTCAGTTGTTGTTCGAGGGTTGAATGGCACCACCATAAACCAAGGTATTACGCCGTTCACGTTGGTGTCGGGTGCGACGACGCTGCAGGGCAGTTTGGATACGTCGTTAGGCGACGGCGATGACATTGTGACGATTCGCTCAGGGATCACGTTTACAGGAAATGTGTCACTGTCAGGCGATGGCGGAGCGGATACTTTGCAGGCTCTCGCCGGAACCTATCAAAGTAATTTGACATTGAATGGCGGCGATGGAGCGAGCTCGATCGTTGTTGATGGTGCGACCGTAAGCGGGAATCTTGACGTAAGTGGCGCGGGAGCAACGCTGGCCAGCATCAGCAATTCGACACTGCGAGGCCGTCTGGATGTTCGGACCGGCGATGGTGCCGACAGCGTGGTGGTTCAAAGTACGACAGTCGATGGCGTTACGGCCATCCATACGGGAAGTGGTGACGACAATGTCGTGCTTGAGGATTCAACGCTTCATGGGCGGTTGTGGATTGAAACCGGAGCGGGCAATGATGTGGTCTATGTAAATTCCAGCAGCGTTGCAAAGGCGGCTCGAATTGCTCTTCGACGCGGCAACGACACAGTACAGGTGCTTGGAAGCAGCAGTTTTGGGAAACGGCTGCTTGTCGTTGGCGGTCGCGGTAGTGATGCAGCAAGTATCGCTGCAGACACGACAACGCATCGCGTCGCCAGGCGCAGCGTCAAATCCAGTCAGGTCGATGCGGCATTGATTTCATCGCGCATTACAGACCCCACCACCGGAGCGATTGCTCGTGCGAACGCACTCCTGACAGCAGCAGTGCCGACTTTGACGGCGAACGCCAGCCCTGCCACGATTTCAGAAAATGGAGGCGCATCGGCATCAACGCTGACCGTCACCCGCACCGGCCCGACGACAGCGGCTCAGATCGTGACGCTGACGTCATCCAATACCAGCAAGGCGACGGTTCCCGCAACGGTGACCATTTCTGCGGGCCAGACCACCGCGACAGCGACGATCGCTGCGATTGACAACAGTACTGTCGATGGTGCCGTAACTGTCACGATTACTGCTTCAGCGACGGGATTCGCCAACGCGACAACCACGCTGACGGTCAACGACAACGAAACTGCACTGAGCCTCAGTGCCAGCCCTGCCACATTTTCAGAGAATGCTGGCGCATCGGCATCGACGCTGACTGTCACGCGCACC
>Ga0105048_10019618_pt1 | contig 10359 bp, 5 predicted proteins | sample MAT05_FD_78382 | JGI IMG/M metagenome (GOLD analysis project Ga0105048, IMG submission 78382) | Freshwater microbial communities from Lake Fryxell liftoff mats and glacier meltwater in Antarctica - MAT-05 | ecosystem: Environmental > Aquatic > Freshwater > Ice > Liftoff microbial mat | place...
AGTCGATCTCGCGCAAGCTGAAAATCTTCGCGGGCGACGGCCGCTAGGCTCAGATTCTTCCAGCCGGCGGTGTTCCATGGGTGCAGGCTAACCGCTTCTTGCCATTCTTTTTCGGCCATATCCCAACGTCCTTGTTTGGCAAAGCCGTTTCCTTTGCGAACTTGGGAGGATCCAGGCGTGACCCAAGGCAAATCGAGCACTGCATCCATTGGCTGGTTGATCGGTGCCACGAGAGACCAGGATTCTCGAGCGGTGGCCATAATTACTTTGTCGTCGCCTGGCTGTGTCGCCAATCGCAAGTCGGGATGTTTTTTCTCAGCCTGCAATCGGTTCATAGAAACCGTGTGGGCTTGGATACGTGTTCCTACGTTTACATCGATAACCGTCCAGTGAACAGTAAGCTGCTCGACCTTTTTTTTTCTACGAAAGATTCGAAACCGTTTGCTCTCTTGGGGATCTTGTGGCGGGGTGTCTATATCTTCATGCATGACATAGCCCTGCAAGACATAATCTAAACCAGCTCTGCGAGCCGCGCTCACGGTGGCCATATCATTTGGTTGGTTGTCGTACGAAACCAGTTGGATACCTCCGATCTGGGACAGTTCCTCTGGATAGACAGTGGTTAACAATGGGTTCGGGTTTGGCTGGGTTTGCTTCATGGCGTCTTGAAGCCGCTGGGTGGTTTTAGTGTGCCCGCCGATGGGCGCGATCGCCACACGGACAACCCCGGTCTTAGGAACTTTAGGAGATTTCCATGTATGCATGGGCGCAGTCATTTTGCATCCCACCAAGGTCGCCAACGACCAAGCAAACAACGACCATGGGATCGCCCGATTCCTGTCGCGTATCGCACTGTTTTTCATCGTGTATCTCTTTTGAAACGGCTATGTTTGGCTGTTGAGAGAGTAGCCGAATCGCTGGTCGCCCGGCAATATGGATACTTAAGCGAGCGGCAGCCTGTGAGATACCAGTTGTAGTTTGGGACCATTGTCCCGAATAAGTCAACGGACGGGACAATGGTCCCATCCTACGGTACTTTTCAGCTTGCCGCTCGCCTTATTGGGTTCGCCTATTGCACCGGGCCTATTGCACCGGGCCTATCGCACCGCGCCTATTGCATCGGGCACGAAACCGGTACACTTTCGGTTTGAAAAGGGTTATGCCTCACTTACCTATCTTTACCATCTCATGAATCTGCAATACGACCGCGGCACTTTGATAGCCATTGTTCGCAAGCACGCGCTTCAATTTGGGGACTTTACGCTTGCAAGCGGAAAAAAAGCTTCGTACTACCTCGACTGCCGGACGGTTACGCTCCATCCACAAGGAGCCAATCAAATCGCGGCTGGCATGCTCGACCTGATCATGAAAAAGCAGTTCGGTACGATCCCCGATGCAGTGGGCGGACTGGCCATCGGCGCCGATCCGATCACCGCTTCCGTGGTGGTACATGCAGGTCTGCGAAATCTGCACATTCTGGGATTCATGGTTCGCAAGGAAGCCAAACAGCACGGAACCGGTAAGCTCGTCGAGGGACCGGTTGCTGCAGGAATGAAGTGTTTGATTGTCGAGGACGTCATCACTAGTGGTGGCAGCGCGCTCAAGGCTGCAGTTGCTGCTCGAGATTTCGGACTCGATGTCATCGGCGTTCTGGGGGTCATCGATCGCCTGGAGGGTGGTGCTGCGGCATTCCAGGAGGCTGGAATTCCATTGGCCACGCTACTTACCATTGACGATTTCAAGTAGTGGCCTGGCCCTGGCCATCGCTAAATCCGCGTCAAACCGTTCAAGTCCAAGCAGTCTCGGCAGCCATGGTAAAGCTAGTTTTCAAAACAACCTAAATGGCGGTTGACAGCAGTCGCAAGTCTAGACACGCTTAGCGTACCTAAACCAATGTTTTTTAATCGGCTTTGCTCTCCGAAAGTTGGGTCGCAGAGCGAATTTACCCCTCGATACGCAAATTGGTGGAGCTAGTCGGTGACCCTAGTCATTAAGTCTCAATCCGAAAACACGTTCGATGGCCAACGCGCTGTGAGGGACGAAGCGTTTGTGCCTGACGCAGGCTGTGGTGTGGATCTCACGACAGCCTTGGCCATTGACCCGTGCGATGATGCGAATGGTGATTTCGTCGGCCATGAGCCAAATGTGGAATTCGGCAAGCCACTTCAAGATTGGTTTGAAATGGCCTTGAGGGTGGAAAGTCCTGCCGGCAAGCCTGCTAAGGCCTCCTGGGGCGAAGAAGAAGACGAAACCGAGGAAGAGCCCGCCAAGGAAAACTCGGACGAGGATGATTCCGATCCGTTCGAAGACTTCGACGAAGATGATTTCGACGACGATTTCGACGACGATTTCGAAGAGGAACTGGATGACGAGTACGAAATCGAGCCGGCTGACGATGGATTGGTAAGCGATGCAGACGTCGACTCGGGTAGCGAGATTCTGGACGAAGACGAAGAGGTTGGCCCCGGTCTCGAGGAAATAGACTAGTGAATCTTCAAGTCCGATCTTTGGGTATGTTCTCAGTTGTACGACGCTCCGCGTCGTAGGAATCATGACGCGGAGCATCGCGCAACTAAGTTTGCCAACCCAAGATTTTAGTTTGGACAAAAGATAAAAAGTGAGGCGGCCTCCAATAGTGCTGGCGTTAACTGCAGTACCCGAAACCGTCTCGAGCGTCTATCATTGCTACCTAAGACGAGAGGCGTGTTCTCTCAACTGGGATCTACCGAACCTGGTATGGACGGCATCACTCATCAGCCCACGATTTCTAGGTCATGTTTCAAGCTGTTAAGACGGATATCCAGTTCCCCAGACTGGAAGAAGATATCCTTGCGTTCTGGAAAAAGAATCGCATCTACGAAAAATCGATGGAGTTGCGTCGGGACTCGACCCCGTTCGTTTTTTTCGAAGGCCCGCCGACCGCGAATGGCATGCCTCACCCCGGGCACTGCTTGACCAGAGCCATCAAAGATCTATTTCCTCGTTATCGAACGATGCGAGGGTATCGTTGTGACCGCAAAGCGGGATGGGACACCCATGGTTTGCCTGTCGAAGTAGAGGTCTGCAAGGAACTCGGTATTCATAGCAAAGAGGAAATCGAAAACTATGGCATCGAGAGCTTTATCCAGAAGTGCCAGCAGAGTGTTTGGAGGTACATGCAAGAATGGGAACGGATGACCGAACGCCTTGGGTTCTGGATCGATCTCTCCCAAGCCTACGTCACCTACCATCAAAGCTATATCGAGAGCGTGTGGTGGTCGCTAAAAACTTTCTTCGATCGAGGACTCCTCTATCGCGGACACAAGATCGTTTGGTGGTGGGCTCAGGGTGGTACGGCTCTCAGTTCGGGCGAAGTCGGTCAAGGATATCGAGAGGTCGCGGACCCAAGCGTCTACGTTCGATTTCCCTTAGAGGGAGTTGCAAACACGTCGCTCGTCGTTTGGACGACGACTCCGTGGACATTGCCGAGCAACCAGTTCGCTGCTGTCAATGCGGATCTGGAGTATGCCTATTGCACGGACGCGGAGTCCAAAGAAACGATCGTAATCGCCGCCTCGCTGGTTACGTCGTTGGCCGAAAAAACCAAACGAACCCTTACCATAGATAAGACCGTTCAAGGGGCAGATCTGGTCGGCCTCCAGTATGTGCCACCCTTTCCCTACTACTATGGGGAACAGAGCACTCACGGTTTTGAGCTTAAGGTCGGTGGAAAGCAACGTCCGTCGTGGCGTGTGGTTGCAGCCAGTTTTGTTACCCTTGAATCGGGGACTGGTCTCGTTCATCTGGCGCCCCCGTTTGGCGAAATTGACTACGAGGTATTGGTTGCCGAAAAAGCTCGTTTCCAGGAGGCTTCGCAACCACCCCTACTATGCGCGGTGGGCCCCAACGGGAAATTTACTTCCGACGCCCCGGACTACGAGGGTGTTTGGGTTAAAGATGCCGACAAGCCTCTCACTCGGCGATTGCGAGACGAAGGAAAACTCTGGCATCAAGAGCAGTATGTACACGACTACCCGTTTTGCTGGCGAGCAAGTGAAGACCCGCTCATCCAGTACCCACGCGAAAGTTGGTTCATTCGAACCACGTCGTTCAAAGACAAGATGCTCGAGAACAACAGCAAAATTGGCTGGTTGCCCGAACACATCGGAACCGGTCGGTTCGGCAATTTTTTGGAATCGAACGTAGACTGGGCGCTATCGCGGGAACGCTATTGGGGCACGCCGTTGCCTATCTGGGTCTGCGAAGAAACAGGACAAATGGAAGCCATCGGACGCTATGACGAGCTCCTGGCCAAACCCGGGGTGGCTGGCGTGGATGTCTGGGAACAAGCCAAAGAAAAGAACCCCGCACTGGTCGATGATCTGCGTGTCCACAAGCCGTATATTGATGCGGTTCATTACGATTCGCCGTTCGCGTCCGGGGCTCGAATGCGACGCGTTACCGAAGTCATCGACTGCTGGTACGACAGCGGTGCTATGCCGTTCGCTCAATGGGGCTATCCGCATCAAAACGCCGATTCCTTTCACAGGCAATTCCCTGCCGACTTCATCAGCGAAGCGCTCGATCAAACCCGTGGCTGGTTCTACAGCCAGTTGGCGATCAGCACGATGTTGTTTGAGAAGACCGAAGTCCCGTATCCGCACCCGTTCAGAAACTGCATCGTACTCGGCCTGATGCTAGCAGAATGGTACGAAAGCAAAGATGGCAAACAGCGTTTCCTCACCGAACAGGAGGCGCGCGATGCTCTCGGAAGCGACTTGGTCGTAAAGTCCGGAAAGATGTCGAAGTCGCTCAAGAACTATCGCAGCCCACAAGAAATCTTTGACCGCTACGGTGCCGATGCACTGCGTTGGTACCTGTTCGCTAATCAGCCACCGTGGAATTCGATCCTGTACAGCGAACGTTCTATCCGAGATAGCATCCCTGAGTTTATCCTGCGTCTGTGGAATGTTTTCAGTTTCTTCACAATTTATGCGGAGATCGACGGTTTCCGGGGTCCGTCGGACATTGCCGGACCGTTGGATCAATTGAACTCGACCGAGTTTGCAAGATCGGCATCGTACCGTTCGATCGAACAGCGAAGCGAATTGGATCGCTGGATGATGAGCGAATTGGCCGCCGCGTGCAAGGATTCCGTCGAACGGATGGATCGCTACGACAGCTACGGGGCATGCCAATCGCTCAATGCGCTCGTGGACGCTTTGAGCAATTGGTATGTTCGAAGGAGTCGCTCGCGATATTGGGCGTCCGACAAAAAATCGCAGGACAAGCTCGATGCGTATTGGACGCTCTATGAAAGCTTGGTCGTCATCTCCAAATTGATCGCACCTTTTATTCCTTTCGTCGCAGAAGTTTTGTGGAAGCATCTCAAAGGAGAGCTGTCGAGTGTACGCGAGAGCGTCCATCTTTGCGATTACCCCGATGGTAGCTTTGCCACGTCCGATCCGATCCTCAATCATCGCATGGCATTGCTCCGCGAGATAGCGTCGCTCGGCCGCTCAGCTCGCATGGAAGCCAAGCTTAAAGTAAGGCAACCGCTGGCGCGTGTCGAAGTTACCCTGAGCGATGATTCCCACATCGAATGGTTAAGAAAGCATGATGATATCGTTCGCGAAGAGCTCAACGTCAAAGAGATCCATTACGCGAGTGGTGCCAGTCCATTCGTCGAGTACTCGGTCCAGCCTAACTTTCGAAAACTTGGCCCTCGTGTTGGCCCGTTCCTGCCGAAGCTAAAGCAAATGCTCTCGGCCGCATCCGGTGCGCAGCTTTTGGAAGAGATGACACTGCACGGAAAGATCACGCTCGTCATCGATGGTAAAAGCATCGAACTGGACAGCGAAGATATCCAAGTTCGCATGAATGCAAAGCCTGGTTGGGCCGCCGCGCAAGGGCAGTCGTGCGTGGTCGCTTTGAACACCGAATTGTCCGACGCCTTGATTCGTGAGGGGGTAGCGAAAGACGCAGTTCGGTTGATTCAGGATATGCGAAAAAAGAGACAATGCAATTTCACTGACCGGATCGAAGTCGCCTTGTATAGCGATTTGCCCTTGATCATCGAGTCGATTCGAGAAAACAACGCTTTCATCTGCTCGGAAACGCTAGCGGTACGACTATCGATGGATTCCTCAGCCAAGAGTATCGACCTGGAACCGGTGGAACTAGCCGATACTACGGTCCAATTGGGGCTAAAAGTTGTTGATGCCTAACTTTCAAAATCTAGTAACGAGATCATGACCAACTACCGAACCGAAGTCGACTCGATGGGCGAGGTCCAAGTACCCGCCAATGCGTATTACAGTGCCCAAACCCAACGGGCCGTTGAGAATTTTCCGATCTCCGGCTGGCGACTTCCAACTGCTTTGATTCGCGGCATGGGCCGTGTCAAACTCGCCTGCGCTGTAGCCAATAATGACCTTGGCAAACTCACAGGCTCGGGCAAGAACACGCTCAACCAGGATCAGGTCCAAGCCCTGTTCAACGCTTGCCAAGAAGTCATTGATGGCAAGATGGACGGCGAGTTCCCGGTCGATGTTTTTCAAACGGGGTCCGGCACGTCCAGCAATATGAATATCAACGAAGTTATTTCGAATCGCGCGATCGAGATGCTGGGAGGTGATCGTTTTTCCAAAAACAAGCCGATTCATCCTAACGATCATGTCAACATGGGTCAAAGCACCAATGACACGTTTCCATCTGCCATCCATGTTGCGACCGCATGCGAGATTCGAAACTCGCTGATACCGCAATTGGATCGGCTTCGAGAGATCATGCGGGATAAAGCGGAACGATGGGACAAGATCATCAAGATCGGACGCACGCACTTGATGGATGCAACGCCTTTGCGGTTGGGTCAAGAGTTCGGCGGCTTTGCTAGGCAAATCGAGCTGTCGATTGGCCGAGCGGAGTTAGCGCTCAAGGCGGTGTTGGAATTGCCCGTGGGCGGAACAGCCGTTGGCAGCGGGATCAATACACACCCCGAGTTCGGACGACGTGTCGCAGTGGACTTGGTCAAGCAAACCGGTATCCCTTTCATCGAAGCGGTTGACCATTTCGAAGCCAACGCGCAGCGAGATGGCTTGGTGGAATCGCATGGCCAGATCAAATCGATCGCGATGACATTGTTCAATGTGGCCAATAGTATTCGATGGTTGGGCTCTGGCCCTCGCTGTGGCTTTTACGAAGTTGTGTTGCCCGATCGTCAGCCCGGCTCATCGATCATGCCGGGCAAAGTCAATCCAGTCATGTGTGAAAGCATGATGCAGCTAACGGCGCGTGTCATGGGCAATGACACGACCATGACGTTGTGCGGCGCGACTGGAGGCAATTTCCAATTGAACATCATGATGCCGGTAATGGGAGACGCCATGTTGGAGAGCGTTGGTTTGCTCGCCAACGGAGTGACCGCCTTCATCGAGTTCTGCATGGATGGGCTGGAGGCAAACCCCGAAGCGTGCGAGGCGGGAGTGGAGAAAAGCCTATCGATGGTGACGAGCCTCAACCCGTACATCGGTTACGAAAAGGCGGCGAAGCTCACCAAAGAGGCATTTGCCTCGGGCAAGACTATTCGTGAGTTGTGTGTGGAGCAAAGCATATTGCCAAAAGAGACGCTCGACGCCGCCTTGGACCCATTCAGCATGACCGAGCCACAAGCCTAAAGGCACTAGTGCCGCAACTCACCATTGAGGGCCTACTGATTCAAGCGACAGCGATCTCCAGGACACAAAGCTTCCACCGCCTCCGGTCGGTGGAGTAACAATTTATATCCAGCCCCGGTAGGTCACTCTGCATTTACTTGCATTTTCATCAGCCCAGACTTAGGCTCTAATCTTGATCCACAAGGAAGCACGAAATCCACAAAAATAGGACACTACTAGAAGAACGCCACCTTGCTTGATGGCGTCCTAACGTTTTACCCAACGAAATGCTTTCTTTTTGAGCCTGAGGCGCTAGCCGATTTTTTGCGGTGTGGCTCGGCTAGCGTTTCAGGCTCAAAATCTCAAGCTATTGCAATACAAAATCTTGATTGAGTAATCTGCAGTGGTGGTGATCAGCGAGAAGTGTCAAAGATATTCGGTTTCGTCTTTTGTGTTGTTTGTGTCTTTTTGTGGCTAACAGAGCGAGCGCTGTTCGGCGTTGCTGGGTAAGACTTAGCCACTAGTGCGTAATCATTTCCGAGTTGTGGCACTAGTGTAAAAGGTCACTCCGTACTGTCTCTCTCGGCATGCTGTCTCTCTCGGCATGCTGTCTCTCTCGGCATTTCTCGGCCCAGAAGTTTAGCCTCGCTTGAAATCCCGTACGCCGGCCATCAATTGATCGTTTTCCATCTCTGTTCCCATCGAGATGCGAACGCAGTTGGGAAGATTCCATCGCTTTCCACCGCTGATCAGCACGTTCCGTTCGGCGAGGAAGCTGATCAAGGGGGTCGCGTCTTGTTCTAGATCAACCCAGCAGAACCCTACATCGCTGGCGGTCATCTTCCATCCGGCGGCTCGAAATCCGCGTTCCCATTGCTCTTGTGTCTTCTGGTGGAGAGCGCGCGTCTTTGCGATATGCTGCTTATCATCGAGAGCCGCTTCGGCTGCGAGCACGCCGGCCATACCCATAGATAGTCGCCCCAACATGAATGGCTTGATTCGGCTTATCACCTCAGTCGAAGCCACTCCGTAGCCAACTCGCAAGCCGGCTAGTCCGTAAATTTTGGAAAATGTGCGAGCCACCAAAACATTTTCGCGAGTCTTGGCTAGCTCCATGGCCGAGATTTTTTCGGCGTGTGGTAAAAACTCGATGTAGGCTTCATCGACTAACAAGAGAGCGCTTTTTGGAGTCGCATCGGCGATCGCTTCGATTTGAGACAAAGGGATCGTCGTTCCCGTCGGATTATTCGGATTGCAAATTACGACTACTTTTGTGTCTGCACTGATCGCTTGGATCATACTCGTAATATCAACAAGATTTTGCGCGTTTAACGGAATGATTCGTCGTTCTATTTTGGTGCCGGGAATGGCTGCGGCAGAGTCGCCGACCGCGGAGTAGCTTGGGTGGGCTTCGACGATGTTTCCCGCTTGGGAGCCGTACGCCCAAGCGATGGACTTTAGGATCTCCGATGAACCGATTCCGAGAAGAAGGTCGGTCGTGCCCTCCAGCGGCGGTGGTGGACCGAGGGAAAGTTCGCCGCTCGCTTCGTGGTAACTCAGGCCATGCATTTTCCTAAGCTTCATCTCCAATCGCGGTCCCTCGGAGAGCGGGTAGCGACCCAACATGGATGCCGATGACTCGATGGCAGAAAGCGACAACGGCGACGGCCCCAGCGGATTTTCATTGAAGAGAATGCGGGCCTTTTTGGAACCTGATAGCTTTGCAGCTTCAGGGTGAGCTCCAAGCAGTTCACCTGCAAAACCCGAACAAAGCCAAGCGGTAGAAGCCGATACACCGATGGCGAAATCGCGGCGTGAAACTGGCATAGCAAAGATCCTTCTCGATGGTTGAATAAGACGGACAGTTTGGTTTTCGAGAGGAAGATCACTATAGCGTTGGTTGGAGCCGAGAGCAAATGAAATTGCCACCAGATCGTCAGCAATCACAATTTGCGCCAATTCAGTCCAGCGGACTTGCAGCCAGAGGACGCACGGTTATCTTTGGAAAAGCATTCGCCCCTACCTTTTGAACAGCAATCGAAGCCAATCAAGTATGAGACGAGACCACCGAACTTCAGGCGTACGTAACATCATCGATACGCACCAGAAAGCGCTCGATGTCAATTTGGATCCACGTCGCTACGGGACTTTCGCAGAGATTGGAGCTGGGCAAGAGGTGGTGCGGTGGTTCTTTCGAGTCGGCGGTGGGGCGGGAACAATCGCCAAGAGTATATCTGCTTACGACATGAAGGTGAGCGATGCTATCTATGGCCGGGCAAGCCGATACGTGTGCCGCGAACGCTTGCAGGCGATGCTTGATTACGAACATCGATTGAATTTGGATCGATTGCGGGAAGTGCGAGGGGACACCACGGCATTTTTTGCCTTTGCGGACACTGTCTCCGCACGCAACTTCAAGGGTACGAACGAGTGCCACGGGTGGATGGGAATCAAATTTCAGGCCCATCCGCGAGACGAGGATAGCCAAATCATTCTTCACGTTCGAATGCTCGACTTGGAGGCAGCATTGCAACAGGAAGCCTTAGGGATTGTGGGTGTCAATTTGGTGCATGGCGCATGTGCTCTGAACCACGAGCCCGATCAACTCGTCGACTCGTTGCTGGATGGTCTATCCACCAAGCGAATTGAAATCGACATGATCGAATTTTCGGGAATTGCATTCCGCCACGTCGACAACCGGCTGATGAGCTTGAAGTTAGTAGAG
>Ga0105048_10019620_pt1 | contig 10358 bp, 10 predicted proteins | sample MAT05_FD_78382 | JGI IMG/M metagenome (GOLD analysis project Ga0105048, IMG submission 78382) | Freshwater microbial communities from Lake Fryxell liftoff mats and glacier meltwater in Antarctica - MAT-05 | ecosystem: Environmental > Aquatic > Freshwater > Ice > Liftoff microbial mat | place...
TAGGCCAGCGCGTCGATGCGGAACATGTGGCTGGCTTCGAGTCCGGCGCTGACGCCGGGCGGAAAGCCGTAGCCGGGCAGGCCGCGCAACAGTTCGGCGATGCGCCCGAGTGGCACGGACTTCTGCGCGTCGCCTTCGACGGCGATCGTGCCGTCACGGATCTACAATGAAGCTTCGTGCACGCCCAGCATGTGCGCGGCGGGGCGATGGTAGCGAAACGGCGCCGGCTTCATGACTTCGCCGCCTGCTCCAGCAGCGCCCGCGGAAACATCGCGTGCACCCCCTTGTTGCCGTCGACGATCTGCGTGACATGGAGGTCGCAGGCGAGGCTGCAGGTGACGTAGGCGTCGAGCGCCGACCAGCCCTTGAGTTCGCCCAGCCAGACGATCATTTCGCGCAGCGCCTGCTTGGCGGCGTCGTCCAAGTCCTGGTCCATGCCCATGGCGATGTAGTGGGTGGGGGTGATGGCGCGCGGAAACTTCATGCCGGTAGCCTTGTGCAGGATCAGCTGGAAGGTGCCGCTCAAGGCGGTTTCCAGCGCGCTCAGACAGACCTCGCCGTCGCCCTGCACCGCATGGCCGTCGCCGGCCGAAAACAGCGCGCCTGGCACCTGCACCGGCAACAGCAGCGTGCTGCCCGCTACGAGTTCCTTGTTGTCCATGTTGCCGCCGTACTCGCGCGGCTCGATCGAGGACACCATGCCGTATTCCGGGCGCGGCGCCACGGCCATCACGCCGAAGAAGGGCCGCAACGGCAGGGTGACGCCCCACGGCAGGGTGGCCTCGCGCTTGGCGATGTCGATCGGGATGTTGAGGATCTGCAAGGTCTTGAAGTCCTCCGGCAGGCCGCCACGCAGCGGACGCACCGAGTTGTAGGCCCAGTCCTGGCGCAACTCGATGGATTCGATGCGCACTTCCAGCGTGTCGCCAGGCTCCGCCCCTTCCACCCATACCGGGCCGGTGAGGATATGCGGGCCCATCAGGGGCTTGCAGACTTCGAGCACGGCGGCATGGTCGGGCAACACGTTTTTGGCGAGCGCGGCCTCCTCCTTCGATCCGCTGATCGAATCGATGGTGACGCGGTCGCCGGAGGCCACCCGCAGCACCGGCGCAAGCGAGGCGGCCAGATGGCCCCAATGGATGGTGGCCGGCGTGGGCGAAAGCTTGTGATGGGTGCTCATGCGAAGGTTCCTCATGGTTGATGGCTGACCGGCGGCGTCAAGCATAGCGACAAGCGGCCACACGTGTGGCCGGCGCATTTCGCATCACCCGCGCGCGCGCATTGCGGGCGCCATCCGGTGGCATCGCTGCCAGACTGCCCCGCGCAATTGACACTGCATTGGCTTTGGGCTAATTTAACCGGCTGGTTACAATACCGGCGCGGCCACCACGCCGAACGATACAAACAAGGAGAACACCATGCAACGTCGTGCGCTATTGAAGACCCTCATCGCCCTGGCTGTCGCCTCGATATCGAGCACGCCGGCGCTGGCCCAATGGAAACCGACCAAACCGATCAACCTGATCGTGCCGTGGGCCGCCGGTGGCTCCACCGACCAGGTCACGCGCGTGACCGCAGCCGAAATCGAAAAAGTGCTGGGGCAGAAGATCGTGGTGGTCAACCAGCCCGGCGCCTCGGGTTCGATCGGTACCAAGAACGCCTTTGAAGCGCCGAAAGACGGCTACACATGGACCGCCGGCGCCGCGCAGGATCTGGGGGTGTATCAATCGCTCGGCATGTTGAACGCGAGCCTGAAGGACTGGCACCTGTTCCTCAACGTCGCCAACATCGCGGTGGTCGGCGTCAATCCGTCCACGCCCTACCAGAACATCAACCAACTGATCGACGCCATGAAAGCCAAGCCGGGCGAGATCAAGGTCGCCACCGCAGGCGTCACCTCCGGCGGGCACAACGCGATGGAAGCGATTTCGCGCGCCACCGGCGTCAAGTACCGCCACGTCACCTATGACGGCGGCAACCCGGCGGTGGTGTCTACCGTGTCGGGTGAGACCGACCTCACCACCCAGCTTGCGGTTGAGCAGGCCGAGATGATCCGCGGCAAGCGCATCCGGCCGCTGGCTACCGTGTCGGACCGGCCGCTGGAAATCGAAGGCTTCGGCGTGATCGAGCCGATCACCAAGGCGATTCCCGGCTTCAAGGCGCCGGCCAACTATTTCGGCATTTTCGTGCCCAAGGGGGTGCCCGCCGAAGTCACGGCCACGCTGGAGAAGATCTGGGCCTCGACCATCGTGAACAACGATGCGCTGAAGAAGTACGCGGCCAATCGCGGCGCCCTGTTCGCACCTTCGGCCGGCGAAGCGGCGCAGACGGCGGCGTTTCCGGCGGTGCAGGCCAACGCCTGGTTGCTGCATTCGGGCGGCAAGACCAAGGTAAGCCCCGATACCGTCGGCATCGCCAAGCCTTAACGCCGACCGTGCACGCGTCCAGGCCGCGGGCACGCGCCCCGGCCTGCATCGGCTCGCCTTGCCATGAGCATTGAAATCGACCCCGACGAACCGCTGCCGCCGCGTAGCGATTTGTTTTCGGCGTTGGCCTGGATCGTCTTCGGGGGCGCTGTCACGGCCGGTTCGTGGAACATGGACCGGCTCGAGCACCTGCATATCAACAAGTACGAAATCCCGGGTCTGGTGCCGGGGTTGCTGGGTGCCGCGATCCTGGTGCTGGGCCTGGCGCTGGCGCTGCGGGCGGTGGCGCGCGGGGCACTCGGTGCGCAGGCGCCGCTCGAATCACAGACCGAATCGCAGGCCCGCACCATGGCCATCGTGTTCGGCCTCACCCTCTTCTACGCACTGGCGCTGGTGGGCACCGGCGTGCCGTTCTGGCTCGGCACCTTCGCCTTTGTGAGCACCTTCATTTTCATTTTCGACCGCGAACGTCAGGCCGGCCTGAAGCGCAGCAGAGTGAAGCAATTCGTGCTGGCACTGGTCTACGGCATCGCCACCAGCGCGGTGGTGTCGCTGGCGTTCGAGAAAATCTTTCTCGTCAGGCTGCCCTGATGTTCCAGGGACTCATCGCCTTCTCGCATTCGCTCGCGTCATTCATGACGCCGGAGTCGATCTTCTTCGCATTGGCCTCGTCGCTTGTCGGCGTGGTGATCGGTGCCCTGCCGGGGCTCACCGCCACCATGGGCGTAGCGCTGATGACCACGCTCACCATCAAGCTGCCCTCGGCACAAGCCCTGCTGATTCTCATCTGCACCTATGTAGGTGCGATCTACGGCGGCAGCCGCAGCGCCATCCTGCTCAACATCCCCGGTACGCCCGCCTCGGCGGCCAGTTGCCTGGACGGCTATGCGCTGGCACGCCAAGGGCATGCCGGGCGCGCCATGGGCATCGCCACCACCGGTTCGGTCATGGGCACCTTGATTGGCATTTTCTTTTTGGCGCTGTTCACGCCGTTGTTGGGCGATCTGGCGCTCAAATTCGGCGCCTACGAATTTTTCTGGCTGGCGGTGTTCGGCGTGATCGTCTCGGCCACGCTCACCGGCGGCGACCCGCTGAAGGGCTGGATCGCCGGCTTTGCAGGGCTTTTCATCGCCACCATCGGGCAGGACGGCATCCACGCCTACGAGCGCTTTTCGTTCGGCACGCGCGACCTGGCCGGCGGCTTTTCGCTGGTGCCGGCACTGGTGGGCGCCTTCGGTTTCGCCGAAATCCTGGTGGCCATGCAGGAAAAGCGCCCGCCGGTAAAGATCAATCCGTTAGACACGGTGATCCCCAAGATCCGCGACGTGTTCCAGTACTGGCGCACCATCCTGCGCTCGGGCGTGATCGGCACCTTCATCGGCATCGTGCCCGGCGTGGGGGAGGACGTGGCCGCGTGGTCGTCCTACGCCGCGGCCAAGCGCGCGAGCAAGGAGAAAGAGCTGTACGGCAAGGGCTCGATCGAGGGCCTGATGGCCGCCGAGACCGGCGACAACGCCTGCGTGCCCGGCGCCATCATCCCGGTGCTCACCCTGCAGGTGCCGGGCTCTGCACCTGCGGCGGTGCTGATGGCGGCGATGCTGATCCATGGTGTAAAACCGGGGCCGATGATCATGATCGAGTCGCCGCAGTTCGTCTATGACGTGGTGGCCATGATGCTGCTTGCGACCATCGGCATCCTGATCTACGGCCTGACGCTCACCAAGTTCCTGATCATGGTGTTGCGGGTGCCCACCACCATCATCGTGCCGATGATTTTCGTGTTGTGCGTGATCGGCACCTATGCGCTGGCCGGGCGCCTTTTCGATGTGTGGACCATGCTGCTGTTCGGCATTCTCGGCTTCGTGTTGCGCCGTTTCCACTATCCGGTGGCGCCGCTGGTGCTGGGCATCGTGCTGGGCGACCTGCTGGAGAAAAGCCTGCGCCGCGGGCTCGTTTTGTCCGACGGCGACCTCTCGCCCTTCTTCACCCGCCCGATTTCGGCCACCCTGTTCGGCATCATCGCCATCGTGATCCTGCTGCGGGTGCCGATGATCAACCGCTTCATCACCGGCAAGCAAAAATGAAACTCGCCTTGTGCAATGAAGTGCTGGCACCGCTGCCCTTCGCCGAGCAGTGCCGCATCGCCGCCGCGCTCGGCTACATGGGCCTGGAAGTCGCGCCCTACACCGTGTGCGAAGACCCGGCAGCGATGAGCGACGCCGCAGCGCGCGACCTCGCGCGCATCGCCGCCGACCACGGCCTTGCCGTCACCGGCCTGCACTGGCTGCTGGTGAAACCCGCAGGCCTTTCCATCACCTCGCCCGACGACGCCACACATGCGCGCACCGTCGCCTTCATGCGCCGCCTAACCGAGCTGTGCGCCGCGATGGGCGGCAACTACCTGGTGCATGGTTCGCCCAAGCAGCGCCTGATAGCCGAAGGGCAGACGAAAGAAGCAGCCCTCGCCCGCGCCACCGAAGCCTTTGCCGCTGCCGGCGACGCCGCGCGCGCAGCCGGCGTCACCTACTGCATCGAACCGCTGTCCGCCGACCAGACACCGCTCATCAACACCGTTGCCGACGCTGCGGCCATCGTGCGCGCCGTGAACAACCCGCATTTGCGCACCATGATCGACACCAGTTCCGCCGGCCTGGCCGAAGCCGAACCGGTGGACGCGCTGATCCGCCGCTGGGTGCCGACCGGACTCATCGCGCACGTGCAGGTGAACGACCCGAACCGGCGCGGGCCGGGGCAGGGCGAGATGAATTTCGGGCCTATCCTGCGAGCGCTGCGCGAGAACGGGTATGCGGGCGTGGTAGCGGCCGAGCCGTTCGACTATGTGCCCGATGGGATGGGCGCGGCGGCGCGGGCGATTGGGTATTTGCGCGGGTTGCTTGAAGACTTGTAGCGGGCACGCACCGGCGTGGGCAGTAGACTGCACATGAATCCGTCATCCAGCACCCCAAGGAGCCGTCCATGGGCTTTTCAGCACGTGACGTGGTGACCTTCACCCAGGCACGCGCCGACCTCTCCGAGCTGGCCGTTCAGGCCAAGGCGGGTGCCGAGAAGATCATCACCAAAAACGGCGAGAGCTACGTCGCGCTGATCGACGCCGACCGGCTCGATTATTACCACCGACTGGAGCGCGAGCGCATCCATCTGCTGTTGATTGACGACGCGCAACGCGGCTTGGCCGACATCGCCGCGGGCCGCACTTACGCAGCCGATGCTGCGCTTGCCCAGCGCCAGCGGCGCGCCAAAACCGGCAAGGCCGCCAGGAAGCGTGGCTCAGGATGTCTACCGGGTTGAACTGACCGCAAGCTTCCTTGAACGCCTGGACTCCATCGAGGTGTTCTTGACCGCTGCGGACGCGGCCTTCGCTTTTGACGCCTTGCTGGCGGAGCTGCGCGCGATCGTGATTCCCAACATGGCGCGGTTCCCGCGTATTGGCAGGCGCTACCTGGACAACCCGGCCCAGTCGGCCGAGGCACTGGCCCAGCTTGCCAAACTGCCAGCCCGCGCAGCCAACGCGCTGCGCGAATATCTTCATGGCGACTACCTCATTGTGCACACCGTTTTGGAAACCAGCTCCACGGTCTATTTGCTTTCAATCCGCCATTACCGCCAACTTTCATTTGTTTTTGCTCGGCTGTGGCCGGGATCGAATTGAGTGCGGGGAGAAGCGACTTGTCGACCCGATCAAGTAGCAACGAAGCAACGACGTGCAGCCAAGTCATTGATGCGCAACGCGCGCACGCCGCTTGGAGCCAATCTCGACGTGGTGTAATCGAAAAGTATCCGCCGAGTACACAGGAAACCACGCGGTACCTACTGTGCTTGGTCGAGCCATGAAGCGGCCGGAGCGAACCCAAGCTTGGCTGGCGGAGTTGGCTACAGTGATATGAATTTTCAATGGGCCCGGTCTTCCTGAATTAGAAGGTCCGCAGTCTTTCTATGTGCGAAGCGTGCGACGGTGCGTGCCGGCCACGATGGCAAGCGCGGCGACGATCAGCACCCCGGCGACTGCAAACGTGATGCGCATACCGGTGGCCACGGCCGCGGGACCGGCCGTCGTGATATCGGTCGCCGCAGATGCGAATGCAAACACGGCACCCATCACCGACGCGCCGGTGATGAGGCCGAGATTGCGCGACAGGTTGAGCATGCCGGAGATTGCGCCCCGGCTGTCCGCAGGAACATCCGCCATGACTGCAGTATTGTTTGCCGTCTGGAACAGCGCATAGCAGACGGTCATGAGCACGATGGGCGCGATGTAGCCAGCGATGCCAAGCGTCCCCGGCAGCATGGCAAGTACGAACGCGCCGATCGCAACCCCGGCAAGCCCTGCGATGACCATCCGAGGCGCGCCGAATCGGTCCGCGATGCGCCCGGCCGGGGCGCTGGTCAGGGCGGCAGCAAGCGGGCCGATGCACAACAAAAGTCCGACCATGGCGGTATCGAGCCCGAGCGCGCGTGAAAGGTAGAACGGCCCGACCACCAGGGTCGCCATCATCACCGTGGATACAAGTGCGCTCGTGGCAAGGCTGCCGGTCAATGCTTGATCCCGGAACAGCGCCAGACGGATGAGCGGTGATGCCACTCGCCCCTGCGCTATGATGAACAAGCCGGCACCGAGCGTCGCGGCCAACCCGAGGGCAAGGTTGAGCATGCCGAAGCTGCCACGGCCGAGCGTGACGGCCAGCGCATAGGCCGCGAGTGTCAGCGCAAGAAGCAGTGTGCCAACATGGTCGAAGGCAGGCCTTGCGACGTCCGCCTTCGGGCAATCGGCCGGCAGGGTGCGATAGGCGAGCAACAAGGTCAGGAGACCCAGCGGCAGGTTGACGAAGAACATCGCCCGCCAGCCGAACCCGGCGATCAGCATGCCGCCGAGCGAAGGACCAAGCGCCGTTCCGATCGCGGACATCGTGCCAAGCAGGCCCATCGCGCTGCCGGTTTTCGCCTTCGGCACCGTTTCGCCGACAAAGGCCATGGTCAGCGCCATCATGATGGCGGCCCCCAGGCCCTGCAGCGCGCGGGCGGCGATCAGCCACCAAAGCGTTGGCGCCATGCCGCATATCACCGAGGCCAGGGTGAAAATGGCGACGCCGGCCAGCAGCAGCCGGCGGCGGCCGATGATGTCGCCAAGCCGCCCGGCGCTGACAATCAAGGTGGTGATGGCGAGCAGATAGGCGATGACGACCCATTGCACCGCCTGGAAGCTGGCGCCGAACGCCTGCGCCAGGGTCGGCAGGCCGACGTTGGCGATGCTGGTGCCAAGCGACGACAGCAGCATTGAGAGGGACAGGCTGGCAAGCGCCCAGCGGGCGGCAGGGCTCAGTTGCACGTTGGTGTCGATTGTCTGATCCGGACCTGCAATGGCTGGTTTCAACATCACTCTTCTCCAACACCTCGACAAAGGGAGGGCTGTGATGAATGTAAGCCTTCATTTGGAATGGCGGAAGACGCATCACTTGCACTTATTAAGTGTGTGTGACGCCATGTCACATCCAGTCAGTGCTATCGTGAGTGAATGTCGACACCCGATCTCAACCTGCTGGTCACCCTCGACGTCTTGCTCACAGAAGGCAGCGTCGCGCGCGCGGCCCGGCGCCTGCGCCTGAGTCCATCGGCGATGAGCCGGGCGCTGGCGCGCCTGCGCGCGACCACAGGAGACCCGCTATTGGTGCGCGCCGGGCGGAGTCTGGTGCCCACGCCGCGCGCACTCGAACTGCGCGAGCGGGTCGCTCAGGTGGTGCAGGACGCGCAAACGGTCCTGCGGCGTGCCGAAAAGCTCGACCTCAAGCATCTGGTGCGAACGTTCACGCTGCGCACCAGCGACGGCTTCGTGGAGAATTTCGGGCCGGCCCTGATTGCACGCATCGGCAAGGAAGCGCCCGGCGTGCGCCTCACCTTCATGCAAAAGCCGGACAAGGACAGCACGCGGCTGCGCGACGGCACGGTCGATCTTGAAACCGGTGTGCTCGGCAAGGTCGCCAGCCCGGAAGTGCGGGTACAGGCTCTATTCCGCGACCGCTTCATCGGCGTGGTGCGCGCGGGGCATCCGCTGGCCAAGGGCAAGGTCACGCCGGCCCGCTACGCGGCCGGCAAGCACGTTTTTGTTTCGCGCCAAGGCTTGGACAAAGGGCCGATCGACGATGCCTTGCAACTTCTGGGACTGGTTCGTCACATCGCGATCACCGTCGGCGGGTTTTCAGCGGCACTGGCGCTGGCCCGCCCCTCCGACCTGATTGCCAGTGTTCCGGAGCGCCACACCGGCAACCTGCGTTTCGGCATGCACAGCTTTCCCTTGCCGGTCGCCCTGCCGGCGTTCACGGTTTCAATGTTGTGGCATCCGCGGCTGCATGAAGACCCCGCGCATCGCTGGTTGCGCGGCTGTGTTCGGGAGATTTGCGAGGCCCGGTCCGCCGAAGCATCGGCGCCGGAAAAGCCCGGCTAAGCCACGATCCCCTCGAACAGGTCCCGCCCCTTGTTCAAGGCGCGGATCTTCGCATCCGCGATGCCGCGTTTCAACATCCAGAAACCGCAGTCCGGGTGGATGTACTGCACCCGCCCGGCACCAAGGATTTTCTCGGCGCGCTCGATCTCGCGGGCGATGTGGTCGGCGGATTCGGCCTCGGTTTTCTTGATGTCGATCACGCCCAGGCCGAAGCCGATCTTCGGGTCGAGGTCGCGGAACACTTCAAGTTCTTCCGGCGGGCGGTGCGCGCATTCCATCACCACATGGTCCACATGCAACGCATTGAGGTAACTGATCAGGCTCTTCCAGCCGCCTTTCTGGATGCTCTGCCCGCCGTAGTTGCCGAAGCACAGGTGCACCGCCGCCAAGGTCTTGACCTCATCGAGCACACGGTTGAGCGAAGAAGCCGCCCATTCCCATTCATCCGGCGCGCCGGGCAGGTTGGCTTCGTCCAACTGGATGATGTCGGCATCCACATGGCGCACCTGTTCGGCCAGCACATCGGCCAGCGCGTGCGCCAGGGCCGGGGTGTCCTTGTAGTGTTTGTTCATCAGCATCTTGGCCAGCATGTGCGGGCCGGTGATGGTGAACTTGAAGGGCTTTTTGGTCAGCACAGAGGCGCGCTTGCAGGCCAGCGGCAGGTCGAGCGACCCGCTGCCCAAAGGCCCTTCGACCACGCCGGGCGGGCGGGTGCGAAAGCGCGTGGCTTCCGCATTGCGATAGGCGATGCGTTCCTCGAAGCTCATGCGGAAGCCCACGCCGTCCATCGGCCGCACGAAATACTCGATCATGCCGTTGGTTTCGGGGTGATTAATGTCGAAGCGGTACAGCTCGCCATCGCACACAACGTCGATGCCTGCCTCTTCCTGAGTGGCGATCACCACTCGGGTGGCATCGATCAAGGCCTGTTCGGACGGCGCTGCCATCAGCCAGTCGGGCACCGGATACGAGCCTACGACGCTTGTCTTGATGCGCGGCATGTACTTCTCCCAAATGGTCTGGTGAACAGCGAAAATGCTAACACATGTAACCGGATCGTTACATGTGTTTAAGGCGAGGAAGCCGGCGAGCGTGCCGGCCACCGCCCGGGACGCCGACGCGTACTCTGCGGGCCGCTGTCCGCGCCGGCCAGACGGGCCGCTCTACCGCAACATCGTTGATCGAGTTTAACCATTCGGTTACACTCTTTCCACTTTCGTGCCGCGCAGGAAACGCCACCTTGCACACCCCCCGAATACTTGGCCGCGTCGCATCCGCGAGCGCCTGATAGAGCGCACATGTCTTCGATCGTGCGCGTCGAAGTCGGCCGGCGGGACTATCCGCTGGTCGGCGAATTCAAGTTTTTCAAGTCCGGCATGCGGCCAACGGTGATCGTGCGCCTGACCGACGACAACGGTGTGCAGGGCTGCGGGCAGGCGGTCCCGGTTGAGTCATGGACTTACGAAACGCTGGAA
>Ga0105048_10019622_pt1 | contig 10358 bp, 16 predicted proteins | sample MAT05_FD_78382 | JGI IMG/M metagenome (GOLD analysis project Ga0105048, IMG submission 78382) | Freshwater microbial communities from Lake Fryxell liftoff mats and glacier meltwater in Antarctica - MAT-05 | ecosystem: Environmental > Aquatic > Freshwater > Ice > Liftoff microbial mat | place...
CGCCGGGCTTTGTCGGCATGACCACGGTCGGAGGCGGAAGCCTATGTGCGAGCGGGACTCGACAAGATTGCCGAACGCGGCGCTAAGTAGGCAAGCGGGAGCGGGAGCGGGAGCGGGAACTTGGCGACACTGCACAGGAGGTGTCAGCGGTCGAACCTGCCCTAGGGGCAGGGGCATCGATAGAATGCCCGGTTACCCCCAAGTCTTGAGGGCTTTCCCTTCCATATCCGACCCATGAACACCAGAGCCCACGCCTTTAAGGCGGCGCAAGCCGCGCTGCACGCCAGCGCCCGGCTAGTCAACGACCAAGCCGTCGTCTGTCAAGGCGACTCCTTGGAGCTCTTGCGCGACTTGCCTTCGGGCTCCGTGTCGCTCGTGCTGACGGATCCGCCGTATCACTCGACGAAGAAGGCTAACATTTACGGCGACACGGCGTTCGAGGAGGACCAGCACTTCGTCGAGTGGATGCAGGGATTCGCCGTCGAGTGGCGACGAATTCTGCGTCCTAACGGCTCCTTGTTCATGTTCTGTTCTTCGACAATGGCTGCACGGCTGGAGGTAATGTTGTCGAGCCAGTACAACATCCTGTCGAGCCTCGTTTGGACGAAGCCTAATGAGCCGGGATATGACGGCTGGAAGGGCAAAATGAAGAAAGAGGCTCTCCGTCAGTTCTATCCGCATTCCGAGCGAATCATCTTTGCGGAGCCAGCGGTAGAGGGCAATTTGCACCGCTCCCCTTTTGCTCAGTACTTGCGCGAGGTTCGCAAACAAAGCGGTCTGACCTCCAACGTGCTGGCTGAAATCACGAAATCTTACGGAAAGGTGAATCATGGTGGCGCTGTCTCAAATTGGGAGACTGGGCGGAACATTCCAAGCCGCGACCAGTACCAGAAGATGTGTGATGCGTTTGTCGCCACCGGCAAAGTCGACTCAATGCCCCCTTACGAGGACGTGGTCCGAATCTTCCGCATCGACGGAACAAAGGAGTTCACGGACGTTTGGAATTTCCCCTCGGTCCGCCCCTACAAGGGAAAGCATCCGGCTGAGAAGCCAGCATCTATGCTGGAACACATGATTGAAGCTACAACATTTCCGGGTGATATTGTGTTGGACTGCTTTTCTGGCTCAGGTAGCACGGCTATCGCCGCGTTGTCGTTGGGGCGAAGGGCTATTGCCATCGACATTGAGGAAGAGTGGGCAGTGCAGGCTGCGGCAAGAGTCGCGACCGTGAGTTGCAAGGGCGGCCATGAGGTGACGCCGACAGTTCGAAAAGTGCCTGTTAAAGCACAGGCAGCACTGCCGCTGTTCGAGGAAGTGGGGGAGTAAGCAGTCCTTCAGCAACGTTACGGTCGACGACTTGAACCATCCAGGTCAAAGTCTCAAAAATTCCAGAATCTTTGACCACGACATTGCAGTGATGGTGGCCCCAGCCCAAGTTGTATGGCCGGTGGTTGAAGATGCCGATACGCAACTCGTGAATGTGGAACAGGTTGACTTCTGTGACCGTAAGGTCCAGCGTCTCGCGACCGTCTGCCTGTGCCATCCGGTCAAGAAACCCCTGAGCCGAAAGGCGCTCCAGACACAGCGGGCACACGGCCTCGTTGGCTTGGTTGAGAATACGGGCCTGCCGAAGACGGGAGTAGTCGAGGAGGCCGCCGGCAGTGCAGGCTTCCATTGAATATCGTCGCCGCGCGATTGCCTCAGCGGCGTCCATCTCAGCAGCTTGAACAACCTCCACCGAATTGACGCAGTGCCAAAAGACGGCCTCGAGCTGAAGTCGGCATAGAGCAATGTCCTCGGCACTGGCGTACTCGTACACCCGGATGCCGGCACCCTTCATCGCCGTCGTTTTGTAGCCCTCGATAATTTTTTCGCCATTCTCGCCAGCAGTTGTTGCGGAAATACGTGCAATGTATTGCCCGCCGAGAGGTGCGATTCGTTGAGTCCCAGGCGTCCAATTCAGCGAAGCTGGAGGGTGCGTAGTCCAATCCTGCCGCGTTTCGTAGAAGACGAGCGCATTCTCGCTGAGGGTCAACCCCTCCTGAGCCAGGTGCCCGGCTGGATTTAGCCAGCTGAAATAAAGGCGCGGAGAAATGAGGACGATGCACCCGTACCTGTACTTCTGGGCGCGACAGGCAGCCCAGAGCGCATAGGGGATGAGGACCGTACTCGTTCGGCCCACTCGGTTCTGATAGACCTCGGCATCCGTCGCACCGCGGGTTTGCCCCGTCTTGTACAGCTTCCTGTCCAGCAACAGTGGAAGCCGCGGCGGCCTACCATTTCTCGAACCCCGTGTCGCCATAGCCATCCTGAGCCTTCAGTTCGCTGCCCACAGCTGTACTAGCTGTTGATGGCAAATCAAACGAGTGTACCAGCCTATGCGCGCGGCTAATGGTAGCGCCTATCGGTTTCCCTACCCTCATTCTTCTATTGTGAATGTGGCGGATGAGGCGAGGTTTCATACTCCGAGGGATGCCTGAATCGCACAATGATCGGCGGTGGCACATGCGCAGCGGTGCCCTGTGACGCGTGTAGGCTTACCAGTGGGACGTGTGGTCCCGGCCAGATCAAGAGTACAGCGATGACCATGGGCAAGACAACCGCTAGAAGCGCAGCAGCGTATGAATCCGACTTTTTTGCTGCGGAAACGCGTGTCGTAAGTGACGCCGACCGCAACAAGACGCTGGCCGCCCTTGCGGCGACGGTCAGCGGCTTCTACGACTCCTCGAAGTGGCGACGTTTGCCGGACGGCATGGTGCTGGTGATGCCTGAAGGGTTCGGCAAGAGCTTCCTAACGGTGCACCTTGTCAAGCGCCGCTTTAAGTTTGTGATTTGCTGCAAGTCGAATGCACAAGTTGCGGCCAAGGCAAAAGAGATCGCCTCGCAGTGGCCCGCGAATCCTGAGGTTGTGCGCCTCCTCAAAGAACGGGATCCTGTCGTTGTCCGCTACAACTCGCGCGAACAGCACTTTCGCGAGGTGCTTAGCGGCATGGGAATCCGCGAGACGGACTTTCGCCTGACGAACTACCCGGCGACTAGCCCGTATGCATCAAGAACCGTTGACGAGCCGGCCACGGTGTCTGCATTGGCCTCTGCCTTTGTCGCTCGTGCTATCGACGCCAACGCAGCGGACGTATTTGTTAGCGACGGAGTGAAACTGACCCACTGCGGCGGAGTAAAAGCGACCCACCTGGGACAGGATGGCGGCTTTGACCGAGCCGTCGATGTTGACCCAGGAGAGCGCAGTGGAGATACGTGTGATGGCCCGCAGGGGCGAAGGCGTGAGGGGCGTTCAGTGATTGGCTCGACTCGCAGACTGTCGACATCGTGCAAGAGGAACTGGATCAAAAGAAAGCGCGCCGGAGGATGCAGGTTGCCGAAGCTCAACGACGCTTCCGTGAGAAGGCAAAGTTGAAGGCTCGGGCTCCGAAGTTAAATGACCGTTAGTGCGGGCTATATCCTCGGTCATCCAGGAGGTCCCGGGTGAAACAGATCTTCATGGATGATGGTCCTATTGACTCACCAAGCTGTGTGTCCCCTGCGTCCTCCTGGTGTATTGCTGCCATCGTGGCGTGGCGGCGCGGCCAATCGAAACCTCCACTAGCATTCTCCGGGTTCAATCGTGCGATTCTCTCCATTGCGGAATTGCACTGTGATGAAACGATCTTCCTTGCTCCCGGTTGATCTTCGTCCGGCAGGGTACAACGTTACACGTTGCACCGCTTCGTTAATGGCTGTCAGCAGTTGCTCGCGAAGCGCGCGAAGTTTGAGTTCGCTCTCGATTGTTTTCATGGCTTTAGGTACCTGCTCATTGCGTGTAATCGAGCCTGCTCGATACAGAGGTCGGCATCGAGCCGGCTGTATACGTGGCTGATGTTGTAGAGCAGGCGATGGGTCGAGGGGCGGAAGTTCAGCTCGGCGGTGGACAGTGGGGCAGACCCACTTAGGAGTGGGATCAGCCCTGAGCTGTTGAGCAGTTAGCACACGCGCAGCGCGTTACAACAGCATTAGTTGGCAAATAAGATTCGCTCGTAACAAGAACGGTCAGTCGTAATTGGCTGGCCCCTCGATCTCCTCCTTCAGCACTCGCCTGATTCCTTCGGGGGTGATCTCGGTCACGACCTTGCGGCGAATGAGCAGCCGCGTCTCCTTGGGCCGGTCCTTGACCTTGTCGTACAGCCATGCACCGAGTAGGCCCAGGTCTAGGCTCGCTGCGCTGTTTGCAATGAAGGTCAGCGCGTCGGAGAGGATGTCGGGCCCGCCGCCCTTACGGACCAACATCCCTGTATACACGAGCGAGGTGCCCTCATCGAGCACGGTCGTGTTCCTCTGCATGCCGCTGTAGGCCGAGCTCAGGCTGCGGTCGTTTGTCTCAATGGTGATCGTGAGCGGTTCCATCTGGCCTCCTGTTGGAGACTCATGGTACTGGGATCACCCCTATCGCTTCTTCGTCTTCTTGCGGATCAGGGCCACGAGTTCCTCGGCTTCCTGCGCGGAGAGCAGCTCATGTTGGAGCCGGAGCTTCAGCTCGCTCAGCAGAGTTGGTCGGTGGGCGGCTGCCTGAATGGCCGCCTTGATGTCGTCGATGGAGCTGCCATCGAGCTTCATTTGCTGCGGTGATCTCATTTCGTGTTCCTTATTTAGCAACGGTTTTTCCCCCCTGGCGCTATCTAGCAACTAATGCTGTTCTGGAGTGCGCGCTGTGCTGGTGATCGACAGTCCCCTTTTTCAGTAAGTACAGCGCAGATCACCAGTGCCGCCTCGACGCCAATTGCAAATGTCCCTTTATCCCGGCTCGAGGACGCGGATATGTGAGTCGAGCGGGTGCACATCTCGTTAGGCCTGATTTGTGCTCTCCCGCTTCGAGCCGTCGACTTACAGTTTCCTTAGTCGATCATCAATGTCGCGGTAGAACTCGCCGAGGGTGGGCTTCTTGGTTCCAGGTCGAACTTCCTGCAGGACGATCTCGTCTCGTGGCCCCTTGAGCCGGTACTGCGTCCGGTTGATGGGCTCGGTGATCTCGTTCAGCAGCTCAAGTGCACCTTTGCAGAGGTCACGGAGTGGGCCGGCTTCGATGAAGCTGTCTCGGTAGGTAGCGCCGTGTTTGAGCACGGCCCGTAGCTCATCGAGGAGTTGTATCTCCTTCATTGTGGTTCTCCAATCTGAGCCGCAGCTCGAATAGGGATGGTTCGTGAGGCCTGTACCAGTTGGTACCACAGAGCTTTCGGTCGGCGATGGTCACGAGTTGGTAGAAGCAGGCGCGACGGAGTGCCTTGCCAAGCGGCTTATTGGGTTGGCCGCAGAGCAAAGCGATCTCTCTCAGCGTGTACTTCTGGCTGAAGTCGACGTGATCAACTAGGAATTGAGCACGTCGGCGGGTACCGCCGTGACGGAGGTCAGGCAACGGCGCGGAGCTTTGGCTCATCGTCACCCTCCTTTGGTTCGACCGACTCCACGGGCGGGAAGTTCGTGTCTTCCATCATCAGCTCCAGCATCGCCTGCTGCTGCTCCATGGTGTCGAGTCGCTGCACGTAGTCGTTGTTGTAGACGGCGTCGACGATACAGTTGAAGACCTTGGGGTGAAGCTTGGCTGCGTCGTGGCAGGCCTCACGGAGAGCCTTTAGGTTTTCCTTCTCGTGAGAGATGAGCTGCCTGACCTTGACTGCCTCGTCGATGAAGGACTGCACCAAGGCCCATTTCTCGGGATCCTTGACGATCTCTCGGATGTCCGTGTAGGTTGGTTTGAAGCTGAGGTTTGGTACGTTGCTCATTGGTTTTACCTTTCGGGTTGGGTGTTGTTGGCGAACTCGCCCTTGGCGATGCGTCGCTCAAGCATGCTGGCCGCGTGGTTTAGCCGCCATGCCGCCGTCTTTGCGACAAGGCCGTACTTGTCGTTGTTGCGAAGCACGAACTTGAGTGATGCAAGGGCCTTCTGGGCGATGTCGTAGTTAGCTGTTGACACGTCTACCTCCTTCGTGTTGTGTCAAATCTATTTAGTGGATTTGTCAATGCGAAGGAGGTTTTTGGCGTTCCTTTCTCAGGTCACGGAAGGCGCTCTCCTACAACCATTGGCATGAGCTGATTCCCAGGTGTCTCTGACAACCTGAACATCGAGATCAGCCAATGAAGCTCCATGTGCGGCTGAGTCGATGCGCTGAAGCAGCCCGGGGTTCACTGCACACCTCCAACGGTCGGCATGCTCATCAGCGAGGCAACGCCGATTTTTTTAACGGGCCGCTTGTTCTTGTCGAGCAGCACCACACCCTCGATGAACCCATCTGGGCTGTGCCAGACCTGATAGCCATGCAGCTTGCGCATGGAGAACTTGCGCTTGTTGTCCTTCAGGAACTGGCTCAACGTCTTCATGACCTCATTGTTGAAGTCACGGTTGCGAAGAATGTTCACCCAGCAGACAAGGCTGTCCTCATCGCCAAGGTGAGCAAACTTGCTGACCTTCCACCACGTTTGGAGGGTCGAGGGCTCCTCTCCCGGCACGTCAAGGTGAAGCCACGGGCTGCCCGGGTCCATCTTGTTCAATGCCCACTTCATGTCGAACTCGCCAGCAAGGCACTGCCCGTACACGACGCCAGCCGCAATCAGTCGCGAACGTACGAGTTCAAGCGCTTCTGCGTCGGGGACAGAACCGTCTCGCAGGCCTTGGGCGATCGTCTGCTCTTCGTAATCCTTGGGTGCCTTCGCGCTGAGAGGATTCGACAGCTTGTCCCACTTCGTCACCCAGGAGGTGACGTATTCCTTCAGGAATTCCTCGATCCAAGGAATGCCTTCCGCGTTCAGCGGGAAGGTGCACTCGTGCGCGCCTGTATCGCAGTACCCCGAGAGGAGCGCGATCATCGGGATGGCCGTGCGGAGCCCTTCTATGAAGAAGACCGGCTCTCCTTCGATCTCCTTGATGTTGTCGAAGGCCGCGAACTTCATGTGCTCGAATTGGCCGAGCCTGTATGTGCCCGGCTGATAAGGGGCGGTCATACCATCTCCCCTGCGAGGTGGCGATCAAGGGCAATGGCGATCATTGCCTTGAAGTCGTCGCCGAAGATTCCGTCCCCGTAAAGGCAGTCCCAGATGACGTGCTGCTCATCCTCTGTCAGGAAGTCGCTGAGGCAGACATCGTCGCCGTAGCACTCCAGGTCGAGCCAACGCCACCAGCCGCCGTCGAGTTCGTGCTGGATGCGCATCTGACAGGGGTGGCCGTTGTGTACGAAGACGGTCCAGGGGGTGACGAGGTTCGGGCAGTCCATGTTCGGGATCGTGGTGCTCATGCGGCCTCCTTCAATGCGGCCAACATCAGTTGCTTGATCTCGTTGCCAATCGCAGCCTCCATCGGCCTGGTCGGCTCTCCGAAGCACTCGATCCTGTCAATCGTGTAGACGACCCTGATCGTCTGGCGGCGGTGCTTGAGGGTGAACTCGAACGTCATGCGACCTCCTTCAAATCGGTGTTCAGCGAGGTGTCTGTGACGGTGAGCCGGGCGAGCGAGTGGCGGTCGAGTTGCTTCGAGGCGAGCGTCGTGGTGTCGACGAGTACTTTGTAGTCAGTGCGGCCACGGACCCAGATGAAGAAGAGCGCGCCGACATCAGAGGCAAACGTAGTTACGGCCACGCCGTCACGCTTGTGAAGGCCGAGAGTTCTAATGAATTTACCGGCGAGGATCGAGAGGTTTCTGCGTTCGGCAGGCGTAAGAACGACGTCGGGCTCACACCAGTACGTGAGCGGGCGCTGCGAGGGGCGGGCATAAAGGGACATTTAGATTTCCTTTCAAACACTGCGAAGTAGCAGTGAAGGGAGTATGAAAAATCCCCAAGATGCTGCCTACACAACGGGTGCGTTTGTGTTTAGTTGGCTGGTAGGATCGAGCATGAAAAAAGCCGCTAAATAGCGGCCTGGGGTAACGGGGTGGGGGGTCTTGCTAGTAGTCGTCGGGAAGCAGCATCGTGGTCAAGCTGCGGTCGTGTTCCGTGATCACCCACAGCTTGTCACCGCTAGGGAGCACGTACGCAGAGAAGATGCGCTCCTCCCCGCTGGCAACCGCCGCGTCGTTTAGCTCCTTGTCCTCGGCGTCAAGGTCGCCCCAGTCACCATTGACGTGCCGCATGAGCAGGTGCAGGGGGTTAATTCGCTGCCGATCCATGAGCCCGACCGCGTTGCTACTCGCAACGCACTGGCCGAGCTTGAACTTCACGCCTTGATAAACGTCTTGAGCGCTCCCGCGAGGGCCGCGACTGCATCAAGCTCGTCGCTCGTGATCTTCCCGCGAAGTGCCGCCGCCTTGATCTGCTCGGTGACGCGCTGAGCGACCGTCTTCGGGGGAGCGTTCGCCTTGGTGGGCCTAGCGACGGGGTTCTGGGTGGTAGTAACCATGGTCAGTTTCCTTTTTTGGTTTCGACGCTAGAAAGTAAGCGTCTACTGACATAGTATCTAGGCGGGTCCAGAAGTACACAGTAAAAAGGTGTGGCCGCATCTACCGAGTCGCTGAAGGCAAGACCCTCAGCGCTCACGTTAGCCGCCAACTCGACCCCCTGCAGGGCGTCTGAAGTTCAGGCGATCTGAGCGGCCTTAAACGACGCACGCTTTGCCGCGCTGCGCTTGTTGATCAACGGCGTCGAATCAACGATGCGAACCTTCCCACTTGAAAACGTGAGCTGAAGGATGAAGTTCGGCTCGTCGCTGATGTGGAAGGTAGAGCGCTTCTCGTCGAAGAACTTCGTGCCCTGCTGCTGCCAGACTTCTGACGACTGAAACTCGGGGCCGAACTCGACCTTGCGAAGCTGACGGCGAAGCGCCTGCTGCATCGAGAGGCGTAGCTCGTGGAGCTCAGGACCGTCCTCGTCCTTGAGCCTCTGGTGTCGACGAAAGAGTTGAGCCGCGTCATCCAGCTCCTTGGTGCTAACGGGCAGTTGATGGAGGTCCTCGATCTTCTTCTTTACGTCGTCAATCTGCTTTTGCAGCGACTTCAGCACGTCAGCCAAGGCGCTCACGTTTCCGGCCAGAAGTTGCGTCTCAAGCGCCCGGGCCTGTAGCTTCTTGAGCTGCTCGATCTCCTCGTTGAGGATCACGCGCTTGTCCACCTCGTGTAGGTCGTACTTGTTGTCGAGCCGGCGAAGCTGCCCGTTGAGGAGGCGGTCTAGGATGACCTGCTCAGCGGGGTGGTATGGGAATGGACGGGCCTTGCAGCCGGCATTGGAGTACGAGCGAAGGCAGTGCACATAGGAGTGCTTGCCATTCGTCGGCACGAAGCGGGTGCGCGAGCCGCAGTAAAGGCAGAAGGACAGGCCGCTGAAGAGGTTGTTCACCCGTTCACCCTTGACGCCACCCGTAGTTCGTCGGTTCTTGATAGCGTCTTGGACGAAGAGCCAAGTCTCCCTCGGCACAACCAGTGGGAAGTAGTCCTCGACAACGAGGGAGCCGCCTCGCTTCTGCGTGTAGCGACCCATGGCTGATGCATTCCGCAACAGGGCACCAACGACGCCTTGGGTCCAGTGCTGCGCATCCTCCATCGTCTCGACGCGCTCCTCATTGAGTACGTTCACGATCTTCGTTTGGCCCCATCCGTCTGCCGCCATCTTGTATATGCGCTGAACGACGGCTGCCTTCTCGGGGATCACCTCCCATGCACTTTGCGTGTTTAGTCGAAGCCATGCCGGCCCGCGCCTGGAGAAGATCACCCCCGGCTTGTAGGTAGCGCGCTTGTTGTCCCAAGCTGCCTTGACGCGGGTTGACTTGGTCGCGCTCTCCTCGTGAGCGCGCATCATGTAGGTGAGGGAGATGATGAGCGACATCCCCTTGTCCTGCTTGATGCGCTCAGACGAGTACGTCTGCCCGTCCATCAAGGTAATGATCGTGATTCCTCGACGGATGATCGAGAGGAACAGTTCAAGGGCAACGTCGACCTGGGCGCGAGACAGCCGGTCAAGCGACTCGACGAGAAGAATGGCGTTGGACGGGATGACCCCCTCATCGACGGCACGAAGGAACGTGCCGAGCTTTCCCTCAATGAGGTTTTTGCCCTTGAAGGCAGAGACACCCAGGTCGCGGTAGGAATGGGAGTCGAGGACGAGGCCGTGCTTGGTAGCGTAGTCCTCAGCGAGCTTAAGCTGCCGCCGGACCGAGTCGCCAAGCTGTTGCTTTTCGGAGGAGAACCGGATGTAGCTGAAGGCCGTGGTCATGGGCTGATATCGGCCAATTCAGGCCAGGACTTGATACCAGCATACTAAACAGCTTGGTGCTTGTAATAGCTCATCCGCGGGATTGTAGGGAAGACCCTAGCGACGGCCCGCCGCGATCAAAAAGTCAGTGGCGACCCGCCGCGCTGGACAGCCGCGACAGCATCCAGCCGATGGCCG
>Ga0105048_10019627_pt1 | contig 10357 bp, 9 predicted proteins | sample MAT05_FD_78382 | JGI IMG/M metagenome (GOLD analysis project Ga0105048, IMG submission 78382) | Freshwater microbial communities from Lake Fryxell liftoff mats and glacier meltwater in Antarctica - MAT-05 | ecosystem: Environmental > Aquatic > Freshwater > Ice > Liftoff microbial mat | place...
ACGTCATCAACGTCAGGGGCGGACGGCCACTTTGCCGCGGACGCGACCGGCTGCAAGATCGTGGAGCGCGGTGGGCACATCGGGGAGTCCGATGACTCGGTCGATCTGGGGGATGATCTCACCGCTGCCGGCGAGGCCCACGACGGTGTCGATGTCTTCACCCCGCTCAGTGGGCATGACGCTCCTGAACCGCCGGCGGCCGACCGCCGACCAGGCGACAGCTCGCAGCATCCGACTGGCAAAGCCGCCCGTCAACCGGCCGTCGGTCTCGACGCCGACGAACGCAAGGGTGCCGCGAGGTGCAAGCGCGCGGCGAGCATGGCGGAGCGGTCGGTTCCCGGCGATGTCGACGATGAGGTCGTAGTGCACGGTGCCGTCGAGCGCGTCGACGGCATTGTCGCCGTCGTACGGCAGCACCGCTTCGGCGCCGAGCGCCAGCACCAGGTCGGCTTTGCCGCTGCTGCACACTGCCGTCACGCGGGCACCCATCGAGCGAGCGATCTGCACTGCGTAGGTACCGACGCCGCCGGACGCGCCGTAGACAAGGACGTGCTGGCCAGGCTGCAGACGCCCAACGTCACGCAGGGCGCGCAGAGCGGTGATGCCGGAGATCGCCAGGGTTCCGGCAGCGACCGGGTCCAGGCCGACCGGGCGGTGTGACAGCTTGCGAGCGAGGGCCGGTGCGTACTCGGCAGCCGATCCCCGCCCGATGCCGCACACCGCGTCACCAACCCGGAACGCGCTGGCGTTCGTTCCGACACGCACCACCGTGCCGGAGACATCGAAGCCAGGTACGCGTCGTTTGGGATGGCGCAGCCCGCTCTCGAGACGGGCGAGGAGGGGCAGGCCCGTCACGAGGTGCCACGTGCCCCGGTCGAGCCCGGCCCCCTCGACCCTGATCAGCACCTCATCGTCGCGGACATCGGGTACGGCGATGGTCTCGACGCGCAGCACGTCGGGTGTGCCGTAGCGGTCCTGCACCACTGCGCGCATCGCGGAGGGGACTGCGGCGACGCTGTCGCTGGAGTCGCCAGCGGGTGCGGCCGCGGCCGCGGCCGCGGGTGCGGTGGGTGATGTCGGTGAGGCGTTCATGGCGGTTCTCGGCTTTCCTGTGGCTTACTGTACTTAGTACGGTCAAGCGAAGTACGGTACGGCTACGCTCGACAAAACGCAACCCACCTCGTCCTGATCGAAAGAGGCACCGATGCCTACCGCCCCACGTCGCGATGGCCGTGCACCGCTCACTCGTGAGCGAGTGCTGCTCGCCGCCGTGAACCTCGCCGACGCCAACAGCATCGGGGCACTCACCATGCGCTCGCTCGCCGACGCCCTCGCAGTGCGGCCGATGGCGATCTACCACCACGTGGCGAACAAGGAGCAGATTCTCGACGGCATCGTCGACCTCGTGTTCGCCGAGATCCTTCAACCGCCGAGCGACGCTCCATGGCGCGCCGCGCTCGTGTCGAGGGCGGCATCGGTTCGTGAGGTGCTCGGTCGCCACCCGTGGGCGATCGGCCTGATGGAGTCGCGCCGCTCCCCCGGCCCCGCCACGTTGCGTCACCATGAAACCGGAATCGCCCTTCTACGCCACGCCGGCTTCACACATGCTGCGGTCGCTCATGCGATCGCGTTCCTCGACGCCTACGTGTACGGCTTTGCTCTGCAGGAGATGTCACTGCCCTTCGACGGCCCCGGAGAAGTGGCCGAACTCGCCGAAACGATCATCGCCCAGATGCCCGCCGACGAGTACCCGAACTTCGTCGAGTTCGCACGCGAACACGTGCTGCAGCCCGGCTACGACTTCGGCAACGAGTTCGACATCGGCCTCGGCATGGTGCTCGACGGCATCGCCGGACTCGACGGCGCGCCCGCGACCACTCGATCGAGACGGAGCGCCGGCCAGCGGTCGTAGCGCACCCTTACGTCGTCGGCACGATGACACGGCGTCGGGAGCGGTCGCGATCGCAGCGAACTTTCGGCGCTGGCGCCCGGCTCCAGCGGGTGTCGAAACATAGTGCTCATTTGTCAGGGTCAGCGTCAGGGCCGGGGACCTGTCCGTGACGATGGAGGGTTCGCTCAGCGACCATGGCGGTGACCGGGACGAGGAGCCGGTATGGCCATCGCAGGAGGCGACCATGTAGCCGACTGTGGCGTTCCTCGACGGCGACGCGCGCACGCTGGTGCTCTTTCGAGCCGAGTCGGCTGGCTGGCCGGTCAATGCAGAGTTCGATCGCCGTGACGTGCTTGACGCTCTTGTATCCGTACTGGGAAGGGCTGACGAGCCGAAGCGGATAGCCGTGCCGCATGTCGAGCATCGCATGGTCGAGCTCCCAGGCGAGCATGACATCGTCGGCGAACAGGTCGTCGGCCAGGAAGACGGCCTGGTAGCCGTCATCACCCGTGACGACGGCAAATTCGCCGGACTCGGCGAAGGAGGGGGCGACGAACGTGTGCCACCACGCCGCCAAGGGAATCCCGGTCCAGATCTTTCGGCGGGCGGTCCAGGTGGTCACGCAGTGGAAGTCTGACGTCCGGGACTCGACGAGACCGCACGCCCGGAGCTCGTCGATAGCGAACCGAACCTCCTCTCCGCCGGGCGCTGCGAGCCGCAGCACCGGCTGCTCAGGGACATCGGGAGGCGGTCGGAGCGGGTTGTCGGCGAATCGCGGGAACGCATCGAGCGCGCGTTGTCCCGGGGGGAGGCCGCTGGCTCGACGTGGCCACCACTTGCGAGTCTCCTGGAGAAGCCGGTGGAGCCGACTCACTTTCGGCTCCACCGAGCGACGGCGACGAGGATGCCGAGCATCAAGCACAGCGGGCTGTACAGGCGCCGGTTCCATCGCCGGAACTCGGGTGTCACCTGGCCGATGTGGCAGGACTCCGCCACGGCACCGCCGACACCTCGTGCGAGCAGGGCTGAGGAGACCACAGTCGCTGCGGCGCGGCTCCACCGAGCCGACGCCGCCCGATCGCCGGTCGAGGTGAGCGCCGTTGCAGCGGCCGCCCCGGCGAGCGCCACGGCAACCATCGCGCATGGGGCCCGTCCTGGCATGGGACGGCGCCCCACCACGAGGTCGGCCAACTCCCCGGACGAGGCGGCTGGCCACGTCGACCCGGCTGCCCACACCCCATGGATGGCAGCACCGCCGGCGAGAGCAACGGTGGCGATCGTGCCTGACGTGACGCGGATAATTTCCGTACGGTATCGCATGGACATGCGCATACAGTACCGTATGGATTCATGGATGGCAACCGAACGACAGATTCTCAGGTCTCGGCCGCACTGCATGCCAACACTCGTGTCGGCAAGGACGACTGGACACGTCAGGCGCTCGACGTCATTGCCGAGAAGGGCGTCGGCGGTGTGAAGGTCGAATCACTCGCACGTCAACTGGGCATCACGAAGGGCAGCTTCTACTGGCACTTCCGAGATCGGAGCAATCTGATCGGGGCCGCGCTCGAGCTGTGGTACCGGCTGGGGACGGCTGAGGTCATCGAGCGCCTCGATCGGATCGAGGACCCGAAGCAGCGGCTTCGGGCTCTGTTCACGGAGTCGTTCGGGGATTTCGTAGGCGGGCCGATCGATGCGCTTCTCCTCGGGCAGGTAGATGACCCGATCGTCGGCCCGATGGTGGTGCGCTGCACATCGGAACGGCTCGAGTTCCTCACGCGCGCCTACCGCCTCCTCGGCCTGTCCCCACAGCGGGCAGCGGCCAGATCACGACTGGTGTACGCCGCCTACATCGGCACCGGCCAACTCAGACGCCTGCCCAGCGGTGCCCCGAGAACACCTCGCGAGGAGTTGGCCTTCGAGCGTGAACTGGAGTTCCTGCTGTCCGTCTGAGCGACGGTCGCCCTGGTGGAGCTCGTGAGGATGTTCGAGACCGGGCCGGGACGGCACTCGGGTGGCGTCACAGCAGCCCGGTCGGTGTCAGCATTGTTCCTGCGGTTCCGGCCAGGATGGCGGCTGCGTCTTCGAGACGACCGATTCCCGCAATGCCACCGGTGATCTCGACGAAACGGCACGCGGCCTCGACCTTGGGCCCCATCGAGCCGGCGGGGAAGTCGTGATCGCGCATTGCCGTCGGCGTAGAACGCGTGATTGCAGTCTGCGTCGGAGTTCCGAAGTCGCGAAAGACGTTGGCCACATCGGTCAGGATCAGCAGTGCGTCAGCGTCCAGCGCCTGCGCAAGGATCGACGCGGTGGAGTCCTTGTCGACGACCGCCTCGACACCGTCGAGGCGGCCCAGGTCGTTGCGAATCACCGGCACTCCCCCGCCGCCGGCGCACACCACCACCGCGCCACTGCTGAGCAACAGGCGGATCAACCGGGTCTCGACGACCCGCTGCGGCGCCGGCGAGGCGACCACTCGCCGCCAGTACTGTCCGTCGGGTTTGACCGTCCAACCGCGCTCGGCTGCCAGCAGGTGGGCGCGAGCCTCGTCGTAGATCTCGCCGATGAACTTCGTCGGATTCCCGAATGCGGGATCCGCGGCAGACACCAGCGTCTGGTTGATGATCGCAGCGATCTGGCGACCGGGCAGCTCGTTCTGCAGCGCTTGCAACAGCCAATAGCCGATCATCCCCTGCGTCTGGGCACCGAGTACATCGAAGGGATACGGGACCGTCAGGTGCGGATCAGCGGCGCTCTCCAATGCCAGCACGCCGACCTGGGGACCGTTGCCGTGGGTGACGACGACTTCATGATCGTGGGCAAGAGGTGCAAGGGCTGCGACGGCAATCTGCACGTTCGCTTCCTGCACATCGTTGTCCGGCGTCTGTCCGCGCTTCAACAGGGCATTGCCACCGAGTGCTACCACCAAACGCATCAGGCCCCCAGTGTGGCGACCATGATCGCCTTGATCGAATGGAGCCGGTTCTCGGCTTGGTCGAACACGATCGAGTGGGGCGACTCGAACACCTCATCGGTGACCTCCAGCCCGTCCATCCCGGTCTGCTGGAAGATCTGCTCGCCGACCGTCGTCTTGCGGTCGTGAAATGCGGGAAGGCAATGCATGAACTGCGCGTTCGGGTTGCCGGTCGCGGACATCAGCGCAGCGTTGACCTGATAGTCACGTAAGAGGGCGACGCGATCGCCCCAGATCTCCTTCGGCTCACCCATCGACACCCACACATCGGTGTAGACGAAATCAACCCCGGCAACACCCTCGGTCGGTGAGTCGGTGTGGGTGATGCGAGCACCAGTGGCGGTCGCGATGCGTTGCGCCTCGGCGATGTTCTCGGCGCCGTTCCACAGATTGCGCGGAGCCACGATGCGCACGTCCATCCCGGTCATCGCTCCGGCGATGAGCAACGAGTTGCCCACGTTGTTGCGGGCGTCACCGCAGTAGGCGAACGCAATCTCACTGGCAGGTTTCGGGCAGTGCTCGATCATCGTCATCATGTCGCACAAGCTCTGCGTGGGATGCCACTCGTTCGTCAGACCGTTCCACACGGGAACGCCGGCGAACTGCCCGAGCGTCTCGACCAGGTGTTGCGCTGAACCCCGATACTCGATGCCGTCGTACATGCGGCCCAGCACACGCGCGGTGTCCTTCATGGACTCTTTCGTGCCGATGTGTGAACCACTTGGATCGAGGTACGTGACGGACGCACCCTGATCGAATGCCGCGACCTCGAATGCACAGCGGGTGCGTGTCGACGCCTTCTCGAAGATCAACGCGATCTCCTTGCCGCGCAGCAGCTGCACCTCCGTGCCGGCGTACTTGGCGGCTTTCAGATCGGCAGACAGCCGCAGCAGATGCCACCACTCCTGCGTGGTGAAGTCCAGTTCCTTCAGGAAGTTTCGGTTGCGCAGATTGAACGACATCGATCAGATCCCTTCTCGTTCGATGGGGCACGTCATACAGCGAGGGCCACCGCGACCACGTCCCAGTTCGTTACCGGCGATCGTGATGACCTCGATGCCGTTCTTGCGGAGGTGGGTGTTGGTGGTGACGTTGCGTTCATAGGCCACCACCACCCCGGGCCGCACCGCCAACACGTTGCAACCGTCGTCCCACTGTTCGCGCTCCGCAGCACGGACGTCTTGCGTGGCAGTCAGCACGTTGATCTTGTCCAGGCCCAGCGCAACTGCGATGACCTGGTGCATCTCGTCGGCAGCGTGTGCCGTGATCTTCAGTTCCTTGTCGTGGTCGCCCGGTTCGATGGTGTAGGAGGGCAGCATCCCCAGGCCGGCGTACTTGGTGAACGTGTCGGGGCTGACCATCGTCATCACGGTGTCGAGGTGCATGACACTTCGCGCCTCGGGCATGCTCACAGCCACGATCTTCTTGACGCCGGCGCCGGCGAACAGTCGCCGAGCCAGGATCTCGACACCCTGCGGCCGCGTTCGTTCGCTCATCCCGATCAGGACCGCACCGCGACCGATCACGTGGATGTCGCCACCTTCGGTGGTAGCAACACCATTCGCGCTGCCGGGCGACCACACCTCGAAGTCGGCTCCGTCGAACAACGGGTGGTAGCGGTAGATCGCCTCATAGTGGACGGTCTCACGCATACGCGCCTTCTTGCGCATCGAGTTGATCGCAACACCGCCGTAGATCCACGCCGACGTGTCTCGCGTGAACATCGTGTTCGGCAACGGCGGTAGGACCAACGCGTCGATGTCCATCGCGGCAAAGGGAATCGACGGTGGTGCTGGGATGTGATCCAGCACCTCGCGCTTGGAGATTCCACCGATCAGATAGGTGGTCAGGTCGTCGTCGTTCATTGCTGCGAACAGCTCGCGGAGCGGGTCGACCGCCATCGGGCCGAACACGCGCTCGTCGAACACGCTGTCCAGGATGTGCTTCTTGGCGGCGGGAATCGCCACGGTCTCGCAGAGCAGTTCATCGAACAGATGCACCGCGACATCGGCATCGCGCAACACATCGGCGAACGCGTCGTGCTCCTGGCGGGCCTTCTTGACCCAGAGGATGTCGTCGAACAGCAGGTCTGCACGATTGCTGGGCGTCAACCGCTTCAGCTCCAGATCGGGTCGGTGCACGATCACCTGACGAAGTGCCCCTACCTCTGAATCAACGTGGAAGGTCATTGCAGTCCTCTCGATCACATCTCCGCCGTGAGAGGCCAGTGTCACCTCACGACATCGACCGTGCCACCGCCCAACGGTTCTTTGAATTGGGACCTACTGCTCTATGCCACGACGATTTCGTCCGCGACGCTCACATCGGCGAAACCAGGCACGCGAGGGAGTCGACCGATGACAAGTGGCGAAGCAGGCACCGAACTGGTCGAGAACGACGACGGCCACGACGACCAGATCGACGAACAACCCGGGCGTCGGTGGCGGTTCCCCAGCGCGTTCACCGTGTTGTTCATCGTCACGGTGGCGGTGTGGCTGCTGGCCTTCGTGATCCCGACGGGGCAGTATCAGAGTGACGCCGACACCGGACGGCCCATTCCCGGCAGTTACGAACGGGTCGATGCCAATCTGTCGACGACCGATCGTGCCTACGACCTGTACATGGCACCGGTGAACGGCCTGTACGGAACCCAGTCGTCCGAGACAGGTCGCATCGGCCCTTACGAGACCGGCGATCTGTTCGGCGCCGCCGGTGTCTTCCTGTTCGTTCTGGCCATCGGCATCTTCATCACGATGACCATGAAGACGGGTGCGATCGACGCGGGTATCGGAAGGATCAACGTTCGCTTCGGCGGTCAGGGTGTTTCTCTGATCATCATCCTGATGGTCCTCTTCTCCATTGGCGGAACGACCGAAGGCATGGCCGAGGAGACGCTCGGCTTCTACGCGCTCGTTGTCCCATTGATGCTCAAACTGGGCTACGACCGCATGGTCGCGGCCAGTGTGATTCTCTTGGGCGCCGGCATCGGGACGCTGGCATCCACCATCAACCCGTTCGCCACGGGGGTCGCGTCAGGCGCGGCTGACATCTCGATCGGTGACGGCATCGGGCTACGACTGATCATGTACGTCGTTCTCACCACGATCACCATCGCCTACGTCGTGCGATACGCCCGCAAGATCAAGGCTCGCCCCGAGACGTCCATCGTCGGCTTCCGTGAAGGCGACACCATCGACGTCGACGCAGAAGAGGCGGCGCCGATCATGACCGCTCGGCAGCGCGCCGTGATCTGGTTGATGGGCTCGACGTTCGCATTCATGATCTTCGCGATCGTGCCGTGGGCGCAGGTCATCAGCGGGCCCGACGCCGACTCTTACGGCTGGCAGCTCGACTGGTACTTCCCCGAGCTAGCGGCGCTGTTCATCGTGATGGCCATCGTGATCGGTCTGGTCGCCGGGTTCGGCGAGAAGGGCATGACCGACACCATCGTGAGTGGCGCCGGCGACTTCGTGTCGGTCGGCCTGATCATCGTGCTGGCGCGGGGCGTGACAGTCATCATGAACAACTCGATGATCACCGACACCGTGCTGCACTCGCTGGAGGGCGTGGTCAGCGGAACCTCCGCTGCGATCTTCGGGCCACTGCTGTTCCTGCTGAACATCCCGCTGGCCTTCCTGGTGCCGTCGAGCTCCGGGCACGCCGCGCTCGCCATCCCCATCCTTGCGCCACTCGCCGACTTCGCAGGGGTGGGCCGCAGCGTGGTGGTGACCGCCTACCAGTCGGCCTCGGGCTGGATGAACCTGTTCACGCCGACCTCGGCCGTCGTGATGGGCGGACTGGCCGTCGCCAAGGTGGACTACAACAAGTACGTCAGGTTCATCGCTCCCCTGCTCGGCATCCTGCTCGTGCTGATCGCCGCCTTCGTTGCCACGGGTGCGGTACTCAGCTGAGCGAACGACGCCGCAGGACCGTCGGCGTCGCCCCCACGCGGGCTCGCCGGTTAGCGTGCTGCAGATGAGCTGAGTCCAGCGTGCCTGGCTCGCGATGTTCGGAGGTACAGACCGTGACTGATACCGATACCTGGCAGACGCCGTTCCTGCAGGGGCTGATGGCTCCGGTGTTCGACGAACGCGACGACGACCAACTCGAAGTCGTCGGCCAGATCCCGGCTGCGTTGCGCGGCATGTTCGTGCGGACCGGCCCCAACCAGCAATTCGCCCCGCTCGGCGCATACCACCCCTTCGACGGTGACGGCATGTTGCACGCTGTATACCTCGAGGACGGCAAGGCTCGTTACCGCAACCGATGGGTCGAGTCGCGAGGCTTGCTCGCCGAGCGCGCCCGTGGGCACGCGTGCTACGGGGGCATGAGCAACTTCAAGTTCCCTGATGCCGACGTGCTGCAGGAAGGCGGGATGCTGAAGAACACCGCCAACACCGCGACCGTGCGCCACGCAGGCCGCTACTTCACGCTGCTCGAGGCTGGCCCTCCCACTGAGTTCGACTGCGACCTGAACACGATCGGCGAGTACGACTACGACGGTCGTTTACGGGGTCCGATGACGGCACACCCGAAAGTGGACCCGGTGACCGGCGAGATGCGCTTCATCGGCTACAGCCCGATGGCGCCGTACCTGCGCTACTCGGAGGTCAGCGCCGCCGGCGAGCTGTTGCACACCAGCGAGATCGACATCCCTGCGCCGGTGATGATGCACGACTTCGTCATCACCGAGCACTACTCCATCTTCTTCGACGCACCGGCGGTGTTCGACCTCGACCGCATGTTGCAGGGCGGGGACCCAATGAGTTGGAAGCCCGACAACGGCACCCGTGTCGGGGTCATCCCGCGCGGTGGCTCGGGCGCCGACGTGCGCTGGTTCGAGATGGACAACTGCTACGTCGTCCACTTCTTCAATGCCTGGGAAGCCGGTGACACCATCGAGATCCGCGCGCCGCGTATGGCCGACATGCCGGGCGGGTTCAACTTCGAGAACCCCGGCGCAGCGCGCGAGCCGTTGCCGTGGCGTTGGGTCATCGACCTGAGCACCGGCATTGTCACCGACGGCCAGATCGGCGATGTCGCCAGCGAGTTCCCGCGTGTCAACGAACACTTCACGGGCCAGCGCACCCGGTTCGGCTATGCCTGCCCGCAGCGCACGTGGGACTTCGAGTTCGACTTCGAAGGCGTCGTGAAGTACGACTTCGAGACCGGCGGGTCGCAGGCCCACTACTACGGCAACACCGAGGTGTCCGGCGAGCACGTCTTCGCCCCGGACCCCGACGGCACCGCGGAGGACGACGGGTGGTTGATGAGCTTCGTCACCGATCGCGCCACCGAGCACTCGGAGCTGGTGATCCTCGATGCACGTGACGTCAGCGCTGCCCCGGTCGCCCGCGTGAAAATGGCCGCTCGCGTGCCGATCGGCTTCCACGCCAACTGGTTCGCCGACTGACCTCGAATCGCTCCCCCGTCGGCCCGAGCCACGCGCCGCAGGAAGACGAAAGACCCCGGTCGGCGCTCGGCCGACC
>Ga0105048_10019632_pt1 | contig 10355 bp, 8 predicted proteins | sample MAT05_FD_78382 | JGI IMG/M metagenome (GOLD analysis project Ga0105048, IMG submission 78382) | Freshwater microbial communities from Lake Fryxell liftoff mats and glacier meltwater in Antarctica - MAT-05 | ecosystem: Environmental > Aquatic > Freshwater > Ice > Liftoff microbial mat | place...
CCTCGCCCGCCGTCAAAGCGATTCGCGAAATGGTGCCCTACAAGATCGTTGAAGGGCCGCACCAAGACGTTCGTGTAGAACTGCGCGAACAAGCTTTCTCATTGCCTGAAGTTTCCGCCTTCGTTTTGCAGGAAATGAAGCGGGTGGCTGAAGATCACTTGGGCGAGGAAGTACGCAAGGCCGTGGTTACCGTGCCTGCGTATTTCAACGACGGCCAACGCCAAGCCACCAAAGACGCAGGCCGCATCGCGGGCCTTGATGTCATCCGCATTATCAACGAACCCACGGCCGCCGCGCTTTCGTATGGCTTTGGCAAAGAGATCGAAGGCCGCATCGCCATTTATGATTTGGGTGGAGGCACCTTCGATATTTCGATCCTTGAAATATCAAACGGCGTGTTCGAGGTTGTTTCGACTGCGGGCGATACCTTCTTAGGCGGCGAAGACTTCGACAAGCGCATCATTGATTGGTTGGTGGGTGGCTTTCGCAAAGAGCACAACATCGATCTGCGCATCGACATGATGGCGTTGCAACGCCTCAAAGACGCTGCAGAAAAAGCCAAATGCGATCTTTCATCGGTACGTGAAACCGAGATCAATTTGCCTTTCTTGATCTCCACAGGCCGTGCGCAGGCGTTGCATTTGCAGCGGCCTTTGTCGCGCCACAAGCTTGAAGAGTTAACGCACGATCTCGTTGAACGCACGCTGCGCATTTGAAAAGGCGCGATCGATGATGCGGGCCTTGAGAAAACCGACATTCTTGAAGTGATCTTGGTGGGCGGCATGACCCGCATGCCCAAGGTTCAAGAGATGGTTGGCGAGTTCTTTGGCAAAGAACCTTGCAAAGGCGTGCATCCCGATGAAGTTGTGGCGCTTGGTGCTGCAATTCAGGGTGCTTCTTTGTTAGAAAACACCGCCGACATGCTGCTGTTGGACGTTACGCCACACAGCTTGGGCATTATGGTCATGGGCGGTTACTTCCACCGCTTGATTGATCGCAACACCACGATCCCTACGGCGAAAAGCCACATATTCACCACCACGCGCGAAGATCAAACCTCGGTGAAGATCTTGGTCATGCAAGGTGAAAACGATCGCGCCGACGAGAACGAATTGTTGGGCGAGTTCGTGCTAACAGGCCTGCGCAAAGCGCTGCGTGGTGAAGTAGAAGTTGAAGTTACGTTTGAGATTTCGGCAGACGGGATCGTAAGCGTTGCAGCTCGTGACATGGAAACAGGACAACACCAATCCATCACGGTTACAGCAACCAGCGGCCTGACCGAATCCGAAATCATGTCGATGGCCACCGAACAAGAAGAGTATATGGTGACGGTTCGGGCGGATGAATCGGTTGAAAAAGAGCGTCAAGCGGTTGAAAAGCTGGTTGATGAAGCCGTGAGCCTTATGCCCAGCGTGGCAAAGGCGCTTGAAAGCTCAGCACTTGGGAGCCAAGGGCTTGAAGCTGCAAGAGCGACAGTGGATCAAGCGCGAGCGGCTCTTGCCACCAAAGATCCTGACGAGCTGGCCAAGATGAAGTCTGCCATGGGGCGCACTTTGCAAATGTTCAAGACTCTCGTGAAAGACTCCGAGAAGTAGAGTCGAAGTCTATGGGGGGCATTAACGCACGCAACTTAATTGAACGAGGCCTTGCTAGTTATGGCAGGGGCGAGTTGCAGCAAGCGCTTGGCTTGTGGCGTGAGGCTTTGGCGCTGGAACCCAAGAACGAAGAAGCTAAAAAGCTGGTCTCTTTTGTTGAAGAGCGCATGACGGCAAAAACGCCGGTGCCACCACGCCCTAGCTCGCGCGAACCCTCGCCCTTACCAGATCCAGATACCGAAGCTTGGAACGCCGACGAAGGCACTCCCAGCGAATCGGATGGCCAGACAGCTGCGCGTTTGGTCCGTGCTGAAAGTAATTTTGATGATTCGGAAGAGGGCATAAGGAAACGCAGGCCGACGTTGGTATCGATACTGCCAGAACTGTTGGCACCAAGCACAATTCCCGAAGACATGCGGCGCACGTCCACGATGATGGAGGCGGTGCCACTGCCGGTTGCAACGCAGCCCACGCGCTCTGTGGCGGTTCCTATGGCCGTGCCTGTGGCTGTGGCTCCGCAGCCGACTCGGCCCGTGTTCGTTCCACCGCCAATGCCGGCGCAAGCTATGGGCAAGTCGTTGGTTGAAGAAGGCGTGCCTACTGAGGCCGTGCAGGAAGTGATCACCCGCCAGGTTGAAGCGCAGCCTGTGGCCACTCCCTCGTCGCGCGCACCACACCGAACGGATACGCCTTTAGATCTAGCGTTAGCCGAAGCGCGTGATATCGGGAAAATATTGGTCCGCAAAGTTTCCGATGCGCTTGCCGCGGGCAAGAACGCTGAAGCTGCGGAAGCCGCTGAAGATCTGCTGCTTGCGGCTGAAAAATCGCCTGCGCCCGGCATAGGTGAAGTTGTCGAACCTTCGCGAACCACGCTGGAACGTGCCTTCTTTGCGCACTTGGGGCGCAGTGGGGTGCCAACCATGGCGGTGGACGACGCCACGGTGAACTCCAGCAGCTTTGATCACCGCACAGGCTTCCTGCTTTCCTGCATCGATGGCACGTTGCCCATCGACACCCTGATCGATATCTCGGGCATGGGGCGCTTTGAGGCTGCGCGCACTCTGTCTCGTTTGTTGCGTCGTAAGATAATCAAGGTCGGTTAATTTCGCGTCGTCCGCGAAAATTTGCTTGACTGTGCTTAAGCTCTGCTCGTTCCGTGCCGAAATCTATCGGGCGAAAGAATTCCGCCAGAGGACAGCACATCATGGGTACGGGGCTAACATCGATCAGCGCGAAACAAAGTTCGGGGCGAGAACGCCGCGTACATGAACGCCACCATTTGGGTTTGCCCATCCGTGTGCATTTCGACAGTGGCCGTCGTTCGGCTGACATCGAATTGGGTGATGTGTCTTGGGGCGGCGGTCGCTTTGTTGGCAAGCCAGGTCCGGGAGTGAGCATTGGTGAAACCGTGGCCTTTGGCTTCATCTTGCCTGGCGCTGTTTCGTGTGTGGCCGCTGCGCGTGTTGTGCGCATCGAGAGTGAAGGTTTTGCTGTGCAGTTGGATCGTGCCAACGATGCGTTTCGCGAGTTTCTAGATTCGCTTGAGGGCTGCCGAATGCCGCCGCAAGCGGCGTAGGCAACACATCCCCTTCGTCTAGCGCAGTAGCTGAGCTATACCAGTGGTCGTGCGACGACCATCCACACAGAACCAAACGGCAACGCCCAAGCTTTGGCTGTCCGGAGTCGTAGGCATTGTGGGCTTTGCATGGGCCTGGTTTGCAACGTCGCCCGCATTGGTGATGGGCATCAACTGGGACACCGCAAGTTACGTTGCCCACTACGGCAGTGGGCAGGGCGCGCCCACCGACCTGCCTTGGAATTCGCACTACGGCCTTGGTCCTGTTTATGCTGCAGGGGCTGCGATGGCGCGCGCTTTCGGGGGCACCTATATCGATGGCGTGCGATTGGTAGGCGCGTTGTCGTTAGCTGCCACAGCGTTTGTGCTCGCGCGCTTTGGGCAAGCCAGGGCAGGGCGTGCAGGTGTGTTGTGGGCGTTGCTTTATGTTGTTTCGTGGGGCGTGGCGCAGTTGGTTTTGACGTTGGAAGACAACGTGCTTTATCTACCGTTTGCAGTGTTTTCGTTGGTGTATGCGCTTGCCCACGCGGATAGCTGGTCGTTGCGCAACAGCGTGATCGCTGGAACTGTTGTCGGCATAGGCGTTTTGGTATCGTGGCAAGCGGGGCTCTATCTGTTCCCTTCGTTGTTTGTTGCAATGTTTTGCAGCGAAGAACAGCGAGCGCTATCGCCTCGGCTCAAACAAGTTGTTCTTGTGTTCGTTTCGTTCATGGCAACGCTGTTAGGCTTTGTAGTTGTCTTTCACTTATTTGCACCACGCCACAGTTGGTTGCAGTTGTTGCAGGTTTTGTTCTCGCGACCTGAGCCCAGCTTCTTTCCGAAAAGTTTCGCAGAGCTTGGCGCGTTGTTTATGAACCGTCGCAGTGTGTTCGCACAACTAGCCACGGGTCTGTGGGGTGAAGTTTCACCGAATCCAACAGCAAACAATGCTTGGCTGCCCAGTGTTGGTATCAGTCTGTTGGTGTTGGCTGCTGTTGCTGCCGCGTGGTCATGGTGGCGTGCGCGAACAACAAGGAAATGGCAAGGCGCCGTTGTGTGGGTTTCGCTGGTTGCGATTTTGGTTGCTACCGCGCTTTATGTTGATCTGCCGGCCGACAGATACAAACGGTACGATTTCGCACCTCTGTTTATTTGTGTGGGCGGTGTGTTTGCAATGTCGTGGGTGAAGGGCGCACGCTTGCGCATGGCGATGAGCTTTGGTGTGGGCGCATTGGTGCTCGCTTCGCTATGGACAACCATCGCGGAAGCACGCGCCCACCGCCAACGGTTGCCTCAAACCCAACCAACGAATTACCAGGGACATGGCAATGAACCATGGTTCGTCCACTTTCGTCGGCTTCGAGCGGAACATCCCACGGCGTGCCTGTTCACCTTGCCGCTTGATGCCTCACTGTTGCATGGCCGCTACCAACTTGAGATCCCGGCCGCGCTTTGGGCAGAACTGCCCGATCACCAGCTTATGGGGGATCCCGAACTGGTGAAAGACTGGCCGGTGAAGGTGAAAGTTGTGTCGCCAAGCGACCTTAAACCCGCCAAATCATGCGAATGGCGGGCCGATCCAGAAGGTTCATAACGCGATGGGTCTTTGTGCCCTGAAAGACGCTCCTACCGGGATCCCAGCTTCCGTGATAAACGCAGCATCGCTATGGCTCGCATTCATCGCAAATTGCCCCCCAAGGGCACGAAAATTGGAGTGGCTTTTTCTGGTGGACTCGACACCCGCTGTGCGGTGGCGTGGTTCGCAAGTGAAGGGCTAGAAGTTTATTCGTACACCGCGGATCTCGCACAGCCTGACGAAAAGAGCTGTGACGACATTCCACCGGTGGCCATCGAACACGGCGCCAAGGTCGCGCGTTTGATCGATTGCAAAGAATCGCTGGCACGCGAAGGTTTCATTGCCATTCAGTGTGGCGCGTTCCACCTCGCCACCGCGGGCCGCAAGTACTACAACACCACGCCGCTTGGCCGCGCTGTTACCACCACCGCAATCATCCGTGCGATGCAAGCCGATGACGTGAACATCTTTTCAGATGGCAGCACGCACAAGGGCAACGACATCCAGCGCTTCTACCGCTACGGCTTGCTTACGAACCCAGAGCTAACGATCTACAAGCCTTGGCTTGATCAGGTTTTCGTTGATCGCTTTGGTGGTCGCAAAGAAATGAGCGAGTACCTTCTAAGCTTGAAGTTGCCCTACCGCATGGGCGTTGAAAAAGCCTACAGCACGGACTCGAACGCACTGGGCGCAACACACGAAGCCAAAGACCTTGAGTTCTTGAACAAGGGCCTAGACATCGTGAACCCCATCATGGGCGTTCCGCATTGGCGGCCTGAAGTTGAGATCAAAGCAGAAAAGGTAACCATTACCTTTGAACAAGGCTGGCCAACGCAGATCAATGGCAAAGCCTTTGCCAACCAAATGGACTTGCTGCTTGAAGCAAACCGCATTGGTGGTCGCCACGGCTTGGGTGTTTCGGATCAAATTGAAAACCGCGTAATTGAAGCGAAGAGCCGCGGCATCTACGAAGCGCCTGGCATGGCGATGTTGCACATTGCCTATGAACGTTTGCTCTCAGCGGTGCACAACGAAAACACTTTGGATCTGTATTACAGCTTGGGCCGCCGTTTGGGCCGCATCCTTTACGAAGGCAAGTGGTACGACACCGAAGCGATGATGATCAAAGAATCGCTAACCCGTTGGGTGGCCAACCCAATCACGGGCACGGTAACTTTGGAACTGCGCCGCGGCGAGGATTACACGATCGTCGACACGCGTGCGGATTACATGTCCTACGATCCACACAAACTTTCGATGGAAAAGGTTGAATCAGCCTTCACTTCTGAAGATCGTATGGGCGCTCTCGAAATGCAGAATCTTTCTGTGTTCGATGGCCGCAACCTATTGATCCACCAACTGTCTTCGTTAGGCCGCCTTGAAGCGCGCGAAGAGAAAACAGTTGCCGCTTTGTTGGGTGTGAAGGAAACGCCTGAAAAGAAGTAGGTAATAGCCACAAAGCGCAAATCGGACGATGGGCCCACGGCGGTAATGTGCACGTGGGCCTTTTACGTCTAGGGGAGCGTTGCTATGTGCGAGTCGCGCGGTCATTGGTGCGCGTCCCTTCAGTGCTGCCCCACACACTTTAAACACGGCCGCGCTTGCCCCGACGCGCAATCAACCGGGTTGCAAATACCAAGCGGCCCATTCGGAGGTAGCAGGCACTGCTCGTAGGCTTTCATGCATTGACCCGTGGCAGGCTGTTCCTTTGAAGCAGGGCAACCTGCTCCAACAAGTAGGGCTAAAACCGTGAACCATTTCGTTGGGCGCATAACGTGGGGTCACTATAGCAGGCTAAGTGATAGTATCATATGATACTATCAGCCATGGTCCCGCTGTTCCAGATTACGCACAGAATACTTGCGCTGGTGGGCGAAATCATGCAGCTGGTTGGTCGCTTTGAGGGCATGCAGGCGCCGCAGCCACAGTTGAAATTGCGCAAGGCGGTTCGCGTGAGAACCGTGCACGGAAGTCTAGCTATCGAAGGCAACACTTTGACGCTCGAACAAGCCACGGCCGTGTTTGAGGGAAAACGGGTCGCTGGTCCCACGCAGGGAATTCAGGCGATGACGAATGCGCTTACTGCATACGATGCTGCAAGCCTGTGGTCGCCATTCAACGAGGGGCATTTTCTAAAGGCTCATTCCCTCATGATGAAATCGATTCTGCCGGACGCAGGTCGCTACCGTTGCAAGGGTGTCGGTATATTCCAGGGAGACAAAGTTGCCCACGTAGCGCCTCCGGCAAAGCGTGTGCCGCAGCTTGTTGCCTCGTTGCTTGCCTGGCTAAAGGCCGAGCGCTCCCTGGATCGAATTGTGGCCTCTGCGGTGGTCCATTATGAGCTGGAGTTCATCCACCCGTTTTCAGACGGTAACGGGCGCATGGGTCGGTTGTGGCAACACGTGCTCTTGTTAAAGCGGCACCCCGCGTTTCAATGGATACCCACAGAATCAGCTGTCCTAGCAAGGCAACATGAATACTACAGTGTCCTTGCGGCCTGCGATCGCGCAGGAAATTCTACGGCGTTTATTGAATTTTCACTGTCCACCATCAAAACCGGACTTGAAGAGTTCATGCAAGAGTTGCGTCCCGCCCCATTGAGCACACAGCAGCGGCTAGACCTCGCGAGGCAGGTTCTTGGTGGGCAGTGGTTTTCGCGTAAAGAATACCTCGCCCATTGGAAAACCCTTTCCAGTGCCACCGCAAGCCGAGATCTGCGCCATGGAGTGGAAAGCTCTTGCCTGCGTAAAGAAGGCGACAAGGCCTTAGCGCGTTACAAGTACCAATAGCCCTCTTTCATCTTTTTTCATTTTCCACGCAACATTTTCAATTCTTTCCCGAAAAGCTTTTCTGGTGGGGCAATTGCGCCCCGCCGTTACCGTTTGCGAAGGAAATTACAATGAAGTGTGGAACGGAAAAGCTCATTTTTGGTTTAGCAGTAACCGCAGTGTTTGGGGCCGCCGCCTGCGGAGATCTGGAACCGCCTCAAACCTCGGCGCCACCTCAAGACATTGGTGTCATTGAATTGGCCCTGCAAAGCGTACCGCCCGAAGTCGCTTGCGTGCGGATCACAGCGAAAGGCACGGTACGCGAAAAGGTAGTCGAACTGCCCGTATTGCCAGGCCCGTCGATGACACAGATACTCACTGGATTCCCGTTGGGCAAAGTCATTTTTGGCGCAGAGTCGTTCGCAGGCAAATGCGGAAGCCTCAGTTCAAAAACAATTCCTAACTGGATAAGCGATACAATTGAAACTTCAATTGTTGACGGTACGAAAACGCGCGTTGAATTCAAGATGCAACGCAATGGTCGCGTGGATGTTTCGTTCAACTTTCCAGATGAACCATTGTGTTCGGCCGTGAGCGTTGCTTGCAAAAGCAGCAAGGATTGTTGCAGCAATGTCTGCAAAACAGAACTCTGCCAAGCCCCTCCGTCTTAGTTTCAACTAACGCAACGGCAACGTCGCCAAGGGCGCTTTGTGCGGGTATGATGTCGCGAAGGTAGTGGACGAAGGATTGCATCTGCACGAAGTTCTGTCGGCGGCGTTTCGCAGCAGCGAACTGTTATTGTTGTTCGCCGTTGTTTTGGCGGGGCTTGCATTGGGCAGAATCTCCGTCAAAGGCGTCAAGCTTGGCGTCGCCGGCGTGTTGTTTGCCGGTCTAGGGCTTGGCACGTGGCTGACCAACCCAGACGCGCCCTTGCGGTTGGCGGCGCCTTTGCGCGACGTTGGGTTGGTGTTGTTCGTGTACTTGGTGGGTCTTTCAAGTGGTCCAGGCTTTTTTCGCGCGTGGCGAAAGGCAGGGAAACGGGCAAGCGCTTTGGTACTTGTCGCCTTGGTTGCAGGTGCCACAGTCACGCTGTTGGGTGGCAAGTTGCTGGGCCTTGATTCCGGTTTCGCTGCGGGGATTTTCACAGGTGCCTTAACAAACACCCCTGCGCTGGCCGCGGCAACGGAACGATTGCAAGGCACGCCGTTCGCTTCGCACCCTGCGGTGGCTTATTCACTTACGTATCCCATCGGGGTGCTGGGCGCCTTGCTGTTGTTTCGCATCATGGCGCGCACGAATGCGGCAACGTTGCGCAAGGAGATCGAAGAGCGCGATGGCGGTGCCTTGACCTTATTGGCAACCGGAAATTTCTGCGTTACAAATACTGAGCTTGTAGGCCGATCCATCGGCGAATTGCGCGTTCGTGATCAGGCCGGCGTTGTTGTCTCGCGGTGGAGCCACGAGGGGCAAATCAAAGTTCCCACGAAGTTCACCGTTTTGTCACTGGGCGACATTGTGACTGCTGTTGGCTCCTCCGCTTCCGTGGCCGCCGCTGAAACCTACTTCGGTGGGCACAGCGAACAGCGTCTTGAATCCTACCGCGAAGACGTAGACATGCGCCGGATCTTGGTTTCGAAGCGATCCTTGGTAGGGAAAGCTTTACGTGACTTAGATCTCGAACGGCGCTTCAACGCACAGATCACCCGCTTGCGCCGTGCAGACCTTGATATCCTGCCTTCTGCCGACGTTCGGCTTGAAATTGGGGATCGTCTCCGCGTGGTCGCGCCACGCAGCCAGATCAAAAACGTCGCCACCTTCTTTGGCGATTCGGAAAAGTCGTTGGCCGAGATCGATTTCGTTTCGTTGGCGTTGGGAATCTTGGCGGGCTTGATACTGGGTCGCGTACCGTTGCCTTTTCCCACGGGCACGTTGCACTTGGGCATTGCCGGTGGGCCGTTGATCGTCTCTCTGTTGTTGGGCCGCGCCGGCCGCACGGGACCGTTTGTTTGGTCGATGCCTTATGAAGCCACCGTGGCTTTGCGTGAACTGGGGCTGTTGTTGTTCTTGGCTGGGGTAGGGGTGGGGGCAGGGGCAGCGTTGCGCAACTTGGAAGGTCGTGCTGGCCTTGCGATTGTCGCGTTGGGGGCCGTGGTAACCATCGTAACATCAGGAGTTGTGTTGCTGTTTGCGCGTCGACTGACGCACACCAACGTCACGGGAACGCTAGGCACCTGTAGTGGCATGCAAACGCAGCCAGCCACCTTGGCGGCCGCCTACGAGCTTTCCGGGCGCTCGGATGAAACGTACATCGCTTACGCCGTCGTCTACCCGGTGGCCATGATCGGCAAGATCCTGATCGCGCAGCTTTTGCTGTTGGGTTGAAACATGAGGATCCGCGTAGCCCTTGCCTCGCCTCACTCAAGGAACTACTCCTGACTGTCGCATTGTTTCGGGTATGTTTCCGCTGGGTTGCGGGTAGGATAACAATGTGACGACCCATTGTTTCGGGTTTGATACGTAACCAGCAAGTCTTCACTATGCGGCTTCCGGAAAGCCAGATGAAGACCACCATTGCCCGCACCGCTCACTTCGTTCTACTGACCCTGTTTCTATGCTTTGCGACGGCGCTCGCAAGTCAATCGGCCCTGGCCGATGAAGCAAACACATCTGCCGAAATTGCCAACGCTAAAGCTGTCAGCGATCTGCAGGCGAGGCTGGACGACGTTGAGGCGTATCTCAAGAACACGCCCCCCAAAACTCTGACAAACGTCCCGGGTCCAGGTCACAACGGTTGGATGATGATTTCCACAGCGCTGGTTCTCTTCATGACCTTGCCTGGGCTCGCGTTGTTTTACGGAGGC
>Ga0105048_10019635_pt1 | contig 10354 bp, 5 predicted proteins | sample MAT05_FD_78382 | JGI IMG/M metagenome (GOLD analysis project Ga0105048, IMG submission 78382) | Freshwater microbial communities from Lake Fryxell liftoff mats and glacier meltwater in Antarctica - MAT-05 | ecosystem: Environmental > Aquatic > Freshwater > Ice > Liftoff microbial mat | place...
GTGGTACCGCGGGCAAGACGGCCAGTGGCGCAAGACGCTGAGCCTGCCTTACGCGCCGCATCCACGCCCAGGCATTAGCAAATACGGTTCAATCCTGTTGCCCAGCGGCATCAGCCCGGTAGGGCAACTGCTATTCACCCCTGTGAATACACAGGCAGGGCACTACAACTTGATGGTCTGGCGCATGCCAACGTCAAACCCATTGGCGTCCAATAGGTGACCAAACCACCCGCCAGCGGCACGCAGATAGCCAAGGGCGCGGCCTGGCTCATGGGCTTCAAGCTGCTGGACAAAAGCATTGGCCTGATCAGCACGCTGGTGCTGGTGCGCATTCTCACACCGTCTGACTTTGGCCTGGTGGCTATGGCCATGTCTATCGTTGCCTTGCTGGAACTGATGGGCGCCTTTGGATTTGACTCCGCACTCATCCAGCGGCAAGACACCGCGCGCAGCCACTTTGACACCGCCTGGACATTCAATGTGATCTTTGGCGCCAGCATTGCCGCCCTGCTGCTGGTGCTGGCTGTGCCTGCTGCAGACTTTTATCGCGAGCCCAGGCTGGCCCTGATGCTGCCAGCGCTGGCCATTGGAGCGGTGTTTACAGGCTTTGAAAACATTGGAACCGTCGCGTTCAGAAAAGAGCTGAACTTCAGTCGCGAATTCAGGTTTCTGCTCACCAAACGCGTGGCGGCGTTTGTCGTTACCATCACTGCGGCGCTGACGCTGCAGAGCTTCTGGGCGCTGATCATTGGCATCGTGGCTGGGAAAATCATGGGGGTCTTTATCAGCTACCGGCTGCACCCTTACCGCCCCCGGTTTTCTCTGGCCGCGCGTGGTGACTTGTTCAACTTTTCCAAATGGCTGTTTATCTCGAACCTGATCCAGTTTTTGCACAGCCGGTCCACCGACTTCATACTGGGCCGCACCGTGGGCAGCTATGGCCTGGGTGTGTATAACCTGGCTGCAGAAATTGCATCGCTTCCGTCTACCGAGTTGATCGCACCGCTGAATCGGGCTGTTTACCCTGCGTATGCGCAACTGTCCAAAAGCCACGACAAGTTGATGGCCCGGTTTCTGGAGGTTTATGGCCTGATCTGCCTGATTTCATTTCCTGTAGCTGCTGGCTTGTATTGTTTATCGGGTTTGGTCGTCAACTTATTGCTGGGTCCCCAATGGCAAGATGCCATACCCATCATGCAGATTCTGGGGCTATGCGGCTTGGTTGGGGCGTTGCAAGGGAATATGTATATTGTCATGTCAGCTATGGGAAAACCTAAAGCAAATACGATTTTGTCAGGCACATTACTAGCCATCTCACTACCTGTAGTAATTCTGGCAAGCCTACGCTTTGGCACACTAGGTGCCGCCTACGCGCATTTTGCAGCCTCGTTGCTTGCGTTTGCTGGCATAGTAATCGTATTTACCAAGATCACTGAGTTATCCAAGTTGAGTTTATTATCCGTAATGTGGCGCCCTATGTTTGCATCAATAGCAATGGCTCTAATTATATATGGCGATAATTTGCCACTTTCATTTTTAGAAAATTTCCCTCAGGCAATTATTTTAATAGCCAAGATAATAATTGGATTTATTAGTTATTCAACTACTCTTTTGGTGTTATGGTTTTTAGCAAAGCGACCGAATAGCAGTGAAAAGCTGGTCGTGGAATTAATTTGTCAGCGAATATTAAAGCGATATTTTTCTTATTTCTTCTAAAAACATTTAGGTTATGCTCGACTCGTATTGGCAACTAAACTGACAATTTAATTGTATAAATTATTCTACGGATTTTGATTTTAAAGTCGCACGTAAACAAACCTGATAAGTAAAAAACTCCCGGACCGGTTTAAAGTTCTTAAATGACGCTGGCAAACGTCTGAGGATTTTATTTACTACACCACCGCCAACGTCACCCCAACGTAATCCCCCAGTGACACTGTTGATATTCAACCCATTAGTTTGAAGAAACTCTTTTGCATCAGAAATAGTAAACCAACGCAAATGCGTGCGATCAAAAATTCCACGATCCCTCTAAGGAAAGCTACCCTTTATGAAAATTGAATAGATAGCAGAGAAATGTCGAATATTTAGCACACTAATAATTATGCAGCCATTTGGATGCAAAAATTTTAATGCTTGCTGGATGCACAATTTCGGTTGTGCCAAATGTTCAAGTACATCAGCAAAAATAATGCAGTCAAAGGTTCGATTCGCGAAAGCGTTGTTCCAATCAAATTCATTTAGGTCAACGTTAACAACATAATCTAATTTTTTCATCGCGATCAAGGCATGCTGGGGATCATATTCAATTCCGCATAAGCCGGTCAACATAAGTTTTGTACGTCATTTCATGTGGTCTTCATAGGTGACTGCCGCATTTTTGACGTATGAAACTTATGCGTGACAGCTTATAACTCGGTTAGGTTGAGCCACTTTAAGGCTCCAACCAAGTGAGCCATTGCTACACCCTACATCAAGTATTGAAAGAGATTCATGCGGTACTAATTCAAATATATCAAGACGATCAGTCGTATACGCGGCTATTTTCTGTGATGATTCTGGTAAACATTCCGATTCAATTGACATTATATTTAATCCAAGTAAGGAATATATAGAATAAGATTTATTTACATGCGACATTTAGACATTTAAACCCAATCAGCCAAACAATGGAAAGTTGACTAAATTGAAAATTGGTTTCATCCTGTTATCAAATTCCCAAGCCGCCATCCCCAGCACCCGCATTGTGGTGCTGAACATGTTGCCATATCTGCACGCTGCCAATTTTGACACGCACATCGTCTTTGAGCCAGACATCAGCACCAAGACCCCCGATGTTTCTGGCCTAGCCACCCGACTGAAGGCCGAGGGCTTTCAGATTATTTTCTTTCAGAAGGTGTTTGGCGACAGTGTGTTGGCGCTGGCGCAAGCGCTGCGCTTGCTGGGCATCAAAACGGTTTTTTCTATCTGCGATTTCGTTAACCCTGCCATGTGCGAGGCCACTGACCTGACGATTGTGGTGACCGACTATCTGAAGAGCCTGTACCCCCCGCAACTGCAGCACAAGGTGCATGTAGTGCACGACGGAATAGAACAACCATTGCTACACAAATCAGAGTGTGGTACGCATACTGGATCAGGGCTGCAGCCTATAAATGCAGTTCTCGTTACTTCCACAGCGCTTCAACGCCTGCCGTTGCTGGCCAGCCCGCCACGCTGGTTGCGGGTCACCATTGTGGGGAATTACTCGCCAGATGCCAACAAGTTGCGCCGTATGGGCGAAAACCATTGGCGCCTTAACAGGCTCAGCAGTTGGGGCGAAAAGGCGCGCTATTTTCGCTTTTTGACCAACCCAAGTATCAAGTGCGAGGCGTGGGGAGCTGAGTCTGTTTATGCGGCCATGCAGCAGGCAGACATTGGCATTATTCCGATTGAAGTTGACCCGGTGCGCGATCCTACCGGCGAGTGGCGCCTGAAATCTGAAAACCGCCTGACCCTGAAGATGGCCATGGGTTTGCCGGTGATTGCCACGCCGATTCCGTCCTACGAGCCGGTTATTGATCAAGGCGTTAACGGCTTTCTGGCCCACAATAACAGTCAGTGGTTGAGTTACTTGAGTGCGCTGCGCGACCCCGTGCTGCGCCAGAGCATCGGGCAGCGGGCCAGGCAGACGGCGCTGGCGCGTTATTCCATGGATCTGCAAGCTTCAAACTTAATAGCATTGTTGCGCCAATTGATGAGGGCTAGCGCCGATTTCGATGCTGCAGATGTACAACCGGAGGTGTGATGTCAAACCAAGCTGCAAAGTATTCGGCACCGGGCATAGTGGTAGGCGATGGCCTGAACGCGCTGGGGGTGGTGCGTAGCCTGGGGCAAGCAGGTGTGCCCCTGGTGGTGATGGATACCGACCCAAAATCGCCTGCCATGCGCTCACGCTTTGGTAGCAAACGCCTAGTGAAGTCTTTGGAGGGTGAGGGTTTCATCACCGATTTGAACCGCGTGGCCGCTGAGCATGGTACGAGCGCTGTTTTGTTTTTGACCGAAGAGAAGACGGTCAATACCGTGTCCGCGCACCGGCAGGAGTTGTCACCCGCGTTGAAGATACGTTTGCCAGAACACCAGCGGCTGATGGCGCTGATGCACAAGCAGGGTTTTCAGGACCTGGCAGAGGCTATCTCTGCACCTGTGCCGCCCACGGTGCGGCTGCAGAGCTCAGCAGATTTGCCCAAACTGGCTTCTCTCACCTACCCATGTGTGCTGAAACCCAGCGAGAAGAGTTATGAGTATGGTGCCCTATTCAAAAAAGCTTACAAAGTGGCTTCTCCCGCTGAAGTGGCGCAGCTTTACCGCAAAATTGAACCGGTACTGGCAGATATGGTGGTGCAGGAGTGGATTGAGGGCGTTGATTCTGAAATCTATTTCTGCCTGCAGTACATCGGCCGGGGTGGTGAAGTGGTCGGGTCTTTTGCTGGGCGCAAGCTCCGGTCTTGGCCACCACGCATTGGTGGCACGGCCAGTTGCACAGCCGCTTGGGAGCATGCCGATGAGTTGGCAAGGCTCACCGCCGATTTTTTCCGCCAGGTGGACTTTTCCGGTATGGGCAGCATGGAATACAAGCGCGACCAGCGTGATGGCCGCTTTTATATGGTTGAGCCGACTGTTGGCCGTACCGACTTTCAGGAAGAGGTAGCCACTGTGAATGGGTGCAACTTGCCCTTGCTCGCTTATTGTTTCGAAATGGAGTTGCCGTTGCCTGCGGTCAAAACCATTCAGCCGCCTCGCATTTGGCGCGACGCACAAATAGAACGTTGGTCGGTGCAGGAAAGTGGTGACCCGCCTGACACCAAGTCAGCGTCACACGTCAAGACGGACGCCTACTGGCGGTGGAATGACCCACGGCCGGCACTGGACCACTACGCGCAACGCATCTTGGACGCGTTGGACAAGAAGACAAGCTGATGACCCTGAAGCCAGCGTTGTCAGCCGATCTGGTCAAGGAAAGCTGACCCCTTGCGAAGTCGCATTCGATACCCCATTGCCTACGCTGACTGGTCGGCGCGCGAATACGGCGCTATTGCCCGGTGCGTTTTGACAGGGCGCGTGCATGATGGGCCGGCCCCGGCGCTTCTTGCCCAGCGCCTGCAGGCCATGTATGCGCCTTCACAGGTTCACCTGCTGAACTACGCGCATCATGGCATTGAGATGGCATTGGGCATGTTCGCACGCCAGTGCCCCGCGCGCCGCGAAGTGATTGTGCCGGCCTACATCTGCCCGAGCGTGCCGCAGGCCGTTTTGGCTGCTGGTTTGCAGGCGCGTTATGTGGATGTAGGGGACGACCTGAACCTGTCGCTGGAGGCTGTTCGACTGGCTATTGGCCCAGACACGCTTGCCGTGATCGCGCCGCACATGTATGGCTGCCCAGCGCCGATTGAGCTGATTGAGGCAATCTGCGGGGAGGCGGGCATTTTTCTCATTGACGATGCGGCGCAGGTGGTAGGTGTGCGCGTAGGTGGGCGACTGCTGGGCACCTTTGGCGATGTGGGGGTGATCAGCTTTGCCCAGTCCAAGGCGGTTGTAACCGGCATTCGTGGCTCGGGTGGGGTGCTGCTGGTAAACCGGGCGCAGTGGGCGGCTGAGGCTGCCACGCTTTGTGCCACGCTACCCCCTGCGACCGGGCGCCTGGGTGCGTTGGCTGATTTTCTTTGGAACTATGTTGGGCAGGCGTACACAGGGCACTCTGGTTACTACATTGATCGGGTGCTTAAGCTTTTGAACGTGCGCCAGCGCTCGCACGGCGGTGCAACGCGCATTAGCAACATGGAAGCTGCCGTGGCGCTGGTGCAAATGGCGCGGCTAGAGCTAATGCTGCAAAAACGCTGCCACATCGTGCAGGCGTATAGCGATGCACTGCAGTCACACACCGATCTGGTGTTTCCACAGTACGCCGAAGGGCGCTACCTGGCGCGGGTCATGCTGCAACTACCGCCCGGCGTTGACCTGGCCAAAACGCGCAGCGCACTGCGAGATTTAGGCGTTGAGACGCGGGTGGGTTATGCAGTGCCCATCACCGCGCAAGGCCACGCCAGCCACGCTTCGGTGTTGGCCGAGCGGTTACTGGGTATGCCAACAGGCTCAAGTTGGACAAAGTCAGATGTCGCGTCGATTTGTGCGGCGCTCCAACAAGTAATTGTTTGTAGTTGAACTAAGCTTGTTCTTCACTTTTGTTGTGAAAACACCCTCCATTGCCCGGCAACAAGGATCGCAAGCACGGCAGATATGACGACATAAACCAGGCTAAACCTAGAAACAAGAGCACTACCTGTTAGGTAATGCTGTCGATCTGGACTTAGTAGAAATTGCGCAGCAGAAAACGCTTGGTCATATTTGACCAACATGGACTCCAGCCCTGCGTAAAAGGCGCCAGTTGCTGCAATCCCTCCAAGCCCTGCCAAGGCAATCAATGCGATGCGTCGCTGTTGGTTAGATAGCGCCGCACCCAGTGCAACGCCCGTGGTACTGGTCATCAGAATCCCTACGGCAATAAAACTGCATGATAAAAACGAGGCGTTATCACGTATGAGTTCGACTAGGTTGTCAGTTGCTGCCCACGCAACATTGAATATATAAAGCGGCCAAGCCAGCAGCAGGTTGATGCTGAGCCAGTACAGCAGGCTTGGCAGGCGTTTTGCCTGCTGAACGGTGGCAACGATGAGGGTAGCGCCTACTATTTGCATGGCCACCGCTTGATGCAACGCGATGAAGCGCAGCATGATCTCCCAGTCCCACGGCCAGCCTAGCGTGGGCGAGCCCACAATGTCGTGAATGCTCTCAAGCGGCGCGAACTGGCGAAGCAAAAACCAAACCAGCACACCTTGCACCAACAGCAACAGCGGAAACAACATCAAAAATTGCTTGCTACGTGAGCCCCTGATTAAAAGAAACGGGGAGTTGGCTAACAGGTAGACGATGGTTGCAAAGCCGATGGCGGACACAAGGCCACTAAAACCCGACGGAAGCAATTCGCGAACGTTGTAGGGCATACCGGGCAGTCTGAACGTGGCATAGATCGCGGCGGCAAGCCCGCAGAAGGTGATGGCGTGCAGCCACCCCGCCGGCAACGCCCACGTGGACAACTCTGGCGTTTGCGTTATGGGCATGACTTGCTTAACAGCAGTTGGGTTGGCCTGGTACGCCAAGGCAAAAGGGCCGACCACCAGGGTAAGCAGCAACAAGGTGGTGTCAGCATGAAAGCCCATGACACCCACTCGAACCAGCTCCAGTGCGGCCATCATCACCGTGACCAGACCAAGCCAAAGCCGGGGTTGGCGATGTGGCCAGCCATTGGTTTGCAAACCAACCCAAATCAACGTGGCAATGGCCAGGGTTTCGAAGGCCAGGGGCGGAAGGTCTTTGAGGACGCCTTGCCAAAAAATGCTTGAGAACGGGGTAAACGTGAAACCACCATCGCTGACCTGGCCACGATAGGGCGTGAGGATGGTGAGCAGCAAGGTGCCGATAGCCGTGGCCGCAATGGTGAGGCTCGCACCGACCGGGTGTTTTTTACCAATCAGGTGGCCAAGGACAAGGCCGAGCGTCATGCCAAGTAGCGTTTCGCGCCGCAAGCCACCATAGGCAACGAAGACTTCCAGAATAACGGCCAATGTTGCAAGGGTGATGACACCGCGGGCGCTACGCCCGGACAGCCCAGAGCGCTGCAAAGCGAAGCCTGCCATCGTCGCGGCGAGCAGGTGTTGGGTAAAACGCATGACCTCAAAGGGCGGCGCAAAGACGGCTGACTTGAGATGCGCGCGCAGTTCACCAATGTCAAGGGTTGGCACAAATGGGAAAGACTCATAAAACAGCCAGATAAGCACAAGAAGTATGGCGAACCGGTCGGTTGCTGCTTTGTTGACATCGGCTTTGTTGAGGAAGATGTGGCGCAGAGGGATTGCGATGGCCAGGCCTACCGCAAGTCCCATACCGTTCCAGGCCACATCGATCAGTGATGCGGTCCGGGTGGGAAGGTAGAGTTGAATCCATTGCACGCCCAGCCCCAGCAGCAAGAGGGCGATGATTGACGCGATAAGTAGCTTGCCGCGCCCACGAAAGCAGCCTTGCAAGGCAATGCCAAGCGGGATAAACAGAAAAAAGTTATCGGTGGCGTCTGGAATGTTGCCCGGAAATTGCCATTGGAGTAACTGGTCAAGTGGCTTAGGCGTACTCAGAAAGTCGAATGGAAAGAGAGAGCCATAAACAATGAAGCCGCTGACAAACCACAAGAAGCCCCATGCGGCGCGGCTGGCGGCGGTGCCCAGGATTGCAGTCATGAGTCGGCGCGGGCTGCGGCATGTGCCCGCAAGGTGTACTCAATAGTGAGCAGGCGCTGCCATTGAGTCAGTCGGTGCCCGGCGATGGGCGTGTCTGGGTCAAGCAGACGGGCGGTATTGGCTTCCGCAAAAAGCCCGGTGTTTAGCAGTGCCAGGCTTTTTAGAACCTCGGGCAACGATGCACCCAACACGCCAAGGCAACGACGTTGCGCGCTGGGCGGCTGCGTGCTGGCAACGGGGCGGGCTAGTTTACCCTTGAGCTTTTCGATGACTTTATGCCCATAGTGCTCCACCACAGGGTAAAACCGATGCAGGTTGCCCAGATTGGCCACGGTGGGCGGGTAACCGTGCTCAAGGGGAATGTTGGCAAGGGCCGGGTTGTAGTGACTAAAGACATATCGCGGCAGCAGGCTGCGAATGCGCCCTGCGGGCCAGGCGGCGAGCATGGGGGTGAGTACCGCACTAAAACCAAACGGGGCCATGGCCGGCCATATCTGGTTGGTGTTGCTGGCAATGCGGCCTTGCCAGCGTTGCATGCGCATGTCAAGGTAGACGCGGTCCATCTGTGCGGTGAGCGACAGGCCTTGGGCCGGTGCAATGGTGCGGGTGACCACGCCGGCCAGATGTTGCGACAAAGAATCGACCGGCGGGGTTTTAAACACCTCAGTGAATGGCAGGGCGGCAAAGCGCTTGCGCGACAGCATGGTGGCGTTGAGCGGTTCACAGGCGTTGAGCTTTGGCCAGAGTAGCTCCCACCAGTAGCCGCGAGCGACTTCGCCAAAAGAGCCGTTCAGGCTGATGCCGTGGTTGTGGACGAAGGGCGCTTGGTTACGTTTGATGGCGGCATATTCAAAGGCATTGATTTCGCCATCGCCAAGGCGCACGGCTTGGTCAAAGTCTTCGGGAGTGATGGCAGCAGCTTCTTCCATGACCTGCAGACGCAGGCCCAGTGCGCTTGCAATTCGGCGCGCCACGATGACATCTGGCAGTGTTTCGCTGCCGACCACGGTGTTGTCAAAGCGCACGCCACTTTTAAGCAGGCCCAGCAGCAGCAGGCGCGAGTCGTAACCGCCAGTCAGGTCGGCCAAGATGGGTGCATAGCTGGTGCCGATGGTCTTGAGCGCTTGTGTGGTGGCCGCTACAAGCGCTTCAGCGGCTTCATCAAGCGTGAGCCGCTGCGCCAATGCGTCGGCAAACGACCAGTAAGTGGTGCTGCGGGCAATGTGGCCGCGTTCGATTTCAAGGATGGTTGCGGGCGGCAGTTTGTGAATGCCTGCCCAGAGTGAGCGGTCTTCGTAAATGACACCGGTGGCGATGAACTCGTACGCGCCCACCGGGTCAAGTTGGCCGCTTTGAGACAGCGCCATGGATGAGGTGCAGATGGCCACGCCTGCGCAATCGTCACGCAAGTAAACGTGCAGGCTGCCGCGCGGATCGGTAATGACGATGGTTTTGTGGCTACGTTTGTCGCCAATGGCTATGGCAAAGGTGCCATCAAGCTCTTTGGCCAACGCAGCCGCGCCCACTTGAAGGTAGCGGCTAAGCAAGCCCTGTGAATCGGGGTAACGAATGCCCGCGTTATGGACCCATGCGCCAGTGGCACAAAGCCAGTCGCCGTTTGGGCTGCGTGCAATGGTTACATGCGGGTGTTTTTCACTCCCAACAAGAGCCACGATCTCGGTTGGGTCTGCGTGGTGACAAGACTCCTGGGAGCGCTTGAGGTGCAGCCAACGGGCAATATCCTCTTTGCCCACTTGGGCAAAAAGCCCGCTTTTTTTGGAGATCAGGTAAAAGCCAGTCATATATGTTCGAAGCGGTGTAGCCGGGTTGTAAGGGCTTGATGATTGACGCAATAGCTTAACTACGCAAGTCTGCCTGATTTTTGTTTGCAAGGGGATATAACCACCCTTCTTTGTGGTCAACAAGGTGGTCGACCCGGGCTTGGTCAAAGTTATCGAAGAAGACATTGTGCCCACGCTGGAGCGAGACGTACCCAACCAGCCCAGTGCGGCGGCATTAGCCGCAGA
>Ga0105048_10019637_pt1 | contig 10354 bp, 7 predicted proteins | sample MAT05_FD_78382 | JGI IMG/M metagenome (GOLD analysis project Ga0105048, IMG submission 78382) | Freshwater microbial communities from Lake Fryxell liftoff mats and glacier meltwater in Antarctica - MAT-05 | ecosystem: Environmental > Aquatic > Freshwater > Ice > Liftoff microbial mat | place...
AAAAATAATCCCGGTAGCGAACGCATTGTCTGGCTGCAAGGGCTTTCCACTGAAATTGATTTGCCGGAAAAAGTGGACATCGTCATCGGCGATTTACATGGCACCATGCCGTTTTACAATTTCAATATTCTTTCCATGCGCGATGCCGGAACACGGCACATGAAACCCGACGGCATCATGATGCCAAGGCGCGATGTGCTGCATGCTGCCCCACTCCAGTCCCCGGAAGATTACCGCTGCATCGAAAAGCCTTGGGCAATCGATGTTTATGGTCTGGATTTAAGCGCAGGCCGACGTTTTTTGATCAACACCTGGTGGCGCCGATCAACTACCGACAAAGTCAGCTTGCTTGCAAAGCCGCAATGCTGGGGTGAAATTGAATATGCCACTGTGTCCAGTCCCAATCTTGAGGGTGAATGCGATTGGCTGATTGATGAGAATGGCATTGTGCACGGACTAAGCGTCTGGTTTGATGGCGACATTGGGCCCAATGCCGGCTATTCCAATGCACCCAATCTACCGGCACTGGTTTACGGCAATGCTTTTTTTCCACTCGAAAATCCGCTTCATGTAAAAAAAGGCGAGCGTTTAGTTACAAAATTTTCCGCGAAGTTAATTGCCGACGAATATATCTATAGCTGGATTTCCGAACACTTCGATAGTAACGGTAAGTCGCTGGCCCGCTTCAAGCAATCCACTTTTAATAGCCGACCCATTTCAGAAAGAAAGCTGGCATTTTCATCGCCGGATTTTGTGCCTGAACTCAACCGCGATGGAATGATCTGTCTGGAAGTACTGCATGCAGCACAGCAGGAAATAAAGATGGGCGATACTGCCGAAAAATTACTGGCCATGTTCCCCGAGCGATTCAACAATACGCAACAGGCAATGGATGCCGCCTTGAAAATCATGCAGAAGTATCAGGCGAGTTAAAAGGTATTTTTTCTATCATTCCCTTCTGCATGATCCGGCTTCAAATGGGGTAGGGGTACTAGAATCCATCGCAGTCATCCGCGCGTACAGCACAATGCCGCTCTATTTTATTGATATCGCAAATGAGAGACCTATCGTGCTCGTGAACTCCCCTACCCAAGCAAAATCACACCTTCTCCAGCATTGGCGGCAGTGGGCAATGCAGCGCGGCACAAACGGTGCGCAATAATTCGGCTTCAGCGATGCTGACTTGATTGTCTTGGCTGATCGATACCACCAGGCCTTCGATTAATAATTCCTTGCTCATCGGTTCCAAGCTGTCGAGTGCGGGCCAGACGGTTTCGAGGGCTTCGACAAAGGATCTTGTCACTTGGTAGTTGATATTTTCGCGCGGCAACGTACGCGACATGCCTGCGAGATAGGCGCGCTGGGCATCGGCAGGATTGTTATGACCGACTTGCGCTAACACCGCCATCAAGGTGCTGGCTTGTACGGCGACATCTTTCAGTTTTTTATTGCCGTGTTGCCAGGCTTTGCTTGGGTCGAGCAAATCGCGTACTTGGGTGCCAAGTAAATGGCCGAGACAATATTCATACAAATCGATATGACCGTCGGCATGCACCAAGGCGTACACCGATTCCATAAAACGAATCAGTTCTGGACGCGGGCGTTGGCGCAGCGTTGGAAAGCACAATGAGGCCAAAGGCAAACGATGCATCGGATTAAGCTGACTGACTTGTGCGTAGAAATCTTTCACCACCGAAGGCAGCGCCTCGCCGTGACGGGCACGTAATTCAAAAGCTTGCTTGGCCTGCACTTTTTCGTCGGATGAATACAGCAAGGCGCACATGAGCGGAATGACACCATGGTGACTGCGTGCGGCCTGCTGCAAAATTTCTGGAATGCTATTGGCAATGTCGTGCGCGCGTTGGTAGTCATCCAACTTTGGCGAACCGACTTGCTGGATGATCGAAGGTGGCGTTAGTGTGACATTGCTTTTGGATAACGACATGGTGCTGCCATCATCAGAAAACCCAAGCAGGCGATCTTCTTCCAGGCCGACCGGCGGCTTCATGCTCCAGCGTGCCGCGAGTTCATTTAATTGGGAAGGTTTGAAGCTCGGATCTAACGCTTTAATTCGTTCTGCCAGCGGCGGATGGGTTGCCATCATTCCCGACAAGGCGGTGCCGGAACCAAACAGCATATGGCTGACTTCTTCGACATCGGCATTCGCAATTTTCGAGCCGTCATGCAAGCCGCCAATTTTTTTCAGGGCACCGGAAATGCCTTTTGTCTGTCGGGTGAACTGCACCGCACTGGCGTCGGCCAGATATTCACGTTGCCGACTAACGCCTGCTTTGATCATGCGGCCAAAAAACAAACCGATATAGCCAATCACCATCAAGCCAAGCGCCACACCGATGATCGGCGCGGCGTCTTTACTACGAAAACGGCCGTGCTCGAGAATTTTCTGCCCAATCAGCGCCATCACCATAATGCCGAACAGCAGACCCATGAGTTTGATATTCAAACGCATATCGCCATTTAAAATATGACTGAACTCATGTGCGATGACGCCCTGTAATTCATCGCGATTCAAGGTATTCAATGCACCGCGAGTCACCGCAACGGCAGCGTCGCTCGGCGAATAGCCAGCGGCAAAGGCATTGATACCGGCTTCGTCATTCAAAACGAAAATTTGCGGCACCGGCACACCTGAGGCAATGGCGATTTCTTCCACCACGTTGCGCAAACGCCGCAAATGATAGTCCTGAGTATTTTCAGGCACCGGCATCGCGCCTAGCTGGTGTGCAACCGCAGCACCGCCGGTGCGCAGTGAAGCCATCCGGAATAAAGTGGCGCAACCAATAATCGCCAATACCGCCAAGCTGCTGATCGCCAGTATGGGAAATGGATTTACATCAGGTTTGAAACCGCCTAATGCGATCAGCAAGACCAGATCAATGGCCGCAACGATTCCAAAAACAGCGAATGCGAACAACAGCACCAAACGCTTGGACTGTTTGCGGACGGCGGTTTGTCGTTCAAAAAAATTCATGGCGTCATACCGGACAAAACAAGGCCTAACAGGGAATACCTAAACAAAACGCCAGCATTCACTGGCGTTTGCATGATTCATTAGAATGAAACTTTCGGAGCTTCGCGTTTGACCGGTTCGGTAATTTCCAGCAAGGAAGCTGCCACAAAATTAAACATGCCGGCCAGAATATTGGAAGGAAACACTTCGCGCTTATTGTTGTAGGCCATTACTGAATCGTTATAGGCCTGACGCGCGAAGGCGACGCGGTTTTCCGTTGATGTGAGTTCTTCCGACAACTGCATCATGTTTTGATTGGCTTTTAAATCCGGATACGCTTCGCTCACCACCATCAAACGGCTTAATGCGCCGGTTAAACCCTGATCGGCATTTGCCAGTTGCGCCATTGCGTTGGCATCGCCAGGGTTTGCACTGGCCGCCTTCAAGCCACTGACGGCTGCCGCGCGCGCTTGAATCACGGCTTCAAGGGTTTCGCGCTCATGCGCCATGTAGCCTTTGGCAGTTTCGACAAGATTGGGAATAAGGTCGTAACGACGATTCAATTGCACATCGATTTGAGCAAATGCATTTTTATAGCCGTTGCGCGCGGTCACCAGACCGTTATAGATACCGACGACTAAAAAACCGGCAATGACGACAGCAAATAGCAACACCAGGACTGATATGCCCATAACTCTCTCCCTATTGAATTAAATGTTGTGCGAAATGTTCAGCTGAAATACCGCCGTGCGGGGTAAAATAACCTATCGCCCCAGCATACGCATCTTCTGCGCCCCATGAAAGCCATGAAAGTAATCCTACTCGCTTCAATGTTCGGCGTGGCATTGCTGTCGCCCGGACAAACTCGCCTAGCGGATGCACCGACGGCAAACGCGGCAAAGTACATCAGCAAAAAACCCGGAGCGCTACCAGATCAAACCGTGAATGCACGAAATATAGAAGGTCTGGCACAAAGATTGGTCAGCGAAAAAAATCTGCCGGGTCTGGCGATGGCCATAGTGCAGGATGGCCAAGTAATTTCGGTGAAAGGCTATGGCGTGACCGACAGCCAGAACGGTACGCCGGTCATGCCCTATACGGTGTTTCGTCTGGCTTCGCTATCGAAAGGCTTCGCCGGCACCTTGAGTGGCCAGTTAGTTGAAGAAGGTGCTATGAATTGGGATTCCCCAATAATCAATCAATTGCCTGCTTTCAAATTGAAAGATTTTGCCAGCGGCACCACGGTGACAGTCCGCGACGTGCTCAGCCACCGCGTTGGTTTGCGTGATCATACTTATGACGGCGCTCTGGCTGGCGACCAGCCCTATGCATTAATCGCCGAGCGTTTGTCGGACGCACCGATAACATGTTCACCGGGTGATTGTTACGGCTACCAAAATATCGCCTACAGTTTGATAGGTGATTTGACCTTCGCCGCTACCGGTGATTTTTATCCGCAGCAAGTTGAAAAAAGAATTTTTACGCCACTCGGCATGAGCAATGCCAGTTATGGTCTGGATGGATTGATGGGGAGCGCTTCCTGGGCCAAGCCGCATGTCCGCGGAAAAGGCGGATGGCTGCCGGTTGCGCCGAACGAAAATTATTACAAAGTTCCGCCTGCAGCTGGCGTCAATGCCAGCGCACAAGATATGGCGCAATGGTTAAGGGCACAGATGGGTCACCGACCGGACGTGTTATCAAAAGAAGTGCTTAACCAAGTTCACACGCCGCAAGTGGCAACCCCTGGCGAAATTCGTTCTTCGGGCTGGCGCGGTGAACGCCTGAATAATGCTTACTACGGTTTGGGCTGGAGGGTGATGAATTACAGCGGCCGCACCATGATTTTTCATGGCGGTGCGGTTCGGGGTTTCCGTGGCTTGATCGCTTTTTTACCTGAGCAGGATATTGGAATCGTAGTGTTGTGGAATTCGGAGTCGGCCATGCCCTCCGGCCTGATGCCCACCTTTATGGATGCCGCCCTTGGTTTGCCGCAGCGTAATTGGCTCGGGCTGGAAGAGCTTGGCCCGGTGAGTGACGAAGTTGGAGCGGATTAGTGTTTTTGTGGGACTTGCTTTTGTGGGAGTTGGTTTACCAACGATTGGAACTGTCATTTTGCGACAATCTGAAACATTTAACCGCTGGTAAACCAGCTCCCACAGTGGACCGCCAATAAAAAAGCGCCTTTCGGCGCTTTTTTATATCTGCAGGCAATCTTGGTAAATCTCCCTCCCCGGTTAAGAAACACAGGGAGAGAGCCTTGATTGTTGCTTGCGAAATTACATCGCAGGTGCAGCAGGTGCAGCTGGAGCAGCAGCCTTTTTCTTTGCAGTCTTCTTGGCAGCCTTTTTCTTGGCAGCTGGCTTTTTAGCAGCAGCTTTTTTGGCGGCTGGCTTTTTAGCAGCTTTTTTAGCAGCTGGTTTTTTAGCTACTTTTTTGGCGGCTTTTTTCGCAGCTGGTTTTTTAGCTACTTTTTTAGCTGCTTTTTTGGCGGCTTTCTTAGCAGCTGGTTTTTTAGCTACTTTTTTGGCGGCTTTCTTAGCAGCTGGTTTTTTAGCTACTTTTTTGGCGGCTTTCTTAGCAGCTGGTTTTTTAGCAGCTACTTTCTTTACAGCTTTCTTTGCGGCTTTTTTGGCCGGCTTTTTTGCAGCTTTCTTAGTTGCCATGGTCAACTCCTCGTCAGTTGGCTTAGATAACGCTTAGGTAAAGCCTTTTAATACAACATAGCAGGAACATTCCGGCTACGAACTGCCGCAGCGCCGAAGCCCTGCGGTAGATTGGACAGCAATGCGGTTGCATTGCAGAAATGGGGTGCAACAAAAACGCCCAAGCCGATACCAGCTTGAGCGCTTACTTGAGTGATTGAAGTCTCAGGCACCCGAATGGGTGCGATCTGTTTTTTAGAGGAAACGGTGCCAACGATTGGAGAATCGACGTCCTGGGCAATGGCCCGATCGGCAGTGCGATTTGTTGGCTTAACTGTTATCACTCGGTTCCGCTGAAAGTCTTCGTTGAGCGAAAGCTAATCAGGTGTTTTTCACTTGTCAACACCTTTGCGAAAAATAATTTCGTAAGGTCATCACTCGGGAATGATTTTGTGCTAGTGCAAAAAAACATTTCGTGCTTTTAAATTTCTACAATTTATCTGTATGAAAAAATGAAACGCAGTAATTACGCGGCTTTCAGCCTTATCTGTTTTTGCGTGCATGAAAATACAAAGAGCTGCGATGGAAAAACACGGCGTAAAAATTAGCCCAACCCAGGCTAAATCCGGCAGCGAAGATTTTTTTATTTTTAGAAGTCGAAATGGCAAAACTGCGCAGCTTTTTCGGCTGCATTTTCATGCCAAGTAAATTTTCATGACGCGTTATCGTGTCGTCGGCGGCATGCAAATTTGTTTCAGGATGTTAAAACTAATGAGGCATGAAGATAGTTTGATCGTGTCCAATATTGAACCAGAATGAGCTCGAATGAACTTGGCTGAGCTTCAACTAACTTCCACTGAGCTCATCGATTCAAGTTTCGGCGTCTTGCCAGCAGCGCTTTCGACTGAAACAAAATCCGGGTCAGCAATCGTCAACAAAAGAGGCGACACAAATTTTGGCGGCGACACCAGCATTGATAGATATTCGTTCGTCCAAATGCAAATCGGCCGCAGAGCGGCCGGCTTTGTTCTTCACAGCTTGCAGACAGATTAATGATCGTCGTCTTCCAGCAATTCGGCATAGTCGTCCGGCGACAGCAATTCGTTCAACTCTTCCATGTCGCTTGGTTGCACGACAAAAATCCAGCCTTCGCCATAAGCATCTTCGTTAATGGTTTCAGGTTTATCCGACAGCGCTTCATTCACCGCGACCACGGTTCCGCTAATCGGGCTGTAAACATCGGAAGCTGCTTTCACCGATTCAACCACTGCCGATGCATTGCTTGCCGTCACGGTATCGCCAACGCTTGGCAACTCGACATACACCAAGTCGCCCAACAGGCCTTGTGCATGATCGGAAATTCCAACGGTGACCTTGCCGTTGTCTTCAACGCGGGCCCACTCGTGGGATTTAAGGAATTTCAAATCGCCTGGAATCTCGCTCATGGCAGTATCTCTGTGTTGGTTTGGGGGAGTGGGAATAGTTTAACGACTTTAAGGTGGGTTTCAGCAAGTGATGTAAATTAAATGTAGCGCCAAATACAAACCGTCACATTAAGCCAGAACACCGTCTTGCGCTGATCCATCACGCACGAACGGGTACTTTACCGGGCGCAGATGAAAACGCTTGCCGCGAATATCGACTTCGACATTACCAAGCTCACCAGCAGGCACGCGAGCAAGCGCAATGGATTTGCCGAGCGTTGGCGAGAAAGTGCCCGACAGGACTTCACCTTCGCCGCTGGCGGTGAAAATAAGCTGGCCATGGCGCAGCACGCCTTTCTCATCCATCACCACGCCTATGGTTTGTCTTGGCACGCCATTGGCTTTCTGTTTTTCCAAAGCTGCACGTCCGATAAAATCGCGGCCCTCATCCAGCGCAACGGTCCAAGCAAGTCCGGCTTCAAATGGCGACACATGGTCGTCCATATCTTGACCATACAAAGCCATGCCCGCTTCCAGACGCAAAGTGTCGCGCGCGCCCAAACCGGCAGCCTTCACACCTGCGTTCAAAAGTTGATTCCAGAATTCGACTGCTTTGGTCTCCGGGACCATAATTTCAAAACCGTCTTCGCCGGTGTAACCGGTGCGGGCAACAAACATGCCGTCGGCTTCACAGGCAACAAACTTTCCAAGCTTGCCGCATGCCTTGGCGGCATCGGGCGATAACAAACTAATTACTTTTTCACGGGCGTTCGGCCCCTGTACGGCGACCATCGCCAAATCACGACGCTCGGTAACCTTCACACCAAAATCGGCGGCATGCTTTTCAATCCATGGCATATCTTTGTCGCGCGTGGCGGCATTCACCACAATGCGGAAATAACTATCGGTCATGAAATAGATAATCAGGTCGTCAATTACACCGCCCTGCTCGTTCAACATGCAGGAATATAAAGCCTTGCCCGATTTTGTTAATTTATCGACTGAGTTGGCGACCAGCTTACGAAGAAACGGACGCACCTGCTCGCCATGTAAATCGACTACCGTCATATGCGAAACATCAAACATCCCGGCGTCCTGCCGCACTTGATGATGCTCATCCATTTGCGAGCCATAATGAATAGGCATGTCCCAACCACCAAAATCGACCATCTTGGCATTCAGCGCACGGTGGCTGGCGTTGTAAATCGTTTGCTTGCTCATTAAGACTCCATGGGAACGTAGGGCAATGATGAAGACGCGCATTATCGCATTTCGTTCTGGCAGAGTCTTCTATACATATAAGTACGTGGGAGCGCCGTAAGGCGCGAATGTCGCAGGTCATTCGCGCCTTACGGCGCTCCCACGGGATTTTGATTCGCTCCTAAAACCTTGGTTTGCTAAGATGTGGTATCCCTTATGAATACCCAATGCCGGCTTATCCCTGGCTGAGAGCCTGTCCCATGGAAAAAAGTTTTGAGCCGAGCACCTTTGAAACCAAGTGGTATCAACATTGGGAAAGCACTGGCTGCTTCAAGCCTTCAGGCAAGGGCGAGCCATACACCATTATGTTGCCGCCGCCGAATGTTACCGGCACCTTGCATATGGGGCACGCATTCCAGCACACGCTGATGGATGCACTGATTCGTTATCACCGCATGCGCGGCTTCGATACCTTGTGGCAAGTCGGCACCGACCACGCCGGTATCGCGACTGAAATGGTGGTGGGCCGCAATCTGGCACTTGAAGGCAATGGCGAAACCCGTGACACACTGGGTCGCGAAAAATTTATCGAGAAAGTCTGGGACTGGAAGGAAACCTCAGGCGACACTATTGAACGCCAAATGCGTCGCCTCGGATCCTCGGGAGATTGGTCACGCAAAGTTTTTACGATGGACCCGATGCCATCTAATGCGGTGGTAGAAACCTTCGTCAAACTTTACGAGCAAGGTTTGATTTATCGTGGCCAGCGCCTAGTGAACTGGGATCCGGTGTTAAAAACCGCGATCTCGGACCTGGAAGTGGTCAGCGAAGAAGAAGACGGCAAGATGTGGTCGATCACCTATCCGCTCGCCGATGGTTCGGGTTCACTGGTAGTGGCAACAACACGCCCGGAAACCATGCTGGGTGATACCGCCGTCATGGTGCATCCGGAAGACGAACGCTACCAACATATAATCGGCAAGATGGTGATGCTGCCATTGTCGGATCGTGAAATTCCGATTATTGCCGATGATTATGTCGATCGCGAATTCGGCACTGGTGTTGTGAAGGTAACTCCGGCGCATGACTTTAACGACTATGCCGTTGGTCAACGCCACAACTTGCCGATGATTAATATTCTGACGCTCACTGCTCATATCAATGATAACGCCCCGGAAAAATATCGCGGGCTGGATCGTTATGCCGCGCGCAAAGCGGTGCTGGCCGATTTAATCGAACTGGATCTGCTCGTCGAAGAAAAGAAACACAAACTACAGGTTCCACGTGGTGATCGCACTGGCCAAGTGATTGAGCCTTATCTGACCAACCAATGGTTTGTAAAAATGGACACGCTCGCCGCACGCGGCTTGGAGCTCGTGGAAGGTATTGATGGAAATCCGGGCGAAGTGAAATTTGTGCCGGAGAACTGGATCAATACCTATCGTCATTGGATGAGCAATATCCAAGACTGGTGTATATCGCGGCAGCTCTGGTGGGGCCATCGCATTCCGGCCTGGTATGACGACACCGGAAAAATTTATGTCGGTCGTGATGAAGCCGAAGTACGCGCGAAAAATAATCTTGCTGCCGACTTCCATCTGGTTCGCGATAATGACGTTCTCGAAACCTGGTTTTCCTCATCCTTGTGGTCACATTCCACTTTGGGTTGGCCGAACGAAAGTGATATGGCGAAATACGATTACGCCAAACGTCTGCCAACTTCGGTGCTGGTTACCGGCTTCGATATTATTTTCTTCTGGGTCGCCCGGATGATCATGATGACCGATCATTTCACTGGTGAAGTGCCATTCAAGCATGTTTACATCACCGGCCTGGTGCGCGACAAAGACGGCCAGAAAATGTCGAAATCCAAAGGCAATATTTTGGACCCGATCGACATTATTGACGGCATCGCACTGGATGCACTGATCAAGAAACGCACCACTGGCTTGATGAAGCCAACCGATGCACCGAAGATCGAAAAAGCCACCATCAAGGAATTCCCGGAAGGTATTTCGGCTTTCGGTGCCGATGCCTTGCGTTTTACTTTCGCCTCGCTTGCTACCCACGGTCGCGATATCAAATTCGATATGGAACGTTGTGGCGGCTATAAAAAT
>Ga0105048_10019638_pt1 | contig 10352 bp, 13 predicted proteins | sample MAT05_FD_78382 | JGI IMG/M metagenome (GOLD analysis project Ga0105048, IMG submission 78382) | Freshwater microbial communities from Lake Fryxell liftoff mats and glacier meltwater in Antarctica - MAT-05 | ecosystem: Environmental > Aquatic > Freshwater > Ice > Liftoff microbial mat | place...
GGCGTACGCCGTGGCCTTCATCGACACCGAGTCCGGTGCAGTGTGGCCCAGCGAACTCATCGACCTCGGCCAAGGGGATCCGTAGCTGAGGAGAGAACGATGGATTCAAGCGGGTGTGCCTGCGAGGTGCTGTACTACGTATGGCGCGACGGGACACTGCAACGCCTGAACTGATGCACAGTGGGTGTCAGCCCGGGCTCACGGCCGCACGCAGGACGCGTCCGCGGACGCGTCGTCTGCGGCCGCAGCAGCAAGCGAGTTGTTCAGCGTGCCCGGCTGGCGCGACCGGAGTCGGCATCAGTGTTGCGGGCGGCTGTCGGTGGAAGTCGAGCTCGCTCGACCAGCGTAACAAAGGGGTCTCACAGAGATTCTGACGCCGCTCCACCGACGCGTCCGCGGACGCGTCGGCACTTGAGTGTGCGCCAGCCCGGCAATCAGCGGCGCTCCGAACTGCCGATCTGTCTGTCAGCTGGACAACGCCGCCCACTTCCGGCAAAATTCGCTCGTGCGGGTCAAGAGCGGGAGTCGGGTGTCAATCAGTTTCCCGCCGAAGCGGATGCTCGTTGGCGGCTTGGGCTTCTTTGTGACTCTGTGGTCTTCACACGGGTATGGAACCTGATCTTTGACGACTCTGAGTCGTGGGCGAGCACCCTGCTGTCGTCAGCGATCAGCGCGGTGATTTGGATCTCTCTGATGAGATGGTGGTTCCGGCGCCAACTGCGGCGCCACGGAACGTGAGATGGTGATGGATGGCTGACGAGGCCGCCCACCACTCGAGCACATCCGGCGACAGGGACCGCCGGCCGGAGCGGGCAACAAGTCCGACCAACACACGCTTGCGCGGTCGGTTCAACGGAAGACCCGGGTGGTTGAAGGCCATCGTTGGCATCGTGGTGATCGTGCCGATCCTTACGCTGTGGGGCGGGGCTCATGGCTGGTGGCAGTACCTCTGGGTGTGGCTCGTTGTGGCAGCCTTCAGCGCGTTGCTCTACTTGGGCGTGCTTGATCGCGTTCGGCCTCGACGGACGCCCTGACTGCGACTCTGGGTGCTGGACAATGCAAGCAAGTTCGGGGATCCGGCGCTGCCTGGAACCCCGTCACACCCTCCCTTCATGCTGACCGAATGAGCGATCGCAATCCCTTCGACGACCCGGTTCCTCGCACTGTGGCGCTGTCGCTGGACGAGGCCTTTCGGGTGTTGGAGGCGATCGAGGACGCTCGCCTGGCCCTACGAGAACGTGGAGCTTTTCCTGGGCTGCAGGACGAGCTGGCGACCGTCATCCGCATGCTCCACGGTAAGTTGGGATTCGACGAAGGGGGTGTGCAATGACCGAGCAAGAAGTGCTTCTCCCCGCCGAAGCCGCACAACGACTGGGCGTTGCGACCCGTGTCGTCGTACAGGCGATGTACGAGAGGCGGCTGCCGCGAGTGAAGCTCGAGGACGGAACACTCGGCATCCCCGCCGACGCGCTCGACTCCTTCCACGTCCACACGGCATAGCGCTACCAGGCAACGGCTCGGCGTGATCTGTCCGGGCACGTTGGCCGCTGCCTCGCGACGGAACGGCGGTTCCGGTAGGCAGCGCAAGCCGACGCAGCGGACATCTGTCCCGGCACGGGCCGTCCAGAAGTGCCCGTGAGAATGAGCGACCTACAGGCCCAGCCAGGCGGGCAGTTCGGTGATGCTGGCGAGCTCGGCGAAGTGCTCGTCGTGCTCGACGTGCTCGAGTTCCCACAGCAGCGGGTACGGCACGTGCACGGCCGTACCGCCCAGCGCCATCACCGGCAGGATGTCGCTGCGAACGCTGTTACCCACCATGCACACGCGTTCTGCCGGCACTCCGAACTTGCGGAACAGCCGGTCGTAGGTGGGCGGGTCCTTCTCCAGCAGGATCTCGATGTCGGTGAAGTGATGGGCGAGGCCGCTGGTCTCCACCTTGTGCGTCTGGTGGATGAGGTCGCCCTTGGTGATCAGCACCAGGCGATAGTGCGCACCTACCTTGGCCAGCACTTCGGGCACGTGGGGCAGGAGGCGCACCTGTTCGGTGAGCGTGGCGCGGATCATGTCGAGCAGCTCGCCGATGACGGCCGTCGGCACGGCACCGTCGGTGATGGTGAGCGCGGCCTCGACGGCACTCAGGCCGAACGCCTTCACGCCGTAGCCGTAGACCGACAGGTTCTTGCGCTCCACTGCCGTGAGCGCGGCCCGCACGTTGATGCCCTCTGGAGCGTATGGCGTGACCATCTCGACGAACTTCAGCTCGCTGGCGGTGAACCCGTCCTCGCTGTGCCACAGCGTGTCGTCGGCATCGAACGCGACGATGTCGAACGGGCGCGGGCGCTTCGACAGACGATTGCCGGCTTCGATGACGGCGCGCTCGTCGGCGGCAATGCCCGCCGTCTGCAGGATCTCCATCAGCACATCGGTCTTGCCGTCGAGGTACACATCGATGTCGTCGGTGGCCGCGGCCAGTGCCAGCTTCACCGCGCCGTAGCGGTCGCGCAGCTCGGCGTTCGTGCGCAACACGTCGCGCACGCCCAGGTGGTTGCGCAGCGCCAGGCTGCCCGCCGCCACCACGTACGTGTTGCGGCGCGGCCCACCCGGCTCGCGTAGGGCGAAGCGGTCGGCGATGCCCATGTCGCCCAGCGAGGTGTAACCAGCTGCCTGCAACGCAGCGATGGTGAGCTCGACCTCGTCCGGCGCCACCACGATGTCGATGTCGATCACCGGCTTGGCCGCTAGCCCGGGCACCGCGGTGCTGCCGACGTGCTCGATGGCCAACGGCCGCACGGCGTGCAGCGCAGCGCGCAACTCCTCGGCGAGCTGCTCGAACTGCGTGGGCCACTGCGGGTCGTAGGGCACCACGACGAGAGGGCCGCTCATCGGTGCAGGGCGTTGAGGTAGTTGTAGACGGTGATGCGGCTGACGGCCATTGCGTCGGCCACGTCTTCCACCGCTCGCCGCAGGATGAACGCACCACGATCGTCGAGCAGGCGGATGGCCTTCTGCTTGTCCTCGCGCGACAGGCTGGGCAGCGGGGCACCCATCTCGCGCTCGACGGATTCGATCAGCCGGTCGAGCGCACCGTGCAGCGGGGCCGGCCGCACTGCTGCGATGACCACGCCCTCCCACTTCAGCGGCAGGTCGCCGGGCTCACGATCCTCAGCGGCCACGAGCGAGGCGCCGAGTTGCTCGACGATGGGCTTCACCGCCAGCACCAGCGGGTGGCGGGGCAGCTTCTTCACCGGGCGCCTTCGGTGGCCAACCGCTCGGCGTGCAGGCTGACATGCGTGGCGCCGTTGGCGAACGCCTGCGCCACGATGGCGCCGGAGACCTCGGCCACCTGCTGCTGGCTGACGGCACACGACGAACCGAACGGCCCGAACTCCACGATGAGGCCGAACGCTTCCGCGGCGGCGATGGCGGCGGTGACGTGCGGGCCGGGCTTGCCCTCATGAAAGGGTTCGATGGTGAACTCCAGCAGCAGCACGGCCGCGATGGTAGCGAGCCGTCGCCACCATCGCTGCCGAGAGGCCTGCTCACGGGCCTGGCGCGGCCGTTCAATCACACCCGACCGCTACCGCGAGCGCGGCGCACACCTCCCGCATTCGATCGTCGCTCAGCCGGCCCATCCGCCGAGTGAGCGCATCGACTGGAACCATCGTCGGTGTGTCGAGGCCCAACACGCAGCGCATTCCGACAGGGTCGTCGCCAGGTTCAAGAGGCACCTCGGTCGACAGACCTCGAACTGAGGTGGTGGCAAAAGCCACGAGCACTCGACGCAACCTTGGGATTGCTTGGTCTCGAGTCAGAACAACGCACGGTCGATTCCCTACCTCGGCTGACTCGCACCACCACAGCTCACCCCTGTTCGGGAGCATCGGCAGTGGCCCGTCGGACGGTTTGATCCGCTGCATGGAGCGAATCGAGAAAGGACTCCATGTCGCCCCACTCATCGGGGGTGTTCAGCGGGATGCGGTCGTAGGCCTCGTACGAGCGGTCGATCTCGGCCTTGCGATGAGCTGCGACGAGTGCCGCAAGCGCCGCATCGATGACCGCCGCGTCATTCACGAAGCCCAAGCCGCGGGCGGCAGTGAGCGTGGCCTCGTCGACCGTGGTGCTGATTCGAACTCGACTCATGCCACTACTGTGGCAGACTTCTGCCACCACCATCAACGGGCGCCCATCACCCGCTGCAGGTCGGTACTGCGGGCAATGCAGTCGCTGCCGGCGGCGTCGAACGCCTGGTTCAGCTTGCCCAGCGCCGTGCGGAACGTGGAGTTCCAATCCTCCTCGAACTGTTGGCGGGCCGGCCCGCTCCACGTGGTGCCACCCAGAGACGACGACACTGCGCTCATCACGCTCTCGATGGAGGTGATCTGCTGCTTCAGCGTGCGGCCCAGTGCGGCCAGTTGCTCGGGATTTGCGCCGTACATGCTCATGATCGGTTCCTTTCGTCGGCTCGCCCGATGCGACACCGTCACCCTCACTGGGCACGGCGAGACCCCCGAACCGGCAAACAACGTCCTGTGTGGCGGCCGTCGAGCGCGACCGCGACCGCCATTCGGCTGCGGATCTGTGTCGAAATCGTCCCGCCTTCCGAGACGAATCCGACGCAGAAGCCGGAGTGGGACGATTTCGACACAGAAACCGACGAAACCGACGACGACGATTCAGCTCAGCGGAGATCGTCGCGGGCGTCGAGGCGGGGGAGCAGCAGCGCGGCGCTGTCGGGCACGAACCGCTCGACGGCCATCAGTGTCGATAGCTCGCTGCGGGTGACCCAGCGCACTTCGGCGATCTCGCCGTCGGCGAACGTGAACGGCCCGTCGTGCAGGGTGAGGTAGCCGCGACCGATGAGCGCGACCGAGTGGTCCGCGTAGCGGTCTTCGCCCAGGCACTCCATCAGTTCGGCGACCACGCCCAACTCTTCGGCCAGCTCGCGCCGGGCGGCCGCCTCGTAGGTTTCACCTGCCGCCACCACTCCACCGGCGGCCAAGTCCCACATGCCCGGCCACAGGTCTTTGTCGTCGGCGCGGCGGTGCACGAGCAGCCGAGCGTCGCTGCCGATCACCGCGATCGACACCGCCCGGTGCTGCAGCCGTTGCGCGCGCATCTGCGCCCGCGTCACCGTGGCAATCACCTTGTCGTAGTCGTCGACGATGTCGACCATCTCGTTCGTTGCATCGGCCACCACGCCTCGTTGCCTAGCATGCGCGCATGGAACTCACCACGCTGCGCGACGAAGCCCGCGACCTCCTCGACGAGACGGTGGCGCTGCGGCGCACGCTGCACCGCTGGCCCGAGCTGGGCAACGACCTGCCCATCACCCGCGAGAACGTGCTGGCCGCGCTGGAGGGTCTGCCGCTCGACATCACGCTGCACGAGACCACCAGTGGCATAGCCGCCCTGCTCGACGGCGGCAAGCCCGGCCCGACGGTGCTGCTGCGCGGCGACATGGACGCGCTGCCGCTGCAGGAGGACACCGACCTCGAGTTCGAGAGCGCCACCGACGGGCAGATGCATGCCTGCGGCCACGACACGCACACGGCCATGCTGGTGGGTGCGGCCAAGCTGGTCAGCGCTCGCCAGGCCGACATCCCCGGGCGCGTGCTGTTCATGTTCCAGCCGGGCGAGGAGGGCTTTGCCGGCGCCAAGTTCATGCTCGACGAGGGCCTGCTCGACGTGCCGGCGGCCTCCGACGGCAGCGAGTCGCCCATCACCGGCGCCTACGCGATTCACATCACCAGCAACCTGCCCAGCGGCTGGGTGGCCAGCCGCGGCGGCACCATCATGGCCAGCGCCGACACCATGCTCATCAGGATCACGGGCCGCGGCGGCCACGCCAGCCAGCCGCACAACGCGCTCGACCCCATCCCTGTCGCCTGCGAGATCGTCCAGGCGCTGCAGACGATGGTCACCCGCACCATCGACGTGTTCGACCCGGCAGTCGTCACCGTCGGGCGCATCACCGCCGGCACCACCAACAACATCATCCCCGAGACCGCCGAGATCCTGGGCACCATCCGCACGGTCAGCGAGAAGACCCGCTCCAAGGTGCGCGACGGCATCAAGCGCGTGGCCGAGGGCATCGCCGCCGCGCACGACGCGCAGGTCACCATCGAATTCCACGAGGGTTACCCGGTCACGGTGAACAACCCAGGCTCGGCCGAATTCGCGCTGGAGGTCGCGAGGGAGATCGTCGGGGCAGACGCCACCGTTCGCTTCCCCAACCCGATCATGGGCGCCGAGGACTTCAGCTACGTGCTCAACCGGTTGCCCGGGGCGATGATGTTCCTCGGCGCCACCCCGATCGACAAGAACCCAGCCACCGCAGCCCCGAACCACAGCAACCGGGTGGTGTTCGAGGAGGACGCGATGGTGAACGGCATCGCTCTCTACGGCGCCATGGCCCTGCGCCACCTCCAACCCCTCACCTGACGTCGTTCACCCCACCGGGTGGAAGGTGCCGTCGGCGTAGCGGATGGCGCCGGGCGTGGGCCACAGCGGGCCGATGAGCGTGCGGCCATCAGCCATCGTGTGCTGCAGCCAGTTCCACGCACCATCGGGGTCGAAGTGCTGCGGCGGGCACGGTCCGGTGGCGAGGTGCAGCGGCGACACAGCCAGGTGACCAACGAACGTGGCCGCAGTGCCGACGTGGAACGCGCAGTGGCCAGGGTTGTGCATGCCGGTCCATTCGGCGTGCACCCCAGGCAGCACCTCAGCGCCATCGGTGAACGTGTCGACCAAGCCAGCGGCGAGCAGTGCGTCGAACGCGTCGCCCAGCTCGCCACCGGGATGGTGCTCGTCGTGATTCGCTCGCGCCTCCTCGCTGATGAGCACTCGGGCATTGGGGAAGAACGGCTGCCAGCCCTCGCCGTCGCGAACCGCAGCGAGGCCGATGGATTCGATGTGCGACAGCAGCACCGTGTCGACGCTCTCTACCGGCACACCGGCGGCCGCGAACGCGATGCGGTACGCGTCCTGGTGAACGCCCGTGGATCTGGGATCGTGGAGGATGGCGTCGAGGTTCCCGGCGGGGTCGACGACTACGTGTCGGCCGGCGCCGCTGATCACCCACGCGCAATTCGCCGCCCGCACCTGGCCGCCATCAGCCCACATGGGCTCTGCCCAAGGCACTGAGCGGACCTCGTCGGCAGTGAGGCCCACTGGGGCGGGGTCGATGGCGGCCTCGAGGTACAGCACACGAGTGAGAGTGAGGTCGCCCAGCTGCAGTGTGGTCATCGCGACATTCCACCAGACCTGGGCGGCCATGTCGTCCGAGTTGCTCTGCGGCGTGCGCATCGTCTCCCGTTCCGTGTTGGTCTGCATCACGCTTGTTGCCGTCGCGAGCTGTAGCTCCGGGAAGGACGAGATCAGCGACGACGTGCTCGATACCTCCGCAGCAGTCGCCGTACTGAAGGAGATTCGGCAAGCGGCAGCCGACGCCGGGCTGGACGGCGGCAACGACCTTGCGAGCAGCGGAGGGTGCCCGCTGGCCGGCTCGTTCACTCCGACTGGTGAGTGGTCGGCAGAGGCAGGCGGAACCATCGTTTGTGAGCTCGAGGGCATTGCGCTCGCCGTCGTCGGCGTCGGTGCCCTGCCGCTCGGCAGCATCTACCCCGAGGCAGCGAGGAGAGCAACGCGGTCTCAGCCCTTGGCGGGTCGTTTGCGACCCGCCGCCCAACCCCGGCCTCGGACGTCGACACCACCGACGCGTGCATGGCGCTGTGGACGAACGGTGATCTGATGGTCGCCATCATCAGTCTGCTGGCCGACGGCGAGAACGACCCCCGAGTCATCCTGGAGGAGTCCGTCACTCAGATCGTGCAATCAGTGGCGACGTTCGAGCCGGCGACGAGCATCGAGTTCGTTCCCGGCTGGGGTGGCAACGCGTCAGGGCTGCGTGGTGAGCCAGACACACAGCTCGTCGTTGCCCGAGGCGAGGCCGGCCTGGCGTGAGGTGAGGTCGTCGTAGCCGAGCCAGTCGAGGTCGGCCCCGTGCACTGCCAACAATTGCACCGCTGCCAGCTGACCGGCGCGGCACGCATGCCAGCCGGCGTTGGTGATGTCGGCCTCGTCGTGCTCGCCGGTCGCCAGCAGCCGCGCCTGTTCATCGACGGCACCGAGCGCGGCCGCTTGCCAGATGGTCATGCGTGCGCCGCATTCGGCCTGGCGACGCGCTGCGTTCCACTGGGCGAACACCACTGCGTCTGCCAGTGGCGTGCCGCCGGTGAGCACTGCGCCCGGCGCTTCGATGTCGGCGCCGGCGGCCAGCAGCGCGTCGATTGCGGCGACGGGTGCGCCAGCGGCCACGAGCACCGCGATGGTCGCCGCCACTCGCGGAAATTTGCCGGGCCAGTCGGTGGCGATGTGCAGCGCGGTGTGCGACTGCCGGGCATCGCCGTGGCGTTCGGTGGCCAACTCCGGATACTCATAGACGAGCGTGCGAACCATTGCGATGTCGCCGCGCTGCACCGCTACGGTCAAGTCTTGAAGGCGTTGATCATCGCTCGACAACACGGCCGCAAGCTAGCGCATGTCAGCCAGCGTCCGCCTTCTTGCAGTCCGACGCAGACAACCGGTGATTGGGGAACGCCCAGATGAGATGATCCGTGCGCGGCGGCGGCTTGCGTCATGCGCCCCGAGCGGGCATTCAATGCGCGTTGCGCCGCGGCTTCGGCGCTCTGTGTCACGGCATAGAAGCGGGTTCCCTCTGTGCCGTGACACAGACCCGGAGCGCGTAGCTGCTGCTCGGCGCTGGACAGTGTGTCAGCTTGGGCTCGCAGCCGCCCACAGGACCCAGCGAGACGCGAACGCGTGCGGCCGTGGGGACGCGTCCGCGGACGCGTCGGCACGTGACGAGTACTTGTCGTCGCGGCGCGCTTGTAGCGCCACTTGTCGGCGTTGCGTGCGAGTCCCGCGGTGAGGCTCTACCTCGCTCGCGCCTCCGGGCAGCGCAGAACAACCGCCCGATCCGCACTCTGTGCCCGCTCAGGCGCTCAGGCGGAGGGTGACCAGTTGGAAGGGGCGCAGGGTGAGGTTGACGAAACCGTCGGCGATGTCGAGCGGCACCTCGGGCTCTTCCAACAGGTTGCAGGTGCTGGCTTCATCGACCCGCGGCGGCGTGCGCACGGCCACTTGCGTACGCGTGCCACACGCTTCGTAGAGGCGCACGACCAGGTCGCCGCTGCCGTCGTCGGCTCGCTTCACCGCGCTCACCTGCACGCCCGGGTGCTCGACGCTGACCACCGGTGCGGGCGCGCTGTCGGCCGTGCCCGGTGCCACCGGACGCAGCGGGGTGTTGAGCGCTTCGGCTTCGCGCAGCACGTCGTGCAACCCGGGACCGTGGGGAAGCACGCTGATGGTGACGCTGTGCCGGCCGTGGTCCTGCGTCGGGTCCGGGTACTTGGCGGCACGCAACAGCGACACCCGAATGCCGCCCTCCTGCACACTGTGGCCGTAGCGACCATTGTTCAGCACAGCCACGCCGAAGCCAGGCTCGGCGAGCGACACGAAGCGATGCGCGCACACCTCGAACTTGGCCGCATCCCACGAACTACTGGCGTGAGTGGGGCGCATCACGTGGCCGAACTGGATGTCGCATGCGGCCTCGCGCGCGTGAACGTCGAGGGGCACCATCAGCGACAGCAGCTGTTCGTCCTGCTGCCAGTCGACATGGAACGTGAGGTCGACCCTGGGGCTGCCGGCGCGCACGGTGACCAGCGTGGTGATGGTGGAGGAGCCGAAGCTGCGGCGCACTTCCAGCGTTGCCACCAACGGGCCAGCGTCGAGCACGGTGACCGACTGCACGCCACCCAGCGCGAGACCCAGGCCGCGAGTCCATTCCTCCACGTCCCACGCGTCGTACTCGATGGGGTGATCGGGGGCCAGTTCCAGGGCCACCTTGCGGCCCACGGGCAGCAGCTGGCGCCCGGCGCGCACGTCGATGATGGACGTGACATCGCCGTCGAGGTTCCAGCTGACCGCGACGAAGCCGTTCGTGAAGCTGTGCTCGGTGACCGCTACGTGGTCGACGGCAGCGATGGACTCGAGTGGCAAGACACCGAACGCCGGCACTCGTACGAACGCTGCCAAGGACCCATCGTGCAAAAGCTGCCCTCCGTCCAGCTCGGAGATTGGTGCAAGTGCAACGACTTCAGCGCGCGCGGTGGAGCTGGCATTGGCGAGCGAGAGCATGTTGGGTGCGACCAACGCGAGTGCCTGCTCGATGAGTAGCTCCGCACGCTCGGCCACCCTTGCGTGCGCAGCCTCGCTGTCCTCGTAGACCCAGGCGATGGACGAGCCGGGGATGATGTCGTGGAACTGCTGCAGCAGCACTTCCTTCCACA
>Ga0105048_10019639_pt1 | contig 10352 bp, 9 predicted proteins | sample MAT05_FD_78382 | JGI IMG/M metagenome (GOLD analysis project Ga0105048, IMG submission 78382) | Freshwater microbial communities from Lake Fryxell liftoff mats and glacier meltwater in Antarctica - MAT-05 | ecosystem: Environmental > Aquatic > Freshwater > Ice > Liftoff microbial mat | place...
AGCCATCGAATTTGAGATGGACCTCAAGGTCACCAAGGGCCGTGGCTACGTCCCCGCTTCCGAGCAGTACACCAACCTCGAAGAGCAGGAAGTCGGCCTGATTTACGTTGACGCGATCTACTCCCCTGTTCAGCGTGTTCGCTACAAGATTGAAGAGACTCGCGTGGGTCAGCGTACCAACTACGACAAGCTCACCCTCGAAGTGTGGACCAATGGCACCGTCACCCCTGACATGGCCTTGGTCGAAGCTGCCAAGATTCTTCGCAAGCACCTGAACCCCTTCGTTCAGTACTTCGAGATCGGCGAAGAGCGTGTTTCGGACGAGGCTGCGGCTGCCGCGAGCGTCGACGAAGACCTCATTCGCAAGCTCAACATGCCCATCTCAGAACTGGAGCTTTCGGTGCGTGCGTCGAATTGTCTCGAATCCGCCCGGATCGAGTCCGTCGGCCAGCTCATCATCCAGACCGATCAGGACTTGCTGCGTTTGCGATCCTTTGGCCGAACCAGCCTTCGTGAAGTGAAGCGCAAGCTCATGGATATGGGTTTGGACCTTGGCATGAAGCTCCCCGAAGGATATTCGGTCATCCCGCCGGCGACCCCGGCGACGGCCTACGAAGATCCTGCCTAAACTTCTCTTCTGTCTTTCATCTGGACTGCTGTTCAGTGATAGACAGGACTGAATCTTTCATTGCACAACAGTGCGGGGCTTACTCGCGTGTTCTTGTTCTTTCGGCTCGTTTCATCGAGGCTGATTCCTTCTGGAGTGGCCCGTTCTTTGGAGATTCTTCATGCGACACCGCCGCGCCGGCTACCGACTTGGTGTAAAGACCGCGCACCGTACCGCCATGCTCCGCAATCTTGCGGCTGGCTTGTTCGAGCATGGCCAGATTGTGACCACGGTCACGAAGGCCAAGGCTGTTAAGCCCTTTGTCGAGAAGATTATCACGCTCGCAAAGAAGGGCGACCTTTCTTCGCGTCGCTTGGTGATCGCCAAGCTAGGCATCAATCGCCGCGGCTTCGATTGGCTTTACCTGGCAAAGGATGCGACCGAACAGGAAAAGGATCACGTACAGAAACTCCGCGATCAGGCGGAAACCTTCTTCGAGGTTCCCAAAAGCGAAGAGATCGAGCGTAACCGCTACGGTGACATCCGCAAGGCACCCAGCATTGTGAAGCACATCTTCGCGAATATTGCTCCTCAGTTCGCCGACCGCACTGGCGGGTATACTCGCATCGTCAAGCTTGGTCGTCGCCGTATCGGTGATGGCACCGAACTGGCTGTTCTTCAGTTTGTTGGTGCGGAAGAAGGCCCGGAAATCACGGGGCGGTCATCGACCCGCCGCCGGATTGCAGACAAGCGTACCGCCTTTGCTGCCAAGGTCCGTAAGGATCGCGAAGCAGCCAAGACCAACGGCTAAATCCGATGGCTTAGCGAACCATTTTGGCTCATAAGTATTTAGGATAAATTAGTACAAATATTGAATATGATTTCACCAAAACCCTAGGTATGCTGCCTGGGGTTTTTTCTAGCAGTATCCGCGATGAATTTGAGTTTAAATTTCTAAAAATTTAAGCGATCAAAGTCTGATTTTGAGACAATTTAAGTGAGACGGCATTTAATATTTGCAACTGTAGAGAGAAAAATCTGAATAATTATTCCCAAAGTGGATCAATCTATTGCACACTGATCTACGAAAGTATACTGTGTATCAGGCTTCACAAGTTCTGTTTGAACAATGGTGTTGAACCATTGGTTTGGAAAAGACGAGCTGCACCTTTGGTGTAGCCGAGTTCGATTAAAGGCTCATCGGCGTGTGCCGGGGGCGTCAAAGGATTTGCTGGGCGAGGCGTTGCTAGCTCGGCGTATTGAAAGGGTTCTACCATGTCGATTCGTTCTATTGCCGCTCTTGCTTGCTGCACCTTGGCCATGAGCTTCTTCGCGGTTGGTTGTGCGAAGAACAACACTAATGGTGAGATGGGCGCGGTTTCGGGCGAGAAGGCTTGCTGCGGCTCGTGCGGCAATACCTGCACCAAGGACGCTGCTAAGAAGGACGCCGCCATGGGCGCCGTCGGCGCGAAGAAGGAAGGCTGCTGCTCTGCTAAGTCTTCCTGTTCCAAGGATGCTGCCATGGGCGCGATGGGCGCCGAGAAGAAGGAAGGCTGCGCTACCAAGTCTTCTTGCTCCAAGGACGCTGCAATGGGCGCGATGGGCGAGGCCAAGACCGGCTGCGGCGCTGCCAAGGCTTCCTGCGGCGGCAACCAGAACTAAGTCTTTGAGGTTAAGTTCCGGTTCTTGAACCCAATCGGTGGCTTCAAGAATTGCGTTGGCTCGGTGAAATAAGATCTGTAACGACGGCCCACGGCGTTCCCGTGGGTCGTCTTACTTTTTTATACTGAAAGTTCGGCGGCTCAACGAACGCTTATATTTTGTCGTTGGACTGTGTACTTACTTGTCGGCGAGGGGTGCCCTACCCTTGCACCCTATGGCAGCAGATGCATCCACTCCTTTGTCGTCTCCCACATCGTTGCCCTCATCATCGCTTGGGGCTTCGCCTTTGGACTCGTTGAACGCGCTCGAAGCCGATGGACTTTCTGCGATCGGTCCGGTTTCAGAGAGTGCTGGGCTTGAGGCATGGAAGGCCGCGTTCATTGGGCCTAGTGGCCGCTTGAAGGCAGCTTTTGGTGGTCTCAAGGACGTACCCAAAGAGATCAAGCCCGCCTTTGGCCAGCGGCTCAACGCGGTGAAGGTCGCGCTTGAAACCGCGTATGTGGACAAGAAGGCCTTGGTCGAAGTTGCGGCGAAAGCAACGGCGCGCGTCATCGACATGACCGAGCCGGGGCTTGTGGCTTCACGAGCAGTCGGCCGTCGGCATATTTTGACGCGCGTGCGTGAAGAGTTGGTTGATGTGTTTGTACGCATGGGCTTTGAAGTTGCGACCGGGCCCGAGCTTGAAGACGACGAGCACAACTTCATTAAACTCAATATTCCCGCTGGCCATCCAGCGCGAGATTCGATTGACAACTTTTATGTGGATGATCCGGCGACGACGGCTGCTCCGCGGATGCTGCGTTCACAGACGTCGACGGTGCAGATCCGCACGCTGGAGAAAGCTGTGCGCGATGGGGGTGGGAAGCTAGTACACCCGATCAAGATCGTTTCGCCTGGGCGCGTGTATCGGCCTGACACGGTCGATGCGACGCATTCGTTCATGTTTCATCAGATGGAAGGGCTGTACGTTGATCGCGCGGTGACGATGGCCGAGCTCAAGACGACGCTTGTTCAGTTTGCGCGTGCGTACTTTGGTGAGGACGCACAGATCCGCCTTCGGCCTAGCTTTTTTCCGTTCACCGAGCCATCTGCCGAGCTGGACATGATGATCCGCCTTCGCCCCGATCAGCCAGCACGATGGATCGAGCTGGGCGGTTGTGGCATGGTCGATCCAGCGGTTTTCAAGGCGTGTGGAATCGATCCAGAAGAGTGGACCGGGTTTGCCTTTGGCTTTGGGATCGAACGCATCGCGATGGGCCGCTATGGCATCCCTGATATTCGCATGCTCTTCGAGAATGACGCACGGTTCTTGTCGCAGTTGTAAATCGAGCCACACACAAGACACAACGTACAACGCAAAGGGACATCACATGGCAAAGGTCAAGGCCGAAACATTACTTGCGGAATTAAACCGCCTGCGTAAGGATCTGGAAGAGGACACCAAAGACGTCGAATGGGTCACGCTGCACCACGCGTTTTGCTTTATCAGCTACAAGATGGGCGAGTTCCAAAAGTACATCGACGAGCAAGCGGCCAAGGGCGCGTTCGCTGATTTGGAATCGTGAAATAATGGTTGTGAGGACGCCACACGAATCAAATTCTCGCACAATTACTTGATCGGGTGCGCGATATCAATAGGGAGGTCGCCGGGTCCCTTTAAGGGATAGGTGTGCAGCGAAGCCTCACGCAATCGGGCGCGAAGGTCTAAGCGAAGCGAATCGATCTCGGCTTCGAGACGGCGCAAAGCGGCGTCGGGCCCGTTTCGCATGAGCTCTTCCGGTGGGATCGGCTTTCCAAACGCGATATACACACGGCCGCCACGCGGGCGCGGGATCGTGCCTCGCGGCCAAGCGTCGTACGCACCTTCGATCGCGGCGGGTACCACCGGGCATGCGGCTTTCTTGACCATCAGCGCCACGCCTCGCTTGAAGCGTGACATTGAGCCATCGGTTGAGCGGGTGCCTTCGGGGAAGATGAGCACGGCTCTTCCTTCGCCCAGGCGCTGAAGAACTTGCTTGATAGCCTGGGTATCGCTTTCGTTTTCGCGGATAGGAATCGCATTGAGAGCACTGATGAGCCAGCCTAGCAGGCGATTTTTGAAGAGGCCAGCTCGCGCGAGATAGTCGATACGCCTAGGCGTGAACGCTCCAATAACCGGTGGGTCCAAGTATGACTGATGGTTGCAAGCGATCAAAAGCGAGCCGGCTTTGGGAACGTTGCCCGCACCTAGAGCCCTAGGGCGCATGGTGAGGGTCCAAAAAACCATTAGCAGGAGCCGCACGAGGTTGTAGAAACAGATGCGCCAGAAGGCGTCGCGATTGGAGTTTGATGGGTCGGAGCCTTTAGACTTGGCATTTGAGTCGGCGTGGCTGGAATTGCTCCTGCTCCGTTCGCGCAGCGAACTGGAAATAGCAAGGTTGGTCAGGGGATTGGTGGCGGCGTCGCTCATCGGGATTCAGAATACGCGAGGTCGAGAAGAGCTTGGCTCAAGTTTTCGGGTGCAGATATATTTGGTGTTAAAAATAGGTAGATTTTCGACGATATGCTTTCCTGATCCTTTCTCGGCGTGGTGTGGTATGCTCTTGAGGCAGGAAAGCGATTCTGGATCGATCGTTTGAGTGAAAGGGAGATGTCATGCCAATTGCAGCAGTGGTCGGTGATAACGCGTTGCACGACTCGCCACATTGCCATGCCCCGATTCATCCTCCTGCACCTGTACCTACACCGGTGCCACACCCACCGATCCCACATGCATTCATTCCGCCGGGAAGTCCGACCGTGAAACTTGGTGGCAAGCCAGCGCTACGAGTATCGGATATGACAAAGCCTTGTACGATACCGCCTTGTGTTCCGGCGGGCCCAGGAATGGTTGCGATGGGTTCGGCAACAGTCATGATCAACAACTTGCCAGCGGCACGCGTTGGCGACATGGTTGCGTTTGCTTCATGCGTCGCGCCGATTCCTAGTCCCACCGGCAAGATCCTGCCGCCGGGTGTGCCGACTGTCATGGTTGGTGGGTAAAGAAAAGTATTTAGGAACTCGCTCAATTTATGGAGTCAGCGCGTGCGCATCAGCCACTTTGAGCGATTTGCCCCAAGGTGTCCGATCTGCGTCAATCAGGCTCGGCAGTCTGACCTCACGAACGCGGTGAGCTTTGACCCTGCGCGATTGCCGAGGCTTGTGTTGCATGAGGTCTATCACGCGGAAACCACGCTTGACTTGCATGAAATCATCGTGCATGGCGTGCTGCGGTGTGCCGAGCAATCGTGCCAGGCCGAGTTTCCGATCATCGATGGGATCCCCATCGTTCTTGCCAACGCACGCGAAACAATCGCATTCTCGGCGGGCGCGATCCTCAAACGCGCTGACCTCCCCGAACCTATCGAAGCAATGCTCGGTGATTGCCTCGGGTCAAGCACTGGGTTAATAAATGGTGGTGGGAGTGTTGTTGGAGGTGGAAGTGGAGGGGACGGAGCATGGTTCGACCGTGCAAGGTTGTACGCCGGGGCTTACGCGTCGGATCACTATGGCATGCAGATCGATCACGCAGAAGCCAGCTCGAAATCACAATTGAACGCGCAATGGAACGCGCAATCGAACGGATTTACGAGCACGCTGAAATCAAGCACTTCGTATGGTGCTGCAGCTCGAATCATGGAACGCCTTGTTCACATGGCGGGCGGCTTTGGTGGGAGGCTTGTGCATGGCCAAGCTGTAGGAGCTGATACTCGAAGCTTCGCCATCGATGTTATCGATATTGGCTGCGCCACTGGTGGCGTCTGTCTGCGACTGGCTGAATTGCTAGGCGAGGATTTGAGCGCGACAGCCAAACAAAGCAACGCCGACGCGCTAGTGCTGGGTATCGACATCAACATCGGCATGCTTCGCATCGCGCAATGGGTCATCCGCACCGGGCTCGCCAAGTATCCGTTGCGGCGTGAGGGACTTGTCTACGACCATCAAGAAGTGCAGATCTCGCCGATGGCCCGGGCCCATGCGCATCGAGTAGATTTTTGGTGTTGCGACGCGCTCGCGCTGCCGATTGCGTCACGATCGGTCGCGGCGTGCGTCGCACTCAACACGCTTGATTCGGTCGCGAGCCCGGTTGGACTGCTCGCAGAGCTCGCGCGAGTGACGCAAACGAAGGGGCGCGTGCTTTTGGCAAGCCCGTTTGACTGGAACGCGAGCGTTACGCCCGTAGAAAATTGGCTGGGCGGGCACAGCCAGCGAGCCGAACACGCCGGTGAAAGCGCGCGAGTATTGGCGATGCTGTTAAGCAACGGCGACGATTCAACGCGTGGTGTTGGCGTGCTAGCTCAACTGCGCGTGCTCGCTCGCGATGACATGGACTGGGCGGTTCGATTGCACGCACGCGCGACCACGATTTATAAGACGCACCTACTCGCGTGCGAGGTTGAGTGAGAAGTTTGTCGAGTCTTTCTGCCAAAGCTTGCTTGGCAGTTCACGCATTGTTTGGCATTTCAATATCGGGCTCACCCTTGACATCCCGGCCCTTAAGCACTTGAAAGGCTTTGATTGCACGAGCGCGTGAACTCGAAAGATCTACAAGAGGCGCGGGATAGTCAACTATTTGGCGAAGCAGCGAAGGAATTTCCCAAGGCTGATGGATCGCGTCGCCTTCGAGGTCGCGCAGCTCGGGCACAAACTCGCGGATGTACACGCCATCAGGGTCAAACTTTGTACTCTGGCTGACGGGGTTGAAGACTCGAAAGTAGGGAGCGGCGTCGGTGCCGGTGGATGCGGACCACTGCCAACCGCCGTTGTTGGAGGCGAGAAAGCCATCGACCAAGTGGCGCATGAAGTGTGCTTCGCCTAGGCGCCAATTTAGAAACAGATTTTTCGTGAGGTACATGGCGACGATCATGCGGACGCGGTTGTGCATCCATCCGTCGCGAAGTAGTTGCCGCATCCCGGCATCAACAATCGGTACTCCGGTTTGGCCGCGGCACCACGCATCGAAATGACCTGCATTATCATTCCAGCGAATCGCTTCGGTGCTCTTTTGAAACGCCTTGCCCGTGCACACGCGCGGGAAGCCGATAGTGATATGGATGTAGAATTCACGCCAGAGCAGCTCACTAATCCAGTGGATGGCACCGGGAGCACCGGCATCGAGCGAGCCGGTACCAAGTGAAGTTTGGCTATTTTTCACAGGGTTCGCTTCGATTGCCGCGTTCAAGCATTGTCGACACGAGATCGCGCCCACCGTAAGATAAGGAGACATCGCGCTGGTTGCCGGTTTCGCGGGAAAGTCGCGCCCGTCCTTATACGCGATGATGCGCTCGCGCGTGAACAATGCGAGTGCCTCTCGTGCGTGCGTTTCGCCTGCGGGCCAGCGCGATGGCGCAACGCTGCTCTCAAAGCCTGCGACAAGATCAGGAACTGGGTCCGCTTTGATCGGGCCGCCTTGTGCAAAGCTCGCGCGAGTGATCAAGGGCTTTGGCACGGGTACGCATGAAGGAATGCCATCGCGCAGCATCTTCGCGTACGACGCCTTCTTGAATGGCGTAAACACTGTGAAATACGTTCCCGCGCCCGTGCGCACACTTCCGGGCGGAGCGAAAACCTGATCGTCATACGCGAAGGTTTTGATGCCCAGCTTTGCGCACAGGTCGATGGTTCGACTGTCGCGACCAGCTTCGTCGAGTTCGTATTCACGATTGAAAAAGAGACCGTCGCAGCCGCAATCTTGCGCGACACGCAACACTACTTCAGGCACATTACGAAATGTTTCCGCGTGCGCAATTCGCAGCGGTATGTTAAGTGCGAGCAGCGACGCCGAGAGCTTCTTGAGCGTCCGCACGATCATGTCGACCTTGCACGCGGCGTAGTCGTGCTGCTTCCATTGTCCCGGCGAAATGACAAAGAGCGCAACCGCACCAGCCGAAACGCTCTCGCGCGAAGATAGCGCGGCCGCACATGCGTTCGAGAGCGCGAGATTGTCGTGCGTGCGGAGATCGCTTCTAAACCAAATCAGTGGTCTCATGGCGAGCTTTCAGATTTGAAGAGTAAAGATACCCAACGCTCTGCGGATGCTAAGCGTGGAACATTACCGTGGCTTTGGTCGTTTAGCCGTCGCCTTCTTGGGAACTGCAACACGTCGAGCTGCCTCTTGTTTGGTCGCGTCAAAGAGCGTGTCAGAAAGCGTGTGAGAAAGCTTACTGGGTAATTGGCGAAGAGATGGCAGCTGCGTCGCGGGCACTAGTTTAGTTGAATAATCATCACGCGAGTGGTCAGTCTTTGGCGCACGCGGCGTATCGATATCGCCGATGCCCAGCTCGAGCCGGATTTTCGTTGCAGAAATAGTGATCTGCGTGACGGTTTCTTCGCCGAAGCGGTCGAGGTTCTTGATGATCTGGCCCATGCGCGGGTTCTTCTCGAAACGCGCACGATGCCGACGAAGAAAGTCCCAGTAAAGAACCGTAAAGGGACACGCACTTTCGCCATGCCTTTTCGCTGGTTCATAGCGACACTTCGTGCAGTAGTTGCTCATTCGCCCGATGTACGCCCCGCTCGCGGCGTATGGCTTTGTTCCTACCACCGACGTGCGCTTGCCTGTTCCATCCGCGTGCATCACCATGCCCAAGGTGTTGGGTAGCGTGACCCAATCAACGCCGTCGGCGTACATCGCAAGGTACCAATCACTGATCTCGCGCGGATGAACGCCCGCCATCAATGCAAAGTTTCCCGTAACCATAAGCCGTTGAATGTGATGCCCGTACGCGCGATCAACAACCTGCCCGATGCATGCATTCATACACGCCATATCGGTCTTACCAGTCCAGTAAAGATCTGGAAGCTTGCCGAACTGACGCATCGAGTTGCGCTCTGCATATGTCGGCCCTTCAAGGTCGTAGATGCCGCGAATAAACTCACGCCAGCCGATGATCTGCCGAATAAATGCTTCGACCGATTGGAGCGGCGCTTTACCCTTCTCAAACGCATCAAGCGCAGCGGCGACGCACTCGCGTGGCGAGATCAGCTTCCTGTTCAACATCGGCGAGAGCACCGAGTGATACACGAATGGCTCGTCCGTCCACATCGCATCTTCGTATGGCCCGAACAAAGGCAATCTATGAACGATAAAGTCCTGTAGTGCAACAAGCGCGTCGGCTCGTGTCACCGGCCAACCAAACGTTTCGCCCGCAGGCTCAACCCGCCCTGGTGCACGCGGAAAGCGCTCAGCAACAATCTTGATCACATCGCGCGTGATCGCGTCGGGTTTGAACGTGCAAGGACGGTGTGGACGTGGTGTTGGCCCGGCCTTTCCAAACGAAACGCGATTGTCGTGGTCGTAGTTCCATGTGCCCGAAACGGGTTTGTCGCCGTCCATCAAGATGTTCAGTCGTCGGCGTTGCTCGCGATAGAAGTACTCCATCGTTAGGCTCATGCGGCCTTTGGCCCAAGCTGCAAACGTCGCCGGCGGCGTCAGAAAGTGCTCATCTTCCTGGATCTCTACAGGGATCGAGAATTCACCATTTAACCCAGCAATCATCGCACGAACTCGGTGTTCGCCCGGCTGCGTGATGCTGATGCGCGCTGGCTTGGCGAGCTTGACCGCTCTCGAAATCTCGCCGCTGAATGTGTGCGTGTTGTTCGCGTCATCCAGCTTGACATACCGGACATTAAACCCGCGACGCGTGAGTTCCGCTGCAAAGTGCCGCATTGCAGACAGAAAGAGCACCGTTCGCTGGACGTGACTGGGCACGTGCTCTGATTCTTGTGCTACCTCCATCATCAGGATCGTGTCGCGTGCCGGATCAAGCTCGCGAAGCAGTCTCGCATCGATATCCAATTGATCGCCCAATATGACAGCCAGCACAGGATGCACATCCATGTCTGGTTTCTTTGAGGCCACGACGACAGGCTTTCGCAGGGGCGTATGCTGCTTTGGACGTGCATTGTTCATATTGGTCAAACTTGGTTAAAGCCCATCGCCCAGAGCAACATCAAGATCGCGACAACTCCGCGAACCGTCCAGCACACTGTGCGCACCCAATTCGTCGCGACAAGCTTTCGGTGCACGCCGCCATTAAACCCCAAAGCTAATTTCGCGTGCATA
>Ga0105048_10019641_pt1 | contig 10352 bp, 9 predicted proteins | sample MAT05_FD_78382 | JGI IMG/M metagenome (GOLD analysis project Ga0105048, IMG submission 78382) | Freshwater microbial communities from Lake Fryxell liftoff mats and glacier meltwater in Antarctica - MAT-05 | ecosystem: Environmental > Aquatic > Freshwater > Ice > Liftoff microbial mat | place...
ACAGACCAGCATTGTGGAACCCTTTCAGGGTTCGTGTTCAGACGGGATATCAACCTGGGGCGGCGTTCATCCGCATTCGCGGATTCTCTTGCCCCAGGCTGATTTGCGCTAACCTTTCAGGCTCAGTCGCAGAACTCACATCATAGATCAACGCCAACACATTTAATGCACAAATGTCACCCCGCTCTTCATTTGTCGTTGAACCGTAAAAATGGCGAACGCCGGATAGATGGTCAGATTTTACGGCTTACATCAACGCTTTGCGACGGGGGGGTGTTGATGAGTCTTTCGTCGTTTTCGCCAACTGATTCAATCGGGAAGTTTCAGCTGAACTGATCGCGAGTGGTTTCCGCGATGGATCAAGTGGTATGCGGAGTTTGTGAGGCACGACGGGCAGTCCGCGCTGCCGCTGACAAAGCAACAGGAAAAAGAGCCTGAAGCTCCGGGACCGGGCTCCGCGACAGATGAAAGTACGTTGTCGGAAGCAGCAAGCGACGCTCTGCAACTGCAGCGCGTGATTCGTCTGGATGGATATCCATACGATTTTCCGATCGATGCCGCCAGGTGTTTCCGGGATGTTTAGGCAGCGTGGCCTACGGATTCGACTTCCGGGGTGCTGGATTCACCGCGAGGGTCGTCGCTGAGGTACACGGATTCCCGAGCGATCGATTCCCGCCCGTGAGTGCTGAGTTGATACTGCAGTCCGACACTCCGGCCAGTGAATTCAAAGCGAATCAGACCCTGAGCAATCAGGAATCCGTGAATGGACGTGAGCGAGAATTTTTCAATTCCCGGCACGTCCTGAATTCGATCGAGCCATCCTGCATGTTCGCCGGGCATCGCTTTGGCAGCTGCGTCGCGAACCGCGTAGCAGTTCAAAACTGTCAGGCAGTCTTTTTCAAACTCGCTGGATTGTGGTGAGGGCTGAGGCATGTCCACATTATCGACAGCCCAGCGTCGCGCGTTCAGCAGAGACCGAGAGGCAGGTCTGATCCGTACTTTCCGAATCACCTGTACAATCCACAATCTGTGGCGTTTCTCCGTGTTTCGCGGGAGAGAAGCTCGCAGTAATTCAATTTTCGGGCTTCAGGAAGGTCTGCTAATCTGGTGAAAGCAGCAGACCCTTATCGATCAGGAAGGAACTGACGGTTAAGGCGAGCGGCAAAAAGGAATTGACTGCATGTCTCCTATCGCTGAAATCGTGATGATTTTACGTTCGTGCGCACCAATCCCACAAAGACGCCACGAATCTCAACTCGTGATGCCGGAAACTCCATTGGGATCAACTGATCGTTTGCCGGAATTAAAGTGACCGAGTTCTTCACCATTTTGAAGCGTTTCAGTGTGGCCTCGCCGCCATCAACGACTGCGACAACAGTGTCGTTGTTTTTCGCAGTTTGGGCGTGCCGAATGATGGCCAGGTCTCCATCGTTGATTCCGTCCAGAATCATTGAAGTGCCACGCACACGCAGCAGAAAATGACTATGCGGATCGAAGACCCGTGTCAGGTCAAATGTTTCAACATCTTCGATGGCTTCAATTGGCTGACCTGCGGCAATATAACCCAGCAGTCGAAACGGCACTGATTGATGCCCAGCTTCTCCCAGCATCAAATCGGGATCGACGCCAAGTTCTTCAGCTAGCTTTGCCAAAGAATCCCGACCAATCCTGTCCTGACCGTTTTCGATCTTCGACAAGTGGCTGAAGTGAATGCCGACGTGACCGGCAAGGGCACGAAGTGAGATGCCACGGGCCAGCCGTGCTTCTCGAATCATTTTGCCGACATCGGGGCTCATTGCTGAACCTGCAAAGACGACGCGACTCTCTGAATGATGGATTCTTGAAACGGTGGCAGCTCGGCCCTGCGAATTCGATAAGATTTTGGGGCTTCGATAGCCAGGCTGCAACCTCCGTCAGTCGTTTGAGCGACAACGATCCGGATGTTTTCGTTGATGATGATTTCCTCGCCTATCCGGCGTCTGAGAACAAGCATGACAATTTCCAATCGTTGAGTTCGGATGAATGGCCCGAGTGTTGGGAAACTACCCAACACTGAATGTTAACACGGAAAACTGGCCTGCCAAGAGCAAACCCGTGTTTCTGGACTTTTTCATTACATTGGCCTTTGCGACCGTTCGGCCACATCATTGACGAATTCGAACAGGAGTTCCAATGATGCATGTGCATCAATATCTGTCATGCACATCGGCGGGCTGATGCGTATGACGCAGTTCGCGAGCGGGCCCAGAAGGTGAATTCCGTCGCCGTCTGGCTTTCCAAGATAGCTCCGTTCGACCACGGCATTTGCAACCTGGTTCGCGTTCAATGATCCCAGCTGACCACACTCAATTCCAAAGACCATGCCTTCGCCACGCACGTTGACGATGACGCCGGTTTCCTTCAATCGTAGGAGAGCCCTGCGGAAAATATCATGCAGATGCTGAGTCCGTGCCAGAATGTCGGTGCTTTCAAATTCGTCGAGCGTCGCCAACACGGCCGCTGATGACAGTGGATTCGCGCTCCAGGTGTCCGACGTCGCGCCGTAAGGCATCGGATCACACACATCGCGCCGCCCCACCGCGGCACTCACGGGTATGCCGTTGCCAAGTCCCTTGCCAAGACACACAAAATCCGGCTCAATGCCGTACGATTCGAAGGCGTACATGTGCCCCGTGCGTCCGAAGTTCGACTGCACCTCGTCCAGTATAAACAGGATGTCGTGTTCGCGACAGAACGCTTGCAGCTGTTGCAGATAGGCTGCCGGTGGATGAAAACTACCGCCGCCGCCCAGATAGGGCTCCGTGATCAAGCATCCGATTGTTCCGTTGCTGGCGGTCCAGATGCTATCCAGTTCGGCTCGATAGACTGCCGGATCAAAAGCTCTGGACGGAGCGTCGATATCAGAACATTCTTCACGTGGAAACGAAATAAAATGCACTCGGGGATCACGATCCGAATCCAATTCAGAACCTGTCACAGCACCGCTGAGACCCTTCTTTCCGTGGAAACCGAAGCGTGTGGCAATAATTCCTTCGCGTTTGGGATCGTGCTTCATGCAGGCCCAGAGTGCTTTTTGAACGGCCTCAGAACCGGACGCAGCCCACATCACCTTATTCAGGCGACTGCCGCCAGGACTGGCCTGCAGGTTGGCGATCAAACGCTGGCTGGCGACGGCTTCCAGTTCAGAAATGGCGTTGTATGCGGTCAGTGACACCGCCTGGAAGAAACCGTCCTCAGTGGACGACATCACTGAAGGATTCCATCCCAGATAATTGGCGAATCGGTTCATCCAGCGTTTTGGATTGTGCCCGAGGTTTGCGACAAGGACTCCTGAAGTGAAGTCGTACAGACGACGTCCTTCCGGAGTCCAATGAAACACTCCGGCCGATTTTGCGAGCACAGCCTGACTTGGAGTGAACGTCCGCAAGGAATGCGGTTCCGCGTCGGCGATGATATCCCGGACGGCATTGGATTTTGCTTCGTGATCGAAGTGAACGGCGAATTGGGAGATGGGGTGCATGAGAGAGTTTTGGGAGAGAGATGGAAAGCGATGAGTAATGATTGTTGCAGGTTCGGCAATTACGACCCGCTCGGCCAGCGAATCAACTCCGGAATTTAGCAGACTTCGGATGACACTGCGAAGCATCCGGGCGTATGCGTCGCCGCTGGTCGAGTCGGCTGGTGAGCACCCGTGCATCAGTTTCTTCGTTTAACCGCGTGGGCATCGCCCCGCGCTTTCGCGAGTAAAACGCGTCCCGATGGGCACGCGGTTAAACACGTTGTATGCGAAAACTTGTGCTTGGGTGCTTACGGCGATCAAGCGACAGAATCAGGGATCCTGCAAATTCCGGCAGATTCTGCCGCGCGAAACTGTGCCATCTTTTTGGGGGAAGTCATCAGAATTTATCAGATTTGACTGACCAGTCTCACGTTGCACCGGCAGAGCGACGATCGAACAGAACAAGGACTTTCACACCGTCATCGATTCATCATCGATGAACTGGTCACGGATGACTCTTAGTGCGGACGGCGAGGATGGCCGTGGAAAATATCATCAAATTTCTGCCTCGCGATGCCGTCGCGTTTCTGCGAGTTGCAGACAGTGACGCGCGGTTTCCGATTCGTCCGATTTCTGAAGGCACGTTCCTTATCGGACACGGGACGGCCTGTGATCTGCGGTTAGGAGACCACGAGGTACCGGCGCTGCATTCCATCCTGCGAGTCACGCGGTCGTCGGCCTCGATCACGCTGATGGCAGAACTCCCGGCGCTGTTGGTCAACGGGGAATCTGTCCCGAGGGCCGTTTTGCTTGATGGCGACATTGTTGAAATCGCAGACGTTCGGCTGGTTTTTCGTTTCGTGTCAGAAAATGCAGTCCCCGATTCATCAGAAACACTGCACTTGGGCCTCAATGAAGAAAATGCTGAACCGGATTCGGATGTGATTCAGGAGCTGTCGGCCTCGGAACTCGTGACCGGGCTGGAATATGAGTTTCAATTGCTCAACGAGCTGCATTCTTCAAGTGCTGACACGATGGATCGGCTGTTGAATGCGGCTCGCAAGTCCATTGATGGTGCTCCAATCAAACTGGCGGCACCACCGCTGCGCGTTATCGGCATGGAAGAGCGATTCGTGGCTGCAGACCGTGAGCAGCTTCAGGAAATCGCCGCAAAAGTCAAACAGCAGGAATGCCGCCTTGGCGATGTCTGCCATGTGCTGGAACAGATCGTCTCGCAGCAGCAGATCATGACGACTGCGCTGCAAAGCGTCGCCGATCGGTTGACCGAGCTTCGCAATGCGATGCCTGGCGAATCTTCGACGACACGTCGGGCCAGCGCGTAAGCATCGTGCGGCTTTTTAGAGTCGCCTTTCGCTCGCCTAATACAGCAGCGGATCACCCAGTGATTGCTAACGCAGCTGTCCATTGAAGCAAGTCTGCGGTGTTTGAAAAAATCTTCATATGACTTCTGCAGTCCTGCGACAGAAATCCGTGTTCAGTCATCTGGTCCAGCATTGTCACGAGCCCATTGTACAGGCCGCAGATATTCAGCACCGCGACCTGGCATTTGTGAATCTCCAGCTGTGCCCACGTAACGGCTTCGAAAAGCTCTTCCAGGGTACCATAACCTCCCGGCAGTGCGATGTAGGCATCGGCAAGGCTGTGCATCAGCGCTTTGCGTTCGTGCATATTGACCGTGATTCGCATGTCGGCGACGCCGTCGTGCATGAGTTCCGGGCGGGCCAGATGTTTGGGGATCACTCCGATGACATTGCCCCCCTTCCGCAGAACGGCGTCCGCAAGGATTCCCATGATGCCCGTACTTCCGCCGCCGTAAACCAGCGTGTGACCGGACTCAGCGAGACAGTTTCCAAGCAGTTCAGCCGCGTCGGCAAATTCAGAGAGATTTCCCGAACGAGAACCACAGAATACGCAAATGCGGGCCATGCGGGGCCTACTTCTGCACGACTGAGATTTCGCTCTTAATCTTATTGCAAAGCGTCTCAATCGAATTCACTTCGCCCTGCATCGTGGTCTTTGTGAAAATCAGCTTAGGAACCTGCCCTGAACCGACTCGCTGATAGAGACTGACGTGGCGACTGATGTACTTCCCTGGCACATCGGAATTCAGTTCCGCTTTGAGTCGTTCTTTGTCAATCAGAGTCTCGGCGAACGCTCGGGCCGTCAAAACTGTTCTCGATCCTGCAAACATCCAGTCATGAAACGTCTGGAATTTTGAAGGATCAAGTCGCCACACAGCAACCGCGATCTTGGCCATTTCACATGCACCAGGATGGCCGCCACCGGCTGAAGGATTGCATGCGTGTTCCAAAGGCACAGGAAGTGCGAAAATCGCGAGGTCATTGCCGTACCTCTTCTGCGCGCCGGAAATCGCGTGGTGCGTTGCGCGGCAGTGCGGACAGGTGTAATCGAACATCTCGACAAATACGTATTTTGCGTCGGTTTTTCCGAGCAGCGGCCATTGCCGGATGTCGAGTGTAAATCGGCTGTTTGCAAACGTCAGCAGTCGTCGTTCCGGCGTCGCTGGTACAACAGGTGCTTGCAATTCGGTAGCTGGCTTTGTCGTGGCGTCGGATTTACTGGCCTCAGGTGTTGACGCTTCCGAAGTTGCTGCCTCGTCTGCATTGTCACCGTCCGATTTCTTCGCAGATTCCTCTTTCGGTACTTCTGGCGACTCTTTTGTGACTTCGACTTCTGCCGCATCGGTAGATTTCGCAGCTTCGTCGTCGGATTGCGGCAACGTCAGAAGAAACAGGTGTGTCAGTTGCAGAAAGCGCGGCGGTGAAATCAGGAGCAGGGTCGTCGCAACGGGAGATGGTTTATCGACTGGCTTGAGATCCTGAGGTTTAGCAGATTCTTCAGCAGCAGGACTGGCTGCTCCCAACGGATTGCTCTCATCAACCACTTCGCCGGCGTCTGGTGCTTCAAATGCCTCACCCGGAGCTTCGAATACATCAATGCCACCACCCTCATTGTTTGATGCTGCGGGAACGAGATCGTCATAGTGGACAAATTCGAAATGATCAGCCTTTGGTGTTGCCACCTGAATTCCCACAAGTGCGGAGATGCCAAGCAGGCTGATGCCGACAGACTTGAGTTTTAACGGCGAAGGACAAAGTCGTGACGCCAGCATTGTTCCGGTGAGCACAATACCGCAGGTATGAACGACCAGGCAATAAGGGCAGAATTTAAACTCGAAAACCTGGAGCCCGATAAACCACAGCGCCGCCAGTCCTGCCATGACGCTTCCCAGCGTCATGCCACCCCAGACCAGTTGTCGCAATCTGTTCGGACCATCCTGGCGGGCAAAAGCCAGCAGTGCGATGAGGCTGGCATACAAGCCCGCAGCGGGAACACTGACGGGAACTCCCATGACTTTCGACCAGTGACTTGTCAGGACGTGATCGCAATCGATCAAGTCACCTCCGCTGCAGCCATAGACTTGTCCCATGCCGAAGGCGGTCCACGCCAGATACGCGGAGATCCCCAGCGCCGCAACACAAATCAGTCGAAGACTCCATACAAATCGAGCTGAAGGCAGTTCTGCCGAAGTCGATGGAAGTGCATCGGACGTCCCCACGTCCGCATTGTCGAAAGACGACTGCATCTGACAGTTCCCAATAATACAAAACCAGGACAACCCAAACCGAAAAACCGTGCCGATCAGAAAACAACTGCTTCGCAGCCAATTCTCAGTCAGTAAACGGCTGAAACTTCGCCGAGACTCCCCAGTCCGGCGAATGCACTCAGCATACCCCAGTGTCTTCGATCACATCACACTAAAATCGTAGCAGCAGCCGACATGTTGCCAAATAACTTTTTGTCACACGACATGTTTTCCCAAATACTCTTGATCCGCTTTCCGTGCCTCTTAGGCTCCATCGTTGAATGCAGCGTCAACCTCCTGATTGAATCGTACCCAAGCTGTTGAGACACCAATACCTCCCATGCGACGCACCTTGAACACGATTGCAATCGGCAAACTGATTCCGATTCCTGCTCGAAAGCTGCGAATTCCCGCAATTTCCTGTAGAATGCGATGGGTTGCGGTCGAGAGACTCGGCCCGCTGGGCGATTCGTCCCGTGTCGGCGACATGGGGCAAATTGAATAACCTGGGTTGCGGTCGAGAGAAGCAGCCCATTTGTCTGCGATTCGCCTGACTCAGACGCGGCCAGGAATTGCAACGTACCGGGAAGCTGACGCATCCCGCTCGCCGGATGAGAGAAATCTTCTCAGGAAAACAGAATCTCAATCATTTTCTGAGCAGAACGCGGGAAACGAATGACTCGGGAGACAAGAACATGAACGTCGTCAAAACCGCAATCAGCGTCCTGTTGGGTATTTCCTGGTTCACGCCAGAGATCCTTGCTGGCGAACGCCCGAATATTTTGTTCTGTATCGCCGACGACTGGGGACTTCACGCCGGAGCTTACGGAACTCCGTGGGTCAGAACACCGGCGTTCGATCGCGTTGCAAAGGACGGTGTGTTATTCCAGCACGCATACACGCCGAACGCCAAGTGTGCGCCATCACGAGCCTGCCTGCTCACCGGTCGCAATTCATGGCAACTCAAGGAAGCTGCAAACCACCTCTGCTACTTTCCTCCGGAATTCAAAGGCTGGGGCGAAGCCCTGGCCGAGCATGGCTGGACAGTGGGACATACATTAAAGGGCTGGGGCCCGGGAGTGGCTCTCAACGCCGAAGGGAAGCCTCGCAGGATGACCGGCGATGCGTTTAACAAGCGCACGCTGAAACCACCCGCTGCCCAAATCAGCAACAACGACTATGCCGGGAACTTCAGCGAATTCATTGATGCCGCTCCTGGGGACACACCGTGGTGTTTCTGGTACGGCGCGGTTGAACCCCATCGAGGCTATGAATTTGGCGTCGGCGTCAAAAAGGGCGGCAAGTCACTCGCTGACATCGATCATGTTCCCGCGTGTTGGCCTGACAATGACGATGTCCGCAACGATATGCTGGATTACGCCTTCGAAGTCGAACATTTCGATTCGCATGTCGGGCGGATGCTCGCCGACCTGGAACGACGCGGCCTGCTCGAAAACACGCTCGTGATTGTCACCAGCGACCACGGGCCGCCGTTTCCGCGAGGCAAAGGTAATGTCTACGAACTGGCCAATCACGTGCCTCTGGCCATGATGTGGCCAAAGGGAATTCAAAACCCCGGACGTGTTGTCAATGAATTTGTCAGCTTTGTGGATATCGCGCCGACACTGATCGATGTCGCGGGACTCACCTGGCAGGAAACTGGCATGGCACCCACTGCCGGCCACAGTCTGAGGGAAATCCTCGAGAGGAATACCAGCGACGACGGTGCTTCACGTCCAGTTCAACCCCGCGATCATGTGCTGCTCGGCAAGGAACGCACCGATATCGGACGGCCAGGTGACGGAGGTTATCCGACGCGCGGCATTGTGACGGACGAATGGCTGTATGTCGAAAATTTTGAACCCACGCGCTGGCCAGCCGGTAATCCGGAAACCGGCTACATGGACTGCGACGCGGGTAAAACAAAGAGCGTCATCCTGCACAGCCACCGCGCAGATGCGAACGATCATTTCTGGGAGTTGTGCTTCGGTCTTCGGCCGCCGGAAGAATTTTATAACCTCAAATCCGACCCGGACTGTGTACAGAATCTTGCTGCACTGCCGAACTTCGCGACTCAAAAAACCAAACTTCGCGACCAGATGCATTCCGAGCTGATCGCGCAGGAAGATCCTCGCATGTCTGGCAACGGCCGCGTTTTTGATGCTTACGAACATTCGGCCAAAGCGAACGTCGGGTATTACGAACGTTTCATGCGCGGAGAGAAAATCAAGGCTGGCTGGATCGATCCGGACGACATTGACTAGTGCACTGTCAAGGCTTTAAATGTAGGTTGGACATTCTTGTCCGACTGCGTTTTGACGGGTAAGAATGCCCATCGTACCCAAAATCAACCATTGACAGAGCACTAAATGTAGCGATTAATCAGGTTTTCGAGCATCTCCTGACGACCGCTGCTGTTCGCTGTCGGTGCGCCCTTTTCGATGATGTAAGATTCCAGTTCCACCAGACTTGTCGTGCCGTTTTCGATCTTGAGACCAACACCGCTGTCGTAGCTGCTGTAGCGGTCCTTAACGAAGTCTGTCAGAACGCCTTCTGCTCGAATTGCCGCTGCGATTTTCAGGCCGCGGGCAAATGCATCCATGCCGCCGATATGAGCATAAAACAGATCAATCGGATCAATACTTTCGCGACGGACTTTGGCATCAAAATTCGTACCACCCGGACGCAGTCCGCCCTGTTTCATAATCACCAGCATTACCTGGGTGGTCAGATAGATGTCGGTTGGGAACTGATCTGTATCCCAACCCAGCAGCAGATCGCCGGTATTCGCGTCGATGCTTCCCAGGACCCCCTGAATCGAGGCGTATTCCAGTTCGTGCATCATCGAATGTCCAGCCAGTGTCGCATGGTTCGTTTCGATATTCAGCTTCACGACGTCGAGCAGTCCATATTGGCGAATGAAGTTCAGGCAAGCCGCTGCGTCGAAGTCATACTGATGCTTGGTTGGCTCTTTGGGTTTCGGTTCAAACAGAAACTGGCCTTTGAATCCGATTGATTGGGCGTAATCGTTTGCCATGTGCATGAAGCGCGCCAGATGATCCAATTCGCGTTTCATGTTGGTGTTATAGGACGACATGTAACCTTCGCGTCCGCCCCAAAACACATAATTCTCGCCGCCCAGTTCATGAGTCACATCGATTGCCTTTCTTACCTGCGCGGCTGCGTATGCAAACACATCTGCGTTGGGGCTGGTCGCGGCTCCAT